>ERZ1034984.956-NODE-956-length-30172-cov-7.167347_pt1 | contig 30172 bp, 54 predicted proteins | sample MGYA00520589_ERZ1034984 | MGnify/ENA primary metagenome ERZ1034984 (study PRJEB33766, sample SAMN09781790) | gut metagenome | biome: gut microbiome | host: Homo sapiens | place: Madagascar | study: EMG produced TPA metagenomics assembly of the PRJNA485056 data set... | reverse complement strand
GTTTTTGATTTATGCCCTTACCTGGTTGATGATTTATGCTATTTACTACCAAACTTTTTACAAATAGAATTGCATTGATAAGATTACTTTTTCCAGATCCATTTGCACCATATATAACCGCAGATGTAAGAACTTTAACGCCATCCACTTCTTTGATATTTTTCATATGAGATTTATCTGATCCTGGTATTGCAGAAAAGAGTACCTCACTTCTGATAGACTTGTGATTAGAACAACTAAACTCAAGCAACATTTCATATCCTCCTTTCAAAAAAAGTATATCATATCGTACAACGTTTAACAAATCTATTTGCATTTTTCTTGCAAAATTTTATATTAAATGGTTTGTTTTTATCTATTAATAAGCCGTGCACCTGACACCTCGATGTCAAATGCACGGCTTTCTTCATTATTATTGCTCTTTCTCTGTCGCTCGTAGGATCATGATCGCTGCCTCTTCTCTGGTGCAGCCGTCCTGTGGGCGTTCGCCGGTGGTGATGCCGGCATCGATGGCTTTCTGCAGATCCTCTTCGGCCCATCCGCTGGCACCTTCTTCACAGTGTTTTTCATAAAGCCCTTTCAGAAAGGCGGCTTCGGCGTTGGTAAATTGTGGCATGTCTTCTTCATCCTTTCCGTTGTTCTTTTCGTTCATGATCTCGATGGCACGCTGCTTGATATGGTCGAGTTTATTCCAGTAGAGGCCTGGGCACTCTGTCCGAGAAAACTCGAGATGTCCGCGCAATGGCAGCACGCCATAGTAGCTGTACAGATCGGCGACACGCTCGCAGACGGTCTCCAGATCGGCGTCACTCATCTCTGGGCGACATTCGAGACCAATGCTGACAAGGTTCTCATCCCAGTCGCCGGCATGATAAGCGGTGTCGTAATGATTGACGATGCAGGCAACGCGCCCTGCTTCGATGACTTCATGGGCGGAGGTCGGGCATGCTGGATTCTCGAACCAGGCGATGATGTCCTCGAACCGTTGACTGTCGGCGCCCCAATGATGGATTACGATGTCTTTGATGTCGCAGCCATAGCGCCCTGGCGTATAGGTGGCGGCGTTGTGATTGGTAATATATTCGTAGCTCACTTCTCATCCTCCTTCTTTTCCACTTTGGCGCTGATCTCTTCCTCAACCTTATCAATGAAACTTTCCAGCGGCGATACAATGACACCAAGCTTGCTGAGGTTTTCAAGGATGCTCTTAAATTCCATGAGCAGATACCCGCCATAGAGTACATAGAGAGCAGCAATACCCAGATCCGCCGGCACCAACGCACTCACCGGGATACAAGCGACAAGTACAATGATACTCACGAGCTTACGCAAAATCCCATCAATACCCTTTTGACTCTTGAACTCGATATCAGCGCACCGCCAGGCGGCGAGGGTCCCTGTCAGAAAGTCGATAATCATCAGGATACAGATCAAGGCCAAAATATACACAACTTTGCCTTCTGGCGTCTCGCTGATGTGTCTCAATCCTTCAAAAATGATCACTGCTTTATCATCCATTTAGTTCACCTCCATCACTTCTTCCACCGTGCCAAGCTGTTGCCACCCCTGTGGATACTCACTTGGCCGCCAGACGTTGTTATCCATCGTAGAGCGCCATACATGGCCCGCGTCAATACAGCAGTCATCCGTCATGTACGGGCTGGTGCTGATAGCAACAAACTCCCGCGCTTTGGCCGGGTCCCTAGACCAAACAAAGCCCCACTGCGCCGGCAGCTCCTCTGGCTCGGCTGGATAGGTTGCGCTGTCATACACCTGCAGCAGCTTGACGATGTGACCAGCAGTAGACCGACACACGAAGCCGACTGGACGCTGTAGCATATTTTTTGCTTTGACTGCTTCCACGAAATCCGGAATCTTGCCCTCTTCAGCGTAGAGCGCTGTCCCGTCCATACTGGTGCTGCGGCTCTGCAGGTCAGCAGCATCAGTAAGCCCTTTGTCGTACATAGCGCTTGTATACAGTTCGTTAGACATACGCGTTCACTCCTTCCCTGTAGGCTGCATCCAGCGTCGCTGCCGGCACCTGATCTCCCTGCATCGCCTTCAGCTCGTTCATGATATCCTGATTGGTCGGCTCTGTCGTAGGCTCAACAGGTTCCGGTGGGTTAGGATTGCCGATCCAATCACCGCCATCCCATGATTGCGTCCCTTCGTTCCACACGCCTGTCCACATTTTGCCCATCAAGGACATGTCGTATGATTCGATCTCAATCATGTCTGACTGGATTTTCACCCCGCATAGCTGCGAGACACCGCAACAGAGCTTGCTGTCGGTGTTGATCTGCGCGTAATACCATATTTTCTTTTCTTCGCTCACGAGGCATTACCTCCTTTTAATAAAATTCGATGACTTGCCATACAAAAGTTTGACCGGTTAGTGATCCGTTCGCCATTACGCATAAAATCTGAGTACCACTACTATCCAAGGTTAATGCTGCATTAGTAGCGTTCGAATTTTGAATTTGACTGTGAATTAAAACAGATTTAGCCGTATTCACTTTAGATATAGTTGCGACACTTTTGTTATTCGATACTGTTATACCAACATTGGAGCCCCTCTGCACACTCTTGACAATCCTACCATTTAAGAGGGAGTCAATACCCCCCCCCGTTATATTCTGTTTGCTCTGCTACACTTTGGATAGCATCATAGATAACATTGTTTTCCATGTTTTCACCTCAATAAAATTCTATAACCTGCCACGATATATATGCTGCTACACTGCTACCATCAGCCCGGGGGTTGCTTATCACAATACGATTGCTCTCAAGCGCATAAGTAAGGGCTGTGTTTTCGTAATAAGATATTCTGCCAGTGTCGATAACACAAAGACTTTTGCTGACATTAACAGATGATATATTGATATATTTTGTGCCTCCTTTTGGAACAACATCAGCCCCAACAAAATTAGCTACGCCTCTTTGGGCTGACTTAATTGTCCTACCATTCAAAAGGGTTTCTATGCCCCCCCCGTTATATTCCGCTTTCGCATCTACGCCAGCGATGGCGTCGTAAATTACTGTATTTTCCATAGATATCACCTCAATAAAATTCAATCACTTGCCAACGAATCAAATATAACCTACTTGACAATCCGAAGGATACCGTTATTGCATTACTTGATAAAGACGCAGCATAGTACCCAACAGATTCATGAGGCGCATTATTATTTCCAACATCAATCCAAAGCCAGCTTTTAGCAGGATCTATTGTGCTAATTGGAATTGTTGCTATTTTATCATCCGCACCGACATCAGTATTAACTTCTGAAACGCCACGCTGTACGCTTTTAACCGCACCCTTTCCAAGCAGCTGCGTCATGCTGCTCTGAATGCTGTTAATACCCCCCCCCATACTCTCGCAATCAGATAATAATTCGTCAGCTTTGAGTTTGACGCCCTCAACAGCGTCATATACTACATTATTTTCCATATTAACCACCTTTTAATAGAATTCTATGACTTGCCATTCACCATATGCGGTAATTCTACAAGTCCCGTTTCCACTGATTGTCATCCTAAAATTAATATCTATGCTATTTTGTGTAACAGAAGCAACAATGCTTGAAAGGATGGGGTCGCCTGAACTTCCAGTTTCTATCCCCCAACTAAGACCAATATCATGAAACAATAAACACTTAGAAGGATTAACGGCTGAAATAGGTATTGAGATCTTTAAATCACTTGTTGTTACATTGATTCCTGATTTTGTAACATTTGCCAAACCCCTCTGCACCGACTTTACAACGCCTTTTCCTAAAAGCTCAGATATGCTCCCCCGTTATACTCGATCGCAGAGAGCACATCATCCAGTCTGTCGTAAACAACTTTATCCATTATCCTCGTACCTCCCAGTTAACTCCTGCTTGCACCGGTTCCGCAAATGTTACGATGAGCGACTCAGGCTCGAGTACATAGATGTAACGCTCTGCACCTTGCACATCAAGCTGCACCGTCGCGTTGGTCACGTCGATAAGCTCGAGCGGGATTGTAACGCTAGTACCATTGACCTCTGTATGACCACGTTGCACGCCATCACGCATAGGTTGCTTAATTGGCTCTGGTGGCGGATCTGACTTGATGTATTTGTTCACCGTGCCGTTATCGTAGGTTTCGACGATGTATGCGATTCCTTCCTCAATTATTTCTTGTTTGCTAACTATAATCATTCTCTCACCTCAATCGTAAAGACCATATAATATCGACGTAACAGCCCATTGACTACTTCCACCGCTGCTTCTGGACGTTGTAACTACAAGCGAATTTTCAAATTGTAGCGCTTTATCCAAAGAATAATTTTTATTGTTTACGTTCGAAACTGAAGACATAAACTTTTCGCGGGAAATATATTCTCCGATCGGAATTGCACGACCGTAGTTATCGTTCACTGGATATGAAAAAGCGTTACCTGTTCCAGTCATATTGGAGTCCGCAGTTCCCCATGCCATGTCTTTCGAAGATAAACAAACATATGTATTGGATGATGACGATGAAGTAGAAAAGGTGTACGTTTTCTCGTCAACAATCACTGTCGTTGTTGTCGATTGGCTTCGACCTCCACAAAATACTCCTATCAATACGCCTTTCCCGGCCACATTCACAATCTGCGAACCTGCACCATTTTCTAGTTTGACACAATATAGCTTGTCAGGATAATCAATGACTGCATTATCTATCACAAATTCAACGCCCGAATCAATACCTTCTATCAGCCCTTTCAATTCATCTATCCGATCATATACAACGCTATTTTCCATATCAACTCCACACTCCTGTCCATTTTCCAGATTCGTCCTTCGTCTCAGTGTACGTCCGCACTGTCTCGCCGATGGTGTATACACTAACAAACTGTGTGCCTGTCATCGCTTTGGTGCAGACGCACGTGGCGATTGTTTCACCGCCGTTTTTGACGGTCTCGGTGAACTTTTTGGCGTACGTCGAACCGTCGCCGTCCTCGATGACGGTTTCCACGCCGTAGCGCCAGACAAGATAGGCCCACCATTGCTCGAGCAGCCCCACGCGTGCTGCAAGCGCAGCAAGGCCCGTGTCAATGGCAGTCTGAACGCTGTCTTTCAGCCGCTCAATCTGCCACTCGAGATACTCAATATTCATTCGCTCACCACCTCTACGGTTATCGCACCGGTACTAACGTTGCGTGTACGCCTCACCACACGTGCGCCTATTGTTGTTGTCTCTGTGATTGTGCTTGCCGAAATCACAGTCTGGCGCGTCGAACCATCGGCCAGCGTCACGGTAAGCGTTCCAGTGTCGCCGGTTGGCTTGCTGATTGTCTGATCCTGTGTTTGGGCGAGGGCGTCAAATGACGGCGTATCCACGTCCAACTTATCCCAGTTGTCATTGAGCATCGTGGTAATATTAAACGTGTCCTTAGCATCCGCTATTGGGTCCGCCTTATACAGCTTCTTATTTGGGGTATAACTTCCCATCATGTCACTCCCTTCCGAATGCGAATTGTTCGAGGGTCAGGCCTTCCATCTGTTCAAGCGTCTTGACTTCATGGATATCCTCAATGAGAAGATACTTGAAGATGTACTCAATACCCAGATGTGCAGGCTTGATGACATCAATCGCGGCTTTCAGCCCCTCTAAGTCAGTAGGTATCCCGAACTCAGAGACGAACCGTACCACGATACGCCCGCCGATGAAGTCAACCTCAGTCGCCCCATTGCGCCAACTGTTGGCGGCGGCCTGTATCTGGATAATATCCACCTTACCGCCCCGCTGCCATCCGGCGATGACGGCTGCGCGTCTATCATCCAGACTCTTGCCCTCACCTGAGAGCAAAAGCTGTGCCTCATAGATTGGCAGCATATAGGTAGCAGTATCGGCGAACTGTTGGTCGTACGCCTCATCGGCTCTATCCCGGGTAGTATCTAACCCATAGCCGATGGCGTCAAACAAATCGATGTGGAATCGGTCCTTGCGGAATATCCGATGCACCATTGCCAACATCTGGTCCTTACTCAGTACCGTCGACATAGGTCACCACCCCCAGCACTGCGACTGATTTATCAGGGATGACGATATTCTTAACGTCACCGTTGATAGTCAAATCAGAGTAGTCGATAACGCCCTCAGTATCAATGACAGCGTTGGATAGCCGCGCATAGCTGACATAATCTGCATCAAATGCGATATCTCGCAGATAGGCTTTAATGGACTCCTGCACGGCTGTCCTTAGCGCCTCGGTGTCCGCGCCTACCAGCTTGAGTGAGACGTTGATCTCAAGTGCCTCAGCCGCTGTAACTGTGCAGTATGCCCCAATAGGCGCAGTTCCCAGACCTAGGCCCTTGCTGTCAGGGTCGATGTAGTCCTGCACGGTCTTAACCAGTTCCAGTGTTGGCACTTCGCCGTTAGCGTCCACAATGACAATCTGCACAGTGTTGTCACCCTGCCAGAGTGGGTAGACCTTGCAATCCCCCACACCGACTACTTCTTTCGCCCACTGCTCGTAGTGGTAGACGTTGCCGGAAGTAGCGGGCTTTTGCAGAGCGTCATAGTAGCGGTCTCTGAGATCATCGTCACTTTCCTGGTCATACCCACCTGTGGCGGCCTCTGTGTTGGTCACAGAGACAATACCAGGAATAGTGACTGGCATAGCAACGATTGCACCCGCTGCAACGTTGCCGCTGTGACCGCCTGTGACTGCTGTCACGGTGATTACGGCACTGCCCTCGACTACCGTGGTTTCGTCCGCTGCAAACTGTACGCCTGTCGGTGTCTGGAAGAGTGCGCCCTTAGGCACGGTGCCGTTGCCGGTGACCGTAAGTGCCACGGTCGCCTTACTCGCAGGGCGGCGATTTATGCCCTTATGCTGTAGGACGAATCGCGTGAGATCGTCGCCCTCTAAGTTGTCCACGTCCAGACAGGATACGAGATACGAAATACGACTCTCCAGGCTCTCCATGACGCGGGATACAGCGTTCAGCATATCGTAAACCGGGAATCCCACTGTCTTTTGATAGGTGTTGCTCATACGAGATAGCATATCTTGTAGCAGCTGCGCCGCGTTTCTGATCTTAAAGTCCATCTGTCTCTATCACCATCCCGAATATATCCTTATTTATCATATTTACGGTGAATTCTACAATGAGTCCGCGTGTTGTGCGTGTCAGCACGAAATTGCTGATACTGTCGATTGCTGGGTTCAGCGCTGCACCTTCTTCCACCTCGCGCTGAAATTCCGACTCAATGAAGCCGAAAGGCAGCGAGCGATAACCGATATAGTTGTGAATGGACGTACCAAAGCCAGTGTCCTTATACACGACATACTTATCCAGCGCTGTCCGCACAAGTAGCTCTATCCACTGTTTCGCGGCTTGCAGTTCAGACGTTTCCTGCACAACACCCCCGATGACCTGTGTTTGTCCTGTCTCATAGTCAAACACGAACGAGCGGCCTAAACGGGTATTGGCTTCTGTTGTATAGCGTTCGCTGACTGGCTGCGGAAAGATCATGCCCAACCACCTGCCAGCACGTCCACGACAACGAATTTCTGACCATACTGAATCGGCACGACTAGCACTTGTTGGCCTACTACTAAGACATCGCGCAACGTGATCACCCCTCTCTGCGCTGTAAATTCTTCACCTGAGTGCTCGCCATGTGAGACAGTACCGTTGATGGTGTCGTACTCATAAGCCTTTTGAATGGCGGCCTGGCATATGTAGGTGTTTGTTTTGTCTAAAACAAAGGCACCATCGCGGATAGTGGCCTTAAACGGTTCCACACTCGCAATGATGCCAATGCAGGGATCTAGGTTTGTTGATTTCTTCGGGGCAAGCGCCCCAGCCATATTGTGTTGCCACTGTGTCACCATGTGGCGCACCCCCTTAATATACGGTGGCGGGGTCGATGCCCCAGCCATTGTGAACGATCTCCATGTGGAGATGCGGACCTGTCGAATTGCCGGTGCTGCCTACAGCCCCGATTGACTGGCCCTTTGATACGGACTGACCAGATACTACATTGATACGCGAGAGATGCGCGTAGAGCGTATACCGTCCGTTACCATGCTGGATGCGGACACAGTTACCATAGGACTGATTGCCCCACTTGGTGTATCCATCCCAATACTGTACCCAATCTACATACCCGCCGTCGGCTGCGACAACGCCTGTACCATAGGACACCGGGAAGTCTCGGGCATTGTTAGTGTGGCCAGGGTAGGTGGTCATGTTGCACCAGGCACCCGGCAGGGGCCATGTGTACTGACCAGTACCGATGCCATCGCCCTCAACATAGTCGCCGCTTGCAGCGTCTTCGGTGGTCTCGGTCTCGGCGTCGGCGTTCGGGTCCACAGCCTCTACACTCGCATCCCTTGTCTCGGCATCCACTAACGTGACGTGCACGGTGTGGCCTTCCAACGTGTAGGAGTGTTCACAGTTGGTGATAATGAACTTGCCCACGAAGTCAGGTACGTTGTCTTCGGTGAATTCAAGAATGCGCCCGCTACGAATCTGATTGTCGCCCAGCAAGTCCACCTCTCCGCCGGTCACAACCTTATTGACGTCCTTGAGTATCACCTCAGCATCAGCCTCGGGATCGTCGTCTATGGTATAAGTCTTATCCCCGAACTTAGCGATGGAATCATCATCTTTCGCTTCGCTTACGATCTCTCCATCTACCTTGACAACAACGTGATTGTACATATCGGCTATGGATCGTGTGATGGTGATGTGTCCGGGGTTATAGACAACATCTACGGGGGCGATGTTGGCAGCTGAAACAAACTTTGGCTCGATGACAAGATCCTCGTAGTCCTCTATATACACGGTATCACCGCGCACCTCGAGTCGATACTTGTTACCGCTTTGGTGCGTAGCCATTCCAATAAGGCTCTTAAGAATGTCGCTGATTGCCTCGTCGTAGTAATTGTGCGTAACTGTCTCTGGGATCTCCACACAGCTGACATTGAGTTCTACCTTCTTCATCAGTTCCTCAATAGCCTGTGAGGTAGTGCAGCCGTTGAACTGTATGTCTGTCGTGGTCTCGTTCAGCCAGTATCCGTAATCATAGCCGGTCACGGATACCGTACCTTGCATGGGGTCCGTTGTCTCGACGATCAGACCCTCTACGACGATCTCAGCACCGTCCAGATACTGTACATGGTCACCGGGTTCAGTCAGCATATCAGTAGTATATTTATCCCGGCGATTGTACAGGTAGTCGAATGCGATCTCCTGACCGAGTCCGTCCAGATTGTCTGACCGCGTGACATTGCCCACACGGTGAGAGACATTATACGGCGTGTCGCCGTCGAAGAGTAAGACTTCTATGCTCATCAGCCCAACCCCCCCGGTTCGCCGATGCCCTCACCCACGACAGGGTAAGTGATCTCTATTTCATCGCTTGTGTCAACCTTCTCCACAGGTTTCGCCGTAGCGAATATGTACTCAGATGCAGTCAAATCATAGACGTAATCGCCCGCGGTGTCCACGTGCCAGTCGAAGTCATCGATCAGACAGGCCATATTGAGCTTGTAGGAGTCGTAGATGACAATGACGCGCATAGGCAGCAGCCGCTTGCGGCACGTCTCGAACCACTCCACATACTCCCAGCCGTTTGAAGACGCCCCTGAGTGGATAAGAGGCGACGGTTTGGATGGGAAGTAGGATGAAATGCTGAGTGAGCGGCGTCCTACTGGCCCGATGATGGCCAGCTTGCCCTTGAGTCCGTTGAACTCTGAGTGCTCTTGCGGATTGGAGACAACAACCTCAGGGCAGATAGGCAGCACGCGCACCGACTCATTATTATTGATGCTGAATATGATATCCATGTGCTCACCTACCTATTCTTGACTACCTTGACGATTTGTTTCGAGACTACCTTGCCTATGTAGTTAGCAAAATCACTGTTGCCAATCACATTCCCCTGAATCTGCACAGTCACGTTGATATTGCCCGCGGAGACAGGGGACGGCTGCTTCTTAGCGACGTCATGCGGGATGATCTGTGTGCCGGATGGCAGCACCACGGTTTCACCGCGTCCACCCTCGTTGATGCGGGTCACACCGCCAGCGAAATAGGACGTGCCTGTTGCGTGTCCAGTTGCGGACTTGAGTGCGTTGAGTCCGCTTGACAGCTTACCGCCCAATGAGGATACCCACGACGGCAGCGAGAAGCTTCCCAGGCGGTCCATTAAACTGCCAAACAGGTCCTTCACGGTCTGTACGCCGTCCTTGATGCGAGGCAGCCATGTATCAGCGAGATTGGTGACCCATGACGGTAGTTGGAAAGATGTAATCTTTTCCATGAATTGGCCGAATCCTTCCTTGACCTTCTCAACCACAGCCTTGATGGTCTCGAACACAGACGTCCAGTTGATACCCAGCGCCGTGAGGATGGTAATAATACCGCCGATGGCAGCCGCGATCAGGAAGATCGGGCTGACCTTAAGTGCGCCGTTGACAAGCCCTATTGCGGGAGCCAACAACTTGAATGCAGTGATCGCACCGTTGATGATGGAGTAGGCCTTGAAAGCAGACCACACCCCCAGAACGATAGGCACAAGCCAGTTGGCGTTGTCGGCAATCCACTTGAATGCACTGCCCACCCTCTCCAGAATTGGCACAACGACTTGTCCTATCTGTTGCAGGGCGGCATCGAAACTCTTAGCGAATCTGTCCAGCGTGCCATCCTGTTGCCAGCGCTCGAAGGTCTCACCCAGCTGTTGCACTTTAGTCTTGATGGTGTCGAGTGCAGAGCCGGAACGCAATGATCCGTCGGAGCTCATGCCCACAAGGGTCGCCAATGCGCTTTTGGTCACACCGGTGACCGTGGACCATGCACCGCGGACAGTATTGGCCTGAGCCTCCATACCGCCAGCGTACTTGTCTTTCATAAGGGCGATGAGGGCTTCATTGAACTTCTCTTGATTGACAATCTGGCCCTTGTTGTTGATGACCTGTTGGTCGGTGAACATTGATCGCCGATCATGGCTTTCGTAATACCGAATTCCTTCAATCTCTCTAATTCGCCCGTTTGGGCGTCAATCAAGGCCTCGGTGGCTTGGTCGAAGCTCTTATTCGTCGCGGCAGCCATATCCCCTGTCAGAGTGAGCCACTTGTTGGCGCTCATGCCCATAGACTCGAACTTAGCCGCTGCCTCGACAAGCTCACCTGCCTCGAACGGGGTGGCGTTAGCCATGTTGACGGCGTCGGTCATGATCTTAGCGGCCTTTGTCGTATCCTTGGTGGCGGTGTTGAGCTGCTGCCGGTAGCCCTCGAGGTCCAGCGCCTCACTGAGGCCTGTTTTAATGCCCAGGCCAGCAAGGGCAGCACCGGCGACGGACACGGACTTGACTGCGTTTGTAGCGAAATTCGAGAAGGCGTCTTTCGCATCCTGCCCGAAGCGCTTGATTTGATTCTGTGCCCGTCGTGTCTCTCGCGAGGTGCTGTTGACTTCTTCCTTGAATTTCTTGAAACCGCTTGTGAAGCGGTCCTTGACAGACAGAATCACACCTACTGTTTTACTGGCCATATGCTCACCTCCTCAGATTCTCAAGTTCTTTGTTCTCGCGCTCGATGGCTTCAAGTTCCAATTCCATAGACGCTTGATAAAAAAGTGCGTGTAGGGTGTCCAGCCCTTCCAGCTGTTCAAGCGGTATCCCCTTGCGGAGATACCAGCTGAACATAGCGGCTGTCGGGTTGGACTTGATTAGTTTTTTACGTTGTCGATGGAAAGCGTGCTGTCGTAAAAGCCCAGAATCTGTTCACCGACGCGGGTGATCTCACTCAAGTCGCCGTTGAACACATGCTCGACAATGTCAAATCGGTCGCCCTTTATGTCATAGGCTTCGCGGAGCTGAGCGGATTGCAGCAGGTCACAGCTCTTATAGATGAGCTCCTGAAACGCTTCAAACGCATCAAGGGTGCCCTGGTCGCCGCTGGATACGCGGTCAATCAGTGCTGCGACGGTGCGCAATGGCAAGCGCTTGCAGATCAGCTCTCCGCCCAGCACATCAGAGTGGATGGCTTTGATCTCCAATCTGTCGTTGTCGGCTTGTGCCTTGCGCTCCAACAGGGTCTCTAATGTCAGATTTGCCATAATTCAGCCCCCTTAGATCTGGTCGAGATACTCGTAGCTCTGCGCCTTGAATGGCACTTCTTCTTCGACAATGGTGTTGTTTTCGAACTTGAGCAGGGTCAGTTCGTCGAATACCACGCCGTGGAGTGCCACGCGCACCTGTCCAGCGGCCTGTGGGTCGGCCACACGGCCGACAACATCCACATCTGGAATATTACCGGTAGTGATGCCCTCGGCATAGAGCTTGGCGAAGCGAGAGTCAATCTGCATACCTACCATGGTGCCCTCGATGGCATAGCCCTTGTACTTATATCCCGGGCTTAGCTTCTCAGGTTCTGTAATGGCTTCCCAATCGAGGGTGGCCTTAGCCTCGAAGGAACGCACCATACCGTAGTCTTCATCATTAACCCAGACTCGGCCGAAGGTACCGTTGATAGTCTGTGATACTTTGCTCATTAATATACCCCCTTACTGCATATAGATCGGGAAGCGCAAGTCTTCCATCCCGTCTAGAATCTTGACATTGCCGGTCAGGAACACCATGCGCTTGAAGGTGTTCTTCTTGACGGTGTTTTCATCCCAATCATTGGCTTCTGTCTTGCCGATATCAATCCACGCCCGGCGCTGTGCCTCTACGTCAACAGTGGCGACGTTGTTGAAGTTCCGGTCGAGAATGTCATCAAGTGCCAGTGTCTGGAAGTACTTGTTGACGGCAGAGATGTATAGCGTCTGATTGTCGTAGTTGTTCTTAAACTTCCCGACGTAGCTGTTCTTGAAGGCCGTGCGTAAGTCATATACCATCAGGTCAATGGCCTCGATGATGGCAATGGAGCGCATATCCTCAGTATCGTCGCCCTCGAGTGTGGTCATGGAATTGACGCCGCGGCTCAACTTAACATCATCCTCGTCATTCCACAGGAACAGGTGTCCCTTCTCTACTTCGGCGTCCATATCATCCGGCTCGCTGACTCGTTCAATGCCGGACAGGGCGTAGTAGGTAAGGGTGCGGTTCATTGGCAGGCCGGCGGCGATGCCGCAGATACGGCCTAAAAGATGCCAGCCTGGCTGGTCCTGTGCGCTGACGGTACTGTAAGTGTCGGTGATGAAGTTGACAACGTGCTTATCATCCGGCGCGGTGGCCTTGTATACCAGCGCCTTAGCGGACTTGTAGGGTTTAGCATTATACGCCTCTACATACTCAATGATAGCGGTATGAACGGCTGCATCCGCGGTAATCGCAGTAATCCAGTCAAAGCGGTACTGGTTGAGTGTCGGTGCAATGTTCTCGGCAAATGTCTCTTCCGCGCCCAACTTGAACACGGTCACAGACTTCGGCGCACCGACGTATGTGCCGGTAGCGGCGTTGTAGGTCACGACAGTGTCGAAAGCGGCAGTGATGTCGTTGTAGTTGGCCGCGGTGTAAGTTTCCTTTGGGATGTCAAACTTGGTCTGGTAGGTGGCGACTTTATCGCCAGAGACGGTGTCATCAACGACGATCAGCACGACGCGGCCTTGCGCACTGCGCTGGATGACGGTCTCGGCCAGCTGTTTGACAGTTACAATCAAACTCGGCATATTGATAGCCATGTTCTCATCACTCCAATTCTGTATTGATGGTCAGTTCTTCCATGTATTCGTTGTTGAGCGGCTCGTCTGGATGCATCGGGGTATTGCCGTCGATACTGTCTGGGCGTCGCTGGTAGATCTCATACTCTACACTTGCAATGAGTGAGCCGTCTTCCTTGACGATGGAGAACTCTACGGGTTCAGGGGGATATAGGTATGTGCCAGCCAGCGGCAACGGGCTTTCCAACAAGCGGCGCAAGGTCTCCTGCACAGTCAGCAAGTCTGCATAGCCGTTGGTGCGTTCTTCAGCGAAAAAATAGATGGTGATCGGGATGAAGTCATGCCTGAAGTAGTCGTTGGCCGCGCCTGTGCGTATGGTAGCGACTTCCATGGTCATGCAAGGGCGGTCGAAACCCTCGGTGATGTCCGCGTTTTTGTAATACACAGGGAAGTACTGCCTAAGCAGCAAGGTCATGTCATGGCTAATTTGTTTCGCAGTGATGGTCATATCAGAACAACCCCTTCTCGATCAGATCATCAACGTGTGATTCCACGTTGCGATAAAATATCTGCTGATACTTGTCGTTGGTGTCACCCATGATATTGAAGCCCTTGACGAACCGTTCTTTACTGCCTGTACGGCTATCACCAGTATAGTTCTTGTTTGCGCGGCGTCCGCTGGTATTGTATCCGGCGGTTTCGCCCGATGTAGAGCCACGGGGCTTGACAACGTGCCCGTGCTCGATGAGGTGACCGTGCGGCGAACTATTGTAGGCGCGGATACTGAGGTCGGTCGGGTCTTCCAGATAGTGATAGGGCTTGCCCACCTTCATTCCAGACATATAGCTGGACTTGACGCTTGCCGGGCGGAGGTTCTTCAGGCGGGATCGCGCGGTTTCCTTGGCGATCTTCAATGCGCTGCGCGCTTCCTTGCGGATGAAGCGTTTGTTCTCCTTTGGCCAGCGGGTAGTAACCATATCAAGCATCTCTTCGCTGAGTTCTACCAGCTCATCCATATTGATTTCAGGCTCCATCAACCCACCACCTCTCTTACATAAACCTGCATCCATGTCATCAGCATATCAGGGTCGTTAATGTAGTCGATATCAAACCGACGACCACGGAACTCTATCCAGCAAGCGTGATCGATGTCCGGCTGGTAGCGCATTGTGATAACGTGGGTGGTATTCGTGAGAATGGTGTCGGCGGTACGACCCTTGAGCAGCGAGCCGGTTCGGCTCTCGATGCTTGCCCAATACTGACCTACTACCTGTTCCTGTACCAGGTCATTGCCCATCTCGTCATATTCGCCCGGCACGGTCGCAAGGCGTTTGACGGTCACGCGGTGTCTGAGGCTGCCTGTCTGTACTGGTTTCATACATCATCACCCCAATTCTGGAGCTGCTGCATGAGCACCCGCCACATATATGGTACTTCGGCGGCGGTCGTGCCTACAGCAACACTGTCTCTGTTGGTATACCAGTGATTGATGAGCAAGAGCACCATGAGGCGGTATTGTGGCACGTCATAGCTCAACACCGCCTTATGGTCGATTGCTGCATCAAGATACTTTTCAGCCGCTGGCAGATAGAGACTTGTAAGCGCGTCATCATCGGCAGTGCCGTCGATGCGGCAATAGGTTTTGATTTCATCAAGCGTCAATTCTGCCATAACGGATCACCTCGCTTAAGCGCCGGCCGCCGGGGTAATGGTCAGCTTGACCATAGCGTCGCCGTCGACTTTCTGAACGTCGAAACGCTCGATGACGCGGAGCAGGGTGGCATTTTTGGTGAAGCCCGCTTCGGTAGATACAGCCATTTCCACGCCTTCGCGGTCGAAGAAGGCGACGAATTCGCTCATGTTGCCGACGTAGAAGACGTACTTGGTGCCGCTCTGTGCCAGCTCAGCGTCAGAGAGTACGATGATCTCATGGCCGCCGAAGACCTTTCGGGTTGGGTCGGATGGCATTGGCTGGAGGATTGGTCTCTGATTGCCGTCTTCCTGCTGGTCGAGCCAGTCAAAACCGCTCTGATTGGTTATGATGATCGCACCCGCAGCAAGTGCAGGGTCGAGGTCCTTATTGAGGGCTGTCTTGAGTGCCTTGTAATCGGTGCCGGCCTTGGCGGTCGCGGTGTCGAGGATGGTCATGATCTTCTCATTCTCGGTGCGCACGGCCTTGCGGGTGAAGCGACGGCCGAGATAACTGGTCAGGTTGGCCTTCTCATCGGCAAGCAGGGTATTAGATACTGGAATGATGTCGCCGTAGTCTGCAACGGTCCACTTGACGTTCCCGAAGGTCACGTTGGACTGAGTGATCTCGTTGAGTTCCTCGAAGTTGGTCAGCTTATCGCTGGCTGCGACTTCAATCGGCATATTGCCGGAACGGGAACCAACAGAGATAACATTGCAGTGCGGCTTGAGCTGGTTCAGCGTGCGACGCAGTTCCTTGATCTGAGTCTGCTGTTCAACTGGCACAAGGTTACCGCCGCGTTCGTCTTCGGCTTCAACCTGTCCCGGGGTGCCAGCGGCGTTGAGATAGGCCTTCTCGGCGGCGCTCAGTGGCTTGCCCAACAGACGCTTGTTGAAGATAACAGTCTCGTTGACGGCTTCGGCCGGGGTGGTAACGGCTGCACCACTGAATGCCTGCTGCTGTTCATCTTCCAATGCGAGCTGTACGTCAAGCTGTGCTTTCAAGTCTTCCAGTTCTTGCAGCTTAGCGTGCGCGTCATGCACCTTGCCTTCTTCGGTGAGACTGCGGATGCTGTTCTTCATCGCGTCGAGCTGCTGCTTCAATTCAACAGATTTCTTCATGGATATTCCTCCTAGATGTTTAATTTAAGGCTAATTCAATTTCGATTTTCATCCGGTCGAGGTCGACGGATTCCGGCGTCCGGACTTCGGGCGCAACGGCCTTCGGCCAGCGGCGGTGTGACAGGTTGGTGCTACATGCGACGGCCTGTACTGGGTCGGTTACGGTGACATTCTTGCCGAAGGCTTCGGCGAACTGGTCTCCTGTCATCCATGTCTCAGCAGCCATAGCGGCTGAGAGCTCATCGCGCGACAGGTCGCTGTGCAGTTGATAGGTGTTGATGATGCCTTCTTCGATGGTCTCCAACACGTCACAGGTGTGCAACAGGTCTTCGGTGTTGCCGTATACGCTGCACATTGGTCTATGTATCATGACATAGGCATTGGCTGGGACGACAATCTCATCACAAGCCATGAGGATGACGGATGCGATAGATGCTGCGACGCCGTCAACGTGACCTACAGTTTTGCCCTCATGCCGTTTCAGCATGTTGTGGATAGCTGTTCCGGCGAACACGTCGCCGCCACCGGAATTGATATACACATTCAATTCTTTGCCCTTGAGGGTGTCGAGCTGGTCGCGCACGTCAGCGGGAGTAATATCGCTGTCGAACCACTTCCAGCCGTCGTCTACGATGTCACCGTGAATATACAGGTCTGCGCTGGTCTCTGTCATATTCTTGATGCGTAAATTCTTCATGTACTCACCTCCTCCGCCGCGTGGGCGCCAGTCTGGGTAGTTTTACGACGTGCCCGGGTCTGTCTGTTACTCAGTCGGCGTGCCGCTCTGATACTGATTACCCACCTGGCTCAGCGGGATGTAGTTGCCGTTAGCCATGAGTACATTGCCGTCCTCGTGGGCAACAAGGTCAAGCTTGTCGCGGGCTTCATTCGGCATCATGATGGCGTTGTTGACGTTCATTGCAAGGATCTCAGCTTGCGTCTTGAGATCGGCGCGCAAGATGGTAGAGACGTTGGCCTTGACGTGCAGCCCCTCCTTCAAGTCGTTGGAGCTGATCAGCTTGTGGTTGAACTCTTCTTCATACTGCTTGAGGATAGCAAGCAGGGTGTCAACGTAGAAGCTGAGATTCTGCGCTTCGCTTGAAGCATAGCTTGCCTTGTCATAGTCGTTGATCTGTGACGGCTTCACGCCGAACACGGCAGCGATCTGCAAGGCGGTATACTTTTTCAGTTCGAAAAATTGGCTGTCAGACAGCTTCAAGTCGAGTGGCACAATCTTAGTGCCGGGCGGAATTGGCATGATGCGGCCGGCGTTGACTGCGCCGGTACCAGTACTCTCAATCTTCTTCTTCAGCTCTTCAATCTTTCGCTTATCTAAGTCGCCGACATATTCCAGCACGGCCGCGGCGGTCATACCATTCTGATAGAGATTAGTCAGGAAGGTCTGAGACGCCTTCGCGCCCTCCATGGTGCTTGCCAACACTTCCTGCACCGATCTACCTACTAAGCCGCTGTCATCGGTGAGGGAAAACTTGAGATGGATGATATCCTCTTCAGGAAAGAGATACATCTCGCCTGTTCGAGGGGAGCTGTACTGATACATGATGGTGGTACCGTGCCCAAGCAAGCCGACGTTGTCCGCAAGCACGCGCATATTCTGTGGCGCAAGGGGTGTCAGGCTCTGCAAACGGCCTGTACGGCTGTCGCGCTCTACATAGGCGTAGGCGTTGCCGTAGTGATTGCGGTTTCTCTCCATCAACTGCATGAAGATAGTCGGGGTGAGATGGGGATTCGGCCGGAGACGCAGGATCGGCACCAATTCATGGTCATAGATACGCACAGTACCCTTGTCTGTGTCGCGCAAAACATCGAAATTCAGCTTCCCGATGGTCTCATATAGGGTTTTCAAACAGGTCAGATAGGTCGTTTCCGACAAGTCATCGCCACTGGTGGAGGTCCTGAGACCGGTTAAAAAGCTGTTGATTTGCTCGATGGTCACCTCATCTGAGCTGTTTGTGTAGCGTTTTTCGAGGCGATTCATCGCCCATTTGTCCAAAATATTGATGAGAATCACCTCCTAAGATCACATTAGATTCATAAAATCGTCGAAATAGTCGTTAACGTCGACGGATGCGGTGTTTTTGTTCAGTAGCATGATCTTCCATGCATCAATGACGGCGTCGACAGGGTCGATGCGCTGTTCGCGGGTCTGTTTGTCGATCTTGACTTCGCCGAAGCTGTTTTTGGTCAGTGCGGCGTTGGCAACGGACCATGAGAACAGCTCATTACGCTTGTCATAGGCCACTTGCAGTGCTTCGACGGACAGCGCGAAGTCTTGCGTTGCCTCGTTGAGGCTCTTCGCGCTCTGAGGCACCTCGATGCAGTCGAAACCGAAGTCCAACAGGTCTGCAAGGAAGGCACTAGCGTTGTGAACGTCATATCCGCAAGATAAAACACTGATATCATAGTCAGATACCAGCGTTTTTAAGTGATTCATGATGTATTTATAGTCGGTTTTCAAACCAAACAGGCCACTTGTCAGGGTCAGCAGGCCGGCATTCACCCAGGCTCGATAGGGCGCATCATCGCTTTTTTCGTGCTCCAGCAGTCGTAATTCAGGCATGAATGAGTGGGTATACACATAGTATTTCTCCCCTTTCAACGGGAAAACAAGCGCGATTGAAGTCAAATCGCCGCCGCTTGACAGATCTATGCCGAGATACGCTTCCTTCCCGCGCATATCCTCAATGGTAAGGGTGCTTTCACAGGACTTAAAAGCATCGAGCTTGACGAAACTGCCCTCGGTGTAGGTGACCCATACACCCAACGACTTGGTCATGAAATTGACAAGATCTTCTCCGCCTTTTTCCTTGGCGTCGACAGCTTTCTCGGCCATGATATAGACCTTGTCCATATTAACGGTGTCATCTTCATTCCATAGCAGCAGAGGGTTGGCCTTCGCCCAGTTGTGATAGTCCCATATGTCGTCACCCTCATCCATCTCGGCAATGTACACGAACAACGAGTCTTTCTTGACAACGCCTTCCAGCACCTTCTTAGCCATCTGGTACTGTCGGTAGCAGGGGCCGTTAAGATCAAAGCCCGGCGTGGTAATGGCAAGTGTGAGGGCGCTGTCAACGTTGATCTGGCCGTCGAGCATGAGCTTATACATCTGATCGTTTTTGTGGGCATGGTACTCATCCACGATAGCGAGGATAGAACGGAAGCCGTCGGCACTCTTAGTGTCGCGACCGACGGAACGCACTACGGTACCGGTCACAAGAGACTTAATGATGCGGTCGTGCTCGCGGATGTGGTAAATTTGCGCAAGGTCGCTGTCAGACTGAATGAACTTGCGCACCTCATCCCAGACAATGTCGGCCTGGGCTTGTTTTGTCGCGGTACAAAAAATGCGCCCTTCCTGGTATCCAGAAAAAGACGCTCTGTTGTTGATCTCTGTCCCGGCGAGGAAGGACTTACCGTTCTGTCGTCCCATCTGGACGTAAGCTTCACGGTAGCGCAGGAAGCCCTTGCGCTTGACCTTCCAGCCGTGCAGAGAACCAATAATGAAATTTTGAAAACCTCTTGTAGCAAGGGGACGTTGTTCCTGACCTTCGGCGATGGTAAGCTCGTTGGCGATGCTGATTGCTTTCTCCGCGGCAGCGGCGTCGAACTTATAGCCGAAGTCCTTAGTCTTGCTGCGCTTGATGTCATCAAGATGACGCTGGCAGGCAAGGAATTCAGAGCGGCCGACGCGTTTCTTGCCGGCGACTACCTTGCGTGCGTAGTCGGTGGTTCGGTCCATACGTCCACCCCCTACTTAGCATACTTAAGGAACTTATTCTCCGGCGCTTCTTCGGCAGCCGGAACAACGAGCTTCAAGCGGTCGGTGACTGCCAGCCCGAGCTTAGAGGAGCAGGTGAAGATCTGCTTGGCATACTTCTCTTGTGCGTTGACCCATGGGGAGATGACTTCCTTATCACCGTTGGCTGTTGCCTGCACAACGGTAGGTCCGTGTTCGCGAATGTACTCGGTGCAACGGATGTATTCATCCCAAGCATTGGCATAGAGAGCCAGCACGGTCAGATCAAGATTGTCGATGATGCCAATGGCCTCACTCTCGCGCACTACGCGCATGAACTCGGCCTGGGCAGACACGCTCAGAAAGTCAGGCGGCGCAGTCAGGTCAGCGCGAGACACCTTGAGTTTAGATTCTTGCGCTTCACGGCTTGCGCGTTCTGCCTTGCCAATCTTACCTGTGCTGAGGCAGGTCAGCTTGCGTGGTTGAGCCATCAAGATCACCTCCTGTCGGATATTCTCAAAAGTACATTCTGGCAAATCCGCGCGAAAACATAGGGGCTGCGGTCAAAAAATACGTGCGTGTATATCTTTTTACACCCCCCTGGGGTCAGGCACGGCCTTGCAGATTGTTGTAGTGTCGTTGCAGTAGTTGTCTTAGTGTTGCTTGTGTACCAGCCATGTCTACCTGATACAAACCGTGAATCAACCTGTGGGTAGTACGGCTCAGCAATATCAGGTTTTCAACATCAAGCCTTCGCTCCCAATCGTCTCTTACCTCGACAATATGATGCACACACAGATCATCGGTGATGATGCGCCCATCCTGATAGAGGGACCACACATCCACACCGCCTTGCACCTGTCGCACATAGTCTACCATGTGCCGCCACTGTGCTGAGTGGTAGAAGTCTGTGGCATCCTTATCTCGGCGTAACTTATCATACTCTCTATGCCTCGCAGCTTTGCGCGCCTGTTGACTCTCCGCGCACCTAGCACAGTAAGTCTCCGAGGCGTCGATGATTGCGCTTCTGCAGCGAGGGCATATCTTCTTGATTTGCATGATATCAGCTCCAATAAGTAGCGCTCGGTGGTTGGCCGGGCGCGATACAATGAGGGTGTATGAAACGTTATTTTTGAAAGGAGGGCTTGGGGTATTTAATCCCGATACCATTATAGCACATTACCTCGGCGATTTTGTCCAAGGATTTTCCAAGTTGTCAGACAATTCCATAGGCAGCAGCGATGTAGCGCCACAGTGCCCGATTACGCAGATTGTAAGCAGATGACCGCTCGACGTGCAGATTGCGGCACACGGTGTCTGCTGCATCGTGGCAGCGGTGGACATAGAACAGATCAAGCACCATGCGCTCCTGCTCATCAAGTGCCGCAAGTCCAGTCTCAATCAGCTTAATCCGATTGATATTCCGCTTATGCGCATCTTCAATCTCCATCTTCGCAACGATCAGATTGACCAGCTCATCATCGGCGCTATATTCTCCGCCCTTGGGCATATCGTCAAAGCTTACGGCCTGTAGGCTTGTCATATCACCATCAAGCAGCGCCACGCGATCCTTATAACCAGACACGGCACGCTTAAGGTCCAGATATTTCCTCAAGTCATCCTCGGCCACTTGTTTCCAGTTGACCACCGGCAGACACCTCCCTTATTTTCATCCCGGTATAATCTTCAAACCACTCCAGCGCATCGGCTATGTAGTACCCGGTCTCACCATCCTGTTCCGCACCCTCCTCCCGTTTTAAATCTCTCTCATACTGGTAGCACCGCCGATCTGTCGGCTCCACATCGCCACCATACCGGCACTCGCTCGTGCGCGGCTTGTAGTGCCGGCAATTGCCGCAACGCTCGCTTCTCATCGCGACACCACTGCAAGCGCAGTTTCCAGCTCATCCAGCGCTTCGTCAAGCTCCAGCGTCTGTCCGATGCTCTGCATGACCTTGTCAAAAGCCCGCTCCTCGCCCTTCGCTCTGGCGTCTATCTTGATCAGGTTCACACGCGCCAGCTCCTCTAACGTGATCTGATGCTCCAGGCACGCCAGCACAAGATAGTGCAGCACATCGCCCAGTTCCACGATCGCTGCGCCCTCGTGGTAGATATGGCCATCATGCGCCCAGCTGTCGGCCAGGTGGAAATACTCCGCCGCCTCACGCACCAGCCCGCTTGCCGCCGCCACTGGTACCATCTCCGCCTTCGGATGTCGCTCTCCCACTTTCTTCGCAAGTCGCTCTAAGTTTGTCATCTCTCTTCTCCTGCCTCCTTCGTTCTCTCTTCGCTTCTTCGCGCTTCTTTGCGCGCCAGATCTCACGCTGCCGCTCCTGGTTGATGCTACGATCCCAATACAGCCGATCATAGCTGCACCAATCGCTGTGACCATCCAACATCGACTCCGTCCGGCGCCGATTCATTGCAGCATCGTGCTCCTTCTTCCAGCTGCGGTATGCTTCGCACTCGCAGTGACACTTCGGCCGCCGGCGCTCGCAGCCCTTACACGGTGGTTTCTTCATAGGCAATCCGTCCCTATGAATTGTGTTCCAACACGAATGATTCTGTCTCCATCCTTGCGGATATTCCACTTGTGCATCGCCAGATATGCTTGACCTGGCGTGATTCGTTCCATTTCTTCCTTCGTCCATCCATGCACTACCTCGAGCGGACCTCTGGCGCGGCAGCTATTGCAGATCACTTGGTAGCCCATGTCTACAATGTGTTCTCTCGATCCACCGCCTTGATGGCGGTTGTCTCTGTATCCGATAAACTTGAGCTGCCGGCTTGACAGTCTCGCGGTTCCCCCACAGAACGGGCATGGCCCAAGTTCAATTTCCATGACTTCCACCCCCTAGAATGGCAGATCTTCGTCGCTGAAGCTCACCTCTTCGCCGAAGTCGGTGTCTGTCAGCTTCGGCTGCTTTTCCTGCTTGTCGCTGCCATCTTTGGCACCTCCCAGGTACTCGATACGCTGACACACAACCTTTGTGTACCATGACCTCTGGCCGTCGCGCTCCATGCTGTCAACCTGAATGCGACCCTCGACAGCAACTTGTCGCCCCTTGTCCATGTACTTGCAGAAGTTCTCCGCTTGCGACCCCCATACCTGACAGTTGACAAAGTCCGCCGTCTTCTCCGCGTCTTTACCACTGATTCTGTCCACCGCCAGCGTAAACGTGCAATGCGGAGAACCGTTCTGTGTAAACCTCAACTCTGGCTCTTTTGTGAGCCGCCCAATCAATACCACATGATTCATGTTTTCAAACCTCCTCGAAAATCACACCATCCCCGTACTTCGCCAGGAACAGCTTTCTTTTCAGCCGATACACATCAGTCTTCATGCCCTTGACATCCTCCACGACCAAGCCGCCGCGTTCATAGTCCAGGTAGCGAAAATCCGCCACATACTCAATCTTTCGCACAGCTTCACCGCGATAACGAAACGCTGGCTGCAGTTCAAACCTCGGCTGCAGCTCCAGCTGCGCGATCTTGCCCGCCGCCTCCAGTTGCTTCAGCGTTTCGTATCTGCGCGCCTCGCGCTGACTGTCGAACCGGTGACCATCAATCACCACCTTGCTTGCGTTATATTTTCCGCTCCGTCCCATCTGGAAACACCTCCCTGATTTTTATGCCGGCATACTCATCCAGCCAATCGGCTGCATCGCTCGCCGAATACAGTCCTTCGTCGAAGTCGTTCAGCTTGCGCACGACAGAGTCCGTGAAGCGCTCCAGTCGAACCGCTCCAAAGCCAAAGTCATCGTGCAACGCCATGGCGGCAGCGCACACCGACATGATATACATGGTCCTCTCAGTTTTCTTCGCCGCCTGGTTGATTAAGCGCTCCAGGCGCGCCTGTGTGAGCACCTTGTCGCGCGGTCTTTTACCCATCGTCATCCTCCTCTCCCAGCGCACGCAGGATCTGACGCAGCGCGCGCCGCTCTCGCCTGGTCAATAGCAGCATCGCTGCAGCATAGAATACGGCGCCGCCGATCACGGCAGTACCCACGATGAACAGCATAGTCTCCGCCATAGTCACTCCTCCATGTCGCTGAAGTCACGGAATCCCTCCGCGCTCTGGTATCTACTCCTCGCGGTCCGAGAAGTCCCGCGGCCCTTCGCCCGATACATAGCGCCTGGGCGAGCTACCGCCCACCGCTGGCAATGGCTCTGGCGCGCTATAAGTCTCGTCCGTGTAGTCCTTCCAGCGATCCTCGTTGAACCACGTCGCTCCCAGCATCCACTTGCGCTCGAAACCACCCTGACGATCTTCCGTGACTTGCGCCTTATAGCGCTCCACACAGCGTTTCATTTCTTCCACGCTCACGCCTAGAAGCCTCCGTCTGGCTGCATCTTTGACCTTGGCTTTGCCTTCTTTTCGCGGTACCAAAGCCCATAGCTCTTCGAAATGCGCGTTCACTTCGCGCATACTTGGCTGCTTTTGCTTTTTCGATTCAGGCGAGCTCGCACACGACGGTTCAGCGTCAGCTGAACACTCTTTTGCCGGTTCGGCAGACTCGCTTTGGACAATAGTATTTATATTATCTTTACTATTAACAGATAACTGGTTACTAGTAACTATGGCATCGCTGAGCATAGCTGAGCATTGCTCGAGCATAGATGAGCATGCATCAGCATTGCTTGAGCATAAATCAGCATCACTTGAGCATGCATGAGCATCATTCTGCATAGGTGAGCATTGCTCCCTGTGCTTCTGCCAACGTGCATTGGCAGCTTTTGACGCCTGCTCTGAGCGCTCGCTCTTTCCTTCGGCCCACTGTTCCTGTGTCTTCAGCCATTTTTCACGATTGTCCTTGAGATAGCGCTCGATGGTGACAAACGTAATGGCAGTCGCCTGATCCATCTCAGGACGCTCGCAGCAGCCATAGACAGAAAACATCGCATCAAGTAACGCTCCTTTTTGTTCCTGCGAAAGCATGCTGATCATGTCATAAGAATCCAGATACACGATAAATCCCTTCTGTTCATTCGCTGCCATTGCGTCCACCTCCTATGGTTAATCTATTGTCTTCACGTTGGCTGGGATCCACATATCAGGATTCCAGTCGCCCGGCTTCAATCCGTCACCGTTCTTGAGCAAAGGAGGCTCATATTTGGAAAAAAGCCACCGCAAAGATGCTCTCATACAGACGTCGCATTCGTAGGTTCCGCAATTTATAATTCCGCGCAATGTGGCGATCTTGCAATCTAGGTCTACTAAATCTTTGTCGATTGTTATATAATCATCAATTTCCTCGCGGTACTTATCTACGTTCAGCATAATTATTCCTCCCATAATCGTTGTTGTTTTTCAAAAACGTCCAGCGACTTCCAGCGAAACGTCCTCGATGAGTCCAGCAGGCCCATATCTTCTAGTGCAAAGCGCCTATCGTAATCTCGGACTGTCAAACTATCGGCCTTAAATGTGATAGGTGAATCTTTATCCCACTTGAGCATGAGCGCCCACAGGTCCGGCCAATCGCGCCTCAGCGAGCGCAACGAATCTGTGTTTTGACACGGGCAGAACCAGCAGCCATCCCGGAAGGATATTTCGTATGATGGCGATACAAGATCATTCTCGCGGCACCATTGCATAGCGTCCGCCTCGGTCCAACCAATGTCGACCAGCGGAAGCGCTTTATCCGCGTTCTGTTTATTGTTTATTCGCGCAGTTTCATCGGCCGCAATGCCAACATACCATGTTTCATCTTTCGAACGTTTCGGCATTGCCTCGATCTTCAAAGCTCTCAGGCACCAGCGCCCGCGCAACATTGGCCAGCCCAAACATAGGCCATCATATTTCTTTTTCTTTCACCTTGGTGGGATACGATAAAACCATTGTTCAAACGTCCTCTTACTGCCGTCCTCATTGGTTGCGCACATATGGCTCACATCCAGCCCATAGCGCTCCTTGATGATCTTGTCCGCATGACGCTTGAACTCCACAACCGGCGGCAGGTTGGCGCTTATGGTGTCTGTCGCCCATATCTCAACATGGATGATCTCATCTAGCGGATACCCCAAGCGGTGGATAGCCTCGAGCATTGCAAGGCTATCTTTGCCATAGGATAGAGATGCGATGTGTTTCATGATCTTCGTTCGCCATCGCTGCAAAAGTCAGTTTCTTTCACGGTGCACGGGCCTTCCAAGTCGCAGACATAAATCATACAGTCTCCAAGTTCTGGGGTATTGACCCATGGGTAAAAATACTTGCAATCCTTGCACTGAACGACTTCCACAACGTCGGCGGCTGGCAATTCCTCGATGATTCTCGCGAAATTCTTGCGCGTGTCCTCGATAAAGCACTCTGGCTGTGTCACCTGCTCCATAGCGTGGATCGCCTGATTTTTCGTGATATACGCTTCCATCCCACTCACTCCCTCCACACATCGTTCATCTTCAGCGCCTTGGCTGCCATGCGCTTCTGCTCGCGCGTCCAGCCATACTCATACGCGATGACCGCCAGCTCCGTCGAGCTAATCTGGCGATCCGTCGTGGCGCAGGTTGCCGCCAGATAGCCCAGTTGCGTGATGAACTCGGTCAGCTCATCAGGATCGCCGCTGCCAATCGTGAGCACATCCGGCGGCATCTTGACCTTGCGCAGCGTTGCGCTTACATCTCTTGTCGTCATCATCACGCACCTGCTTTCTGCACGTTGTACTTCACGAGCTGCACGAACTCTGCCATGTCAGCTGTCTTCACCATGCGTGGATTATCAGCGCCGAACTGCTTTGCAGCATCCTGTAGGCACTGGTTCGCCACGCCGCTGTCTACGCCATTGGCGCATAGCTCGCGCCACAGATCAATGGCAGCCTCGCCGATCGTGTCTGGCGCCTGTGGCGGCGTTTTCGTCTGCTTTGGTGCAGACTTTTTCTGCTGCCGCTGCTGCTCCCTCTGGTCCTTTACCTCTTCGGGTAAATCTTCCCCTGCGTAGATGTATAAGCCCAAGCCATGGCGTGCAATGGCCTTTGTCAACGAACGTTGAATAGCCTTGTTCACGTCATAGGACGTCACCTTGTCCAGCGGCACGGACTTGTTCTTGAAGTCCATTACCGGCAGCTCTTCAATGTGTTCCAGATCGTTCACGGTGACGCCTGTCTTCACCCAGCAGGTGCGACCATCCGTGAAATAGTTCCAGCCCTGCTCGTTCTCGTAGATCTTATAGGATGCGTCAGGGTGTCTCTTCTTCAGCTCTCCCCATGCCCACGGCCAGCTCAGATACGTCAGGCCGTTCTTCTTCTCCGTCTTCTTCGAAACGTCTATGTTGTTCAGCTCCGTGAAGTAGTTCTTTTCCCTCTGTTCTGTCATCGTCATACCATCCTTCCAATACATACCATTCAGCCACAGCACGCGCCTTGAGCCACTCCTTGTAGTCGGCGACGATCACCGAGCGCGGCGTGCCGTTCTTGTAGCTGATCACTTCAGCGTCGTTGGCGTAGCGAAAGACCACTCTCATTGCTCGCGGCCTCCCTTCAGGCCGGCAAGACACTGCTGCATGATGTCATCTGCTGCTCTTGCCGCCTGCGCGATCGTCGTCGCCTCTTGCACCTCTTCTGGCGTTGACGACTTCAGCGCCACGATGCGTTCTGCCTTGCTGTCCACTTCGCAGAGCGCCCAGTGTGCTTTGTACGCACGTTCAACAATGGACCCCTTGCCCATTAGTTCGCCTCCTCTGTGCAGTGATGTTCCCACGCTGCGCTGCCCTTCATCCGACCATTTTCGTTACTGATCTGCATCGCTCACACCTCCACCTTCACGCTCACGCTGACCTTCTCGACAATCTCAACACCCGGCACGATCTCACCAGTGGCAGGATCGATATAGTATCCATCGGCCTTGTTCATCGCCTTCTTGAGGTCGTTCTTCTTGATCGACTTCTCCACCTTGACCAGCTCACCATGACCGGCGCTTTCCAGCCATGCCAGCGTCGCGTCCTCGTCCACCCATTGTGGTGATTCTGTGCGACGACTGGTCACCTTGCCCCACGGCGTCTTGAGCTGATACTTCGGATTCTGCTCGCGCTGGCGCTGGTAGTAATCGACCAACAGCTGGCGGAAAAACTCCGCCTTGCTGTCGATCTCTTCGCGCTGGCCCTGGTAAAACGCATCGATACGCTCCACCTCAGCCTTGCGCATCTTGTCCACTTCGGCCACCTGGCCCTCCAGGCTGCGCACGATGCGCATGTACTTGTTCGCGCCTTCCTCGTCGCGGATGCGCCACTTGTCACGCTCGTCGCCCACGGCCTCGTAGACCTCCAGCGCCTGATCCAGTTCTTGCTGATTGATATCGTAGATGCTCATCGCAGCGCCTCCTCGACTTCCTTCAGCTCATTCTGAACCAAAGTGAGCTTTCTCCTTTTTGCTGCAGCATACACAGCATCGATGTAAATCTCTTTGTCAGTGCCGCTGTCTATGATTAATGCAAGCAAGCCGTCGCTGCCGAAGCTAATTAATTTGTTTACCTGCGCCACGCTTCCTGGTTTGTGCTCCATCTTTCGCACCGCATCATCATTCCAGCGATAATCACCGACAATAGCTTCAACCAATCCTTCAACCAATGCACGTTCGTTGTTCATATCTTGCATACCTCTTTCTTTCGTGTTACACTTACCTTGTCAAAAATTTCCTATGCCGCTCAGCGTGTTCCCGCACGTCTGGCGGCTTTTCTTTTGCGCAACGACAGCCGGCGATCCACCGCCCGCGGCACCAGCGCCCAGTACATCGTCATAGCCAGCCCACCAAGCGCCAGCGCCAGAAACAGCATCCGCAACCAGCCATCCGTCAACAGAGCAGCCAGCCACGCATCCCACGTCAGCACCGCGAAGATCGTTCCAACCATGCACGACGCCATCTTCTCCAACGCCATGTATATCTTCTGCATCTCACACCTCCATTCAATCCGTCACACCGCGCGACCGTTGCGCTTCAAGTAAGCTTCGAGATCCTTCTCGAAATAGTAATACTTCGTACCATACGGCCGATAAGCCACAAGCCCATCCGCACGCATGCGACGCAACGTTTGCGATGAAATTCCCAGCATCTCAAGCACCGACGCCTCACATAATATGCGATTCTCCGACCGCTCAAGCATCGGTTTAATCTCTTTCAGCACCGCTTGCACAACAGCGCCGGCAATCGTTTCGTCTAATGACATCTCAGTCACCTCCGTCCAGCATATGAACCTCAGCCCCGATCGCATCATCCAGCGCTGCAAAGAGATCCGTCAGCTTTTCTCTGTGGTCATATGGCACAATTTCATCGAAAGCCTGCTCTTTGCAGAGCTTCTTCTTCACGGCCAAAAGCATTTCTAAACGTGTCTCAGACGATTTCTTCATATCCATTCTTATTCCTCCAATCCCATCATTTCAGCATATACCTCCACGCCCTTGCGTGTCGTTTCCAGGATCATCTCATCCTCCTCGTGGTCGTAGATGCCCCACGTCAGCGGACTGATCTGTCGAACCTCATAACGTTCCATTGGATCACCTCCAGTTGTAGCAGATGAAAGTTCACTTAAAATCACCTTTTCTTGTAAAAAAAATTTTGGCCATCATTTCATCAGACATATTGAGCAGCCCGGCCAATGCAACTGCTTCTGATACCTTAAATTCTGTTTCATTGTCGATCTTCATTTGAAGAGCATATCGGCTAATCCCTAGTTTATCAGCAATGAAATAGTATTTAAGCCCAGATTTTTCTATGCATTCTCTTAGAAGCCCAGAATCAATCATTCTCACACCTTCCTCTCTGCGGGTGATTTATAATCTACTTTTCGTTTTCTATTATATTCTTCAGTCGATTACAAGTCAACCATTTTTGATTAAAAAGTTGATTTTTATTTTACTTGTGCTATACTGTACGTAACGGAGGTGAATTTATGAGATACCATGACAACATTAAACGCCGACGAAAAGAGCTAGGCCTGACTCAACTCGAACTAGCTAAGTCCGTCGGTTACACATCGAAATCAA
>ERZ1034984.952-NODE-952-length-30190-cov-9.630828_pt1 | contig 30190 bp, 31 predicted proteins | sample MGYA00520589_ERZ1034984 | MGnify/ENA primary metagenome ERZ1034984 (study PRJEB33766, sample SAMN09781790) | gut metagenome | biome: gut microbiome | host: Homo sapiens | place: Madagascar | study: EMG produced TPA metagenomics assembly of the PRJNA485056 data set... | reverse complement strand
TAGCTACACTTTGGGACTTTACTGTGAAAAATTATGTTTTTTGTTTGTTTATTATTGAAAAAAGATTTACACAAGTATATAATTGGATAGAGAAAAGAATAAGTCTGGGATTTTGCAATGGAATGTATTCGTATCAGAAGGTTCTGCTGCTTCGCAGCAAGAACAAATTGCCCTAAAATTGCACTCGGAAAACGAGTTTTCCAGATGCAATTTTGAGGCAATGTCCTCCTAGCGCATACGCGCTGGGAGCTTCTGATACTAGTCTATTCCATTGCAAAATCCCCACTAAATCAAGGAGCACATTATGGATCAATTAATCATACCAAAGAATTATCATTCAGAATTGGACTTACATGACACACAGATTGCCATTAAGACCGTAAAAGACTTTTTCCAAAACCTGCTTTCTTTACGTTTAAACTTACAGCGTGTATCTGCTCCACTGTTTGTTGACCCGGAATCTGGTTTAAATGACAACTTAAACGGCGTTGAACGCCCAGTTACTTTTGGCATTAAAGAACAAAATGAAAAGCCGGCTGAAATTGTTCATTCTTTAGCAAAATGGAAACGTTATGCATTGAAAAAATATGGTTTTTCCATGGGAGAAGGACTTTACACCGACATGAACGCTATCCGTCGTGATGAAGACACGGATAATACCCATTCTATTTTTGTAGACCAGTGGGATTGGGAAAAAATCATTTCCAAGAAAGATAGAAACTTAGACTACTTAAAAGAAACCGTTCGTACTGTATACAAGGTTTTACGCAAAACGGAAAAGTATATGGCTATCCAATACGACTACATAGAGGAAATTCTTCCACACGATATTTTCTTTGTTACTACACAGGAATTGGAAGATATGTTCCCTGATTATACCCCAAAGGAACGTGAATACTATATTACTCAGGCAAAGGGTGCCGTATGTATTTTACAGATTGGTGACACTTTAGAATCAGGAGAACCTCACGATGGTCGTGCTCCAGACTATGATGATTGGTCTTTAAATGCAGATATTGTTGTATACTATCCACTTCTTGACGTAGCTTTGGAACTTTCTTCTATGGGAATTCGTGTAGATAAAAAAGCACTGCTTAGTCAGTTAGATAAGGCTGGTTGCCCGGAACGCGCAGAGCTTCCATTCCAGAAGGCAGTTATCAAAGAAGAGTTGCCTTATACCATCGGTGGTGGAATTGGACAATCCCGTATCTGTATGTTCTTCCTTCGTAAGGCACATATCGGTGAAGTTCAATCTTCCCTGTGGCCAGAGGACGTTGTAAAAGAAGCTGAGGCAAACGGAATTCAATTATTATAAATATTTTTACATAAGGAACAAAACAGAGAAGCAAATCATTTCTGATTTCTTCTCTGTTTTTCTTTTATAATACCATTATTCTGAAATCAGCACTCGCGGCTGCACTTTCTTTATTTTTCCTGCTTTCCAATAAGAGAATAAGAAAAATACCACTGTCATCATTCCAATTGGCACAAGCACAGACATCCATACTATTTCTGTCTCTATATGACTAATCCCTACATAAGAAAGCAACAAACCGAAACACTTATTCATTAACAAAAATGTTAAAATTACTCCTAAACCACTTCCAATCAATGATACCATCATAAATCGCAGTGCAAACTGTAATCGCAGATTTCTCGCTGTAAATCCCATTGCCTTATAAATACCGTAATCCTGGCGCTCTTTTGCAAATATTTTTCCACATACCAACGAAATTACTACTAATGCAAAGATAATCGCTATCATATATACCAATACAGACAAAGCCTTCACTGCTGAAACAATATCGTCTATTTCATTAAATCCTCTTTCTGCCGTTACCGTTAATTCTGTGCCATAGACTTCATTTAATTTTTCGGCAATCTCCTTTGCCTTTTCTCCATTTTTCAGGCAATATGCCTCTCCTAAACTTTGGCTTCCAATACGAAGATACCCCGCTTTACTCATAGCGAAATTACTTCCCATATCATTGGCACACTGATAAATACCGGAAATTATATATTCCTCGCTTTTATCATTTGCTGCAACCGTTACTGTATCTCCTATTTGCAGATTCAAATCCTTTGCCACAAACTCTGTCACCAGTATCTCATTATCATATCGGCAAGTTCTACCTTCTAGAACACTTCCTATTTCTTCTGGTGCCTCACAAACAAAGCACATCATCTGACATCCATCCATCATAAGATAAACGTTCTGAATCTGATATTTTTTCTCTATCTTAGAATAACTTTGTATGGTATTTTCTACCTCCCCTTGTATTTCCTCATTATAACAATGCACCCACAAGTCATATTCTGTTGCATCAAATATACGAGAAAATTCACTACCATCTTCTCCCATCCAGTTGTCCATATGTCCCATCATAATCATGAAAAATACCAATAAACCTGTAATGACCCCCACACTGATATATTTCTTTCCGTTAGAAGTCAATTGACGAAACGCCAGCCAGAAGGATATTCCTTTTTTTCTAATAGGTAATTCCACACGGCTGGAAAAATAAATATCCTCTTTTCCACCACAAATTGCCCTTACCGGAGTAATCTCTTTCAATTTTCGCAACTTTAACCAAATAAACAACATAAGAAATACCAAAACTCCTGCCAGTGCCATAAAACAAGCGCCAAGTGCCAGGTGATTTGGCGTAAGTATTCCTACTACAGGCGTTGTAATCTGATTTACTATTCTTATTACAGGAATTGCAACAGGTATACCAAGAACTGCTCCTGCCAAGGCTCCCAACAAATATTGCAACATTAATATTATTTTTAATTTTCCTTGTGTAACTCCTACTGCTTTTAAAATACCCAGGTTTACATATTCCATTTCAATGCTGCTACCAATACTGTGATTCATAATAATTAACGTAATAATCAACAATAGTGCAATAAATACCAAAAGACTTCCACTAAAAATACGAACCAGAATCAGCATATATCCCATTGCCTGACTTGTACCCATACTAATCCATGCATAGCCGCTTACCCCTGTATCTTTATTTAGCTCCTGTTGAAATTTTAAATAACTTAAGTTACTGCTTTTTTTCTGAAAAATGTTTAGCAACATTCCTTCACTTATGGAATCTGCATTTCCCTCCTGAATGCTTTTTTGCATACTTTTCATATCATCATCACTGATAAGTACGGTCTTTATACCCATCATACTGCTTCCCATAAAAGGATCTTCAAAAAAACCTTTTACAGTGTAATTTTCTGTATGCTTCATAAGCTTAACCGTTATAGTATCTCCTACCTTGCAGTGATAAGAAGTACTGTAACAAATTGGCACATACATCTCCCCTGCTTTTAATGCTTTTGGATTCTCGATATATCCGGTTCCATTTTCATGGAAAATACGAAAATTCAGTTTTTCCGGCTGATATTGTTCTAACATCACACTGTTTCCATTGCTCTTACCATTAATTTCTTTAAAGTTTGCACAAATTGCCGGAATTACCTGTACCTTTTCCACCTGGTTATGTTCCTGTACCTTCTGTATCAACTCTTTTCCTTCTTCTTGCCCCATATTATCCATCATTACCAACATATCCCCAAACCCAACATATTTTAATGCTTCTTCATCACTTTTTTGGGAATTGATGCTTACCGTTAATACTGCTGTCATAGACAAGGATACAATGAACATCAAAATGAAAATTCCAATAAAACTACTTTTCTGGTGACGTATATTTGCCTTTAAAATCGTAATAATATCCATGTTGTCACCTCCTACCATTCCATAGAAGCAAGCCATGCATTAATCTGTGTCTCTCGATTTCTGGCTTCTTCCGGTGTATATGGTGGCAACTTCATTTCTCCTCCTATTTTTCCGTCTTCTAAGTACAGCAGTCGGTCTGCGCGAAGTGCGGCCCGAACATCATGAGTTACCATCAAAATACTCTGTCCTTCTCGATTCATTTCCGTCATTAAATCTAATACATCTTCTGTATTTTTTCGATTTAATGCTCCAGTAGGTTCATCTGCAAATAATAATCCCGGTTCTGCAATGACTGCTCTTGCAATAGCTGCCCTTTGTGCTTCTCCACCGGACACCTGCGCCGGAAGCCTGTCCTTGGCATGCAATACATTTACCTTTTCTAATAACTGCAATGCACGTTCCTTCACTTCTACTGCATTCTTCTTTTTATTCATAAAACCTGGGACTGTTACATTTTCCATTAATGTCAGATTGCTGACTAAATGTATCTGCTGGAATACAAAGCCAAATTCCTCTGTTCGAAGACGGGACATCTCCTTTTCTCCACATCCGCTGATTTTCTTTCCCTTGTAAAAAATTTCTCCCGCCGTAATACTGTCCATTCCACTAATACTATATAGCAAAGTGGACTTTCCGGCACCGGAAGCTCCCATGATTACGGTAAAGTCTCCCTGATATAAATCAAATGACACATGATTCAATATATGATTCTGTTCTCCATTGTTTGCAAAACTCTTGCACACATCCTTTGCGGATAATAAAATTTCACTCATCTTTTTCCTCCATCTTACTTTGATGGTTATAGTGTATCAAAATAAATATTAAGAAGTCTTTAAGAACTTCAATTCGCCTATCCCTTTATTTATAGCACTTTGAATATCCTTTGTCACTAATATGTCACTAATAAATACCACTCTTAAGTTTTCTTAATTCATCTTCCCAGCTCTTAGTGATCATCTTTAACGCTACGTTTTCCGTTGAGCTTGTCCATGTATTGTTAAATCTTCCAACACCATTTCCATGCAATGCCTGGTTATATATCACATCATCAGCAAATGAGTGAAGCCGCTCGAATTTTCTGGGATTCCTTAAGGCTCGAAATGCCTTATATTCTTCCTGTCTTACTCTTTCCTTAGTAATGCCTATACTTTCCCCTGTTGCCTGCAATGTCTTTCCCTCTGCATACCGTTTCCGTATAACATTGGCTTGACGTTCCGGGAGACTTTCTACCGCCTTCCAAATGGTTTCTTTTAACTGTTCCTGTTGTACATGTTCTAATACTTCCTGCTCAGTGTCACAATCTGCTTTTATCATATCACAAAGGGTAGTTTCTCCATTATCTTCACTGATAGCCACATCAAGGCTTGTTGTACAGCTTATTTCAATGGCTTTCTTTAGCAAAGCCAACTCTTTACCGTTCAACTCCAAATATTGGCAAATTTCCCTATCTGTGGGTTTTCTGTCATATCTTGTACGAAAGGCATTACATAATTGTCTATGTTGGTGTACCAGTGCACTTATATACTCCGGCATGCTGGCTGAACTATTACCGTGAATATATCGTTGCATATGCCTTCTGATTACTGTACCGGCATAGCTTGAAAATTTCACACCTGCAGATGCTTCATAATGATTTACTGCTTCACACAATGCAATATATCCCTCTTGCGCTAAATCATCCATTTCAGCCAATCCACTATACTTCTTTGCAATAGTGTATATCAATCCTTTATTCTGCTGGTACAATAAAAGCATATTATCAGCGGTATCCACTCCGGCATTTATCCGGGCAACTAACTGCTCATTGTCCACGCTAAAACCTCCCTTTTACTTGCTTCATATGCTGCATTATGTTATAATAATTATGTTAAAATTGAACCAGAAGGAAATGTATTTTTAGAAGCACTGAACCGCTCCATTGGTATACAGTGCTTCTTTTATTATAGAAAAATGCCCCATGTAACCACTGACTGTTACACAGGGCAATGAGCAGCTAGGCTTATTTTTTTCCAGTTGTCTGCGCCTGATAATAAATAGCCTTTGCTTTATTTTCCAGTACAAATGCATCATATGCAATACGCCCTTCAACAAGTTGTCCACTAATTCCAGGTGGGTTTACATGGGTATTGTAATCTTCTAACTTAGTAGGAGCTACAGTTGCACATGGATGTGCCACCATGAACCCGAAGCCTTCCGGTAATCTTGCCGCTGGCACCTTAATGACATTTGCTCCGTCAAGGTTAGACACTACACCATTAAAGCGCAATTCGTTTCCGATATTTGTTTCCATTACAATATCTTTACACTGTTTCATTAACAGGTAAGTATCTGGAGTAACAACAATCTGCCGCCCCGTCTCTGGTACTTCCGCATTATCAAGCGCATTGTTAGCCTTCATGATTTCCAGATAAATATTATCCGATGTTAAGTCAATAGCTGCCGGCTTAGTTCCTGCACCTTCGCACATAACACCGTATGTATATTTGTCTACTTCCGGAATAACAACTTCCCTTAACTGTCTAGAAAGAGCGGTAGCGGCTGCTAGAGTCTGCCCTGTCTCGTCTGCATCTAGCTTATCAATAGCAAAGGTAAAAGAACGATCATTCTTTAATGTGAACTCTTCTGTTGTTGCACTTATATCCTCTACCTTTCCATATCTGGACCAATTACCGGTCTCTGCTCCGTTTCTTCCGTAGTCATTCATTTTCCCGGTGCCAATCTTATATACTTTTACGGTATGCGCTCCTGTCCAGTCAAAATCTTTATTTGTAAGTAATTCTTTTTTGCTCTCTGTAGAAAACTGGTCATCTACATAGGGCAAGAATTTAGTAACTAATGATACTGCCATTCTTTATTCATCTCCTATTTTGGTTTAAAAGCATCTGCTATAGGGTCGCTCGGGCTTTTATGATAACTTTGTCTTTGCCCCCATGCCTTAGGTGCTTCTTTGCTTAAATTTTTAATTGTTTCTATTGCTTCTTCCAGTGTCTTTTCATCACTGAATTTCAATACTCCTGCCAAATCCAAAGGCATTCCTTCATCTAACAGCCTTTCTTTAGCCATCATAGTCAATTCCCTTTGTTCCAGATTCTTTTCCCGGTCTGTTTCCGGCAACTGTTCTGATTCTGTTTTTTTGCGTTCTCTGGCAAGACGTTTCTTGATGATTTCATCAACTTCTTCCTGGGTAAATGTTTTTACCTCAGTATTTTCCTGCTGTTCAGTTTCATTGTTCAATTCGTTATTCATATCCATGATATGACCTCCTGTTTTACGTCCAGTAGACTTATTTTTTATTGGCAGTTTTACCTCATACCAAGGAGTAATAAGGTTAGGAGAAATACATGTGAAAAAGTAGTTGAACAAATAAAAAACGCGGGAACAGAAATGCTCATATCTGAGCAAAACTATTCCCACGCTATGATTAGCTTACAGTCTAAGAAAGGTGAAACTGCGGTACTTATCAATATTCTATTTGTTCTAAATCAATTATACCATATACAATCAAATACCGCAATTACTTTAATAGGATTCCTAGTATTTCTTAGTATTTCCTAGTTCTAATATCCGAGCATTTACCAACATTCTCCAACATTCTCCAACATTACACTTTTTAACCTAATGCCGCTTTTTCTCGCCGTTCGCTCGCCGTTCGTTCGTTATTCGTTCGCTTTTCGTTCGCTTTTTGACTGTTCGTTCTCATGGTATACTTCTCCTTCTATGTATGCCCTCTTATACTTTCCTTTCTGTGGCTGTAGCTTGTATTTTTTCAACATGGGAGAAAGTAGCCGGATAACTCCGGCAAGCTCTTTCTCTGTGCTATATGATACCCTTATCTTTATCATGTTGCTATTTCTCCCCTTCTATTACCTTTTTCATTCGTTCTAGTATTCTACTCTGGCTCATGTATATATGATATAGTGCATCTGCAGCATCTTCACTACTTACCACGCTGGAGCTTTCCGCAAATGCCGTCTGCATAAATCCAATCAATGCATTAAGCTGTTCCAATTCATATATATTATCACTGATTTTTACTTGTCCTTCCCACTCTATGTTTTTCATACTTGTCCTTTCTGCCGGTAATCTGCTATAATACAGATGTAACCGGACTTTAAACTGGTTGTTTTGTTACATTGCCCTTGTCAGTGCTGCTACACTGGTGAGGGCGTTTCTATTGTTCATATGTTGCCACGCTCCCATGTATATGTAAGTACGGCTTTCCATCATATCCGGAAGTAATGGCACTTGCCAACTTTTCAATAGCGGCGGTCTGAATTATCTGTATTGCTGTTGCCTCAGTCAAACCTAAATCTTTCAATTCACATATTTCTTCTATAATTTTCTTTGTCTCAAGACTTATCATTTTATTGCTCCTTTCTTCTGTGATTCTCTCTATACATATGCAAGGTATTTCTTTCATTCCTTACCATTTCCAACCATTTCCAAATATAGGAAATACTTAGAAATACTTAGAAACAATAGAAATACTTATAGTATATATACAGAGATTAACCAAACGGTATCTTTCCAACCTTAAAAACATGAATTTTTGAAGCCTTACCCTTGTTTATTACTCCATGCTGGATGTTGTCAATTCGGTCAAGTTCATATTCCAGCTTTGAAATTGTATATTTCAATCCTTGCGGTGTTTCATTTATATGTATACCGTTATCTTCTGCAAACTCTATCAGTTCTGACAATCTACCTCGCCAACTTCCGGATTTTTCCACTGCCTTATTGATAGCTATAACAATCGGATTTTCACGGTACTTCTGTAATGCATCCTTTCTCTCCATTTCTTCCAGACTTCCAACCTTTACCCATTTACAATCATTCATTTCAATAACAAAAGCATCGTCTCCAATATCTCGACCTCTTATGTATAACTTAGCCTGTTTGTCTGTTACATTTTCTTTTTTTATAACCATCATAAGATCAAGTGCTCCGGTTAGTGCTCGCGTTCCGGATATGGAATAGAATGGATCATTGGGATTATCCGCTTTACTTGTATGGTGTATTAGCAGCATTGAAAGATTATGATTTTTAGCAAATTCTTTCAACATATTCATTTCTTTGTAATCATAACCATATGCACCACCATCCCGGTTGTTGTACTGTCCTCTTATACATTGCAGTGTGTCTATAACTATTAGCCTAAGGTCTCTCATGCTGGAATATACAAGCTCTAACTGTTCAATCAGTCCGTTTGATAGGTCATTTACACTTATGCAGTAATTGAACGTGTTCGGTAATCTGGTACCGTCAAAAATTTTCTTAATTCGGTTCTTCACACGATTGTCACTGTCTTCCAGCGCAAAGTATAAACAGTTGCATTTATTGGTGTCATAGTCAAGGAATTTCTGCCCCTGTGCCACACATAAACACATAAGCAAAGCAAACCATGACTTTCCGGCTTTAGGGTCTGCCGCCAGCATAGAAAGCCCCGGAGAAAGTAAATTTTCAATGATAAAATCAATCTTTTCCACATGTTCCAAGTCTATTACGTCTCCTTTCATTAAAATTGGCATTGCAACCGTTTTCTTTGGCTTTATTACTCCATTCTCTACAGTTGTCCGCTTTCTTTCAGCTTCTTCAATAATGTTAATAGCTCGCTGTCGCTCTTCTGCTGTAAGTTCTGGCACGCTGTCACCTCCTTGTTGTCATTCTTCTTCAATTTCACATCACCCTTTCTATTCTGGTACCACTGCGCCACTTCTTTCATGGTCTGAAGGTACTCTTCCTCGTACTCATCCACAAATTGATTGTAATAAGTGTATGCTTTACTACATCCTACCTCTTTCAACTTATCAAGTGCCTGTCTGGCAAATCCGGGCGTTGTAATCTCATAACCGTATATTTTCATGAAAAACGGCCTGCTTAGCTTCATATCTGGCTTAATGCCCTCTAACAGACTTTCCCTTGATAGGGTCATTGTTTTCCTCTATTCTGGTAGCGTTCTGTCTTCTCAAAATCAATCACATCTTTTGAAGAAAGCCCTAGAGCATGACACACTCTACCGAAGTTCTCCAGCTTTACTAAATAACCCTTTCGCATACGGTAAATGATGTTTACGTTTACGTCTGCCAGTTCTGCAATCTTTGCCGGGGGCAATCCAGAATCCGCCATAGCGCACACTATAACATCAATCTTTGCACATACCATACCCATACAATCACTCCTTTCTAATCTTCCAGTATCTCTGTAACATCTACGCCGAGTGCTGCGGCTATCTTTCCAACCGTTCCCGGCTTGCATGTACCGCGTGAGTACACATTGCAAATTGTCGATATTGGCATTTGAGCGTTTTCTGCTAACTCGTTGCGGTTTAACTTTGCTCTTGCCATTGCAATTTCTAATTTTTTCTTACTTACTTTCATTTTTTTCACCTCTTTTTTTAATTTTTGTTGACTGGTTCATTTGAACCTGTTATTATATTAACGTGCTCGTTTGAATATGTAAAGTAAAAAATAGTTTCATTTGAGAACCTTTTATGTTATAGTTTTTTTGAGGTGATTAAATGACTATTGGCGAACAAATACGAACAATCCGAAAACATTTAGGATTAACTCAAAAAGAACTTGGTAAATTATCAAATACATCTGAAACAACAATTAAACAATATGAATTAGGAAAAAGGCAGCCACGCATAGAACAATTACAAAAAATAGCTTATGCTTTAGGTGGTTCAATATCTGATATATTTGTTCTAAATAATGAAGAATTAAATGAATTTGACTTTTATAAGGCATATGCCACTACCTTAGATGAATTTAATAGAAAAGTAGTAGAAAAAGCCAAAGAAGAGGAGAACTCGTTGCTCGACAATTACAGGCAACTCAATACAGACGGAAGAATTGAAGCTAGAAAGCGAGTACAGGAACTAACCGAAATAAAGCGGTACACTGAAAAGGAAGAACCCCCGGCAGAATAATTCTATATTAAACATAGACTTACCGAGAGCAAAATTGTGCTGGGCAATTTTTATGCTGACAGTCCAAAATTGGACAATCAGATCTGTCCAAAGATATAGTTACCTAACTTTTGATATGTTTTGCAACCCGAAAAATTTACCGTTTGCACATTGACAATATAATATACTTAACCGGGCAGCCGATGGGGCGATATACCAGCCACCCAGCAGAAAGGGGGTTGGTGCCAATGATAACATGGACTGAATTATTTACATTTATCATAATGCTATGTGCAGTTATAACCCTTGTAACTAATGACAAGCACAAAAAATAGCGCTCCCACCTGGACAGTGTAGCGCTATTTAAGTAATACATATCATGCCGGGTGGCTAGGTGTACTCTAGCTATCGGCTCCCTTGTTAAGTATATTATATGCCAAGTACATAAGTTTTGCAATCCTAAAATTGAGGATTGCACATTGACAATATAATATGCTTACCCAGGTAGTTGGAGGACGTGCTCTCATCTAATCCGAGCCTTACGGAAAGGATGATTATTATGGTTTCATGGAATGACTTATTTACTTTCGTCATCATGCTGATGGCGATTCTGACCTACATAGATACCCACAGAAAACATAAGAAATAGCCGTCCTGCTCTCTGGTAAAGTTTAGGAACGGCTATCTCTTGATAACTTAGTATTAAATTCGCCGGGTCGGGTGAAGTGCACTCACCTTCCGACTACCTTGTTAAGTATATTATATGTCAGATATACAAATTATGCAATACTGATTTTAAAAATGCCCCAGTGCTGGAACACCGGAGCATGCGCACTTTGGATTGTGCTGTAATATGATTTATGAATATAATTATTATAACACAGTCCTTTGTTAAATGCACCCATTTTTCAAGAAAGGACTGATTTTTTATGCCAAGAGGAAAAGCAATGCGTGCCCCTAACGGGTATGGAACTATTGTAAAGCTATCTGGAAACCGCCGGAAACCCTTTGAAATTCGTGTAAATACCCATATCAACGAATACGGTTATCCGGTATATGATGTACTGGGGAGATATGAAACTCGGACAGATGCCGACGTAGCAAGAGCTAAGTATCATGAAAGCCCCTATGACATCAGTGCCAACAATTCCACCTTTGAGCAGGTATACAATGCATGGTTTACACAAAAGTATATAGAGAGCAAGCGCAAATATTCCACCAGTAGTATAAATTGTACTAAGGGGGCGTATAAGAAGTGTATAAGTCTACATAACCGATTATTTAAGGATTTACGCAAAAATGATTTACAGGCTATTCTAGACGATTACACGCTGTCACACGCCTATATGGAGCATATCAAGAATCTTTTTAACCAGATGTATAAGTTCGCTTTAGAAAATGACATTGTACAGAAAGACTATTCCCAGTTTACAAGGATTACCAAACCGGAAGATGATACCCCGGGCGTACCATTCACCAAAGAGGAAATACGTCTGCTCTGGGAGAACGTAGACAAAGTTCCTTTTGTTGATACAGTGCTTATATATATTTATTCCGGTTGGCGGTGTATGGAACTGCTTACAATGCCTATAGCCGATATAGACATAGAAAACTGGACTTTTAAAGGTGGCATGAAAACAGAATCATCCAAGAACCGCATTGTACCGATACACACCCTCATACGCCCATATGTGGCTAAACGTTTATCAGAGGGGCACAACTGCCTTATTGCAAATAATGACCGCCCTGTGATATATAGCTCCAGTTATATGCCATTATTCAAAAAAGCCTTGCTACAATGCGGTATTACTACACCACACACACCGCACGATTGCCGCCATACCTTTACTTCACTTCTAAACAGTGCAGGGGCTAATGATGTATGTATTGATAGATTACTGGGTCATGCATCCAAAAGCATCACCAAGCGGACATATACACACAAGGATATTGAAGAACTCAGAGAAGCAGTAGAACTTATAGAAAAAGAGCCTTAGACTATCACGAATCTAAGGCTTTTTTAATATCTTAACTTGTCACTAATATGTCACTAGTAAAAATTTACAGCTTGTTTTCCACCAATACACTAAATCAAGGAAACCTTGTATTTATAGGCTTTCTTGCGTTTTTTGAACCCGCTCAATTTTGAGCAAGATAGCTCCATCTAAGAAGTCTTTAAGAACAAAATCACTTCTAATCCATCACTACCGTTTTTTAACTCTACCTTTCCATCCATTTGTTCCATAATGTAGGACACGATATAAAGTCCCAGTCCGGCGCCCGGTTGATTTTCTATATTTTTTCCACGATAAAATTTTTCAAAAACAAATGGCACATCCTCTGGTGGAATTCCTTTTCCACCATCTTTTACATGTATCCGGCATTGATTTTCTTCTTGCTCTATCCACAAATGTATTGAAGTTCCCGGTGCATATTTTCGGGCATTTGTGATAAGGTTCTCTAACACCTGTTCCAGACGTCTTCGGTCTGCCCAGATATTAATTTGAGGAATTTCTCCTATTATCTGTATTTTTTCAGTCTCCGGTGTGATTTTCTCCTGTTGCCCCATTCCTTCTAGCACTTCTTTTAAAAACGGTTTTAATGCTATCTCTTCTGATGTAATTTGTAACTTCTCTAAATCAGATAGGGAATGAAGGAATAAATCGTTGGTAAGTTTTGTTACTTCATCACACTTTTTCATAATAACAGACAGATAACGATTTCGCCGCTCCGGTGACCTATCCATGTTTGCTTCTAACCCTTCTGTATAAGCACGAATAGACGCAATGGGTGTTTTTATGTCATGGGATAAAGTTGCTATCACCGTCTTATTATTTTCAATTGCCTCCTTCTCACAGGCTCGAGCCTTTATAATCTCTCGACGCATATGGTCAAATGCCCAGGTAAATGCACCAAACAGATTGGTTCTATGATAAGGAAGTTTTACCTCCAGATTTCCCTTTGCAATTTCCGTTGCATACTTTTCCAACTCCTCAAATGGGCGTAACACTACTATATAAAGATAAATACATACGCAGACAATAAAAAGCGCACAAATTCCAAATATCTGAAGAACTATTTTCTGCTCTTCTTCCTTTTGTCCTTCCCCTCCCATCTGTCGTAAGTTTTCCTGCATATTAGAAATTTGTTCTTTTGCCGGACTTTTTCCATCTATTTCTGTCAATTTTTCAATTTCATTAAGTTCTAATATCTGCTCCCGATAAGAATGGTTTTCGTCTCTATCTTGGATTTTTACAAAATATAATCCAGTAATAATTGCTAATATAACAAGAAAAACAGCTGTGATATACGCTGTTTTCCTCTTTACGCTCTTTCTCATTCTTCCATACCTCCCACTAGCATGTAACCAATTCCCCAAACAGTCTTTATATATTTGGGATTAGATGGATCCTCTTCTAATTTTTCCCGCAACCAGCGAATATGTACTGCTACTGTAGATAATTCCACTTCACTAAAGGTTCCCCAAACTTCCTGTAATAAGGTCTCTTTTGCCATACTTTCATTCATATGGGCTGCAAGACACACTAATAAATCAAATTCTTTTAAAGAAAGTTGCACCTTATTCCCATTTCTGGTCACACTCCTGCTTTCTGTTAAAATGCAAATTTCTCTATTTTCTCCCAAATAATAATTTTTCCCTTCTTCTTGAAATCCATAGGTACGTCGCATAAGGGAATTAATTCTGGACAACATCTCCTTTAGGGAGTATGGCTTTGCCAAATAATCATCTGCCCCTAAGTCAAGCCCTGTCACCTTATCATCTTCACTGGTTCTGGCACTTGCAAAAATAATGGGAATTGTGGAAATCTTACGCAATTCCTGACAAACTTCAAATCCACTGCTTTGTGGTAAATTAATATCCAGCAAAATAAGATGGTAGCTATTCGCTGCCATCTCTTCATATGCCTGCTCTGCTGATAGCGCAAGCGTTGTCTCATAGCCATAGTCCTCTAACATATCCTGCACTATCATAGATAAATCTTTATCATCATCCACGATTAATATTTTTCTTTTCATTTGTTCTCCGCACTAACGAGCTGCAATCACATCGCTCATTTCGTATCTTCCTGCCGGCTTTCCTGCAAGGAACTTTGCAGCCTCTACAGCACCTTTTGCAAATACTGCCTTAGAGTATGCTGTATGCTTAAATTCAATCACCTCGTCTGTTCCTGCAAAAATTACTTCGTGCTCTCCTACAATATTTCCACCTCTGACAGCCTGAATACCGATTTCATACTTGTCACGTTTCTTTCTTTCCTGACTTCTGTCATACTTGTAATCATATGCATTATTAAGAGCTTCATTGATGGAATCCGCAAGTGCAAGAGCTGTTCCACTTGGAGCATCCAACTTCTGATTATGGTGTTTTTCTACGATTTCCATATCAAATCCTGCCGGAGCTAAAATCTTAGCAGCCTTTTGAAGTAAATCCATTAACATATTGATTCCCAATGACATATTTGCAGATTTTAAAACTGCTACTTTCTTACTTGTTTCTTCTACCTTTTGCAACTGTTCTTCTGTAAGTCCTGTGGTGCAAAGAACTACCGGAATTTGTTTTTCTATACTATATGCTAACAAATCATCTACTGCCGGTGCTGCTGCAAAATCTACAATTACATCTGCTTCTACATTGCATTCTCCGATTTTTGCAAATACTGGATAATCATTTTTCAATCCGGTATATGGATCGATTCCTGCTACAATTTCAATATTTTCGTCTTCCTTACAAATCCCTGTAATAACTTGTCCCATTTTGCCGTTACATCCGTGCATTATCATTCTTACCATGATGTTTCCTCCTAAATCTCTTATGTACAACTTGAGCTGTCCGGACTCCGAACAGCTCTGTAATAATTATTTTTATGCTAATTTGATACCAAACTCCTGCATTGCCTTAGCAAGTCTCTTTACATTTTCCGGTTCCATTTCAGTTAATGGGGAACGTAATGGTCCTACTTCCCATCCCATCAGATTCATAGCTGCTTTTACCGGGATTGGGTTTACCTCGCAAAACAGTGCTTCTACCAATGGAATTGCCTTAATCTGCATTTCTAATGCCTCTTTATGATTTCCATTTAAGTAGTTCATTACCATATCATGTGTGAACTTCGGTGCAACATTGGATAATACGGAAATTACTCCAATACCGCCACAGGAAAGTAATGGAATTACCTGACCGTCTTCTCCTGAATAAAGATCAATATCTCCCTGAGTCAGTTCCATAACTTTAAGACTGTATGCTATATCACCAACTGCATCTTTCATTGCAATAATATTGTCTACATCTTTTACCAGAGTTGCTGCTGTTTCTGCTGCAATTTTACATCCTGTTCTGCTTGGAACATTATATAAAATCATTGGCAAATCTACGCTTTTTGCAATCTGGGTATAATGATTAATTAATCCTTTTTGAGTTGCTTTATTATAATATGGAGTTACCACCAACAATCCATCTGCACCTGCATCCTGAGCTTCTTTTGATAACTCAATTGCTGTCTTTGTACAGTTAGAACCTGTTCCCGCAATGACAGGAATTCTTTTCTTTGCAAAAGATACTGCTGCACGAATCGCCTCTAAATGTTCTTCTACCGTAAGTGTAGATGCTTCTCCGGTTGTTCCTGTAATAATGATACTGTCTGTACCATTCTGAATCTGATCCTCAATAATCTCTCCCAGTTTATCAAAATCTACTTCTAAATTTTTCTTCATTGGTGTAATAATAGCAACACCGGCGCCTTTAAAAAGTGCCATTTTTCTTCCTCCTTTTATAAAGAACTCATCCTGCACGGAGTGCTCATTATCATAGGGCAAGTACTTCCTATGATATTAAAAAGCCGACTCGCGACAGTCGGCTTAAAGATTCTAATACATGTGGAACTTCTCCACACTTTGTACATAAATCCTCGATAGCGCCCCATCTGCCTCTTCAACACGATGACAGTCATACAATTCTTCATCATATGCCCAAGAATAATTCCAACAGGAAAATCATTCTTTCGGCGTTCTTCCCTTTCCATTATCTTCTTCTGTGCCTGCCACATCCGATAACTTACTTATGAATCACGCAACCTCTATCTTGTATAATATTTTCATTTAAAAGTAATATAGCATTTTCCTTATGCAAAGTCAATACATTTGCCTACTCTTCGCTTTGAATCTTATAGATTTTGCCAACATATTTCCGAAGTACATCACTCATGACTCTTCCGGTAAACATAATCTCTGTATCTTCAGACCTTGCACTCATCAGACTTTCCAATTCTTCTTCGGAAATCATCTGATTATCCAACAAGCCTAAAAATTCATCTAAAATCAAAAGATTACATTCTCCTGTCACCAAAACCTTCTTTGCAAAGTTAAATCCATTTCGGATATTCATACTTTCTTCCTGTCTTTCCTCTTCGGACAGTTCTGTAAAGTTTTTTTCGGAACGGGCAAAGCTGAATAACTTTATTTCCGGCTCCAGCCTTCTTAAAAATTCCAGCTCTTCTTCTTTCTTTCCCTTCAGGAACTGAATAATAATTACGTTCTTTCCCTGACTTGCACACTGTATTGCGTATCCTATTGCTGCTGTAGTCTTTCCTTTTCCATCGCCGCAATAAACAGTAACTTTTTCCTCATACATGCCTTTTTCCTCTTTCTTTTTCGAAACTTCTAATTTCTAAAAGCTATCCAGATTTTTTTAAGATACCACACTCCTTTGGAAAATGCAAACTTTTATTAATAAACGCAAGGAAAATTGGTGTAATATTAATCTATTTACTCTATATACTCTACTTTACTTACTGATATTTCATAAGCAATCCGATGCTCTGCTTCTGTTTCTGAAAGCTTTTTTACATACTCTCTGCTCTGAATTCTTCCGTAAACCTGCACATGCCCGCCAACTTCGAAAGTAGACGCAAAACGTGCATTTCTTCCCCAACAGATACATGGTATGTAATCAGACTTTCCATAGGAACGATTGACTGCGATTAACAAGTCTGCGATTTCCCGTCCTAATGGTGTTTTTCGATAAATTGGAGGTTTACAAATATATCCATCTAAGAAAATCTGATTACTTCTTTCTCCTTCTGGAATTTCTGATACAAATTCCAGCTCTCTTGCAAAGACTGACAATACTAAACGATTCTTTTTTTCCTCATGACGGTTATAAGAACGGAACTGTCCATCTACTCTGATACACTGACCTATATAAGATTGCTGTGTATCAATGAGTCGCTCTGAAACCATCACCGGTATCGTATCTGCATAATTACTAAGACGATTTACGGATACTTCTATCATATAGAATCCTTCTCCGTACACTTGATGACTGTACTGAAAGTCTGAAATGATTTCTCCTGTTACTGTTACTTGGTTGTTTTCAAAAATTTTATCTGCCATGAATGATTAATCCCCTTTCGTATATCGATGGCATATCGATGAAGTATAAATTTTTCTAAAGAATACCATCCGGTTCTTAAAAATATTCGCAGTTCGTGTCGATAGTATTTGCACTTTACGAATTAACATTTTTAGGCTAAAATAGGGTACATATAAAATGATAGAAAAGAGGTTCCTATTTATGGCACAAAATCCAATTGTTACATTTGAAATGGAAAATGGCGATATTATGAAAGCCGAATTATATCCAGAAGTTGCACCAAATACCGTAAATAACTTTATCAGCCTGATAAGCAAAGGCTATTATGACGGTTTAATCTTTCACCGCGTAATTCGTGGATTTATGATTCAAGGTGGCTGCCCGGATGGTACTGGTATGGGTGGTCCTGGTTACAGCATTAAGGGCGAATTTTCCAGCAACGGATTTGCAAATGATTTAAAACATACTCCTGGCGTTTTATCTATGGCACGCACTATGGCTCCAAACTCTGCCGGTTCTCAGTTCTTTATCATGCATCAGAACTCTCCTCATTTAGACGGAGACTATGCTGCTTTCGGACAGATTGTTGAAGGTATGGATGTTGTAAATAAGATTGCTGAAACAGCTACTGACTATTCCGATCGTCCAATGGAACCACAGGTAATGAAAAAAGTTACTGTTGAAACCTTTGGCGAATCTTATCCGGAACCAGAGACCTGTTAATTTTTTAACACTCTAAGAAATTCCGTGTTTCTATTCCTGCCAGTTGCATGATAAGCTGTGTACTTCTTGTAAGTTCTTTCTCAAATTCTAAGCCACACTTACCTTGCAGCTGGCTTTTTACATACCCGGAAGCCCTTCCTTTCATTCCTGCTGCTTGCAGATGCACATTATATGGAATGGCTCCTATATTTTTTTCGTCAACCCGATAGATTCGCTCTAAATTTTCTCTGGTATACACGGACTCTTCAAAATAATTTCCCACCAGGAAAAACACTTCTCCCTGAAATCGCATACGTTTCCGGTAATACTCCCCGATAGTTTCTTCCTCCTGATGCATATTCATTACACAAACATCTGCCTGTTCTAACATTTTTATAGAAAAATCATCTTTTCTACATCCGCAATCAATAAATACCACATCAAAACAGTTTTCCATTTTTTGCTCAATCAGTTCCATTTTTTGAAATACTTCTTCCTTATCCCACCATTTTCCATATTGCTTCTTTCCTGCCGGCAGACAATATAGACGTTTTGGTACCACCTGTTTCATCTGTTGCTTTATATAATCATCTGTGAATTCTTCCGTTTCACTCTTACGAAGCAGTAAATCCAACCCACTTGCAACATAATAATTACTTTCTTCGGCTACCATACATGACTGTCTCCATATGTCTTTTGTATTTTCCGAAAATTGAAACTGATTTTCTAAGTCCTGATCCTCATATCCTCCCGCCAATACTGCTATGGAAACAGGATAAAGCATTGCTGCTGCACAGGCTACTGCTGCCATGTTAAAGGTACTTCCAGCCTGTTCCTTTTCACTCCAAAATACAATTTTCATTTACGTTTTTCTCCTCTCGTTTCCTTTCTTACCTATTTTCTGTAATTGTATATAGTTGAGAGGGATTTTCTTATTCCTGGTTTTATCCTGATTTTGGGATTTCTCACTGATTTCGTGAAGATAAATACACAAAAGATGGTTTTATCATACTTAACTTCCCGCTAAATGTAAATATTATTTTTGCATTTTATAAAAATTTTAGATTCTTACTACTAAAGTTTCATATCCTTGTCGGCGTAACTGCGTCTGTAAATTTGTTGCTGCATCTAATGTTGGCTCTCTCCCTACTACTACCGCAAAATATGGCTCTTCCCTTCTTACAGTTACGGTATACCCCATTTCTTCCAATTCTTCCTGTAAATACTCTGCATTGGAACGATACCGAAACAATCCTACCTGAACGCCATACTGTCTTGCCTGTGGTGCAAGGGGAATGGATTCCTCAATTCCACGCACAATTGCATCTGCCATCTCATTAAACTGCTCATCAAAAATACGATTATCTGCATCATTATTAATAAACCCAAGTTCTAACAGCACTGCCGGCATATTGGTTCTTCGAAGCACTACCAATCCGGGACGTTCTACCACACCTAAGTCCTTGAACCCGAGAGCTACCAACTGTTCCATAATATTCTCTCCGATTTGAGCGGCTCTGGTATTATCTGAATAAACCAGTGCCTGTGCGCCGCTGTAAGTATTTGGAACCTCACTGGAATTTCGATGAAAGGAAAAGAAATAATCTGCCCCTGCATTATTCGCTTTCTGCGCTTTCTGAAATGGGGTATCATATACATCTGTAGTCCTTGTATACAATACATTATATCCTGCATCTTCCAGTCTTTCCCCTACTGCCAATCCAATTTTCAGATTGTCATCCTTTTCCTTTCTTCCCTTATAAGTGGCTCCATTATCCATTCCGCCATGTCCACTATCAATCATAATTGTCGGTGCCATGATTCCTCCATGCTTTTTCTTTTATCATATGAATTCTTAGAAATAAATGTTCCTGTTGTGAGCATTTCCTAATTTAATATGTGTACTATAAAATGCTTATGGGAAATTGAATATTTTTATTTCTGATTTTCTTCAGACTTGAATGGGCAAAACCGGACACACTTTTTAGCATGGCTAAATATTGCATTTAAATGAATAATATTAATTTTCCTAATTCGGAACTCGGTTTTTCCCTTCATATAGTAAAGGCTGAATACAAAAATCTCATTTCATATGTTGAACACTTTGTGTTCTTCTTACAGCAGCATAAAAGAACGAATGGGTATGCCAGAAAGCTGTTTGAGGACAGAGAAACACGTTTCTAAATGTGTATCTGTCCGAGTTCTTTTGGCGTACCCTTATGAGACGTTTTTGTTGCTGCTGTTTAGAAGAACTAGAAGTGTGGATTCCGTATGAAATGAGATTTTTGTACCAGCTCTTGCTTGAAGAAGGAAAAACCTCAAACATCGAACTTAGGAAAATACATTTCCTTCAAATGCAATATAAGCCATGCACAAAAGTGCTTTAGGTTTGCCCTTATCAAATCCGAAGGAAAATCAGGACACAAACATCCTGAACTTCCCTTCATTTTATTTATAAGTTTCCATTGACAAATTCGGATTGCTACCTTATAGTATGAATATAATTATTTTGATTATCAAACTATTTTAGGATGGAATTACATATGAGATTAAAAATTATTGGTACTGGAAGCTATCTTCCAGAAAAAATTGCAACAAATGACCATATGGCACAACTGGTAGAAACCAATGATGAATGGATTAGTACTCGTACCGGAATCAAACAACGTCACTTAGTTTCTTCTCCAGAGGAAAACACTACTTATATGGCAATTCAGGCTGCCAAAAAAGCACTTGCAGATTCTGGATTACATGCGGAAGATATTGATGTTATTTTGGTAGCAACTGTTTCTAGCGACTATGTTACTCCTAGTACTGCATGCATGGTGCAAAAAGAGCTTGGTGCTTCCCATGCCGTTTCTTTCGACATTAACGCTGCCTGCGCCGGCTTTTTGTTTGGTCTTAACACCGTAGATGCCTATTTTCGGTGTGGAGTATATCAGACAGCTCTTATCATCGGTGTAGAAACACTTTCTAAAATTGTAGACTGGTCAGACCGTTCTACCTGTGTACTCTTTGGTGACGGTGCCGGTGCTGTTATAGCAAAAGCAGACGAATCCGGTATGATTGCCTGTCTGCAAGGCTCTGACGGAACTCATGCGGAAGTATTATCCTGTAAGGCTCGTAGTAATAACAATCCTTACATTTCTACCGATAAAAATCTGGACTATGTTTTTATGAATGGACAGGAAGTGTTTAAGTTTGCTGTCAGAAAAGTTCCTGAATGTTTAAACCTTTTATTGGAACAAGCAAATTTAACCTTAGAGGATGTGGATTATTATTTGCTTCATCAGGCAAATTACCGTATTTTAACCTCTATTGCCAAAAAGTTACATCTTCCAATGGATAAGTTTCCTTCTAATGTGGATCGTTGCGGAAATACTTCAGCTGCCAGCATTCCGATTTTATTAGATGAGCTGAATCATGAAGGTGTTTTAAAGGAAGGTTCTATTTTATTCCTTTCTGGCTTTGGTGCCGGACTTACCTGGGGTGCTGCTCTTTTAAAATGGTAATTTAATTTGATTGCTATTTCTCTGTTTAACGTGTATACTATGGGTAATGAGCCTATAGGTTCTGCATACTACACAGGAGGAATAATATGAGTAACTATATCATTTCAACCGATAACACTACCGACCTTCCAAAGGAATATATTGAGGAACATCAGCTTCCTTTGCTATATATGCCATGTATTTTGAATGGAGAAACTTTTGATGCCGAACATGAACTTCCAATAAAGGATTTCTATCAGGCAATCCGTGATGGTGCATTACCTACAACTGCGCAAGTCAACCCGACAGTTGCCAAAAATGCATTTTTAAAACTAATGGAAACCCACAATTGTGATATTTTGCATCTTGCTTTTTCTTCTGGCTTAAGCGGTACTTACAATAGTTGCCGTCTGGCTGCTGAGGAATTAGAAGAAGAAAATGCTCCCCATAAAGTAATTGTTATTGATACTTTATGTGCTTCTATGGGAGAAGGACTTTTGGTACACAAGGCTTTAGAGAACCAAAAGAACGGCATGTCCTTAGAAGATAATGCAAAATGGGTAGAAGAACATAAATTAAATCTGGTACATGTTTTCACCGTTGATGACTTGAATCACCTTTACCGCGGTGGTAGAGTCTCTAAGACAGCTGCTGTTGTGGGAACTATGATAAGTCTAAAACCAATTCTTCATGTAGATGATGAAGGACATTTGATTCCCATTGCAAAGTCTCGCGGTAGAAAGAAATCTTTGCAGGCTCTGTTAGACTATATGGATAGTCATATGGGTAGCTATCGTGATAAAAACGATATTGTCTTTATCAGTCACAGTGATGCTTTAGAAGACGCACAGTTTATTGCATCAGAAGTAGAAAAACGTTTTGGAATTTCTAATTCTCTCATCAATTATATCGGACCTACCATCGGTGCACACACCGGTGTGGGTACTGTAACATTATTCTTTATGGGTGATGAGCGATAAACAAATACACAATAAACAAAATGAGCGATAACATAACTGTTATCGCTCGTTCTTTATTTACGCAAGTAGCAATGACGCGAGTAGCAATGAAAATCCTGTGTTTCTTATCGTTTCCTAATAAATATCTTCTGAATCAAAAATCGATTGAAACACTTCCTCTGTCATCAACTTATGTTTTTCATCTACATATCCCATTTTTTCTAACTGTGCAATGGTGTTCTTACATGCCTTTGTTAAAATAATTCCGGTATATTCCACTGTCCTTCCATCTGCAATATCCCAGGTTGTAGTTGCATCCACTCCATATTGCAAAAGATGTGCTCCCTTAGGTGGTGTATAGCAAATTGTCAACGTATTTACATAAGTATTTTTTACACGTTCTTTTGCTCCATACGGATAAATACAATATTCACCCGATGCTATATCCTGTTTAAAAGCTTCTACCAGTCCTTGTGCATCCTCCGTAGAAATATCTATACTTTGAAAGTTACCTTCATCATCTACCCAATCAAAACAACTACCACTTTGAAGTTCTATATTTCCATACTGTTCGGTAAAATAGTACGTCATATAATCCTCATAATTTGCTTCCTGTTCCTGCAATTCCTTTACTGCGGAACCTTCTTCCTTTACATAGTAATCGTCTATCGGCAGATTATAACTCCATGTCTGCTTTTTTCCTGTTTTCGTAATATACGTCATATCTACCATCAGGTAGTTGCATTCATTTTTTCCATAGTATTTTCTAAAATACTGCTGATACTCATCCCTAGACGCTATTATATTTTTTTGCAGTTTAATATTTTCTTTTATTTTTTCCGGTTCTGTGATATAACGCTGGTAACTTCCCTGTACATACACTTCTGCCACATCTTTTACTTTTGGCAACTGTTTTTCCAACTGAAATACATCCTTTTCTAAACTTCCCAAAAATAAAACCATTAACACCACAAGTACTCCGCATTGTGCTACCAATCCCTTATTAAAAATCTTAAACTGCTTCTCAATAATCATTTCAATTCCAAAGAATGACAGTACTCCTACTACAATCCAGCAGCCTAGCAATACTGGAAATGCCTTTCCCATTAACACCTTTTCGGTAAAAAATGTTGTCTGCACAAGCTCTCCTGTCAATCCTGCGCACAGAATCGCTCCAAACCATCTTACCACCGGTTTTATCCAAGAAATCACTATCATATCTCCTGCACATTCCAGCTGTCTTTTTCGATAAATGATAAGGGCTACTACTGCAAATATTACTCCTGCCAAAACATACCATTTTAAACAGGACATTCCCTCTATGGTTGGCAATTTCAGTCCCGCACCTTCCGGATAGACTACTCCCACTTTTTCTCTAAAATATTCAAACGGAACCAAGCCTAAACCATAGACCTCATTATTTCCGGTAAATCCATAAATCAATGCCTGTCGCACCATATTCCAAATGCTCCAGATTCCCTTGTACATATAATTAATCAATACAAAATACGCGGGTGCTGCCACTATATTTCCTGTGAGCATAACGCAAAAAACGCCTAGACTGTATGCAAAAAATGTCTCTCCTGTTACAATTCCAAGCCACTGCAACAAGTACTCCAAATGATTAATTCCGTTTCCAAACCAAATAAATACAGTAATCAGGAAAGAAACTAACTGGGGAACCAACATAAACAAAATACCGGATAAATAGTTTGTCACAAATAACTCTTCTCTACGCACAGGTAATGCATGAATCATATTTACGCTTCTGCTTGTATACAAGTAGGAAAATACAGCAACTGCACTGGAAATGGAAAAAATGAAAATCACCCATGCATTCATAGACAAATCAAACCCTTCTAAGGCATTGATTACTTTCATATAACTTTGTTCCGTAGCCGTTAATCCTGCCCCATTATAATTTCTTAAATTAAAATAGGAATAAATGGGCATACTCCAAATACAAAGTATACTGTACAACACCCAAATAGGCCAAAAATGCGTTATATTTTTCCGAAATATTGTCCGATTAAAAAAGGATATCTTTGACCGCATAATCTGCTCCTCCCATTTCATATATAAAAATTTCCTCCAATGTTAATGGGAGTACGTCTATAAATAATGGTTTCATTTTTTCTAATTCTGCTTTTGCCTGCTCCGGATTTCCCTTTACAATTAAAGTATATACCCTTCCGGTATTACTCATATGCATAACATCAAAATTCTCCGGTAACACCGGCATTCCCTGCTCAAACGCTACCTGAACCTTTGATACATTTCCCTGCAATTCACATAAGGAATGTTCCAAAATCACCTGTCCCTGATTCATGATTCCCACATAGTTACAGACATCTTCTAACTCGCGCAAATTATGGGATGAAATGAGAACCGTCATTTCTTTTGCTACTACTTCACTCAAAATCAAACTCCACATTTGTCTGCGCATTACCGGATCCAGCCCATCTACCGGTTCATCCAATACCAGTAATTCCGGACCGGCACACAAGGCTAACCACAATGCCACTTGTTTTTGCATTCCTTTTGATAATTTTCGAATATGTCGCTTTACATCAATATTAGGGAAAAACTCTCTTAACCGTTCAAACAACTTTTCATTAAAATTGGGATAAATTCCCGCATAGAACCGCTTCATTTCCAAGGTGTCTGCCTGCATAAAATAAAACAATTCATCCGGAATATATGCCATTTTACTCTTTACCGTATTATTTTCATATACAGGTTCTCCTGCCACACAAACGGTTCCCGCATCCGGTCGATATACTCCTGTAATATGGCGTATCAGTGTAGATTTTCCTGCCCCGTTTGGCCCTACCAGACCATAGATAGAACCCTTGGGCACATGCATATTCGTTCCGTTCAAAGCACTGCAATCGTCAAATTTTTTCCATAAATTCTCTATTTGTACCACGCTGTTTTGCTCCTCTTTCTTCTCTTGCAATCATATCATATTTAAATCTATCGGCATTACTTCTAAATTATACAAACTTCCGTATACTTTCTCATAATCCCGCACTCGTTCTTCCATATGGTTTAATACTTCTTTGGTAAATTCTTGTGTTTCCCCGGTAATAAAATCAGCATTTAACCATTTTGCGTTTTTCTGAGCTTCTCGAAGCCCCATAGCACCAATGGTAGAAAAGTGTTGTTGAAAATCTCCAAGATATCGTTTGGTATATGGATATAACCCTTCTTCTAATAACCTTGTAATCACATCACATTTGATTTTTAATGCCCGTGCCGCTATATCCATCATTTCATCCAGCCGATAATAGAACTCTTCCTCGTCTTGAGAAACATATGCCATTTTAGGTATATTGATATTCACAATGCCTATGGAACCTGTATTTTCATCCGTGCCAAAACTTTCTTTCGACTTTTCTCTTACCTGTCGCAAGTTAATGCGCAGTCTGGCACACATGGGCTGCACATCACCAAACTCCATGTCCTCTTGAATATCCTGTACCTGTTCTTCCATCATTATCTCTAAGAAAGCGCGATTTATCATATCCATTTCCGGTTTACACTCCTGATAGGTGAAGTCCATTTCCTTGCCCCCTACCATGGCAGAAAGCTGTGCGAGCTCCTCCGGTACTGCCCAATCCAAAATTATATTGGAAAATGACAACTGCGTTCCCCAGCCTTTCATTCGATTTGCTTCACGGATAAAGGATTCTATGCAAGTTTTCACCTGTGTATAGGTTAATTCGTCCTTTTTTACAAAGGGGGCAAGATAGGTATCAAAGGAAAACAGAGCCTGAGGACCTGACCATTCACTCTGCATAATTTTCAAAAACCTGATTATCTGGCTGAAAAGTGCCGGTAAATGTCTTGCAGGAGCAAACGTATTCTTGGGGTTGTCTCCCACAATTCCTTCCTGCACCAGTTTTCTTAACGACCAACCGGTACAATAACCGGTCAGCCTAGACAGGTCATGAATATAAATCTCCTTATTGCAATGCGCCTGCACAATCTCATCATCATAAATTTCCGATAACCAGTAATCTGCTGCAATCTTGCCTGCATTGCTTAAAATCAGCCCTCCCACAGAATACATCAAGGCAGACTGTTCACTTTCCCAGCCTTCTGCCAACTTTCCATAACTCATGTTTTCCCACCTCTTTTCCTTACCGCCGCTCACATATCACTAATATTTTTATTATAGCAGACTTTCCTTCTATTTCATACTATTTTCCAAATTCCGATATAATTCTACCGGTACAAATGCCTTTACATAAATGCCATCGTCACGGTATTCTTCTTCCAAAAGTTCTCCATACTTACGAATAATGGTAAGCTGACCACCCTCACTATAGGGAAATGTTCCTTCCAAAAGCTTTTTATCTTCTCTTAGGATTTCCTCTAAGGTTTCTTTAAACTTTGGCAGCCCTTCTCCGGTTCTTGCAGAAATCCGCAAAGTCTTATCTGCCTTAAAATCATGCAAAATCTCCGGTTCTTCCACCTTATCCAATTTATTGAATAAGGTAATCACCTTCTTATCTTTTACACCAAGCATTTCCAATGTTTCGTATACAGTATGCATCTGCTTATCTTTCTGGGGATTGGAGGCATCTACCACATGAACAATCATATCTGCATATTTTGCTTCTTCCAGCGTACTTTTAAATGCTTCTACCAAATGATGTGGTAATTTTCGTATAAATCCAACGGTATCTGTCAGCAATATCTCCTGTCCACTGTCTAACTTCAAACTTCGCGTAGTTGGGTCTAGGGTTGCGAATAATTTATCTTCTTCTAATACCTGGGCATTGGTTAATGTATTAAGTAATGTAGACTTTCCTGCATTGGTATACCCTACAATCGCCGCCACTTTTGTCTGGTTACGGCTTCTCTGTCCTCTGGTGACTTCTCTGTGTTTTCGCACCTCTGCCAATTCACGATTTAACTGAGCAATGCGGGTTTTAATAAGACGTCTGTCCATCTCCAGTTTCTTTTCTCCCGGTCCTCTGGTTCCGATTCCACCGCCCAGTCGTGAAAGGGAGATTCCTAAGCCTGTCAATCTGCTAAGTCGGTATTTGAGCTGTGCCAGTTCTACCTGAATCTTACCTTCACTAGTGGATGCCCGTGCCGCAAAAATATCCAAAATAATCAATGTTCGATCCATGACTTTGGTATCTAACACATCTTCGATATTTCGTATCTGCGCCGGTGTCAATTCGTCATCGCAGACAATTCCGGTTGCTTCAAATTCCTCTATCATTTGTCGTAATTCCTGTAACTTTCCGGTTCCCACATAAGTTCCCGGATGAATGGACTCTCTGCTTTGAATGGCAGTTCCCACTACCTGAGCACCTGCTGTTTTAACTAATTCTGCCAATTCTAATAAAGAATCTTCTGTGTCATCTCCATCATTTAAACTGACACCTACCAAAATTACTTTTTCTTCTATATCTTCTATTTTAATTGGTTCTTTCATAGATTTACGCCTTTCTTTTCTGTTTATTTATTCTGCTTATTCATTTTACTTACTCACTTTGCTTACTCATTTTACTGTTCATTTTATAAACGCACGATATTTGTTTTTACTTTTTCCACAAAGGTCTTATCATGTTCCACCAAAATCATTGTGGGGCGATATATTATTATCAGTTCCTCTAATTGTATTCTGGAAAAAATATCAATAAAATTAAGGGGTTCATCCCAAATATATACATGGGCATGGTCGCATAAGCTTCGTGCCAGCAGTACTTTTTTCTTCTGACCTTCCGAAAAATCTTCCATTCGTTTTTCAAAGTGTCCTCTGGCAAAATCCATTTTTCGCAAAAATTGCTTAAATAATGTTTCATCCACCTTTTCTGCTACAATATAGTCTTGCAATTTTCCATGTAAATGGGAGGTATCCTGTGAAACATAGGAAATCTTAAGTCCGCTTGCTACTTCCAGCAATCCTGTACTTTTTAGTGGTTCTTTCCTGGTGGAAATTTCTTCTTGTTCTCTCAATTGTTTATCGGCTGCTTCTAATATTGCCTTAAGCACAGTAGACTTTCCACAGCCATTTTTTCCTTCTAATACCAGACACTCTCCCTGCCGCAACTGAAAAGATATCTTTGACTGAACTTCTTTTTCCCCATAATATAAGGCAAGATTCTTTGCTTCTATCAGCAAATCCTTATGGTGCTTTTCCTGTACCAGTCGAATATTTTCCTTGGTTTCCACATTTTTTAACAGTTTTGATTTTTCTTCCAGCTCCTTTTCTCTTCGGTGTTCCAGGTTTTTTCTGCGTCTTTGCATTCGTCTGGACTTTTCACCCACATACGCTCTGGTATCAATGGATTTTTCATACTTCAATGACTTCTTTCCTATTTTGGTGGACTCCACTTCATCTGCCCAATTTCCTGCCTGTCTTGCCGCTACGGTGAGTCTTCGAATGTCTTTCTTTAATCTTTCGTTTTCCGCCAATTCAAAGGCATCCTGACGTTCTTTATTTTCCCACCAACTTGAAAAATTACCAGCCACAATTTCAATATTATTTTTATTGATGGACAGCACATGGTCAATACACCCATCTAAAAACGTCCGGTCATGGGATACTAAAATAAATCCTTTTTTCCGTTTTAAATAAGCGCAGACAATCGCTCTGGCTTCCATATCCAAATGGTTGGTGGGCTCATCAATTAACATAAAATGATTTTCCTTTAAAAATAATACTGCTAACAATACCTTTGTCTGTTCTCCATGACTTAAGGTATCAAAAGGACGAAACCACACATCTTCACTTCCCTGCAAATAAGACCATTCTCTGCACAGTTCCCAGAACTCATATTGGGGATATATTTCTTCTACCACCTCTATGGTCTGTTTCGTTTTATCTTTTACTTCGTACGGAAAATAATCAAACGCTACACTTTTGGAAATAGTTCCCCGATATTCATATTTTTCCAAAAGCAAGTTCAAAAATGTGGTTTTTCCTCTTCCATTTCTTCCGATAAATCCTAACTTCCAATCTGTGTCAATCTGAAA
>ERZ1034984.951-NODE-951-length-30193-cov-5.002057_pt1 | contig 30193 bp, 28 predicted proteins | sample MGYA00520589_ERZ1034984 | MGnify/ENA primary metagenome ERZ1034984 (study PRJEB33766, sample SAMN09781790) | gut metagenome | biome: gut microbiome | host: Homo sapiens | place: Madagascar | study: EMG produced TPA metagenomics assembly of the PRJNA485056 data set... | reverse complement strand
CAATTACGATCCATCTTTCCCGTTTTATATCCAGTACGGCCGGCATGACCGGGAAATGTTCCTCCATCGCCATGAGGATTTTGCAGAGCTGGTCATCGTCCTGTCCGGATCGGCGACCCATGAGGTCAATCATGAGAGTTATCCGATCCACAAGGGGGATGTCTTCGTGATCAGTCATCCCCAGACCGCGCATGGATTTCGGGATGCTGTCAATTTCCGCATCTGCAATATCATGTATGATCCGGGAGTTATCCTGCCCTCCCAATCCGATCTCAAGACCACTCCGGGATACCAGTCCCTTTTTGTCATCGAACCGGCCATGATCGAACAGAAGGGCTTTGCCTCACGACTGACTCTGGGATCTAAAGAATACGATATCATTTACAATCTGATACAGCATCTGTACTTTGAATTCAACAGCCATCCGCCTGGGTACCGCAGCATGATTCAGAGTCTGCTTGTCCGGATGTTCATCCTGCTCTCCCGGTATCACCAGGAAGACAATGCCGCCGCAGATAACCCGGCTTTGTCCATCGCCACCTCTGTGGCCTATATGGAGCAGCATTTCCGCATCGACATATCCATCGCCGAACTGGCCCAGATGGCCGGACTCTCCACCAGACATTTCCGGCGCATTTTCCAGAACATCTACCATATGAGCCCGATCCGCTACCTGAATTCCCTGCGGATTCAGACCGCCTGCCAGATGCTTGCGGCCACTGATCTGTCTGTGACCGAGATTGCGATCCAGTGCGGCTTCTCCGACGGCAATTATTTTTCCACAAAATTCAAACAGGCCACCGGCAAATCGCCGATGGCCTATCGAAAAAATAATCGTTCCCCTATTGGGCCTGTGTGATCATCTCATACAGGTCCTCTTTTGACTGCAATCCTGCCGCCTGTCCCACCGGCTCTCCATTCTTGAAGACCATCAGGGTAGGCACCGCCATCACACGGTACTTGCGAGCCAGATCATAACACTGGTCCACATCCAGTTTGGCGATCACGAAACCGGATTCATGCTCTGCGGCAAGTTCCTCCAGGATCGGTCCCTGCATCTGGCAAGGGCCACACCAGGTTGCCCAGAAATCCACCAGAACAGGCTCCTCCGCCTGCAGGACAATACTCTCAAAATTCTCAGGTGTAATGTGCTGAATCTCCATATATACCACTATCCTTTCTACTTTATCGATCAGATCTGGGTCTCTACAAAAATATTATAGATTGCACGAATGGCAGTCTCAAAATCAGCGTTGCTGACACCGATGATGATATTGAGCTCAGAAGAACCCTGATCGATCATCTTGACATTGACCTTGGCATGTGCCAGTGCAGAGAAGATCCGTCCGGCTGTTCCACGGGTAGATTTCATGCCACGGCCTACCACTGCGATCAGCGCAAGATCAGACTCCAGATCCACAGAATCCGGCTGTGCCAGACGATGGATCGCAGAGATCACTTTCTGCTCTTTTTTCTCAAACTCCGGCTCATGTACGAAGACTGTCATCGTATCAATACCGGATGGCATATGCTCAAAATTGATTCCGTTCTCCTCAAAAGCAGTCAGAACTTTTCTTCCGAAACCAACCTCGGAATTCATCATGTCTTTCTCGACATTGACTGCGACAAATCCCTTCTTTCCTGCAATACCAGTGATAGTATACGCAGAATGATTGCAGGTATTCTCCACGATCATCGTACCCTCATCGTCCGGTGCGTTGGTATTCTTGATGTTGATCGGAATACCGGCGCGGCGTACCGGGAATACAGCCTCCTCATGGAGCACACTGGCACCCATGTAGGACAGCTCGCGCAGCTCGCGGTAAGTAATCACCTTGATCGGCTGCGGATTGTCAATGATCCTTGGATCTGCGATCAGGAAACCGGAAACGTCCGTCCAGTTCTCGTAAACATCGGCATGTACCGCTCTGGCTACGATCGAACCGGTGATATCGGAACCTCCTCTGGAGAAGGTCTTTACCTTTCCATCCGGAAGAGCACCGTAGAAGCCGGGAACTACTGCACGCTCGAGCGCAGACAGGCGCTTCTTGGCCAGCTTGTGTGTCCGTTCGGAATCAAAATCTCCGTCCTCATCAAACTTGATGATATCTGCCGCATCGACAAATTCATATCCAAGATAATTGGCCATGACAATACCATTGAGATACTCGCCACGGGAAGCTGCATAATCACTTCCGGCCTTGGCCAGAAACTGAGCGTGGATCGTCTCGAACTCACTGTCCAGTGTCAGGCTCAGATGCAGTCCGTTGATGATGGACTCGTAACGCTCCTTGATCTTCTTGAGTTCTTTATCAAAAGGCTTGTCAGCCTCTGCCAGGGCGTAACATGCATAAAGCATATCTGTCACCTTGGTATCCTTGTCATTTCTCTTACCCGGAGCACTGGGCACCACGTAACGGCGCTGCTCATCAGCCTTGATGATCTTGCCTACCTTTGCAAACTGTGTGGCACTTGCCAGAGAACTTCCTCCAAACTTTACAACCTTCATGATCTAATACTCCTCTTTTTGTAGTGTATACCATTATGTCATAATACTTCGACAATCAATTTAGCATATTTTCTTTCATTTGAAAAGGGACAAATATATTTTTCGCCGGTTTTGCCTATTTTTGCCCCAGGGAAATGCAGTCCATATCCGGCACTTTTCCCACAAACAGGCCACACTCCACACCCGCGTGAAGTCCCTCGCAGACCGGTTCCTTCCCAAACAGTTCCCGGTATTTGCGGACAAAGGTATCACGAAGCAAAGACTCCTTACGGTAGTCCCATCCCGGATAGGCTCCCGTTCTGGTGCAGTTTCCTCCTGCCTGTTCCACAAATGCCTCACAGCGGTCTGTCAGATAATTTTGGGCAGATTCCTTGGAGCTTCGTACAGATGCACTCATCCTGAGCACGGCTCCCTCTTCTCTTTGCTCGACCTTCATCACACCCATGTTCAGCGAGGTCTCCACCAGATCCTCCACATCCGCACTCATCGCCTGCACACCATTTGGCATATTCATCAGGATATGAGCAGTTTTTCCGGTATCCTGCCTGGTGACCGCCTCACGCTTCTGCGTCTGATGAGGTTCCAGAACCAGCGTGATGTCCGGATCCGTAACCGCATATTCCGCGCGTATCTCTTCCTGCAGGGAGCAGATCACTTCGCCTGCCGCTTCAACATCCCCCAGCAGCACCTCGCCCTCTGTAAACCGTGGAATGGCATTGTCCTTGTTGCCCCCGGCAAGTTCTATAATATAGCAGGTCGTCACACGCTGCAGATTCATCAACACGCGCCCCATCAACTGGTTGGAATTGGCACGCCCCTTGTCGATCTCCGTTCCGGAATGTCCTCCCCTGCAGTCAATCACCTTGATATCACAGACCACGCCTTCGGCCAGTCCGGTCGACAGCGGAACCTCACTGTTCAGTGACAGTCCGCCTGCACAACTGGTCAGGAACATTCCTTCCTCCTCATTGTCCAGGTTGATCAGTCTTCGTCCCCGGATATCCGACATGTCCAGTCCGGCCGCACCCAGAAGGCCAATCTCCTCATCTACCGTCAGGATCACTTCCAGAGGAGGATGTGGGATCGTTGTCGAGTCCAGAACTGCCAGTGCATAGGCCACGGCAATGCCATCATCGCCGCCCAGCGTCGTCCCATCTGCCCACAACTTCTCCCCGTCGGTGCAAAGAAGCAGACCGTCTTTTTCCATGTCCAGAGGACATTCCCTGATCTTTTCACAGACCATATCCATATGTCCCTGCAGGATCACTCCCGGCTGATCCTCATATCCCGGTGTCGCCGGTTTGCGGATCACCACATTGCCCATCTCATCCTGACGATAAGAAAGTCCCCGTTTTTCAGCAAATACTGCCAGATAATCGCTGATTGCACCGGTATGTCCGGACCCATGCGGAATCGCCGCGATCTCCTCAAAATAATGAAAAACCTCTCTTGGTTCCAATGTCTCAACTGTGCTCATAACTACCTGTCCTTTCCTGTCTTCCTGATCACGAACCGATGCGCCTGCAGGGTCCCCAGAAAGGAAACCACACGGTCCAGCATCCGTTCCTGCTCCTCCGGGAACTGCTCTTTCATGCTCTCCACGACATCCATGACCGTACGGGAGCCGTCCAGACATCTCCAGACAGCACTTCCATACCGGTCGAGCGATATATCAGAGAATCTGGGTTTCTTCCAGATCTTCTGCGCCAGCACATGAAACGGCCCCCGGTGCTCTATCTTTATCACGATCCGCCCTTTCCCGTCTTCCCTGTACTCCAGGGAAGGATCCGGCACAAACAACAGATCCATATAATTGGCACTCACTGTTTTGGTGTTTCTCTTGTTCACACATTCTCCCTTCTGTATCACTCATTTTCTTCTATACTATATCACATCACGCCGGGATCCGCATAGGGTGCCCGGCGCGTGATGCAGAATCTATTCTGTTATATTATGAGGCACTCCTGCCAGGTTTATGTTTGATAAAGTACACCATGGAAGCGAGCAGCAGCACAAAAAATGCCACGCCGCCCCAGTTGCCGAGCATGCCGTCCAGATTGATCCGCGCCGCCAGCGTCTCTCCCTTGATCTTGACGATTGCGAACACAGCCAGCAGGATACCGACCAGTCCCTCTCCGGCGATCATACCGGAACTGTAGAGAACTCCGCGCTCCACCGCCTCACGGCGCTCTGTCTCATCCTGTCCCTTTTTCTTACGCTCAAAGAACCAGCGCAGCACGCCTCCGATGAAGATCGGCATGGAAAGATGAATCGGAAGATACAGACCGATGGCCACCGGAAGCACCGGAATCCCCAGGATCTCCACGGCCACAGCCACACCGACTCCGGCAAAGACCAGTCCCCACGGAAGATTTCCATTCATGACACCTTCGACGACAAGTTTCATAAGAGTCGCCTGCGGAGCAGGAAGTATCGTGGAACCATAGCCCCACGCCTCTCCCAGCAGATACATGACACCGCCAATGGAGATGGCCGCAACCACCGCACCGATCAGCTCCGCGATCTGCTGCTTCACCGGTGTCGCACCGACGATATATCCCGTCTTCAGATCCTGCGAGGTATCACCGGCCATCGCCGCCACGATACAGATGATCGTTCCAATGCAGATGGCAGATGCCATACCTGTGTACCCGGTCTTTCCCGTCATCTTCAGAATAGCGGTCGTGATCAGCAGTGTGGCGATCGCCATACCGGATACCGGATTATTGGACGAGCCAACCAGTCCCACCATACGGCTGGACACGGTTGCAAAGAAAAATCCAAAGATCACGACAATCAGCGCGCCGATCAGACTGATCGGAATGGCCGGAATAAGCCAGATGATCACCGCGATCACCAGGACACCGGCAAGAACGATCGGAGTCGGAAGATCCCTGGCGGTACGCTCCACCGAATCACTGCTCTTTCCGAATCCGCCAACGGCCTTGGTAAACGTCTTCACGATCGTCGGGAAGGATTTGACCAGGGAAATAATACCGCCCGCAGCGACCGCACCGGCACCGATATACCGGATATAACTTCCCCAGATATTCGTGGCTGACAGAGTGTTTATGGCCACATCTGCCGGCGCAATGACATTGGATCCGCCAAATAAAAAGATCAGCGGGATCAGGACAAACCAGCCAAGGACGGCACCAGCCATCATATAACCGGAAATCCGAATACCGCAGATATAGCCGACTCCTGCTAACGCAGGCAGAACATCTGCGCCCACTCCGGTACGAAGCGGTTTGATATCCCAATGTACTTCGGACGGGAACAGACAAAGTCCCTCCGCAATAAACTTATATGCAGCGGCAATGCCCAATCCGGAAAAGACCACCTTGGATTTGCTGCCGCCCTCTTCGCCGGCCAGCAGAACCTCCGCACAGGCTGTTCCCTCCGGAAACGGAAGCACACCGTGTTCCTCCACGATCAGCGCGGTACGAAGCGGCACCATAAACAGTACGCCCAGCACACCGCCCAGCAGAGCGACCAGTGAGATCATCAGAAGTTTTGGCTTGGCCACCGCATCAGACTCCGCTGCCCACATAAACAGCGCCGGCATGGTAAAAATGGCACCGGCCGCCAGGGACTCACCGGCAGACCCCACAGTCTGTACTATATTGTTCTCAAGAATGGAATCACGTTTCATAATGACACGGATGATTCCCATAGATAACACCGCTGCCGGAATGGATGCCGACACGGTCATTCCAACCCTAAGTCCCAGATAGGCATTGGCAGCACCAAACAATACCGCCAGCAGGATACCTACTATGATCGCAACCGGCGTAAACTCCGGCACGACCCTGTCAGCCGGGATAAACGGCTTAAATGTTTTTTGTTCGTCTTTCATTTCGACCTCCTACTTGTAAAATAGCGCAAAAATGGAGATAGCTGTCCGCTCACGCACCTGATCGGTATTTAGAATAGCTATCTCCTTCTAAAAATATTCTCATATCATAATACTGGAAATATTTGTAAATTGCAACCTCTGATTTCGGTCTATTAATCTACAATTTTGATCGTTTTGATCACCGGCTGCTGTCCCTTTGGGACCGTACCGTTGGCATCCGTCGTCGGTGTATTCTCACAGATCTCATCGACGATATCCATCCCCTTGGTCACATGACCAAATGCAGCATACTGCGTGTCGAGCTGCGTACTGTCCTCATGCATGATAAAGAACTGGGAACTGGCACTGTTGTAGTCATCGGAACGCGCCATGGAAATCGTGCCTCTGGTATGAGAGAGCGTATTTCCCACGCTGTTCGCCTTAAACTCACCCTTGATCGTCTGCTCGGATCCACCCGTTCCGTCTCCGTTCGGATCGCCGCCCTGCATCATAAATCCCTTGATGATGCGGTGGAATGTCAATCCATCGTAGAAACCGTCATTGGCCAGATTGACAAAATTGGTCACGGTGATCGGTGCCTCATCGGCATCCAGCTCCACAGAGATCGTGCCATAATCCTTGATCTTGATCTTGGCGTGATGCTTGCCGTTTAGCAGATTCTTTGGTGCAGGAGGCTCTGTCGTCGCTGCCGGATCCGTCGTTGCACCCACTTCATTGCCGTCTTCGTCCACCCACCGGTCTGACGAACCGGCAGAACCACATCCGGTCATGCACAGGCATACCATCAGTACTGCTGCGATCCATCTTGTCCATTTCTTCATAGTAAGATCTTCCTTTCTTCTTATAATTCTCAAAAAAACCAAAAAGTCCTGTCCAGTATAACACATCCGGCCTCACCGATACAATGTCCTTTCCCTCTCTGACAGATTCCGGAAGATATTTTTACTATTTTTTACAATTTTGTCTTGTGCCTCCGTGCCTTGCTTGGTAAACTATATGTTGGCAATGAATCTTTTTACACTATGGAGGTAAGACAGACACTATGGGCGGATTTTTTGGCGTTGTCTCCAAAAAGACAACCGAGAACTGTATCTTTGACCTGTTCTTTGGAACAGACTATCATTCCCATCTGGGAACCCGGCGCGGCGGATTGGCCGTGTATCATGCGGAGCATGGTTTTGACCGCTCCATCCACAACATTGAAAATGCACCGTTTCGTACCAAATTCGACAAGGATATCCAGAGTATGAACGGCTATATGGGAATCGGCTGCATCTCCGATTACGAGCCACAGCCACTGATCGTGCGTTCCCACCACGGCACCTACGCCATCACCACCGTCAGCAAGATCAACAACACTGACGAACTGGTTCATGACATTTTTGGTAACGGCAACACACATTTTCTGGAGATGAGCGGCGGTGACATCAATGCCACGGAACTGGTGGCGGCCATCATCAATCAGAAGGAAAATATCATTGAAGGAATCCAGTATGCGCTGGAGGTCATCGACGGTTCACTGACTCTGATGATCATGACGCCGAAGGGCATCTATGCGGCCCGCGACAAACACGGACGCACCCCAATGATCCTTGGCCAGAAGGATGATGCATACTGCATGACCTTTGAGGACTTTGCATACCACAATCTGGGGTACCACGATTACAGGGAACTTGGGCCGGGAGAGATCGATGTGATCACACCGGACGGCGTCAAGACTCTGGTAGCTCCGGGCAAGGACATGAAGATCTGTACCTTCCTGTGGGTATACTATGGTTATCCTGCTGCGTCCTACGAGGGAACCAGCGTAGAACAGATGCGCTACAACTGCGGAGCCTGCCTGGCCCGCCGTGACAAGGGAAGCTGTCACCCGGATATCGTAGCCGGTGTACCGGATTCCGGTACCGCACACGCTGTGGGATATTCCAATGAATCCGGAATCCCATTTTCCCGTCCATTCATCAAATATACGCCGACCTGGCCGCGATCCTTCATGCCGACGATCCAGAGCAAGAGAAATCTGATCGCCAAAATGAAGATGTTAGCTGTTCCGGATCTGATCAAGGGAAAGAGCCTGCTGCTCATTGACGACTCTATCGTCCGTGGCACACAGCTTCGTGAGACGACCGAATTCCTGTACGAAAGCGGGGCCCGAGAAGTACACATCCGTCCGGCCTGCCCACCTCTTGTGTATGGCTGTAAATATCTGAACTTCTCACGTTCCTCCTCCGAGATGGATCTGATCACCCGCCGCGTCATTGCGCGTCTTGAGGGCACAGAGGATGTCTCCGAAGAGGTTCTGCAGCAGTATACCGATCCAAATTCCGAAAAATACGATGCCATGGTCGAGGAGATCCGCAAGGATCTGAACTTCACCAGTCTTCGTTTCAACCGTCTGGACGATATGCTCACGACGGTGTCCCTTCCGGCAGAACAGCTCTGTACTTACTGCTGGGACGGCAAGGAATAATGATCTGAGCCCGATTACCAACCGCAACATCAACAAAGGCCGTACTGTGGCATTCGTCACAGCACGGCCTTTGTTTCCTTTACAGAAAACTTCGCTGAATTTTCACTCATCCCGGAATCTGTCATCGGGAACTGTCTTGTCATACTGTCCCCATACCGACCAGTGTGCCTCGGCTTCCGGCAGATCCTGAAGCATCTGCATCGCCTGTTCCAACGGCATCCGGACATATTCCTCTCTGCCTCTTCTCTCATAATACTGCATCTCAAAGCCGAATTTTTCCTCGGTACAAAGTCTGGTATGAGTAAAGAGATTGTCGTAGGACGTATATCTTCTCTTTATAAAGTCTGCCAGAAAACGCTCCAGGCATTCCTCATCCTCATAGACAAAACGATGCGCGCCATCGGAATATTTTATCTCCAGATATTCAAACACCACCTGATCCTCTGTCCCGGGCTGGCAGCAGTTTAACCGCACAATGCGGTCCCTGTGCACATAGCAGTGTCTGAAGGCAACTGCCCCCGACAGATCCAGTGTCTCACTTACAGCTTGTTCCATGATTCACTCCTCCTTGCTTCGTTTGAAATGTAATTCCCGCAGTTCCTCCACCTCATCACAGACCGGCTTGAGATGGCAGCTCTGGCAGTCCATCGTCAGATCCGTAAAAATGTGATTGAGCGACTCGGTGATCTGTTCCGCCCTTTGCAGCAAACGATCCAGTGCAGGATAGTCAAAATCCTGCTCTGTGATATAGCATACCACAACCTGCTCAACTCCGGGTATCATCTGATACGCCTGACGGTACATTTCTCCCACGTCGCCCAGGGAAAGCCCTTGTTTCCGGGCCTTCTTTCCGATCCGGACCGGCTCCCTGTGTTCGACCGGCGATATGCGCGACATATAACCCTCGGGATGCACATGATATCTCACATAATCGATCTGACGCAGTCTGCGGTAAAGCTCCTGCTCCGTTTCTTCACTCTCGTCCCGTATTTTCAGCAGAACGACCCGTGCATAGGAACGATCCTGTCGGATCTCTCCCAGATCCTCTCCCAGAAGATAGACTCCCTCGCGCAGCGGCAGAGTCCCGCTGGTAGACAGACATCCAGACAATCCCAGAAAGCCGGTACCGCCCAGTTCAAATGCCTGCTCACTGCGCAGGATCATATGGTGTTCTCCGACATCCTGCAACGATCTCCGGGAACATCTGATATTCCTTAATATTCTGCGGGAATGACCGGAAGATGTCACTGTGTCCCCCAAAATTTCCATGACCTGTTCCGTCACATTATCATATAGACTTAGTTTCATATGTTTCCTCGATTATAACATTTTCTCACGCTTGATCTTGTCATAATGTCCGGACAAAAACGGAATGATCTTTGCGACCAGTTTCATATCCAGATTCCAGAAATAGATCACAAAACTGATGACAAACAGTGCCAGTAATACAAGCGCCACTATACCAAGTATCTTTATCATGACTGCCTCCTTTGCTACATGCCCTTCTGACGGGCAAATTCCGCTGCTCCGAGTGCTCCCATCAGCTGTGGATCGATGCCGAGATCCACCACGCGGATCTTGAGAACTTTCTCTATCGCCTGCTTCAATCCCGCGTTCTTGGCACAGCCTCCGGTCAGCGCAATATTTTCTACCGCGCCCGCTTTCTTGGCCATGACAAAACATCTCTTGGCCACAGAAAGTTCGATACCGGCTGCGATCTCCTCCATCGGCTTACCCTCTCCCACCAGGGATACCACTTCACTCTCCGCAAACACCGTACACTGCGCCGTGATCGGGATCACATTCTTCGCGGTCAGCGACAGATTGGAAAACTCTTCCAGTGACATCTCAAAGGCTCTGGCCATGCTCTCAAAAAAGCGTCCGGTACCGGCCGCGCACTTGTCATTCATGGCAAAATCCTTCACCGTACCGTCCTCATCGATGGCAATGCCCTTGACATCCTGTCCTCCAATGTCGATCACTGCCTTGACCTGTGGATTGGCCACATGCACACCCATGGCATGACAGCTGATCTCCGAGATATTCTCATCGGCAAACGGCACCTTATTGCGTCCATATCCGGTTCCCACCAGATACGTCAGTTCAGAAGCATCCTTCAGATCATCGACCATCGCCACGGCCTGCTCCAGACTGTCCTGTGCGCTGAGCACCGGATTGATCCGGCTCCGGTTGGTCACGTGGGCAGCGATCTTTCCCTGTTCATCCAGGATCACACACTTGGTATATGTGCTTCCCGCATCACATCCTCCAAAATATTTCATGGAAATCCTACCTTTCTATTACCAGTTGTTGTCGTCATCAAACTCTTCGAGGCTGGCATCCAGCGGTTCCTCCCGAAAGACCGTCCTCATATAACGGTTCACCTCAGTTCTCATATCTTTTCTGGAACCGTCAGACGGCTTCATCAGATTGTGGTTCACCCAGATCAGATGAATACCGTGTGCCCGGGCCTCCTCCTCAAACAGGCCGTGATAACCGGACATGGCCTTGCATCCCATATGGGCATACATGATCACGATATCAATGTCAAAGCTCTCACAGTATCGCCACAGATCGGCCACACCCACCTCATATCCTCCGTTGGAACGGCTGCGCATGATCATCTTGCCATACAGATATGCCAGATCTTCCAACGCCTTGTCGGGATCCTGTGTGTCAATGATCCTGGTAGAGCAAAGACTCAGCATATCAACCAGGGAAGCTATGCCCCAGCAGTTCTGCATCCATAGGGTAAATGCTGTGTAATACGCCGACTGCACTCCCCAGGTAATAGCACGATGGCGTACCTCCTGAGCAACGAGTTCCTTTCTCTCATATCCCTGTTTGATGTATTTGTTGAGCTTGTCTTCCACCTTGAGAAAGACCGGATAACGCCCGCCGGTCGCCTGGTAGACACAGTACCGGTACAGCGCCAGATTAGTTCCGATCATCTGCGGATATCTGGTGCGGTTGATCTCAAACCAGTCCAGCATATTCTGCGTCTCCCGGTTGAACACCTCCATACTCCGGAAAAAGGCATTCCAGTCAAACGTCTCACCGGTGTGTTTTTCTATAAATGTAATGCAGTTTGAAATCTCCTCCATCGCATACGGCACCACACTGTCATAGGTATGGCGGATCGGCACGGCCAGATCATAGGTCGGCACACCAAAATACTGCGCCTCCAGGCTGTTACCCATCAGCGATCCGTCACAGGTCGTATTGCAATGCACTGCACAGGCACCAAACTTCGGATAATCATCCTCCAGCGCCACGCCCAGCTCCGCAAGCGGCATCGGGCATACATCTGACGGTACGCCAAAGGTCTGTGCCGCATCCGTATAATGAACCACTCCGTCCTGTACCATCATCGCACTGGTATAAACCGCAGCCACCTCCACAGAGGCCCAGATCAGATTGGGAAATCCATTCATGATCTCACTCATCATATTCTCATCAAACAAAACCATCCTGCGGCTGAGCTTTTTGTCATTGCCGACATGCTCATCCGCACGGAACATTCTGCTCATGCTCTTGCACATATCCTCCACCACGATCCGCAGTGCGGTATGCGTAATGCGAAGCTGTGCCCCACGCATTCCCTCGGTATGCCGGTCAAAGAAGTCCGGAACCACCAGATAATTGACCATCCAGCGATAGCGGAAAAATGCCTTGACATTGTTCGGTCTGAGGGCAAATCCGATCAGCACCTTCCAGGTCTTGAGCCATTGGCCATAATCATATAACGTGTCGCGAAGGCCACGCCATTCTCTTCGTCTGCGTGCCGGTTTGCCCGTATAAAACGAGCCCAGCTTTTCGCTTCCCATCATTTTTCCCATCGTCTTGATTACCTCTTTTGCTCTCTGTCTTTTTGCAGATGTTTGATCTCCAGACTCTCCACAAATGCCTGGAACCTGGTTCGCAGCTGTCCCGAACTGCCCACCACATACGGGCGGTCGATCGACAGCACCGGAATCTGATGTGTCTCCCGCATCAGATGGCTGGCATACGCCCTCTCATACCCCCAGTAATCGCAGAATTTCATCTGCTGATAGATAATGCCCTGGGCTCCATACTCCTCATAAATGCTGCGCATGTATTCCTGCCTCTGGGCTACCTTGGCAGCACTCATGTAACGCGGGCACTGTCCGACACTCAGATAATGACGGCAGACCTGTGTCAGTACATCCTCGTCCTCCGTCAATGTGACCGGCAGTCGTCCCGGCAGCGATCCAAAACAATACCGGTCTGCCACCACGCGCGCTCCCGCTTCCTCCACCAGACGGATCAGCATCGGATCATCCACCTCCGACCCCGCCACAACCACTCTGGCACGGAAGGCCTTTCCGGCATCCGGCTCTCTGCTCTGCACCTCCTGCAGCGTCCGCTCCAGAGGTTCGATCAGATATTCCTTCGGGCAGACATGGGTCGCGGTACATAGGACGGCAAACTCATAGCCGGTGATCACCGGATTATCCTGCTTGCGATACTCGCCGATCTGCATCAGCAGGTCACTGATGCGGTTGTGCAGGCTCACAGCCTGACGGATGCTGTCATCTGAAATGTCGATCCCAAGATTCTGATGCAGCGGCTCCAGCACATGCTCACGCATCTGTCGGACATAATGACGCAGGGCCGTATCATCTTCCTTGAGCGGTGCATCACAGTAGGACACGAAAAATCCCGGTTTGTCAATGCACTGCAGATGCTCCACATTCTCCATGCAGCGGTTCATCTGCGCACAGGCATCCGGCGCCAGGATCGCATCCAGAAACTGATATCCACCCTCCATTGCTCTCTCCAGGATCGCACGGCATCCCTCACAGAGCAGGCTGGACATATAGTAGGTTCCAATATCCATGGAGCCTGTACGCGGTGCCCGCAGTCTGACCCCAAAACACCCCGGCAGATCAAACAATGGCTCCGGGATCAGTGCGCACACATTTCCAATGGGATGCAGTCCCTGTGATACCCCCTGGCGCACCAGGTCATTGTGGGCATCCTCCAGCAGTTTTTCAAAATAATATATCGTAGATAAATCTCTCATCTCTTACTCGACTCCGATCTGATGTAATGCCTGGGCCGCTCCCTGTACCAGCGGTGTATCCCCTGAAAGTTCCAGCACACTCTGTCCTGTCAGATCCGCCTGTGCCAGCCGGGTATCAGCCTCGATTCCTGCCAGCAGCGGAAGATCTCCTATGTCCAGTATATCACATACCTCCCGGGAAGGAAGCCGGTTGGCGATCACACCGATCTTCTCATACATGACCAGTTCATCAGCCACACGCTGGATCGTCTGAACCACCTGTGTCCCCTTTCTGCTGGCATCCGTTACCAGAACCAGATGCGTCACCTTCTCCATCACACGGCGGTTAACCTGCTCGATCCCGGCCTCCCCATCGATCACCACGTAGTCAAAGTTGTCGGCCAGGATCTGGATCACTGCCTTGAGATAGGTATTGATCTTGCAGTAACAGCCCGCACTCTCGGGTCTTCCCACCGCAATAAACGCAAAGCCATCGCATTCTACGAGCGCATCGTAGATCCGGTACTCTGACTCGGAGAGCAGTTCCATCGCCCCTCTGGTATCGCCCTGTTCCACCGAAGCCACCACCGCCCTGCGGATGTCGTCAATCGTCTCTGTCACCTCTACGCCAAGCGCGGTGGACAATCCCACCGCCGGGTCTGCATCGATTGCCAGGATCTTTTTATCCGGGTGTTCCTGCACCAGTGTCTTCACCATCGCCGCAGCAAGGGACGTCTTGCCGACCCCACCCTTTCCTGCCAGCGCAATCATCTTGGTTTTACTCATAGGCACTCCTTTCTATGTCCCGTGGATCAGAAATCTTCCATAAAACTGTCCGGATCGAATTCTTCCATGCTCTCGGAAGGCAGTTGCCGGACGGAAAGCGCAGACAGATGCGTATCCTCCATCAGCTTTTCCACATTGTACAAAACCAGTATATCTGTAATCTCCGAATGTTCCTTGAGGATTTTTTCAATATCTCGTCTCTCATACCGGTAATCTATCATCAGGATCCGGTCATAGTCCCCGGTCAGAAATGGCACAAAGCAGTTTGCAAACGAATCCTTTAACACCAGCAGGTTCCGTCCGGTATGGGCTTTTGTCTGAATATCGATCTGCGCGGTATTCCTGGAGAAAAAGACACCGTAACGGTCAAAGCCCTTCCCGGCCTCCTCCGGAAAATACAGCGTATCCGCACGCTGCTCTCCATCAAACACCACACTCACACCTTCCTGGCTGTCCGACCGGAACAGTTCCACCTGATCCGGGGTCGTCTCGACCGGCAGTTTGTTATATGTCGTCCCCAGAAAATCCCGGAACGCAGTGCTTCTGGTAAACTGCTGCAGTTTCATCGGCGTGTGTCCGGTCTGACCGGCCCACTGTACATATCCGTAATATGCTCCCAACGTCGTCCAGTGGTGATCGGTCCGGTAATAGATGTATTCGTCCTGATGCTCCTTCATCGTCTGCGTCAGATCCAGCAGCGTCCGCGGATCTCCCAGTCCGTCCCGGATCCCTGCGATCATCTCCTGCTCCTGACGACCTCCATTGTCAGCATGATCAGGAAGTTTCTTCGGAAGTATCGCAGTCTTGGATGGCACCATCACACAGGACACCCTCTCCTTCCCATACGTCTTCACCGCCTGGTTCAGAAACTCTGTGAGGATCGTCGTATTCTCCCGGATCTGATCTGACTCAATCTGCGCCGGCTCTTCCAGAAGATATCCGTCCTTTCCCAGATAAACGCCGTTGATCCGGGTACTTCCCGCATATTTCTGTGCATAGACCGACAGCTTCATCAGAACATCCCTCGCAGGAAACTGATCATTGAGATAGTCCTCATACTGGGACTGGTATTCTCCGGAAAGCACCTGATCCGTGTCCCACTGCGGCCGCTGCTGCAGATACCGGTTCTCCCGGTCGGAAAACTCTCTGCCGTGGGATACCAGGCCTGCCACAGTCCCTCCAAACACCAGAAGCACAAACAGTCCGGTCATCCCTGCATATTTCTTGTTCATCCCTGTCCGCTCCTTCTCTAAAACCGAAAATACAAAAATGGATTGTAGGTGGAATTGACCAGCATGGCCACACTCAGCACAAACACGGCTGCCACAAACACCAACTGCCCCACCGTCCGGCGGATCGCCCCATCCGGAAACAACCATTCTCCCAGCCGTTTCACCAGAGGAGTACAGCCAATGATTCCGGCAATCAGCAGAAAGCCATAGCACCGGATTCCATAATAAAACGCATCATTGAGCCCGGGCCCAGTGCCCAGCCCAAACATCGTCTTCATAAACTGAGGTGCATTGGCCATATCCTGCCAGGAAAAGATAGCCCAGCCTGTCATCACCACTGCCATCGTATACAGCGAGCTCACCACAGCCGGAAGCCTCTCCAGGATCCGGTTCAGCACAAACTTTTCCAGAACCAGCAGTACACCATAGTAGACACCCCACAGCACAAAATTCCAGTATGCCCCATGCCACAGTCCGGTCAGGATCCAGACCACGGCGATATTGCGGATCTGACGCAGCCCGCCACGCCGGTTGCCTCCCAATGGCACATAGACATATTCCTTGAACCAGGTTCCCAGTGAGATATGCCATCTGCGCCAGAACTGCGTGATACTCCGGGCAATATACGGATAATTAAAATTCTCGGGAAACGAGAAGCCAAACATCTGCCCCAGGCCGATCGCCATATCCGAATATCCGGAGAAGTCAAAGTAGATCTGCAGGGTAAAAGCGGCCACTCCCAGCCACGCTCCCGCAGTCGAAAGATCCTTTCCGGTCAATGCCGCTGTCTGAGTCCAGAGAGCTCCGATCTGATTGGCCAGGAGTACCTTTTTCCCCAGACCGATCATAAATCTCCATACACCGCGTCCAAACAGTTCCACCGACTCCTGCCGGCCTTCAAGCTGTTCCGCCACCGTCTTGTAACGGATGATCGGTCCCGCGATCAATTGAGGGAACAATGTCACATAAGCTCCAAACGCCACAAAATTCTTCTGCACAGGAGCATCCCCACGATAGACATCGATCGTATAGGACATCGTCTGAAACGTATAAAATGAAATACCGATCGGCAAAGCCAATTCCAGTGGATCCACATGCGCGATTCCCCAGGAATTCCAGATACCGATCAGAAAATCCGCATACTTAAAAAAGCCAAGCAGTGCCAGATTCACAACCGCTGAACCAAGCACTGCTCCTTTTGCTCCCCTGGAATTTCCTATCTGCCGATAGTGAGCGACCAGCCGTCCCGCTGTATAGTCTACTACTGTAGAAAGCAAAATCAATCCTACATATACAGGCTCTCCCCAGGCATAAAACACCAGACTGACCACAAACAGGATCAGATTCCTGGCTGGCCGGGGTGCCACGTAATACAGGATCAGCACCGCAGGCAGGAAACGAAATAAAAACAATAAACTGCTAAATACCATGTCTGTCTCCGATCACTGTATCCTAAAGTTTCCTGCGAATCGCCTTCTGGCCTTTTTTATTGACCGATGTTTTGCCGGACATAGCAATATACCAGATGGTCTTTCCCTTTTTCCCACAGAGGGCATTTTTCAGAACGCCCTGTTCTTCCTTGGAATAATCTTTCAGATAGCCGCTGTTGCTGTTCTGCTTTTTGTACTGGTTCAGTTCTCCAAGCAGAGCCTTGGCATCGGATGCACTCCCCGCCTGTACCACACAGATACTGTACACTTCTCTGGCATCACACACATAGATGATCGAAGAAACCTTCTTGCGGTCTGACACCGTAAAACCAGGAAAGCTGTCCGCTGTGTCGGACTTGTATTTCAGTTTGCCGGTATTGCCGGTGGCCTTCATGGCAGCCTTGCAAAGATCCTTCACCCCGGCCTTGGCCTGTACCCGGGCCACACTGCCCCACGTGCCCGCCAGCAGAAGCACCGCCAGACACAGACATAAAATTCGTTTCATCTGTTCTATCTCCTTAATCCAGTGATTTATCATATTTCTCGAGTTTTTTGATATATCTCGCATAGACCGACGGAGTCCAGTGGATTCCGTCACCCGGTGCATAGGCCGGCACCAGATGTCCGGTCCTGTCTTTCAAAAACTGCGTGTAATCAAAATAATGCAGCCCCTGCTTTGCCGCCATCCGGCGAAGCATACGGTTGTATTTGCCGATCTGCCAGTATCCGGACACCTTCTGCTGCGTCGCTGCAGTCACCGGAGAAACCGGCAGGATCACAATATCCGTCTGAGGGGAATCCGCTTTGATCGTCGCGATCAGTTCTTTATAGGCAGCGATCATGTCCTTCGGCCTGCGGTAGTGTATCTCGTTCATGCCGAGCATGATATACACCCGGTACGGTTTGGCCTCCACCACCTTCTGGATGCCGGACTTGCCGCCAAAACAGCGCTTGGTCCGGTATGTCAGCGTCCCCAGTCCGATCTCGGCCACAACTTTTTTCTTACCACCGATTCCAAACTGCGGAAGCAGATTGTAATCTGCCACCCCCTTGGTGATGGAATCTCCAGCCAGTATCGTCATTCTCTGATATGGCCTGGTCTTGATCGATACCACATCACTGGCGCGTCCGTCTCCCGCTGTATCCTGTTTCTTCTGATGGACCGCCTGCACCTTCACATAATATTTCGTCTTATTTTTCAACTTTTTCAGGCGGTACCGGGTGTCTTTTGTCACCGCAGCCCGGCGGTACGGTCCTGCCTTATGTTCTGAGACACAGACACGGTACCAGACATTCTTCCGGACAGGTTTCCAGGTGACTTTTACAGAATGTGTGGAATACCGGATTAACGAAACCTTCTTGACCTTTTTCAGCCGCTTGACAGAAGCGGCACTCACCGCCGCTCCGGAAACTGCCCCCCTTGCTGTCACTGCCGCAGCCGGCACAGCACAGGTCTGAACTGCCATCCTGCGGCCTGCCGGAGAGTTCTCCGCCTCTTTCCCGTCTGCTCCGGCCACACCAAAGCTCTGTGTCCAGAGCACTACAGCCATTGCGCACGCCAAAACTCTTTTTGCTCTCATGATTCTTTCCTCTATTATTAGCTTATTTGATCTCAATGATCAACTTCCATTAAAGGATATTAAAGGACTGCAGTAACAGCACAAACAACAGAATCGGTGCAATCACCTTGATCATGACAATATACAGACCGCGGCGGCCAAACTTCCGGTCTCCATAGCACACTTCATCAATGATCGTCTTCGGTCCTGCCACCCATCCGATCAGGATACAGGTCATCAATGCTACCACCGGCATCAGAATATTGTTGCTGATGTAATCCATCAGATCCAGGATCTGCGCTACAGATCCATTTGGAAGCTTCAGTTCAAAGTAGAATTTGTTGTATCCCAGACAGACTACGATTCCACCGACAATGGCATATACCGTCACCAGGATCACGCTCAGATGACGGCTCAGGTGGAACTTATCCATCATGCTGGACACGATCGCTTCCATGATCGATACAGCTGACGTCACAGCTGCAAATGCTACCATGACAAAGAAGGCCACGCCGACATAGCCTCCCACACCGCCCATGGCCTTAAATACCTTCGGCAGAGAGACAAACATCAGTCCAGGGCCGCCGGACATCCCCTCACGTCCCATAAAGACATAAACCATCGGTACGATCATCATTCCGGCAAGCAGGGCCACTGCCGTATCAAAAATCTCAATCTGATTGATACAGAACATCAGGTTAGATTCTTTCTTCACATAGGAGCCATAGGCCACCATGATCCCCATTGCCACGCTGATCGAGAAGAACAACTGACCAAGTGCATCCATGACTACCACCATGAAATCCTTGAACGAAACGCCCTTAAGGGACGGTACCAGATAGATCTTCAATCCCTGCAGACCGGTTCGGGTCACACCGGAAGCATCCTGATAGCTCAGGGTCAGAGAAAACACAGAAATCCCGATCACCAGCACCAGAAGGGCAGGCATCAGATATTTGCTCAGATTCTCAATGCCCTTGTCCACGCCGTAGTACACCACGACCGCTGACAACAGCAGAAAGATCAGCATAAACAGGATTGGGCTGTACTGCTGGCTGATAAATCCGGTAAAATATGTATCGCCCGCTGCCTGTACACCCTGTCTTCCCGCAAATGTAAACAGATACTTGATGACCCAGCCACCGATCGCACAGTAGTAAGGCAGGATGATGATCGGCACCAGACAGGCCAGGACTCCGAGAAAACGGAATCTGGAATCAATCTTTCCGTATGCTGTCAGCGGACTCTGCTTCGTCTTCCTTCCAATCGCCACCTCAGTCGTCAGCAATGTAAATCCAAAGGTCAGTGCCAAAATCAGGTAACAGAAGATAAATAAACCTCCGTTATCCTTGGCAGCCAGGTAGGGAAACCTCCAGATATTTCCAAGTCCCACAGCACTTCCGGCTGCGGCCAGCACAAATCCGATCGTACCGGAAAAACCACTTCGTTTCTTTTTTTCCATATTGTTTTCCTCACATTTTATTTATTCCATTATGCTGCAACGGATTGCTCCATTGCGTTGCAATTTTCGCAATCCTGCAAACACCTCCACTCCCGCATATTTGCAGGCAAATCTGCTTCTTGTCGGTATTTGGCAGGTCAAGCCACCAGATAGCAATTTGTATGTGAACATACATTGCTATCTGCTTTTGACCCTTGCATCATTATATACCAACTCTCATATTTCCGTAAAGAGAATCCTTGAGCACGCCGAAGAATTCGCGTACCATGTTATTGATCAGATAGGCGCGTGGTGTCGCGGCACTGATGCCATAGACATGGCGGTATCCCTGTTTCTTTGCTATCTGCACGCCCCGGTACAGATGAAAATTGCTCGACACGATCCCCACCCGGTCCTTTTCGGGATCCAGATAGTTCTTGCTGTTTCGGATATTCTGGATGGTATTTTCAGACTGATCTTCCAGATAGATCCTCTTCTTGTCGATCCCTTTGGCGATCAGATACGCCGCCATTCCACTGGCCTCAGAGACCGTTTCATTGACACCTTTGCCACCGGAAACAATACATTTGGTGTCCGGATTCTCTTCCAGATACGCAGCCGCAGCATCCAGCCGGTAGCGCAGGATCAGGCTCGGGCCGTTCGCGCGCATCTGAGCACCCAGCACCACCACATAATCCAGATTTGTCTGATCTGTCGTGGCAAATCCGTGGATGATACACCCCTCCACGACCAGAAACAACAGCACCGCTGCCCCGAGGATGCCCCGGAAACCGATCTTCACCGGCTTCGGACAGTGCTGCGACAGCCACTCCCAAGCCCCCGTCTGCCATCCTGCAAACACCAGAAAGCAGCACACGGCCAGCGCATACCACACAATATAAAAACGTGATCCCGAACGTACGGACTGTATCGTATATCCATAGGCTGCAAATGCAGCCGCTGCCAGGATCAATAGGATTTTTCCTGCTATCATCTTCCTCTCCTTCATGCGCGTTCTCCTTCCAATCTCTCCATATAAGATCCCTTGTCAATGTGCATCATCTCAATGCGGTTGTTCATTCTGCGGAAACCATAGACGCTGTCCACATTGCGGATCAGGGACGCCAGACGCTCATCCGGCACACAAAGGATGAGCTGCAGATCCATCATCCGTGCATACTGCAGGCAGACCGCACTTCGCTCCTGATCCATCTTGGAAAATGCCTCGTCGAGAAGCACCAGTTTGATCTTGGCATCCTTCTTGTGCATCTGCTGATACAGCATGGCAAAGCCCGCCATCAGCGCCACATATTTCGGATTCTGGCCCTCACCGCCGGAGTCTCTGCCGGCCATCTCATCGACATAGTTGCGCCGGATCACCTGGCCGTTCTCATCACTCACCTGCTCGTACATGCTAAAGGACAGATAGGTGCGATAGTCCGCATACCTCTCCATCTCCTCACGGCTGCGCTTCATGCTCTGTGCATCCGCACCCTTCGCCGGAATAAATTTCTGCGTGAGCTGCTCGATCAGGCGGTCATATTTCCGGAAGAACTCTTCCTCTCCAAAACTGATCTGACCCTCAATCTGCGCATCTCCCACGTTCTTGCTGTCCAGCTCCTCCGCCATCAGCATGTCATAATACTGACCGTCTTCGTTGTGCGCCGGTCCAATGCTGATCTGATAGATACTGTCCGCAAAATTGGTCTGTCTGAGCAGGCGGTTGATATCCCGCAGATGACGTTGTGCCTCTTTGATGTCATTGTGCATCTTGGTCAGTACATTGTCCCGCAGACTCCTGTGTACCTGCTCACACTGTGCATCAAACTGTTTCTGATACTCCGGAACATACTGGCTTTCAAACTTCTCCAGTTCTTCCAGATACCGCGCATTGGTCCGCTCCGAGCCATCCATGCCGGACAGCGGATACGCCTCCAGATAATCCTTGCGGGCCAGCACCAGTGCCGTCTGTGCCCGGGACAAAAGTCCTTCCACGCGGGTTCCCTGCGGATCCATACGCCCTTCCAGTGCCTCCACGCGGCCGGCAAGTTCGTCTCTGAGCCTTGCGGCAGCCGGCTGTTTCTGTAATTTCCGGTCGGCCTGTTCTTCCATCTGCGGTGTCACGCTGCCGCCGGCCTGAAGTTCCTCCATTTTTTCTTTCTGTGTGGCAATGACGGTCTGCACTGCTCCGGTCTTCCGGCTGAATCCGTCCGCCGCGCTCTCGCACTGCCGCAGTTCCTCACGCCTGGCTGCCAGTTCCTCAGACAGTTTCGTCTCCTTCTCCTTCAACTGCCGGAAACTTCCCTGTTCCAACTGCCGGATCACCTGTTCCAGTTCCTGTCTGCGTCCGGCAATCTCCTCCAGTTCTTCCGAAGCCCCGGCCATCTTCAGATAGACCGCATCCTCCTGCTCCAACTGTTCCAGACTGTATACACGGCGCAGATGGGTCTCCTGCGCATCGATCTCCTCATAGTCAGCCAGAAGCGCAGCCAGACTTTCTTTCTCTCTGGCCAGTCTGGCGCGGGAGACTTTTCTTCCGATAACTCCCCTCTCATACCACTTGGGATCCAGATGACGGAACATATATCCGCTGTAAGAATAACAGTCCGGCGTCACTCCGTCCCTGACACTGCGCAGTTCCTCGACGTCTCTACACTTCATGATATGTCCCAGAAACTGTTTGAGGATCTCCCCGACATACTCTTCATCATAGGACACTTCTTCAAACAGAGATCCCGGCTGAGCCTGCGGATGATGATCCACAACTGCCCGGGTATTGAGAAGATCCACGCTCTGCAAATGGCGCATCCGTCCAAACTCTGCCGCGGCCTCATGGGCAAATTCCGGATCCACGACCAGTGCAAATCTGCGTGTTCCCAGACGTCCCTCGACCGCATTTTTCCATTCTTCGGATACCACATCAAACAGATCGGCCAGGATCTGCACCTTCACCCTCCTGCGATGCCGGTTGGAAAGCCGGTCCTCCAGAATCTGTCTGGCATGTCTGAGCGGCTCCGGATAAGACTTGCGGTTATTTTCAATATCCTCCACGATCCGCCTCTGAGTCTGACATTGTTTCTCCAGATCACGGCGCTGCCTGCCGGTCTCCTCGAGTTCCTCCTCAATGTTTTCTGTCTCCTCGCGAAGTCTGTCCTTCACCGTCTCAAGAAGCCCCTCGCTGACATGCCCCCGGGTCAGTTCCTCCACGGCATTGGTAAACCCGTTGCTCAGATAGTCACTCAGGTAATCGTCCCGGATCCACAAAGACATTCTCTCACAGATATGATCCCACTGACGGCTCTGATCCTTCAGCAGATCCTCCTGTCTGGCCAGTGACTCAAGCTGACTCTTTCTGGTGCCCAGATCAGAGGCCTGGATGTCCACCCGCACCTGGATCAACTGACGGTCGATCTGCTCGATCTGACTCTGAAGCTCCTGCCTTTCCTGCTGATACTGCGCAAGGATCTGATCCAGCTCCTCTTTTTTCTGTTCCTGACGCTGCAATTCCTCGCGGCATCCCCGCAGATCCAGTACCCGGATCACTCCACGATCCACCACCAGTTCCGATTCCAGCGTTTCCCGTTCGATCCCCGCATCACGCACAAGATGCAGCAGATCGATCCGGTGCCTGATATCCTCGAGTGTCTCCCGGATCTCCTGAAACGCGCCGAGCTGCTCACTGAGCTGAGTGATCGTATCACCCTCACTGCGCGAAAACATATAGTCCTTGATGAACTGGCTGGTTCCATTGGACATTTTCAACGCGATCGCACTGCGCTGCATCGTCTCAAATCTGGCGCCATTGACATATCCCATGATCGGATCATTGAGCCCGCAAAGATACGCCTCCTTGGAGCCATATATCTTATTGATCTCACGGCCGGTGCGGATGCCGTCCTCTCTTTCCCTGGCCGTCAGCAGCGCCCGGATCTCCTGCGGAGAATAGACGATCCCCTGCTCATTGATATAGCCGTCCGCCGGCATCTTTCCGCTGTGTGTAAAATAGCATGGCCTGCGAAGTTCCACATCATTGCGGTGCACCTCGAAGGCAATGCCTGCGCAGGCATAGGTCTCCATGCCGGTATCGTACACTTCCATCACCAGTGTGCTGTAGAAATCCTTGCCGTCGCGGTTCGCCGTGCCATCCTTTTGTGCTCCTCTCAGATAGCTGAGCACGCTTCGCCGGTTCTTGGAATCATCGGCCGCTTTATTCAGGAAATTTGAGGATGTGCTTCCATATAGGACAACCTGGATCGCATCCATGACGGTAGATTTGCCGGATCCGCTCTTTCCGCTGAACAGGTTGACATACGGATTTAACTCCAGGATCTTATGGTCAATTCCTCCCCAGTTATTCAGACATATTCTGGTAAATACCTTTTTAACATTCCAATTTTCTGTCATGCGTCTTAACCCTCATCTTCTTCCAACTGCATCTTCGCCTGATCCATCATCTCACCGTCATCCATACGATACTCCTCCAGAATGCTCTGAATGTCATAACTGCTGCAATACAGGTTGATCGTATTGTAGATGTAGATCGGTGTGTCATCCTCGATCCGGCCGACTGCGCTTCCAAGGTCAATGATCTGGTGCTGTTTCATCAGACCGAATGATTCCTGCCACTGGGCTGCCCTCAGCTTTTCCGTGATCAGCCCGGTATCTCTTCCCTTCTGCCGGATCTTTGCGAAGTTTGTCACAGTTTCCTGAAGACCTTCTCCCGTGATGATCTCCCGGTAGATCAGTTTGATCAGCAGCAGGATCCTCGTCTGCATCAGCGTCAGGCTGCGCACCGGCATCTGCTCCCCTCTGATATAGTAGACATGCTCCTGGGGATCATGATGCAGTTCGCATCCCAGAACCTCCAGATAATCCGTCACAAATTCCCGGTGCTTATCCAGAACCGGATACTCCGCAGTATCTCTGGCGAGCAGGGTCTCCGGATCCATCTTCACTTTCATGACACAGGTCTGACGCAACAGACTCTGAATTGCCTTGCGCAGACGCTCCGTCTCCGTGGCACTCAATTCTTCCATATATTTAAACATGTATTTTCCTCTGTGAACCGTGAATGGATCACGCTTCTTCCTCCTCTATGCTTATTCTGGTGAAACGCATGCCGTCTGCGGCATCCATCTCCTCCCCCAGTTCAATCCGCGATGTGCTCTGACTCGATCCCGTCTCCTCCTGCCACAGAAACAGCAGTTTCTCCAGATCTTCCACCGACCGGATCTTCTCCGGTGTGATCTCAAATCGTCCATCCCGGGTATTCTCCTGCTTAAATGCACGGATCTCACTTTTGGTATACATCGGTTCCGGCACAAAATCGTCCATCTCTGCGGACTCCTCCGAGGCAATCTCCACCTCCATATACTCCGGTTCCCCCTGTTTTCTGCGTTTGTAGAAACTCTGTTCGCTCATCTGAAGATATCTCTGGCTGAACTGCATTCTTCCCGCAAGCCGTTCCAGCACCTCATTCCCACGCGAACCGGTGCTGATCATCCGGATCAGACTCAGAAGATTGTCGGCATCACCGGTCCCCTCCTGCAGCCGGTAATGGATCCTGGCCAGCGCACGCTTGGCAAATGACGTCTTCAATTCGATCAGGCGGTTGTATTTCTTCTCGATCTGATCGAACTCACGCTCCAGAAAAGACAGCAGATGGGCCGACTCCTGGCAGGACTGCAGCAGCAGTTCATACCTGCGGTACTCCACTTCGGCTTTTCCCGGATCACACTGGGAACGTCCCCGTTCCAGTTCCTCTCGGCGCTCATCATTCTGCGCGTAGATCATACTGATCATCTCGCGGATGGATTCCTTGTACCGGTAAAAACTGTCCGTCGTCGTCAGGATCGCATACTGCCTGCTGCTCTGATTATTGATCTCTTCAATCAGGATCTGCTGGATCTCCAGAAAACTTCCGGACGCCGACAATTTTTCAAAATAGCGGTACATTCCTTCCTGCATGCTGCCAAGCATATGGCTGAGTCCCCTGGCGGAACGAAGCGCCGCCCTCAGGAAATCCTTGTTGCGGTCACGATCCATCTGATAGGTATACAATGCACTGTATACCGCCAGAATGCTCTGGCGTTCCATCTCGGAATCCTGCTGGTACAGCCGTCCCAGAATGTCCAGAAACAACTGGCTGTACTCCGGAAACGTGATGAGATATTCATCCAGGCGGTCATCGTATTCCTGGACGATCCAGCCCCATCTGGTCAGTGTCTGCAGTACCGTGGATGCCGACATCTTAAATCCCTGGCTCTGCTGCTCCCGTTCCAGTTCCTCCTCGTCCTCACGTTCCCAGAGCATTTTACGGCGGTGCATGGCCTGCTCGATCACCTGCCGGCACTCCGGTGCAGTCAATCCAAATGCAGCATATCCCCTGGTATGCTCCTCATAGATTTCTTTGAGAATCCACAGGTAATGCTCCCGGTTCTTCGTGCCGAAGATCCGGTAAAAATCCTGTGGGATCTGATCAATCAATGACATAATTATTTCATCCTTTGCTCGATATAAGTGTGGGATATTTCGTGACATCATCCTGTGGTACCTTGTGTTCCCCAATCTTCTTTTCCATCCAGATCATATCATACCACCGCCCGAATTTATTCGCGTTGACGCTTACCTTTTAGTATATAATGAATCGCTCGACATAGCAAATGCCGCATTGACAGTCGGAAGCGAATTCTTTTATAATGTCTGGATACTACAGACTACAAACGAGATCTCCGGGGAGGCCAGATATTTATGAAACTGTTATTCACTGTTCTTATCACATTTTTTGCCGGCATGGGTGCCGGTCTTGGCACAGGTTTTGCGGGCATGAGTGCCGCTGCGGTGATCAGTCCGATGCTGATCACATTCCTGCATATGGATCCTTATATGGCGGTAGGCATTGCATTGTCCTCCGATGTGCTGGCCAGCGCAGTTTCCGCATACACTTACCACAAGAACAAAAATCTGGACATCCGCAACGGACTGATCATGATGGCCAGCGTCCTGGTCTTTACCATTGTCGGCAGCTATGTGGCGAACCTGCTTCCATCCACCACGATGGGCAGTTTCTCGGTCTTCATGACGTTTCTGCTGGGCATCAAATTTATCGTAAAACCGGTTATGACCACCAAAGAAGCCATGGCCGGCATCACTCCCGCAAAGAGAGCACTGCAGTCCCTGCTCTGCGGTATTCTGATCGGATTTATCTGCGGCTTTGTCGGAGCCGGCGGCGGCATGATGATGCTGCTCATCCTGACCAGCGTCCTGGGCTATGAGCTGAAAACCGCGGTAGGCACCAGCGTGTTTATCATGACATTTACCGCTCTGACCGGAGCCGTCTCTCATTTTACGATCGGCGGACTTCCGGATATCACAGTCTGGATCCTGTGTATTCTTTTCACACTGATCTGGGCCCGGATTGCCGCAGTATTTGCCAACAAAGCAAAACCGGCGACACTGAATCGTGCCACCGGCATTGTTCTGGTCGTTCTCGGCCTTGTCATCATGGGATTTAATCTGCTTGGATGATCTACAGATCTTTGCATACATATGTGATCTGATAACCGCGGGATTCCTGCGGTCTCAGATCAATTGAATAGATTGCTTCCTGATATTCCTGCATACTCTTTTCGTTTACTCTTCCCGCCATTCTTTTAATGCAGCCGAAAGTTTTTTGTCAATGTCTTTTCTGGTCGCCTCACACTCATTTGGATAATCCTTAGCCGCCTTGAAGATAAAGCGAAGCACGAATTTGAGTCCGATCGGCAGTGCCATACGCAGCATGGATTCCGGCAGGACAAAATGGGTTCCGTGCTCATACACAAGTGCTTCATACTTGCAGCTGTGAGGGCGTTCCTGCAGACGCTTATCCATGCGGCGGATATATTTTCCGGCCTCCCAGAAGGAGTCATCATCGGCTCCGACCAGATACAGCCTTCCCTTGATATTCTCCACCTTGATCATTTCCTCTTCGGTATGTACCCTTGCTTTCTCAGAATCAATAAACAGACAGGTCGAACGCTCAATGTCGCCGGATCCCTTCGTCTCCTCCTCAATCTTCTGCCAGTACACCGGATGCTCATATACAAACGGCATATAAGCAAGCGGTTTTCCTTTCCAGGAAAGCGTGGATGTCCCCGGCACAGGCCATTCCCTGCATCCGTCTTTTTTCCCCTGCTCAAATCCCTGCCAGACAAAATCACTGGCCGTCAGTCCAAACGTCAATGTAATGTCCGAAAAATAGGACGCTGCCACCAGCGAATCCATACCGGCCGTACTCATCCCCATGATGCCAATTTTCCGATTTCCATGACTCTTCAGCCAGTTAATTGCCGTTTCAATCCTCTCCAGAGGAACATTGACGTGACTGTAATTTTTCTTGCCGGGCGACATGCACAGGACATTGGCGCCGTTTTTATGTAACCATCTGGCTCCGCACCGCGCCATGTAATCATTGGGGTCGTCCCCGAATAAGCCGATCACAGCGCAGTCTGAAGGTACCTGATTTTCATAATACGTACCGTAGAAACCATCCTTTTCTATTTCAAAAAACTGCTTTTTCATATGATATCCTCTCCTTTCACGTTCCGAAGTTAGGATACACTAACCGCTCATGGTTGTCAACTTTGTTCCGGCTTCAGCAGCCCATAATAAATTCTTTTTTAACCACGTATTTCATTGACCGAAAAACGACGGAATTCCAGCGGGGTAGCTCCATATTCTTTTGCAAAAACATTGGCAAATTTCCCCTGATTTTCATAGCCCACCGCATTGGCAATTTCGATAATCTTCATATTCGTATAAACTTCCGCCATATCTTTCGGAAATTTTGTCATAAGAATCTCTCTTCTTTTTGATGGTTATCTCTTCTTATAAATCATCAGTTCCGGATTTTCGCCATCCTTCTCATAGGTACATACCATGATAAAATCCATATTTGCCAGGACACCAAAACATCTGTCCCCTTCGAATTCAGGCTCCAGTTGATTTCCCAGATAGGTTTTCTGATCGTCAAGAAATTTCACGTGCTGTCCGTTTGGCAATGTATATTCCAGATTCACAGTTTCCCCCGAAAGCGCATATAACTTGTCCACTTTAGGCAATCCATCAATCTGTAAATCATTGATTTCTTTTATCAACTGTTCCTTGAATGCTTCAAACTGTCCATGGTCACTCAGTTCATCATACCGTTTCCAATAATCCAATTGCGGAAGCATCTGCTTCATATAAGAACGTGCCTGTTCTTCCGTAAAATGTTCATTTACCATATTCTTCGCACACAGATTGATCAATTCATCCATATCATTGTATGTGTAAGTTCCGTCTGCATAACACCATTTGCAATAATCCTCGTTTAGTGCGCCATCTTTATCACGTCCCAAAATGGAATCATCAATCGGCATTCCGCAGCACTGACAGATCAGTTTTCTCGGTTCCCCTAAAAGCGTATTGATCGAAACGTCAAACTCTCATAAACATAAAACTATACTTTGAAAAGCAACCTGTTGTTGCCATAAATTGCACCTAAAATGCAACCACCGGGATATTTACTTTTAGAATGGAATATGATATATTTATCCATACGAAAAGAAATCTGGGGTTGTACAGGTTTCGACGGGCTCACTGAACATGGAGAAGCTGTTCGTGGTCGGACACCACGTAAAAAGTTCGATTTAAATTTAAACGCTGATAATAATTTAGCAATCGCTGCCTAATCGCAGCGCATCGGCCCTTGCGCCCCGCCGTGAGGATCACCGGTGTCATACCCGCGGGACACTCTGTTATCTAAGCTTTGCGATGACAGAAAATTCATGAAGCTACTGAAGGACGAAGCCTGTTAGTGGGCGCCGCCCGGAGGGAATGTTAAAACACTGACTATGACA
>ERZ1034984.949-NODE-949-length-30225-cov-6.133941_pt1 | contig 30225 bp, 31 predicted proteins | sample MGYA00520589_ERZ1034984 | MGnify/ENA primary metagenome ERZ1034984 (study PRJEB33766, sample SAMN09781790) | gut metagenome | biome: gut microbiome | host: Homo sapiens | place: Madagascar | study: EMG produced TPA metagenomics assembly of the PRJNA485056 data set... | reverse complement strand
TCGCATAGCCACCCAGCATCCGGAAGACCCGCTGCCCGCCCAGCATGTCCAGCTGATACTTCGTCAGCAGGTTGCGCACGCCGTCCAGCTTTCCGCCGGGGTGGTTGCCCTTGCTCTGCTGCACCTCGCTGGCTGCGCCTTCCGCGATCTTGCTCACTTCCTCGGTCTTTGCCAGGCTCAGCGTCTTGTTTGCGTTCTTGATCACATGCAGCGTGCTGCTCGTGATGGCTTTCAGCATCCGCATCTGATCCACCGTCATGGGCAGATAGGTGCGGTTCTCGGTCTCCTGGATGCGCCGCTGCAGCCGCTCCTGCAATGCCCGCGCCTTCTCGCTGTCCGGCAGCGCCTCGGCTTCGGCCAGCTGTTCGTGCAGCCGGGTCAGCTTTGCGTCCTTTGTCGCCTGCAGGTCATCCCGCAGCGTCTGGATCAGGGTATCCACGCCGGTCTGCTTCCATTCTTCGGTCATGGCATTGGGGCTGTTCTCGCTGCCCGCGCTCTGCCGGATCTGGTCCTGCAGCCTCGTCAGCTGGTTCACGGCCTTGTTGTTCAGAATGGTCATGTCCGCCAGCTTCGCCACCTGCGCCGCCGCGTCCACAAGATTTTTCTGCACATACTTGTCCTTGCTGGGCCGCAGCAGCATCTGGTTCAGCTGGGCCGCGTTCTGCCGGATGCTGCGCTTCAGTTCGTCCATCTTCCGCGCGTCCCGTGCCCGCTGCACCCGCTTTTCGGCCACCGCTTTTGCAATGGCAATGTCCTCGTCCCGCTGCTGGCGTGCTGTCTCAATGGCAACGGCATTTCGCTGCGCCTGTTTCTGTTCAAAGGCTGCCCGCTTGCGCTCGTTGTCCGCCTCCCATTCCATGATCTCATTTTCCTGTACCAGCAGCGAGTATTCCGCCTTGTCCGCGCGCTGCTTCTCCTGCCGCAGCTGCCACGCCAGTTCGTTTTTCTCGCTGCGCAGCTTCTGCATTTCCAGCTTTGCTTCGTCCAGCATCTCCTGCCGTTCGGCCTTCATGCGCTTCACTTCCTGCTTCATCTCCCGCTCGTAGCTTTCCCGCAGGAAGGTCAGCTTTTCGTTCAGGTTGCCCACGTTGGAAGTATCCACGCCCAAGGTCTCCAGATTCTCGTCCAGCAGCTTTTCAGCCTGTGCGTTCTGTCGCTGCAGCTCAGTCATCTGCTGCACCTCGGCGCTCTGGTTTGCCGCACGCCGGTTCTCGTACATCCGGCGGTTGAACTCCCGCTGCTGCGCCTTCTGCACGCCCTTCAGACCCTTTTCCACCTCGGCGGCCCGCTCCTCACTGCCCGCGGCCGCTTTCGCCACCTGCAGGTTGTGCTGCTGGATGCCCTCAAAGATGGCCTGGGCGTCGGTCATCTCCGGCGTGTTCAGAATGTCCCCGATGATCCGGCCCGCCAGCTCCACCTTGGCGTCCTCATACTCGGCGTCGTCTGCAAACCTGCTCTGCGTCGCGGGCTTGATGGCGTCGTGCAGGTTCATCAGCACGTTCAGCCACTCGGTGCTTTCCATGCTCATTGCACCGTCCACACCGGCCTGCTGTGCTGCGGCCTTCCACAGCGCTTTCGCGCCGTCGCTGGTGCCGCCCACGGCCCGGTTGTCGTTGATCACGCTGTCATACTGCTCCACGGGGTTTCCGTCCCGCACGCCTTCGGCCTGCCGCAGGCTCACGCCGTGCTTCCGGGCCTCGGCCACCGCTGCGCTCCAGCTGCCGTATGCCTTCACCAGTTCTTCCTTCGCACTGCCGTTTTTGTTCACGGTGTATTCCAGCTTGTGCAGCTCCGGGTATTCGTCCCACAGCTCGCTGTTGCGGTAGGTTGCCCCGTCCAGAACTTCGCCTGCCAGCGTTTCTGCCAGCGCCTGGCCCTTCTCCATGTCCGCGCCGTCCGCCTTCAGGTACTCCACCAGCACTTCGGTCTCCCGGGCAAGCTTCACCCGGTCCACCTTGCTGCCGTTGGCCTTTGCCCAGCGGCTGGCCAGCCCTTCAATGTTGCTCTGGCTCACCTTCACGCCCCGTGTCAGCCCAAAGAACTGGCTCAGCGTGTCCAGCGCTGCCGCCTTGTCCGCAATGGCCCGGCTCGCCGTCTGCTGGTCGTTCTTCTTCGCGTCCCGGCTGGCCTGCTCCGCCAGCTGATAGCGGAACTTCGCAAGGTCGCTTTCCTGTGCCAGCTCTCCGGTCCGGTAATAGTCCCGAATTTCCCGCACCACGCGGTCAGCGTCCACCCGGCCGCTGTACTCCTTGCTGGCCGCCACCCGGCCGTCCGCCGTAGAGATGTCCAGCGTGAACTGCCTGCGTGCGCTGCCCAGCTCCTGCGCCATCTGCCGGATCTGTTCCAGCTGCTGCGCGGTGGGTGCCGTGTCTGCCGAAAGGTCGATGCCAGGTCCCTCGGCCATCACGCGCACGTTGCCGTCCAGCAAAAATTCATTTAAGGCTTCCGTTCCAATCTTTACCTCCGCCGGGCCGAACACACTCATGATCTCCCGGTGGTCGGTGTCTCGGGTGCGGTCATTCTGGGCAAAGTTCAGCATCTGGCCATCCGGCAGGATGTACCCCGCCCGGTTGAAATCCTCGGTCGTACCAAACTGTTCCTTTGCCAGTGCGCGGCGGTATTCTGCCTTGCTGCCGTATGCTTCGGCCTTTGCATCATACGCCGCCTGTTCCGACTTGCCCGCTGCTGCTCTCTGCTGCTGCATCCGGGCACCGGCCGCTTTCATCCGGTCGTCCAGCGCGGCGCTCTGGTCATCCAGCTGCGCCATGCGGGCATTGTAGTCTTTGCGCTTTGCAAGGTAATTCTGGTATTCTTCGCTGTCCCGGTAGGCTTTTGCTTCCGCAGAAAAGATGCCCAGTGCTTTCTTCTTCGCTTCGATTGCCTTCACTGCATCGCTTTCCAGCCAGGCACTGCGTTCTTCCTTCAGGGCCCGCCGCTGCTTGTCCAGCTGCTGCTGTTCGTCGCGCAGCTTCGTCAGCTCGTCTGTCTCGCTCAGCTGATACCGCACATTTTTCTTCAGCGTCCCGTTATTTCCCTTGTTTTCGGCGGTTTCCTGTGCTATACTTGTGTCAGAAGATACTTCCTGAGCAGCCATAGCGCTGCTCCGCACATCCATCGGGAGATGTGTGGGAGTATCTTCTTTTTTTGTCGGTTTTCCGGCATCGTCAAATGTCACATAACTACCATCCGACCAACACACTTCGTGTGTATAAAAAGCTTTTCTGCCGTCTTCTCTTGTGTAAGAGTTCACAATTACCGCTTCGTTGATTCTGGTTTCATCCATAATTACCGGCCCAGCAAAAACATATGTGTCATAGCCCTTGCCTTGCCAGTTTTTTTCATATCCAATCTGATTGCCGTTACGAATCACTCCCGGAATAGCTGCAACCGCAGCCTGCTTTGCTGCACTATTTCCATGACGCACTGTTTTATTCGCGCCATAATGCTTTAATTCAACGATTCCAAAGTTTTCTCTTTCCACTTTATTTCCGATCGAATCGAAAAAAGCATCAATGTTCTCAACATTCTCCCTCGCGTTTTTCCCGAAATTCACCTCATTTCCACGGATTTCCGCTACCGGCTCCATTTCTTCCAGTTCACCCAGATGATCGTTCATCTGTTCTGTCAGAGACTCGCTGTCCTCATGCAGCTTGAATCGTGTTCCTTCCGCCGCACCCTTGTTCTCAAGGGCTGCGGCGTTTTCTTTTGCACTCCGCAGGCTGTCCATAGCCTTTTCCGCGTGGGCAAAGTATTCGTCCTGCAGCACCCGCTTTTCCGCTTCGGCCAGGCGCTGTGCCCGCAGGGCCGCTTTGTTCTCCGGGTCCTTGGCCAGCACTTCCTTTGCGCGGCTCACGATGTCGCTCAGCAGTTCCTTCACCTTGTTCATCACTTTGCGGATGGTGCCTGCCCGGCCCGCATTCTTCTCAGCCTGCTGCCGCTGGAACTCCACCCAGCGCTTGAAGCTTGCTTCATCGCTGAAGATGCCGCGCCAGGCGTCCGCCACCAGTTCTTCCGCCGCCTGTTCATAGGTCAGGCCCTGCTGTGCATAGTCCGCAGCTTTCTCCCGGATCATCGCGTCGATGTTCTCATAGCCCTCGCTCTTGGCCAGAAATTCCAGCGCGTGCTGCTGCAGTGCCTGTGCGCCTTCGGCGTCCAGCGAGTTGTACCAGTGGTAGTCCTCGTGCAGGATGGTGCCGAACACGTCCTCGGCGCTGTCCGCAAAATAGATTTGTGCCACCTCGGTGTCTACATAGGCTTTCACCCGGTCATTGCCCTGCAGCACCGTCTTCAGCACTGCGTCGGTGTCCGTAGCCCGGGCGTTCAGCTCGATCAACTGGGTGCCCACATCGTTTGCCGTGCGCATGGTCCCCTTATAAAGCACCCGTCCGCTGCCGCTGGTGCTCTTTTCGGTCAGTTCTCCGCCCAGGGTCCCCCGCTGCATGCTCCCGGCTTCCATCTCGCCGTGCCCCTGCAGCCACGCCAGCTGTAAAGCCTGCCTGCCGCCGTCCTGTGCCAGCACATACTCGGTGTTCACCGCAAGCCCGTTCATGCCCTGCGCCAGCTCCATCGCCTTGTCAAAGGTGGTCACATCTTCCATCTGGCCCAGACGGTACAGACTGCTGGCTGCGGCCGCATACCGCTCGGCATCTCCAATGCCCACCGGCATGTTTTTGCTGATGGTCTCGCTCGCCGCATCCGACACCTTCCAGCGGGTCAACTCCTGCTGCACCTGCCGCTGCTGTGTGCTCCGGCTCTGCTGCGTCAGACCGTAGGTCTCCCGCAGCCCGCTGTGCTGTTCTGCCGGGCTGCTTTCCACCGTTTCCCCGGTGTTCTCCACAGCGTTCTGCTGCGCAGCCTGGCTTTCTGCCTGCGCCTGCCGGTGCAGCTGTTCCGGGTCAAACAGCAGTGTCTTCGGGTCTTCCAGGTCTACTTTCTGCACCGTTTCGGTCCCGTCGGCAAAGCGCACCGTCATGGTGTCGTTGCTCATACTCACGCTGTAGCCCTGTCCGTTTCCCTCCGGCTGGGCCTGTGTTTCCGCTGCGGTTTCCGTAGTTTCGGCCGGCTTTTCCTCGTTTGCCGCTGTAGTTTCTGCAGGTGCAACCTGGGTGCTCTGCTGCTGTGCTGCCAGTTCCCGCAGCATCTGCCGCGTCTTTGCCGCCGTCTTCGGCAGCTCGATGCCGTATTCTTCCGCAAACGCCGCTCGGTTTGCTTCGTTCGCCGCATTCGGGGTAAACAGGTTGATGGTTTTTCCGGTCAGTTCCCCGTCCGCCATGGCAGCGGCCAGCTGCTGCACCGCCTGGTTTTCGCTGCGCACCGCCGATGCCGTGCTCTGCGCGCCCATCGCTTCCTGTGCAGCCTGCTGCGCCTGCATATCCGCCGGGCTCAAGGCTTCCCCCTCGGGGGAAGCTGTCGCCGAAGGCGATTGATGAGGGGAAGCCGCCTGCGCGCTTTCTTCCTGCGCCTGCTGCCCGCCCGCTGCCGCATCAAGCCGGGCGTTCATCTTGCCCAGCCCGGTGCCCACAGCGCCGCCCAGCGCACCGGAAGCGCCGCCGGTCAGGCCGGTCTCCGCTGCGTTCAGGAAGGTGTCTTTCTTGAACAGGTTCTGCGCCGCGTCACTGTCGCCCAGCGCCGCGTCAATGGCCATGTCCGCATAGGTCTCCACAAAAGCCTGCATGGCGTTGTCCACACCGCCCGAGACGGCGTTTGCGATCACCGGGTACTGCTGTGCCAGCGGACCGTTATCTGCCACACTGCGCACCAGGTCTGCCAGCTTCCCCGCCAGCGTGTCCTTTGCGTAGTCCGTACCCATGGTCTTGGCCAGGTCTGCCGCGCCCACACTGTTGATGGCCCATCCCGCGCCGAACTTCAGCGCACCGCCTGCCAGCGTCTTGCCCGCGCTGTCGCCCTTTTCCACGCTCTGGCCCATGCTTTCTCCGGCTCCCTGCAAGCTCAGCACCGGCAGTACCATCGCCGGATCGATGCTTGCGACCACAAGGTTCTCGCCTGCGCTGGAAACAATGCCCAGTGCCTTCTGCGCCAGCGGTGAAAGGCCGCTCAGCGCTGCGCCGGTCAGGTCCTGGCTGCGCTTGTGCAGCTGGTAGCCCACACTCTTTTCCGGGTCAACGGCATCCTTCACCTCGGTGGCCGCATACCGGCTGCGCATGTCGTCGATCTCGCCCTGCGTGTATCCCTTTGTAATCAGCTCAGCGTCGCTGTACTTCGGGCTTCCGTTGGAGTCCACCGTGTCCACCAGCTTGAACAGCTTTTCCTGCCGAGCGTCTCCTGCCAGGCTTTCTTTCAGGGCATCCCGGTTCTTCTTTGTCACGCTGCTGTTCTTCACGGCCTGCACCGCATTTTCGCCCATCTGCAGGCCGCCTGCGGCAATTTCTTCCGCAATGCCGCCGATGGTGTTCGACGTGCGCCGTACCGCACGCTGCCACGCGGGCAAGGCATCGAAATCCCGGATGTATGCCTTTGCCTCGTTGATCTCGGTCTGCGTGTATCCCTTTGCCTGCAGTTCCGCGTCGGTGTAGTCCCGCCTCCCGGTGCTCTGTGCCGTGGGTGCACTGGCCATAGCGCCGGTTCCGTCCTGTGCCTGCATCGCGTTGCCGCGCTGGACATAAGGCTGCTGTTCTCCGGTGCCGCCCCGGATCAGGTTTACCAGCTCCCGGTGTTTCGGGTCCGCATCCATCCACTGGTTCAGTTCATCAAAGCGGTCGGGCTCGCTGTTTCTGGCAAAATCCTCTCTTGCTTCTTGTGCCGTACGTGCATACCAGTCCACCCGTTTTCCGTCGCCCGCCGCAATGGTCTGTTTCAGCGTATCTGCATTCGGTGCGCTGTTCACTGCGCCGTATCCGCTCTGCAGCTGCATCGCGCCGCCGGTTGCTGCATACGGCTGCCGCTTTTTCTCGGTCGGCTTCACCGTACCGCGCACCTGCGCCGCCGGGGTGCTGCTGCCAACCTTTCCAAGCCATTCCGGCTGTGCCGTGCCGCCCCGGGTGCCGTTTCTCTCGCTCTGGGTCCCGCTGCCCATCATCTGCGCCAGCACCTGCCCGCCCAGGCTGCCCCCGGTGCTGCTCTGGCTGCTGCCCGTGTTCGTCCGGGCGCGGCGGGTCTCGGTGCTGGTCCCCGCACTGCGGTTCACCCACGCTTCGGTGGTCCGCTTCCCGGTGCTGCCGCCCCGCAGCGCGTCGATCTTCTCCGGCGTCCAGCCGCTGCCGGTGCCCGTGCTCCGGCTCCCTGCGGCGGTGCTGCCGTGTGCACTGCTGCTTCCTGCCGTACTGCCCGCCGTGCCGTTCTTTCCCTTGCGCAGTTCGTCGATCTCTTTTGCTGTCCAGCCCATATGCTCACCTCATCATTTCGTTCCAAGCCACTCGTAGTCGATCTGGTTCATGATGCTCGATACCAGGTCACTGGAAAGGCCCAGGCCGCTGTCATTTGCCAGCGCGCTGGCGATCTGGCTCTGGCTGTAGCCGCTGTTGGCCAGCTGCCGCGCCTTGTACATGCCCTGTTCATACGGTGTGCCGTTCGCCTTGCCCGGGTTGCCCGTGCCGGTCAGCCGGTCGATGCGCCCTGCATTGGCCAACACTTCGGTGTAGTAGTCGTAGCTCGCATCTGTCGGCTTCATCGTGTTGTACTTGGTCAGCATCGTGTTCAGCTGCGGCTGCGTGTATCCGGCCGCTTTGCCCGTGCCGGTGCTCCCGCTCTTGCCGCTCGACCTGCTGCCCGAGCTCCTACTGCTGCCGGTCTTCGTGCCGTACTTCCGCTGCAGCTGCAGCTGACCGCTCAGCAGGTTCAGGTTGCTCTGGTTCTGCCGGTTTGCAATGGTGCTGTAATAGTCGATGCTGTTCGGGTCCAGCCCCACCGCCGTCAGATAGCTCTTGGCCGCCGTGTCGTAGCCGCTGCCTGCCAGACCCGCTGCCGTGGTCAGATAGGTCAGCTTATCCTGGTCCACCTGCGAAAGCCCCTGCCAGGTGTCCAGCATCGTGCTGTCCAGCCCGTATTTTGCCAGCAGCTGCGTTGCTGCGTCATCAAAACCGGCCTGCTTGTAGGCAGCCGCCTGCTGCAGTGCCGCCATCTGGTCGCTCAGCTCGTTCCGGGTCAGACTGTCATTGTACTGCCGCTCTGCGAAAGCGTTCTCCCAGTCCTGCTGCCGGTATCCGCGGTAAGCGTCATACCCTTCCAGCGCCGCTGCGCCCACGTTCTTCAGCACATTCCACGCGTTGCTCAGGAAATCGCTCTTTTCCTGCCGCGCCTGCTGGGTCTGGTCGTACTGGTAGTTTCGCCAGTCTGCCGCGTTGCTCACGCTGCCGTCGTACTCGCTGCGCTCCAGCTGGTCCTGTCCCAGCAGCGCGTTCAGCTGGCTGCTGGTGCCGCTCAGCTGCTGCTGCCACTGGGTCAGTGCGTCCGCCCGGGCCTGCGCCAGCGTGCCCGCCGTGCTGCCGGTCTGGCTGGCCGCCGCCTGGTTCGCCGCACTCTGGGCCCAGTCCGCCCCGTACCCGCCGGAAAGCCCCTGTGCCGTCTGCGCGGCCGCGTCGGCCTCTGCGCCCGCATTGTTAAACAGGCGGCTCAGCGCGCCCCGGTAGCTGTCGCTGGTCGAAGCGTAGCCCGTGCCCGCCTGGTTCTGGCCGGTCATGCTCTGCAAAGCGTCCTGGATGTCCTGGTCATAGCTGTTGTCATAAGCTCCCGGCATCGCGTTCTCCGCGTCGGTCAGCTTCTTCTGTGCATTGTTCAATCTCGAAAATACGCCCATTGTGTTCTCCTTTCTTTACAAAAAGAACGGCAGAATCTGCGCCGCCAGCCCGATCACCTGGAACAGCCCGTTCAAAAAGTCCTGCGTGTTCTGCTGGTGCTCGTTGTAGGCGTTCTGGTATTCGTTCTGCCGGTAAGAAAGCCCGTCCTTCCAGTTCGCCAGGTCCTTCTGGTACTTGTTGTAGTCGTTCTCCTCGGCGCTCTGCAGCCCGCTCAGCTCTGTCTGCAGCCCGGCCTTCTTCGTGTTGTACTCGCTGCGGCTCTGGCTCATCAGGCCGTCCAGCACGTTGTCCAGGTCGTTCATGGTCGATGCATAGGCCTTCTGGCCCGCCTGGGTGCCGTAGCTGGAGCCGTAGCCGCCGGTCCGTGCGCTGGCATCCGCCTGTGCGTTCTGGTTCGCCAGCTTCGCCTTCTGGGTGTACTGGCTCTTGTACTGCTGGTACGCCGTGTCCGCCGCCGGGTCATAGTCATAGTCGCCCATGCCGTCGATCTGGCCCATCACGTCCTTGATCTGCCCCTGGTACTTGCTCTGATAGTCCGCGGGCTTCGTCTGCTCGTAGCGTTCCAGCTCGCTTCTCGCGTCCGTCAATCTGCTCATGCGTTTTTCACCTTCTTCAAAAAGTCCTCGTTCATGTTCTCGCTGTCCAGATTGGTCAGCACATACCCCAGCTGTTCCTGCAGCTGGTACAGGTAGTTGGTCAGCGCTTCGGCATCTTCGGCCGGCATGTCCGCGCTGAACTTCGGCAGGCCAATGCCCGCCAGTCCCGCCACACTTGCCATTGTTTCGCTCCTTTCTACCGTCTCGGCACCGCGCCGCTCACCCGTCCTCCGGCTGCGTCCGCCAGCGTCAGGGCCACGCTGCGCAGCACCATCTGCCCGCTGCCGGAAAACTTCAGCCGCATCAGGTCGTGCCGCCGCGGCACAAAGGGCAGGTTGATCCGCTCGTCGGCCCGCACCGCTGCGCAGCTGCCCACCGTCTCCCAGTCCCCGCCGTCGTAGCTCACGGCCACGTCCACCACTGTGTAGGCCAGTGCATCCAGCCGCAGCGTCACCCGGCTCACATACTTGTCGTCCGGGCTGCTCATGCCAATGTCGCCGGTCACCGCCTCAAACTGCAGCCGCGTCTCGGCCTCGCCGTCTTCCTCCCGGTCCGGGTCTGCCGCCCACAGCGCGCTGCCGTCCCAGAGATACAGCTGCTGCCCGGTGCCCACCATTTCGGTGCCCGCCGGGCTTTCCTCGTGCCACAGGCCCGTCTCCGTGTCGTACACCAGCAGCCGCCCGCCGGTCTCCGTTTTTCGTGCCAGGTAAAGGTAGTACCGCGCATCCAGGCTGCCGCCCATGGCCCACTCCACCGCCGTCAGCCTGCCGGTGGCCAGCGTCCCGGACACCTTTGTGGGCAGGCTGCCGCCCCAGGCCATCACCCCGTCCGGCGAAAGGTAATAAAGCGTCTCCGCGATCACGCACAGGCTGCCCGCTGCGTTTGCCGCCACGCCCCGGCACCGCACGCTGGAAAGCTGGTAGTCGCTGGGCTTTGAGCCGTACAGCTTGTGGATGCAGTTCTCCTTGAAGAACAGTACATACCCCAGGCAGCTGGCCGCGCCGGTAAACGCCCCGTCGCTGCCCACGCTCACCGCGTAGCTGTCCGAGGCAATGCCCCGGTAGCTGTACCAGTTGGTGGGGTCGCCCAGGGCGCAGGCGTAAATGGTGTTCTCCTTCCGGCTGCAGCCCCACACCCGGTTGCCCTGTTCGGTCACAAAATCGAAGTCCGGCACCCGCCGTTCCACGGCTACCGGCGCGGTCTCCGCTTCGTTCTCGGTCACTTTTCCGTCCAGGCTCTGCCAGGTGGTGCCGGTGCGGCCGACGGTCCAGCTGCCGTAATACCGGTCCGTGTCCTCCGCAGGCACCAGCGTCACAATGATGTCGTCCCCGTCCAGCGTCCCCACCGTGATCTCGCCGTTCAGCCCCGCCGCCACCGCGTCGCACACGGCCTGCGGCATCCCGCTCATGGTCACGGTGTCGCCTTCCTTCAGCACGCCGCCCACGCCCGGGCAGTGGATGCGCACCGTCTGCAGCAGCACTTCCTGCCACTTCTTGTTTTTTGCGCTGTACTTCAGCAGCACACTGCCGGTCCCGTAGGGCGCGTCTTCGGTGCTTTTCAAGAACAGCTGCCCGTCCTCCGGCTTTTCCGGTTCGGTGTCTCCCACGCCGGTGGGGTGGTAGAGCGCCCCTTCCGTGTCGCAGGGCGTCACAGTCATGGCTTCGTCCCCCAGCTCCCACTTCGCGGCAAGGTCGGTCAGGGTGCCCGTCTCGGTGTCAAATGCCTTCTTGTCCGGCCAGATCAGCACCTTCGTGCCCATGCCCGCCAGCGCCTTGTGCTCGTCGGTCAGGGCATTTTCCAGCACCACGGCCCCGCTGCGGCCCTCGTCTGCGTCCGGCGTGTACTCCAACGTCGTGCCCCGGCAGAGCAAAAGCCCGTTCAGGTGGTACATGCCGTTCACGTCCTTCACCTCCCGGGTCTTCCTGCGCGGGGCCCGGGTCTGCAGCGCCGGGTATCCCCGGCTGGAAAAGTTCAGCGCCCGGCTCAGCTCTGCCTCGCTGCAGCCATAGGTCTCGTTCACGCCGCCAAAGGCCCGCAGCAGCTGCCGCCCGGCCTGTAAAATGTTCAAATTGGTTCCATCTATCATGCTGCACCTTCCTTTAAACAAGGCTCCCACCTTGGGGGAGCTCCGCAACGCGCCGCCGTCAGGCGGACGGAAGCGGTGAGAGGGCGTCAATACCTCCACTGCACCCCGCCCGCCGGGGGATACTTCCGGCGCATCCACGCAGCAAACTCCTGCACATAGTCGCTGTACATCTGCAATTCGTTCGTGGCCCGGGCCGTTTCGCCCAGGTCCAGGTCCATCTGCGCACACAGCCAGTGGGTGTACAGCGGGCCAAACTCCTCCGGTGCCAGCAGTTCGGTGTCGTAGGCAAGGCCGTCTGCCCATGCCTTGTCCGCGCCCACCGCGTCAAAGTCGCTGCACACGCTGCGCTGCACCACGCTGGAGCGCAGCCGCGCGTCGCACTGCCGCAGCCAGTTCTGTTTCAGCGTGTCGGAAAATTCGTTGTTCGGCCGCATCTCGTCGGCCTGTTCAATTGCCTGTCCTGCCGTCATCTCATCAACTCCTTCATGCAAAAACACCCGGCACAGCCAGAGTGCCGCTGTACCGGGTGTCCGTTGTTTCTGTCAGATTACACGCGCTGTGCCTGCTGCACCGCTGCCGCCTCTGCTGCCGCGATCTTCTCCGCTGCAGCGTTGTCCATCTCCTCACTGTGGCGCAGCACCTCGGCAATGGCCTTCGGCACCTCCACGTCCACACCGCGCTGGATCAGATAAGTCTCGCCGTTCACGCCCACGAAAACGGGCTCGCTGTAGCGGTGCCCGTCCTTGAACAGATGCACGATCTCGGTGTCCTTCTCTGCCTGTGCGTTCTCCTGCACAGCTTCGGTCATTGCTGCAGCGTCCTGCACCGCAGCTTCCTGCTTCTTTACTGCCATAGTTTCTCCTTTCATGCGCCGCAGCGCACATCATCTGCCCCATGGGCAGACATCATTTGCCCGTCCGGGCATCCTCATTGCGCAGCACATCATGCCGCGCCAGCGGCTTTGTGTCAATTCGCCAGTGCCTTGGCGCTGTATCTCTCGCTGCAGCTCTCAATGCGTACCATGTACGGCTCGCTCAGGCGTTCGGCGGTCTTGGTAGCCTTCCAGCCCACGGACGCGCGCTGGTTCAGCGGGTCGTCGCCGTAGCCCAGCTGCTTCACGATGTGCTGCATGCCGCCGCCTTCCAGTTCGGTGGTAGCGTAGGCGTGGGCACCCAGCACCAGGGTGCTGAAAACCGCCAGGCCCGTCGGGCAGCCGGTGCCGGTCCAGATCTTCGCCTCGCTCGACACCACGAACCTCACGTTGTTGATCTTGCCGATCTCGCCGTTGAAAATTTCCTCCGGGGCCGCGTACTTGTGGGCGTCCACCCATGCCGGGTCCTTGCGGATGTCGTAGCTGGTGTACGGGTGCACGATGGCCACATAGCTGTCACCGATGGGGTCCGCGTTCTGGGCCTGCAGCAGGGCCACGGCCTGGTTGATCACGTCCACGGTCAGCTGCGCAGTCTTGTCCAGGTCTGCGCGGCTGCTCACGGCCGTCTCCACGCCGTCGGCCACCTTGGGCGCATAGATCACGTTGGTGCCGCCGTTCAGGATGTCGCGCACGATGGTGTCCATGGTGCGGCCGCCCTGGCTTGCCAGCAGGTTCGTGGCCTGCACCACGTTGTTGTCGATGGCGGTCAGGTCCAGCATGTCGGTCAGGGACACCCAGCCGCCGTACTGGTGCACGTCTGCGGTCACCGTGGTCACGGTCAGGGTCTGGCCCGCCGGGGTCACACCTTCGGTCAGGGGCTCGGTGGCCTTCGGCAGCGCCGTGTACTTGCGGAACTCAATGGTCTTGCCGTTGTTGGCCGGGATGGGGTAGCTGTCGCCGAACTGGTCATGCACCAGTGCAGGCTCTGCCAGGTCCAGCAGGGTCTTCTCGTAGTAGGTCTTCATTTCAGCGGACATGCCGCTGGTGGCGGTGGTGTTCTGCAGCTGTGCGCTTGCGTCAGCAAACAGCTGCAGGTCCATCTTCTTGTAGATGTTCATCTTGTCGTCCTCCTTCAAAAGGTTTTTATCTTTCTCGCACCCTTCGCGCGGGAAATTCATTCTCACAGCACGATCCGTTCCCCGCGCCGTGCCCGGCGTGCCAGCTCGGCCCGCTGTGCGCGGGTCATGTGCTCCACGTCCACCTTGGTCTCTGCCGCGCCGCCGGGGCGCACGCCGTTCTCGGTGGGTCTCTGGCCGCGCTGCTGGATGCGGGCTGCCACACCCTGTTCCACCTGCTTTGCGGTCTGGGCGGTCTGGTTCTCCATCAGCTGGTCAAAGTAGGCTGCGCGGTACGCCGCTTCCAACCCGATGCCCCGCCGGATCATGTCCGCCACGGCCGGGTTGTTCAGCACTTCGTCCAGCGCAAAGCTCGGGTACTTCTGCTGCAGCCTTTCCGCTTCCGCCTGCCACTGCGCCTGCACCGCCGCCACACGCTGCTGGTGCTCGGCGGCCGCGCGCATCTGTTCGGCCCGCTGCTTCTCGGCGTTGGCCCGCTGCAGCTCCCCTTCCATCCGGTCCATCTCCCGGGCCGTCTTCACGCTGATGCCCTTTTCGGCGGCAAGGGTCTCGTAATAGGCGTCGTTCTTCACCTTGCCGTTCTTCACCGCGTCGGTCAGCGCGGTCAGGCTGTCCGGGCTGCTGGCGTCCACACCGTAGGCCTCGCCCAGCGCATCCATCAGCGCCTTCACCTGGGGGTTGTTCTGGATGTTCTGCGCCGCCACCTGTGCCGCGCGCTGCATGGCTTCCTCAAACTCCGCCGCATACTCGCCCTGCATCAGCTGGCCAAAGGCCCGGCGCTTTTCCGCCGGGTCTGCAGCCTTTTTCTCGGCCTGCTCCCCCTCGCCGGTCTCGCCTTCCTTGATTCCCGGCTCCCCCTTTGGGGGAGCTCCGGCATCCGCGCCGCCATCGGCGGACGGGGCCGGTGAGAGGGTCCCGTCTCCGGACTGCGAACTGAGAGGGTTCGCCGCCTTCGCCGCCCTGCCCGGGTGGCTGCGCTTCGCCATGCGCTCCTGTGCAGGCCGCAGCGCCGGTGCCTGGATGCCCGCCGGTTCGCCCTCTGCTGCAGCACCAGCGCCGTCACCGCCCGAGGCCGCTGCACCGTCAGCAAACAGCTGCAGGTCCACGTTGTCGGTGTCGTTCGCGTGCAGGTTCATAAACCGCACATTCTCCGGGTACTGCTGGGCCAGCAGCATCAGCCCATCCGTCACCAGCTCAAACTTCGCCAGTGTGTCAAAACTCTGTGCCGCCTGCACACGCAGGACGTTGTCGCCGTCCGGGTCCCGGGTCGCGGTGCCGCCGTCCACGCTGTATGCCAGCGTCTGCATCAGGCAGCTCACCGCCGCGCACACAATGTCCTGCCCCTTCGGTGCAAAGCCCGCGTGCCCCGATGCCTGCAGGATCATGTCATGTCCCTTTTCGTCGTAGATGATCGTGATCATTTCCGTTTCTCCTTTCATGCGCCGCAGCGCACATCATCTGCCCCATGGGCAGACATCATTTGCCCATCCGGGCATCCTCATTGCGCAGCACATCATTCTTTGTTCGGGTTGTTCACGTCCATCGCCCGCTGGGCAGCCTGTGTGGCCATGCTGTTGCTGCCGCTCTGGCCCACCACGTCGCCCAGGCTGTTGGTCGTGCTCTTTACACTGGTGCCCCCGCCGCCGCCACCGCCGGTGCTGCCCGCCGCCTGGGCCGCTGCACCTGCCGCAGCCGAGACGTTGGTGCCGTTCTGCTGGTCGATGATGGCTGCCATCTTCTGCATCTGCTGGGCCATCTGCTGCAGCTGCTGGTACAGTGTGCCGTTCTGGCTCACCCGCTGGCGCACCTTCTCGATGCCCTCAAAGTCCATCATGTCCAGCGCTGCCAGCGCCGCGTCGGCGTTGGCCGGTGCAAAGAATCCCATCTGGTAGCATTCCTTCGCCGTCTCGTTCTGGGAAAGGCGGCTGAAGGTGCTTTTCTTCGCCGCACTCACCGTGATGTCGAACACCGGCTCGTGGTCCCCCAGCTGCACCCCGCCCACCATGCCGCCGGGCTGGGCCTGCAGCATCGCATTGCTGAAGGGCACATACTCCGTGCCGCCGCTCTCTCCCGTGATGCGGTAGACCCGCTGCTCGTCGTAGAACTGCCGCATCAGCTCGATGATGAAGTAGCACTCCTGCGCAAAAGCCCGGTAGGCGCTTTTCAGCATGTCGCGGCTCAGCTTCGAGCCTGCTTCCTGCAGCGCTGCAATGGCGCTGGCCGCCGTCAGGCCGCTGGTGGTGCCGCCCTGGGAAACATCGCGGTTGCCGCTGATCTCCTTCAGCTCGTTCACCCGGTCGTCCCGGTAGGTGATCAGGTTGCCCGCAAGGCCTGCCGTCTGCAGCGGCCGCATGCTCTCGTCGGTCACCCGGCCCGCCGCATGCACGATGTCCCGGCCAAAGTCGGCCAGTTCTTCTTCGTTGATCCCCGCCGTGTCGCTCAGGATGTACCGCTGCTTTGCGCTCAGCTTCACATTCTCGTCCATGGCGTGGTTCATCTCGTCAATGGCGGTCTGGGTGTCCTTCATCACGTCGATGTACCCGAAGCCCGCCGGGCTGTCTTCCTCGCGGAACAGCGGGTCGAACACAAAGGGATATTTTCCGTGGTCATAAAAGCCGCTTTCCGCGTACTGCGGGTCGTTCTCGCTGGCATACAGCACGATGCCGTTGCAGTATTTGCAGTAGTGCAGCACCGCCTGCCCGCCGGGCTGGGCCTTTTTGTAGTACCAGTCCACCACCACGCTCTTGTCGGCGGTGTCGATGCTGTCATCGTGGATGTACTTTGCCACGTCCAGGCTGTGGCCGGTGTGGCCCTTCAGCTGCGGGTACTGCGCCTCCAGCTGTTCCGAGTTTGCCAGGCTCAGGCTGAACAGGTTCGGCGAGTCCTGAATGTCCTCCACGCCCGGCTCCCAGTACAGCATCAGCAGGTTCACGCTGCGGATGCTGATCTCGCCCAGACCCTTGCGCGCCGTCGGGTCCCAGAAGATGCCCTTCACACCGGTGCCGGTCTTCAGCTTGCGCCACCAGGTGTCGCTGTACACCGTCTCGTAGTCGCACTGTTCCAGCACTGTGGGCAGGATTTTGGAGAGTACCTTCGCGGTCTCCTCGTCGTCCGCCGCCCGGGGCAGCACGTTGGGTTCCGGGTAGTTGTCCATGGCGTCGGCGTGCTTGTTGGCGATGCTGTTGAACAGCCACCCGCTGGAGGGCTTCGGCTTGCCTTCCATCATCTTGTTTTCGTAGTTCTTCCAGTGCCCCATGCGGAACCACAACTCGTTGTCGATGATCCGCTTGTCAAGCGCCGCCTTGCCGGTCTTGTATTTCTGCAGGATATCGTTTGCCTTCTTGACTTCTTCCTCCCCGATCGCCTGCGCCGTGGGCAGTTCGAAGGCTTCCCCCTCGGGGGAAGCTGTCGGCAAAGCCGACTGATGAGGGGCAGCTGCGGCATTCTGCATTTCTCCGAAGACCCCGTCCCTCTGGTCCGGGTAGCGCTTCAGCAACCCCTGCAAAAGCTCGTTTTCATTCATGCAGCTTTTCCTTTCCACTCATGTCTGCCACCAGTTTTTTCTCCCGGTCTGAGAGTTCCCATGCCGTGGCTATGGCCCTCTCTGCGGCTGCCCTCTCTGCGGCTGCCCTCTCTGCGGCTGCGTGGCGGCGGGCAGCGTCATCACTCAGCAGCAGGCCAGAACCGAAAATGGCTTTACCGGTTTGCTTCTGAGCGTCCATGGCTCCAATCTGCTGGCATTCGTTGCGGTGGATCTGAAGATCAACACCATGGCGGCTGTATCTCTGCATGGTCGCCGCAGTGATAACATGGTCAGGGTAAACGTACTTGGGCAGTGAAGCTGTTTTGGATTTACACAGACGTTCCACCTCATCGTTCACCAGTTTGGTCAAGCGGGGTTCGGTCTGTGCCACAATGTCGCCGCCATAGCTGGTTACAAAACTCGTCCGGACGATTGCGCCGTTCTCATACTCGATATCGCAATCACAAACAATGTGATTCATGCGCTTAAAAATCGACCTGCCGGAAAAGCAGGTTAAACTCGGAGCAAACAGGAAGAACGGAATGCCACGGCCAATGTAAAACTCACAGATTTTTGCCAAGATGGAGAACGGTGGGTTGTCCAGCACCACCGCACCCTCCGGGTAGTCGTAGTGCTCATAGTCGCCGCCTGGGTAAAACGGGCGCACAATTTTAGCAGGGTCAATACCGTACTCCTTGCAGGCCCAGTCCCGGATCACGGCATACACGCCGGGCGGCGTGTAGCAGTCATCCGTGGTCTTTTTGGGCTTGAATTTTTCCACGAATTCCTCATAGGTCTTACTTTTCGGCATATAGTTCTCCTTCTTACACCCTCATCACCCGCGTCCGGCTCTTTCTCTTGTCCAGGTCCAGCGGGTCGTCCTTCATCGGCACATCCCGCACCGCCTGCTTCGGGCTCAGCGGGTTTTCCATCAGCACATACCGGCACTCGTCGTAAATGTGGTCTTCCTGCGTGGTGTCGATGTCCTCCACGTTGCTCTCGTCATAGACCAGGTTCGGGATGGTGCGGATAAAATGCTTGCAGGTGTCGAACACCTGAAACATTGGCCGCCCCTCGCGGTCGAAGGCCAGCCGGTAGTGGAACTGCATCTTGCCCGCAAGCCGGGTGTGGTCGCCGGGCTTCCAGAAGATGTAGTTCGGGTGCTTTTCCTGCATCTCGGCAATGCTCTCGCCCTGGCTCTCGTTGAAGATGGCCGGGTCTGCCACGCCGGTGATCTGCCTGCCCCGCAGCATGGGGTCGTTCTGCTCTGCCTCCCGGATGCGCCTTGCCTGCTCCACCGGGTCGATGCGCAGGCCTTCGTTCGGCGTGCCGGTGCAGCCGTACAGCTCCTTGATGCGGTAAAGCCGCCCTTCCTCGTCGGCCGCGTACCAGCCCACGGAAAAAGGCTTTGCATAGCCGAAGTCGTACCCGCGCCAGATGCGCCAGTGTGCCGGGATGCGGAACGGCTTGATGACGTGGGTCCACCGCTGGTCCTCGTAGTGGTCCGGGTCGTTGCGCCATTCGGTGAACACCTGGCCGGAAAAGCTGTCCCAGTCGCCGTAGAGCAGCGCCTGCTTTTCCGCTTCCGGCAAGCTGGCCAGCGTGCCCAGGTATCCCGGGTCATTCTCCAGCAGCTTTTTGTTGTCAAACACCGTGGACGGGATGAACACCCGCGTGCGCCGCATCTGCTGCACGGTGCCGTCCGGCTTCTTCACGTCCACCAGCTGCACCATGCGGGTGCCCGGTGGTGCCGGTGTGATGAACCGGGCCTTCACCCATCCGTGGCCGATGCCGCCGGGGTTTGCCGTGGCCCGCATGTACACCACCGTGCCCGGGCCTGTGGGGCGGTTGCGGCTCATGAGGTAGCTGTACTCCTCCCAGGTAAAGTGGGTCAGCTCGTCCACCCCAATAAAATCAAAGGCCTTGCCCTGGTAGTTGTACTTGTCCTGGGTGCGGAACATGCTGCCGAAGTAGATTTTCGCCCCGCTGGGGAAGGTCCACACATGGCTCGACGCGTTGTACTTCGCCTTCGGGAAGACCGGCTTGTAATACTGCATGGTCTTGTCGATCAGCTCGCTCAGCTGCGGGTAGGTCTTGCGCACGATCAGCCCGCGATAGTGTGGGATGTCCACCTGCCGCAGCGCCTCGATCACCAGCGCGTCGCTCTTGCCGCCGCCTGCGGCCCCGCCGTACAGGGCCTCGTCCTCGCTGCGCCGCATGAAGGCGGCCTGCTTCGGCTGCGGCCGCCAGAGGATGGGCCGTCCCTTATACGTTTCCGCTGCCATCCAGCACCACCTCCTGCCGTTCGCTCACTTCCTGCCCTTCCATCAGCACCGCCGGGGCCGCGCTCTGGCTGCTGCCTTCGTCCCGGGGCACCAGCGCCGCAGCGTTGGCGGCCGTCGTCAAAAGCACCGCCGCAATGTTCGCCGCGTCCTTGTCGGTCATGGCTTTCGCTTCGTACCGTTCCAGCTGCTTTGCCAGCTCGTCCCGTTCCTCGTCGCTCAGCTGCCGGTCGTAGGTCCCCGGTGCGCTGCGCACCACAAGGCCGGTCTCCGCTGCGTCCTGCAGGTCTTCCGCCTCGCTTTTCAGCAGCCCGCCGATCTCGTACCGCCGCGATCGGGCGTCCTCGTCCAGCCGCTGCTCCAGCTTTGCCCGGATGTCCGCCGCCCGCTGGTTCTCGGCCACCCGCTGCTGCAGATAACCCACCTGGGCCCGGGCCCCCAGCGCTGCCCGCGCTGCGATCTCCCGCGCCGCTTCGGCCCGCGCCTGGGCAAAGGCCCCGTCCGGCTGCTTGGCTTCCTCCGCCATCCAGCTGCGGATGGTGCTTTCCGGCACGCCGTACTTCCGGGCCACCGCGCAGATGGAGTTCGAGCCGATCATGGCCATCACCACGTCCGCCCGTACCTTTGCCGGGTACTTCTTGCCCCGGCCCTGTCGGCCGGGCACCGTGTTCTTGCAGTATCTGCGCGTCGCCATTCCCGGCCCTCCTTCCCGTGCTTTGCTTCCAGCCTATCACAAAAAATCCTGTAAAAATACTGCGGACTTTTCAAAATCCTCCCTTGCGTGAAAATGCATTTGGAGCAGCCCGCAGGCTGCGACAAATGCGAAAAATAAAAAATCCATTTCCGCTGAATATGGCCAGAGCGCACGCGGCGGCCATTCAAAATCGTCTGCGCAGCACAAACAGGCCGCACACATTCGTGTCCAGCCTGTTCAGATCAGCCCCGCCGCCGCCGCATACACCGCCACGGTGGAAAGCGCCTCCAGCTCCTTGTGGTAGTAGGTCGTCCGCCCGATGTGCAGCAGCCCCACCACGTCCCACTCGCTCCGGCCCTCGATGTACCGCAGCCGCAGCAGGTCCCAGCACACCGGGTCCTCCCTGGCATAGTAGTCCCGCACCCGGCCCAGCACGTCTTCCCACTGCCCGCTGCCGTCAAACTTCCGCAGCGCCTTGCGCACCGCCTTTTTCTGCTGCTTTGTCACCCGTCCACCGCCTTCCGCGCGCGCAAAATAAAATAATCCTGTCTGTCAGGTGCGAACTTTCGCAAACATCCTCTGCACAAGGCTCGCCCTTCGGGAGAGCTCCGTTGCAGCGCCGCGTCAGCGGACTGCAACGGTGAGAGGGTTTCTTCTTCGCAGGATCAGATACGCCTGCGGTTCACTGCTTTCCCAGCCCTCCGGCCGCGGCCTGTCCGTCTCGTACAGCTGCTGCGGGTCATACACCGCCACCTGTACCACTTCCCACCCCGGGAACCGTTGCTCCCACCAGTAGGCGTTCTCCGCGCACTCGGTGCAGCCCTTGCGCAGCTGCTTCCGGCTCCACTTGGTGTCGCAGGCGGCCAGCTCGTCCGGCTGCCGCAGGTTCCGCGTCTCGATGCAGCTGCGCTCTTTGTGGCCGTAGATGTACCCCACCGTGCCGTTTTTGCCCTGCCCGTCAATGCCCAGCAGCTTTTTCATGTCGATTCGCTTCGCATCCGGCGTACCCAGCGGCTCATACTCGCCGGTGCCCGGCACCCGCCGACGCCATAGGTCTTCCAGCATATAGCGCCATTCCTTCCGCTGGGCTGTATCCAGCCCCCGGCACTGGGCAAACCCATGCATGTGCAGCCGCCCGGCTTCGCCTTTGCGCACCGCCCACAGCATCAGCCGGATGCTGTCCTTCGGCACGCCAAATCGCTTGCAGGTCGCCGTGATCACCCGCCGCTTGTAGTTCTCCACGTCCTTCCGGCAGGCCGCAAAGTCTGCAGGTAAATAGCCGTCCTCGTATGTACCGGTCAGGAAAAAGCCGTTCTTGTCAAAATTCGCCAGCACCTTCCGCTGCTTTCGGCGCAGGCTGGCGTACTTGTTCCGCTCCTTCTGGCCCCGGTCGCTCTCCTTGCGCTTCTTGCCCCGCTGCCGGTGCTCCTGGTCGGTCACTGCATAGACGCCCACGGTCATGTACTCGTCACCGCACTGGTATTTCTTTTCCCGGATGTAGCTTCTTCGCATCCCGGCACCTCCTGCTGGTCGTCAGCGTCCTGTGTTTTTCCGTTTCCATGATCATCACCGTCACAGAAATAACGGGTATACAAGCCCCCCAAAAGCGTCCCGCCGGACGCCCTGGAGCAATCACGCATTATAATAAGGTAGGTCCTGCCCCTTCCGGGGCCCGACAAACCATTCCGGCTAAGGTGCAGCCATCCGCTGCACACCACCCGGCACGCCTTGTCTTTTGTCGCCAAAGCCCCCAGGCTTGATTGCCTGAGGGCCGTTTTTATGGTATTTCCGGTTTTCCCCGTGCGGCCCACACGCCGTAGCTCAGCTCCGGCAGGCCCCGCTTCCGCGCCGCTGCGTTGTACCCGCACAGCGCGTGCACGTCCAGCTGCAGCGCGTCCGGGTCCTTGATCTTCGGGATCACGCCCTTCGCCGCCTTTTTCTGCGGCTTCGACGCCGGTGCCCGGTGCTGCTCTGCCTTCGGGAGCTTCTTCGCCCCCGCCGCGTTCCGCTGCACGATGCTCCGCCGCACCTTTTCCCGGGTCAGCTTTGCAATGCCGCGCGCCGGGCAGCAGCCCTTCCGGGCCCAGTTTGCCGCCGTCTGGGTGCAGTCGAAAAAACCCTGCTCCACCAGCTCTGCCGCCGTGCCCTTCGCCATCCGGTTGCCCGCTGCATCCCAGGCGGTGTACTCCCACACCTCCCGCAGCAGCGTCTTTGTGGCCGCCGGGGGCCGCTTTTCCCGCTCGATCCGCCAGATGCGCGGCTTTTTCACGGTCTTTTTCTGGCGCATGTACTCGCTCTGCAGCCGGTCCCGGTCCGGGAACAGCCCCGCCGCCACCAGCTCGGTGGGGGTGCCTTCGTGCAGCAGCGCGCCGGTCTTCGGGTCGTACAGGCGGTAGACGTAATGTGCACTCATCTTGCCTTCCCCCCGTACAGCTCCACTTCGCAGCCGTCTTCGGTGATGAGCACCCCGCCGTCCAGCGCCTTGGCGATCTGCTGCAGCCGCACCGCGCTCAGCCGTTCCAGCCCGCCGGGCTGTACCCAGCGCTTCACACAGCTCGGTGCCGTTTCGGTCGCCTTCGCCAGCGAGCGCACCGTCTCGCCCCGGTATTTCATGGCTTCTTCCAGTGTCATGCCTGCTTCGCCTCCCTTTCGCTGCGCGCGTACCGGTGCTTTGCCGTCTGCCACGCTTCCTCCCGCCGCTTTTTGGGGTCCACCATATCGCGGCTGACCATGTCATGCACCTCGCGCAGCTGCACGCCGTGCCTTCCCGCCATCAGCTTTTCAAACCGCTTCCGGGTCATTTTGCATTTGTCTTTGCTCATTTCCGTCTCCTCTCCCAGCTGTCCGGCATGCCCGGCATGCCCGGCTGCTGCAGCACCGCGTCGATTTTCTCCCGGATCACCTCCGGCGCCAGCACATTGGCCCCCGCCGGGGCCGCCCGGTGCCCCAGCGCCTTTGCCATGTTCCGCCGGATAAACGCCGCTTTCTGCTCCTGGTAGTCCCGGTCGGCCTGCTTTGCCCGCTCCTCGTCCGGCACGTTCTCGATCGTGATGTCTTCCTTCAGTGCGTCCTCGGCGCACCGGCGCAGCCGTTCCATGGCCCAGCTCAGGCTTTCGTGGCCTTCCTCGTTCACCTGCCGGTAGTTGGCCAGGGTTTCTTCCCGCAGCCGGTTCAGCCGCTTGCTGCTGTAGCCCAGCAGCTCCATGCAGGCCCGGGCGTAGATGGTCCACACCATGCTGGCGGCCACGTCGCCCGCCATGCGCAGCTGCTGCTCCCGCCGGGTGCGGGGTGCGCGCAGCACCGGCACCCGGAACTCCGGTTCCACGCCCTCCGGCAGCCAGCCTTCCCGCAGCGCACGGCTGCGGTCGGTGCTGGGCATCCCTTTGTCGTTGGCCGTCATGGCCACGTCCAGGCTTTCGTAGGCCAGCGCGTTGGCCCGGGCCTCGATCTTGTTCAGCCGGTCCTTCCCCACGCCGAAGCACTGGTGCAGCGCGATGATGATGCACCACCGGGTCATCTCGGCCGTGCCGTCCCGCGTCAGGTCCAGCTCCTGGCTCAGGCTCATGTTCCGTTTCATGTCCGCTTCACCCCTTCCCGGTACTGGTTGTATAACACGATCCAGTCCTGCGTGCCCAGCTGCTTGTCCCGGCCCGCTTCGCTTAAAAGCCGGTAAGCGCTGCTCTCCTTGTCGCCCGGGTGCTGCCAGTCCAGCTTTTCCAGCTCCTGGGCCATCCGGGCCTTGTAGTCCTCTAAGGTCATGGTCTCTCCTTTCACGGCTCTCCGTGGTCGTTCATCCAGCTGCACGCCAGCGCTCTGGCTTCGGCCAGCTTGCTGCATAAATGGTTCACCGCCGTTTCCTTCATCCACTCCGGCAGCTGGTCCACCTGCAGCAGGGCCGCGCCTATGTCCCGCACCAGCTCGTTGCCAAAGGTGTCCACCCGGTCCCAGATTTCTTCCTCGTCCGGGGTCAGATTCACAGGTTTCACGGCAGTTCCTCCACATGGTAGGCTTTCGCGCGGCAGGTGGGGTTCTCCACCTTCGCCGCAAATTCGCCCTTGATCTTTGCGTCCACCTGCGTGGCGGCCCGCACGATGTAGGTCATACACAGGGTGTAAAGGCTGTTCGTCTGCGGCAGCTGCTTGCTCAGCTCCACATGCACCCGGTACTTTTTCAGGCCCATGGCGTCAGCCCGCCTTTCTCCGGCGGCCGCGCTTGTCCATGGTCTTGGCGGCCGCTTCGTCTGCCTGCTGCCGCCGGGCCGCAGCTTCGTACTGCCGGTTCTCCTGCCGGCAGTTCCAGGCGTACAGCCCCACGCCTGCCAGCGTGCACAGCACCGCCCATAAGATCAGCGGTGCCCGCGTGGCGGCCGAGCCGTACCCAAAGCCGCCAAAGGCCATCAGCGCCAGCGTGATGCCCGCCTCTGCCAGCCCGATCAGCTTGCCGCCCAGCCACAGCGCCGCAGCGCCCGCCGCCAACACGGCCCATCCGTTCCATTTCCGCATTGTCAAAACCTCCTGTTCTTTCTGCTCCCTTGCTTTTCAACAACATTCTTTGCATTTCCGTTGCTTTTCTTTGCAAAGCGGTTCGTCGCTATTCCGTTGCTTTTCACCACCACGTCTTGCTCCGCCATTGCGACGCACGCCCCTGCATTGCCTTCGCTGCGCTATGCGCGGCCTTTCTTCGCTCTGCCATTCCTTTTCAATGCACTCTTTGCCTCGCCTTTGCGACGCTAAGCATAGCTATGCCGCTGCGAAACGCGGCCCAGCCTTTCCGCTGCGCTGCTGATCCATGCGGAGCTATGCCCTTGCCCGTCGAAGCGAGTCGAGGCTTAACCGTGCCTTCGCGCTCAGGCTTTCACTTCGTATGCGGTGTATGTAAACCGGCCCTTTCCGCTGTTGCGCCACTGGCCAATGCCCCGCAGCGCACCGTAATCCAGCCATTCCCGCACGGCGGCTTCGTGGCTGTCGTCCATGCACAGCACATCAAACTCGCACCGGCTGCCTGCAGGGATTTCCTCGCTGTTCGCCAGGCTCACCCGCTCGCCTTGGGCGGTCTGGGCCCGCAGCGGCCGCTGGCAGTCCCGCACCGCGCCGTTCACCTCGATAGGGATCATGCGGGGCGAAACGAAGACCAAGCCGTCAATCACCTTTTTGTACGCCGAAATCTTGCCGCTCTCGTTCACGGCCCGCTTTTTCCCGGTCTCGGTTTTTCCTCCGATACGAGCAAGCATGCCGCAGCTGTCTTTAAAGAAACCTTTGACCTGGTAGTCATACAGCACCGGCCGATCCTCGGCATCTCGGGGGAACACGGTCATGCCTTTGTCCGCCACCGCGTCCGCGCCCAGCGCGGCCACTTCGTCCTCGATGCTGGCCGCATCCGGCGACTTGCTGGCGATAAATTCCCGGGCAATGTTCTGGTTCGAAGGCCAGGTGCCCAACACCGGCTCGGTGAAGGTCAGCTTCACATGCAGTTTTTTCATTGTAAAACCTCCGATTTTGTGATATTATCGGGGTGACGATTTCTCCAAATTGTCACTCCATCAAAGCTCGCCGGTGTTCGCTGCACCGGCGGGCTTTTTGTTTTTGGCTGCGCGGCGTGCTCTGCGCCGCTCTTTTTCCCAGGCTTCAAAGGCCTGCTGGTTCGCCGGGTCTGCATAAAAGTCTTCCGCGATTTCCAGCAGCGCCTTCAGCTGCCATTTCTTCAGCGGCAGTTCTGCAGTCGTCATCGCTTCCCCTCCTTCAGTCCGGGCTGAAGGTCTGGAATCGGGAATCTTCGCCCATCTCCGCCAGGTCAAGCCCCCACTCGCTGCAGATGGTCTCACACACCGGCTTTGCAAAGCCGATCAGCTCGTCGCCCCGTGCCGCCATCAGCACCGCCGTGCCCACAATGCCGCTCATGTACCGGTGCTCGTACAGGTCTGTTGCCCGCTCGTTGAACGGCAGCTCCTGCAGCAGCCCTTCCTCGTTTACGATCAGCTGGATGCTGTCCACATCCTCCCGCGCCCAGCTGGCCGCCAGGCAGGTGTCGGCCGCCTCAATGGGCCCGCCCACCAGCGCCTGCAGCGTTTCCAGCGTGCAGGTGTCCCCGTCGTCGCAGGGCAGCAGCCGTGCCTTCTGCTCCTCGTCCGCCGGGATCACGATCACATAACGTTCCATCATTCTTTCCTTTCTTTCACGATGATCGTGATTCCGGTGCAGCTGATCGCACCATAATATTCCGGGTAGATCTCCACCACGTTGTACTTCTTTGCGATCCCGATCGGGCACAGCCCTGCCTCGTTAAAGTACACCGCGTTATCATCTCCGCCGGTTGTGATCCACACCACCACATCTTCTGCAATGGTTTTCAGTAACCAATCCAGTTCCATCTTCGTACGCTCCTTGTCTTTTGGTTTACTTCCACAGTTCTGCCGCAGGCAGGCACAACAGCACGCCGCTCACCATCATCGCCGGTTCGTTCGCCGCGATCCCGGCACGCAGCAGCAGCGTTGCAAGCGCCGTGCACAGCAGTGCGCCCATTGCCCGCCTCATGCGCTCTTGCCCGGCTGGGCGGGGCGGTCGTCCCGGCTCTCGGCCAGCACCAGCGCGCCCTCGATCATGTAGCCAATGCGCTCCTGCGCCTTCGGCGGCAGCTTTTCCAGTTGTTCCAGCATCTCGCGGCTTTTCTTTTCTTTTTCCGACATGTCAAGCCCTCCTTGTTGCATATCAGCTTTTCAAGATTGCATTCTGCAACCCTGTGGCTTTATTATAGTCACGCAGTGCAACATTGTCAAGCACTTTTTTGTTTTACCTGTTGCATTTCGCAACTTTCGTGCTATAATAAAGTCAGCCCATAAAAGAAGGGGGTGATTTTTATGTCCGCAATCAACGATCGCATCCGTGAGCTTCGCAAGGGTAAAGGGCTCACCATGGAACAATTCGGTGATGTGATTGGCCTTACCAAGGCCACCGTCAGCCGACTGGAAAGCGGTGCTGTCAGCGCTACTGAGCAAACCGTCAAGTCCATCTGCCGGGAGTTCGGTGTTTCCGAGACCTGGCTGCGCACCGGTGAAGGTCAAATGCTGGATGACGCAGCGGATTCCGTTCTGGACCGTCTGGCTGCTGAGTACCATCTGGATGACCGCAAGCGCGCTATTCTCACGGCCTTTCTCAAGCTCAGCCCCGCCGATCAGGACGCGATCCTGCGCTATGTGGACGGTGTCGCTGCCGAACTTAGCGCCCAGCAGCCCGACCCGCTGGATATCGACGCCGAAGTCGAAGCATATCGTCAGGAACTTCTCGCGCAGAAAAAAGCGGAGGCTGTTGCATCAGCTTCCGCTGGCTTCGCCGCCGACGCATGACCTAGCAAAAACGGCTCCTGTGCACTGCACAAGAGCCGTTTTTATGTTGCATGAGCAACAGAACAAATTTTCAGTTAATTTTTTAGTAAAGTTGTCATTTGAATAGTCTTTTGTCATCATCTACACTTATAAAATATGGAGATGATGATATGAACATTGAAAAAGCCCCTTCTAACATCCGTACCATAGCAGCCAGTCTATGGATTCTCCCTGCAATAATACTTTCGTATTTATTTCAAAATAGAGTCGAGCTCTTTTTTCTGGAGATAATTTATATATCTGCTCTATTCAGCAGTATTGGGGTCGGATTCTCTGAATTGCCATTCGGAAAATTTTTTACTGCCGCTTCCATTATTCCATGTGTTGTCAACTCTTACTATTTCATCTTGCTGTTTTCATTTAATTTTCAAGTACCTTCACTTGCTGATATCTTAAAATTTGTTTTTTTATTTATTCTCTTTTCTATTCCTGCCCTTCTCTTTATTGTCGTTGCAATTATACCAATATTTACAATTCCTGTATTTTTTGTATCACAGCTTTTTATGCTAATTTCGGATGTAATCTATTCATTTCTTAAAAAAGCAGATACCTTTTGTAAGATTTGTACTGTTGCAACTATTATTGCTTCTATTTTTATAATTTGTGCCACCGTTCCTTCTAACTTTCAAGTATCCCCATTGCCCACAAATATAATTTCGTTGCAAAACGAATCCATGGATGCTGAGGAAACGGAAACAGTTTATATATCTACCTACGGTGAGTGCTACCACAGTAATCCCCGCTGTAGTGGTATGAAATACGCAAGATCAGTCACCCTCGAAGCAGCTCAAAAGGCTGGCCGTCGGGCTTGTTCAAAGTGCTATCGAAAAAAGCGTTGACAATTTTCTTTCTCCCTTGTATACTCGCTTTACAGGTTAGCTCCATCCTGTCCCAATTGGAGAATGAAATAAAGCGGTGGCCTTATCGGTGCCGACCAGACCCTGCCGCGCCTCTCAACGATGCGTACCATGGCAGGGTCGCAATCTTCCAGAGCGCCCCGCAGGGCGCTCTTTTTGCAAACAGAAAATCCCCCAGCTGTTTCCAGCCGGGGGACCTTCTGCTGTCGTTCATCCGAATAAGATAAGTAGGAGTTTCATGAATGCCTTACAACCCATCGCGTTTCCGCTCTTTGATTGTAGCGCGGCTCTTTGATTTCTGCAAGCCGTGAGTTTTTGAAAAAAGAAGTGCCCGGCGCTGGTACGAGCAGCGCCGGGCTGAATGAAAGCTTACACAAAATGAAGGTAAATCTTTTTGCGCCTGCTGGGTCTATTGTACCACCTCCCGGCCGTGCGCGCAAGCCGGGAGGTTTTATTTTATGTCTCGCACATCTCGCAAAGTAAATGCACCGGACTCCACCGAAGCGGTCACCCGTCTGGTCGCCTATTACCGCTACTCCGGCGGAAGCCGCCAGACCGAGCAGAGCATCGAGGGCCAGCGCCGGGATTGTGAAGCGTTTGCCCGGGCCCACGGCCTGACCATCCAGCACGAATACATTGACCGGCATATCTCTGGCAAGACGGACGATCGTCCCGCCTTCCAGCAGATGATCTCCGACAGCGACCGGCATCTTTTTGACGCCGTCATTTGCTGGAAGACCGACCGCCTTTCCCGCAGCCGTGAAGACAGCATCGTCTATAAAAGCCGCCTGCGCCGCAATGGCGTGCTAATCCTTTATGCCGCCGAGAGCAATCTTGCAGGCTCCGAGGGCATGATCATTGAGAGCATCATGGAATCACTGGCCGAGTACTACAGCGCCGAACTCGCCGAGAAATCCCGCCGTGGTATGCGTGAGTCCGCACTCAAGGGCAAGGTCCTCAACGCGGTCCGCCCTCTGGGGCTTATGACCGACGAAAATAAAAAGCTGATCCCGGACCCTTCCACTGCGCCGATCGTACAGTACATTTTCGAGCAGTACGCCGCCGGGGCTTCTTCCACAACCATTGTGCAGCGCCTGAACGAACAGGGCCTGCGCACGTCAAAGGGCAACCCGTTTAATAAAAGCAGCATCAACCGCATCATCCGCAACGAGGCCTACCGCGGGGTCTATACCAGTAAAAAATTTGATGTCCGCATCGAGGGAGCCATCCCGGCCATCATCGACGCAGACCTTTGGGAAAGGGCGCAAAAAATGTTTGAGCGAAATCGCCAGAGCCGCACCCCGCATTCTTCCCGGGCTGACTATGTCCTGTCCGGAAAGCTTTACTGCGGTGAATGCGGCTGCCTGATGAGGGGCATCTGCGGCCATAGCGCCACCGGTCAGGTCTACCATTATTATGCCTGCCCGGGCCGTTCTCTTGGCCGTACCTGCACTCGAAAAAACATCCCGCAGGATGAACTCGAAAATCTTGTCGTCCGTACTGTCGCCGACAAGCTCCTCCGGCCAGAGACGATCGAGCAGCTTGCCGACGCGCTCTTTGAGCTGCAGCAAGCAGAAGCTTCTCGCCCCAACGCCGAGCACCAGGCCATTGAAGCCGACCTCGCCGATGTCCGCCGTAAACTGAACAACGTCCTTGACGCCATTGAAAACGGTACTGCAAGTGCCGCCCTCACCTCTCGTCTGTCTGGTCTTGAGCAGCGGGAGAAAGACCTCTCTTTCCAGCTTTCTTCGCTGGAAAGCAGAAAGCCCATCGCCTTCACGCGTGATCAGTTCGTTTTCCTGCTGCAGCAGTTCCAGATCACTCCGTCCGAACGCACAAAGGCTTACTGCCGCCGCCTGGTAGATACTTTCGTGAGCAAAATCGAGCTCACCAGCACCGAGCTAATCCTTTACTTCAATATTTCTGAGGCAAACGAGAATAAACAAAAAAGCGCCCCGGTCGAACCTTCCAAAGAAAGTTCGACCGAGACGCATCTGGTCCGAGTGGCGAGAATCGAACTCACGGCCTCTTGAACCCCATTCAAGCGCG
>ERZ1034984.946-NODE-946-length-30262-cov-12.495183_pt1 | contig 30262 bp, 31 predicted proteins | sample MGYA00520589_ERZ1034984 | MGnify/ENA primary metagenome ERZ1034984 (study PRJEB33766, sample SAMN09781790) | gut metagenome | biome: gut microbiome | host: Homo sapiens | place: Madagascar | study: EMG produced TPA metagenomics assembly of the PRJNA485056 data... | reverse complement strand
TACAATTGAAAATGTTGCAGTTTTTATCCGAATAATTTTGGTGCGTCTGCCCTGTAAAAGGACGTTCAAGTTATCGTCCTTCGGTCGAAGGACGCATGTCCTTCGGTCGAGGGACACATGTCCTTCGGTCGGGGGACGCATGTCCTTCGGTCGAAGGACGATGACTTAGTAAACGTTTTAAGAAAACTTCTACGACCTTTTAGCCTAACAACAATATACTTTAAAGAAAACACTGCAACGCAATGGGTAACAAATACTATCGAAGTTTCAGATTCTGCACGTTCTAGTTAAAACCGAAATTAATTTATATAAATATAGATATCCCCTAAAAACGAGGGGTTGGAGAGGAGGGGTGGAACATAACGGGCAATGTGACTGAATTGCCACTCAATATGCATAATAATAGGAAGTCACTTTTCCCATCGTACCAAGCAGAAACATCCGCCGGCTCGTGCTTGCCCCCATACATGCGTATTTCATACAAGCACAAAAAAGGCCGCACCTATGCTTGAGATGCGGCTTTTTATTATCTACTAGCTGCTCATTAGCAGCCAACGAATATCAAGATTACTGAGCTTCGTTGATAGTACAGATGCTTACGCGATTCCAGTCGTCCTCAGAGAACATATTACCTACACCCTGGCCTTCAGCGCTGATGCGGCTAGCTGCAATCTTGTACTTATTTACGAGAATAGACTTCACTGCTTCAGCACGAGCTTTTGCAATCTTTGCGTTGATTTCAGCGCTACCTTCGGGAGATGCATATCCCTTAATATCAACGGTGCTATTCTTGTGGTTCTTCAAGAAAGTGGCAACACGCTCTACATTGGGGAGCTGAGATGCATCTACCACACTCTTACCTTGACGGAAGGTTACTGTTTGTTCAAGTGAACTTGTGCTCTTTGTTACAGTCTGCACTACAGGCTTCTGGTTGCGACAATCATTGAGCTTTTGTTGGAGGTCACGATTATCGGCACCGAGCTTTGCAATCTGAGCATCCTTATCGTTCACCTGAGCACGGAGATCATTAACCTTAGCATTCAAGCCGTCAATCTCTGCCTGGTCGTATGCCTTAACGAAAGTCATGTAGTGCTTACCATTGTTGCGATTTTTGAAGTGGTAAGTTACACCAGCGAGTAATTCAATCGCGCTCTTATTGACGTTGTAAGAAATGTGATTATTATCCTCCATATTATATACAATAGAGGGCTTTATTGCGACAGTCCAAGCCTTCTTCTCACCTACATTGAAATTGAAGTTGAAACCGAACTTAGAAGTGAAATAGTTTTCATCCTGAGCATTTGCCATGTAATCGTGGCCCCAACCTGCACCTACAACACCTTCTACCTCGAACAAACGGGGCTGGCCATTATAACCGAAGAAGAGGTTAGAGAAATTGATTTTACCGAGAAGACTGAGGTTGCTTTGATCGAATACGTTACGGCTAGGTGTCGTATTATTATTAGCCAAGAACTGAGCACCAACGCCCAATACTGGAGTGATCTGCTTACCTACTTCAACACCATAAGTAGCACGCATGTTTTTCCAAAATGCTGAGTGAGAAGTCTTTGTGATGCCACCACCAACGAGACCTACAGACCAATTATCAAAAAAGCGTGAGCCTTGAACAGACTTCTGAGCAGTCGCAGTGAGCATCGATACACTCAGAACTGCAATAGTAAGAAACTTTTTCATTTGTTTATTGTTTTAAAAATGAAATGAATTGTGTATAATCTTTTTACCTGCTAATTTACATAAGATTCTATCAGCCAATCATTCTCGTCTCTACATATTGTATTATTGACGTTATTGCTTTTAAAGCCACAAAAATACATAATACCTATGAAAAATAGGCGTGTCATGTCAAATAAAATTCAATCATAATAGAAAATAGACATTCTTCTTGGTCAATCCAATGCTAAAAGCTACATTTGTAGTGTGATAAAGTTGGTACTCTGCATAGACATATAATAATAGTCATATAATTTGTATATGCAGCATTGACAAGAAGTACTTAATGCGTTAACAAGTAATTATCATTGATTGTCATTGCACAGAGAAACACTCGGATTACGCAAATCACAAGCAATTCATACAATCACAAACTAAATAAAGCATTTATCCCCATGGAAAATCAAGAAATGAACGACGGTCAGTTGAAGATCGAACTCACTCCCGAAGTAGCAGAAGGTATCTACGCTAACCTTGCTATCATTACCCACTCTAGCGCAGAAGTTGTACTCGACTTTATCCGCGTACTTCCTGGTGTACCCAAGGCCAACGTAAAGAGCCGTATCGTACTCGCTCCTGAACACGCTAAGCGTTTGCTTTTTGCCTTGCAAGACAACATCCAGAAGTATGAGAAGGCATTCGGCCCTATCAACCTTCCTGGAGCAGCTCAGCCCGAGCAGGGTGGCCGCACAGCAACTCCTTTTGGAGTGCCCGAAGGTAACGCCTAACCATTGAAGGCTATACCTCAAAAATAAAGATTATGTTACGAGAATGACTTGGCTGCTTAGCCATCCTATTCTCGACAACATATACTCAACTTCACACCGGATGTTCCCATCCGGTGTTTTTTTGTAACATAACTTAAAAGCTACAAAAAAGCCTTGCCAACGGAACAATCATGTTCCACTAGCAAGGCTTTATTTGTTGTAAGTGAAGTACGAGGTAGTACTATACCTTGATCTCAACTTCTACACCACAAGGCAACTCAAGCTTCATCAAAGCGTCAACAGTCTTAGCAGTTGAGCTATAGATGTCGATAAGACGCTTGTAAGTTGAGATTTCAAACTGTTCACGGCTCTTCTTGTTAACGAAAGTAGAGCGGTTTACAGTGATGATGCGCTTGCGGGTGGGAAGGGGGATAGGACCGCTTACTACGGCACCTGTTGCCTTCACGTTCTTTACGATCTTCTCAGCTGACTTTTCAACGAGAGTGTGATCGTAGCTTTTCAGCTTGATACGGATTTTCTGACTCATTTTGTATGTGTTTGTTTATTTGAAAATCTTCGTCAGGTAGTGGGATAAGAGTCATTCGTTATCCCACCCCTGTGCGAAGAAAAAAGTTTTGTTTTTATTGGTCGACTATGGTTTGTGATTACTTAACCAAGTCTACGCGACCCTTAATTTCCTCGAGCACAGCCTTTGCGATGCTTGAAGATACAGGTGCATGGTGATCGTACTGCATAGAGCTTGATGCACGACCAGAAGTGATGGTACGAAGAGCAGTTACATAACCGAACATTTCTGCCAGAGGAACCATTGCCTTCACGATACGAGCACCGCTACGGCTGCTTTCCATACCTTCTACCTGACCACGACGCTTGTTCAAGTCGCCGATAACGTCACCCATGTTCTCTTCAGGAGTTACAACCTCAAGCTTCATGATAGGTTCCATAAGCACGGGACCTGCCTGAGCGCAAGCATTCTTGTAAGCCTGGAGGGCAGCAATTTCGAATGACAACTGGTCAGAGTCTACGGGGTGGAATGAACCATCAAGGAGTTCTACCTTCAAACTGTCGAGGGGGAAGCCACCGAGCACACCGCTCTTCATGGCGTTTTCAAAGCCCTTCTGTACAGAGGGGATGAATTCCTTAGGAATGTTACCACCAGTCACCTTATTGATGAACTGCAGACCACCTTCCTTGAAGTCTTCGTCTACAGGACCAACATTTACAATGATGTCGGCGAACTTACCACGACCACCCGACTGCTTCTTGTACACCTCGCGGAGGTTAACAGTCTTGGTGATAGCCTCCTTGTAGTTAACCTGAGGCTTACCCTGGTTACATTCAACCTTGAACTCACGCTTCAGACGGTCGATGATGATATCCAAGTGGAGCTCACCCATACCTGAGATTACGGTCTGGCCGCTCTGCTCGTCAGTCTTAACGGTGAAAGTAGGATCTTCTTCAGCCAACTTAGCGAGACCTTGAGAAAGCTTGTCGAGGTCCTTCTGAGTCTTAGGCTCAACAGCGATACCGATAACGGGATCGGGGAAGTCCATAGATTCAAGTACGATAGGAGCGTCTTCATCACAGAGGGTATCACCTGTGTGGATATCCTTGAAACCTACACCTGCACCGATATCACCGGCAGAGATTACCTCTACAGGGTTCTGGTGGTTAGAGTGCATCTGGAACAAACGTGATACGCGTTCCTTCTTGCGTGAGCGAGTGTTGTAGATGTATGAACCAGCTTCAATCTTACCAGAGTAAACGCGGAAGAAAGTCAAACGACCAACGTAGGGGTCAGTTGCAATCTTAAATGCGAGGGCAGAAGTATGTTCTTCTTCGCTAGGCTTACGATCTTCCTCTTCACCAGTTTCGGGGTTAGTACCTACGATGTTGGGAGTATCGAGAGGAGAAGGCAAGAACATACATACGTAGTCGAGCAATGTCTGAACACCCTTGTTCTTGAATGAAGAGCCCTGCGTCATAGGAACGATATCCATAGCCAAAGTACCCTTACGGATAGCGGCTACAATTTCCTCTTCAGTGATAGAAGAAGGATCGTCGAAGAACTTCTCCATCAAGGCTTCGTCGCATTCAGCAGCAGTTTCAACCATCTTGTCGTGCCACTCTTGAGCTTCATCCTGAAGTTCTGCGGGAATATCATCTACTTCGTATTCAGCACCCATTGTCTCATCGTGCCAGAAGATAGCCTTCATCTTGATGAGGTCAACGATACCCTTGAAGTTTTCTTCAGCACCAATAGGAATTGAGATAACACAAGGATTTGCGCCAAGGATGGTCTTCATCTGGCGTACAACTTCAAAGAAGTCGGCACCTGAGCGGTCCATCTTATTAACGTAACCGATACGGGGTACGTTATATTTATCAGCTTGACGCCATACAGTTTCTGACTGAGGTTCTACACCGCCTACTGCACAGTAAGTTGCCACAGCACCATCGAGTACACGAAGAGAACGTTCTACCTCTGCGGTAAAGTCAACGTGTCCCGGAGTATCAATCAAGTTGATCTTGTAGATCTGATTGTTCCAATGCCACTGGCAAGTGGTAGCAGCTGAGGTGATAGTAATACCGCGCTCCTGTTCCTGGGCCATCCAGTCCATAGTAGCGCCACCATCGTGCACCTCGCCAATCTTGTGAGTCTTACCTGTATAGAACAGGATACGCTCAGAAGTTGTGGTCTTACCGGCATCGATGTGAGCCATGATACCGATGTTACGAGTCAAATGTAAATCGTGCTTTGCCATCGTTTATTGTATTCTCAATTGAAAAATTAGAATCTGAAGTGAGCGAATGCGCGGTTAGCCTCAGCCATACGGTGCATATCTTCCTTACGCTTGAAGGCACCACCCTGTTCGTTGAAAGCGTCCATGATTTCAGCAGCGAGCTTGTCGGCCATGGTCTTACCACCACGCTTACGAGCGAAGCTAATCATGTTCTTCATTGAAACTGATTCCTTACGATCGGGACGGATTTCTGTAGGAACCTGGAATGTAGCACCACCAATACGGCGGCTCTTTACCTCTACCTGAGGAGTTACCTTATCAAGGGCAGCCTTCCAGATTTCGAGAGCGCTCTTTTCCTGATCCTTCATCTTCTCACCTACGATATTGAGGGCATTGTAGAAGATCTCATAAGAGATAGACTTCTTACCATCATACATGAGGTGGTTAACGAACTTAGAAACCTTCACGTCACCGAATACGGGATCGGGAAGAATCACACGCTTTTTGGGTTTTGCTTTTCTCATTTTGAGTAATAATTGGTTTTGTTAGGGCTGCAATTCAGTTCTTCAACGTCCCATTGGGCGTTTACTCAACCGCTGCAAACCAACGGATTAAAAATATGAAGAATGCAGATGTGGTAAGAGCCTTAAGCCTCAAACCATCCTCTGCGGGGATTTTTGTGTATCCTTATATAAAAGGACAAATATGCAAATGCGGAACATTCATTTCAACGTCATCTTTGCAAGGCCATTTCCTCAACAAAGACTTCCATCATTTAGAATTCTCACATTTGCACATTTGCATTTCAAGCAGAAGCTTCAATTACTTCTTAGCAGCCTTGGGACGCTTAGCACCATACTTAGAACGGCGCTGAGTACGATTAGCTACACCGGCAGTATCGAGAGTACCGCGAACGATGTGATAACGTACACCAGGAAGGTCCTTTACACGACCACCGCGAACGAGCACGATGCTGTGTTCCTGCAAGTTGTGACCTTCACCAGGGATGTAAGAGTTCACTTCCTTAGAATTGGTCAAGCGTACACGAGCCACCTTACGCATTGCTGAGTTAGGCTTCTTCGGTGTGGTGGTATACACACGCACACATACGCCACGACGCTGAGGGCATGAATCGAGTGCAGGAGACTTACTCTTATCTGCTGCTACACTTCTGCCCTTTCTTACTAATTGCTGAATAGTAGGCATTGTTTGATTTTTTTGTTGTTATATATTGTTTTATTATTATCTGAGTCAAAAGGCGTAAGTATACACTACACCATTCGGGCTGCAAAGGTAGCAACTTTTCTCCGAATAGCCAACACAAAGTCAATCTTTATCAGCAACTTTTTTCACTATATCTGCATTTTTCTTTCACTTAACAAGTTCTTACCTTTTTAATTCTCTTCATAAAAAGCTTCTTCGTAAAATTTGTTGCCCGCCAAGAAAAGATAAAGGGAAGCCTCCTTTCGCATGGAGTGCTTCCCTGTTTATCTTGGTTGCTATGCTTCACATGTGAGAGCTTAGCCGAAGAGAGAACTGAAACCTTCTTTGCTTAGCACATCATCTCTGGTAAAAGACAAAATCGAAATGATGGGCGAGCGCGGTCAGAATGTGCTGACGTGGATGTTTTAAAGAGCGGTGTTTTACTTAAAAAGGGGAGAGGGGTGCCCTGTCAGCGCGGGCGGTAGTTTGTTTTACTTAAAAGGAAGATGAGCCACACATGGCTTGCCATGCTTCATACCCATCATATTGGCTATTGTTGATTGTTTTCTTTTATATAATATACTAAGACTATCAAGCCTTGAGGAGCTGATTAAGAAAGTCCTCTGTCATGTTTCCCGTCAAATTAATGAGTTGAAACTGATGATTAGCTTTTTGCAGAAGTACCATTTCTACGATATACTTACCTCGTCGCCTCACGTAAAGTCGCTTATTAGCTCGTTCGGCATACACCTTATAGCGAGCAGAGTTGCGATGGGCTAACTTGAGAGCCTTATTATATAGCGCGGTAGTCTCACTCTGTTTGACATTGTGCGCCATACGAATAGACTTGAGTTGTGAGAGGATTGCCCGCGTTTGGTTATTACCTTCCACATCAGGCAATTGCATCATTCGCTCAAGCATAAGAGGCGAAATGGTAGTACACTCCATCGAAGTGCCTCGACCATAGAGCATCATATATCGAGAAGCGAAATCCTGCTCATTCTGTGCCCATGATGTTGTAAGACTACATAGAAAAGCTATGAGAACACCTATGAAATGCTTCTTCGTCATGACTTTATCAATCCTTCTTTACTTCAGAATCTGCCTTACTCGCGACATCAACAGCATGATTAGCAGAATCGTTTACGGCAGTCTGTGCTCCTTGTTTAAACATTTCGAGCGTCTTCATGCTAGCCTCGTAGGCTTTTTGAGGATCTTGATAAGAATCCTTATAGGCCGACTGGTTATAGTCCCATCCCGAAGGATTGGAAGTCGAAGGTGAGGTAAACGAATGTTGAGCTGCAGTTCCTAACAGTGTAACAATGGCTACGGCAGCAGCAGCCCTATAGAGCGGACGCAAGCGACGCATCAGCGAGATATGTTGTACAGGGACAACCTTTGCCTGTTCGGACTCTTCACCCACGGCAGAAAGTACGCGCTGATCAAAGTCGGAACCAAGATGCTTTTCGGCTTGCTGAGCTTCATATTCGAACAAGCTCTTATAGCGCGCTAGCTCGGCCGGAACCTCCTTTTGCAAGAAAAACGCTCGAAGAATAGCTTCTTCCTCAATGGAAGTTTCACCCTCCCAGTAGCGTTCGAGAAGTTGTTCGATATATTTATAGTCCATAATTTTCTATCTTTTCGTACTGTGTCTTGATGGCCTTACGCGCTCGATGCAGAGTCACCTTAAAGAGGTCTTCGCTGACTCCCATAACCTCAGCAGCTTCAGCATAACTCATTCCCTCAATATCGCGTAGTTGTAGGGCAGTGCGCAAGCGTTCAGGCAAGTCGTTGAAGAGTTGATGAACGCGCTGAAGCCGCTCATCTCGTTCCATTCGCTCATCGGGCGACGGTGCATTATCGAAAGCGTCAGTGTTTGTCGCATCGTCATCGAGCGAGAGATTGGAATGTTCGGCACGCTTCACTCGGTCAAGAGCCATATTCCGACAAACGGCAATACAGAAAGCTTCAAGGCTTTTTACCTCAGTAAGCTCATCGCGACGGCTCCACACACGCACAAGCGTATCTTGCGTCAAGTCTTCCGCCTCCTGCGTATTGAGCGTGACGCGGAAAGCCAGGCGGAATATTTTGTCCTTCAGAGGGAGCAAATCTTGTCGGAAATCAATCTTTTTCATTGGACTCTCTATTAAGTAGACGAGTTAAAGAGAAAAAAGTTACACACAAATCATCATTTTTTTCTCCTAGTCTTCTCACATCTTACTATAACATGCTGATTATCAGCCATAGTTGTAACAAAAATAAAATCTTCGCCACCATCTTTTATTTTCAATTTCTTGCGTAGTACATCCACACTTGCGGGAAAATTTCTCACCGTAAGGTTCGCTCGCGTCACCTCCGAACGTAAGTTTTTCAGGTCTTGTTTGCCAAAACCATACACTTGCTTCACACGAAAACTGCGTCCTGGGAAATCTTCAACTTCGCGTTCTGACGTGTAAAGATGGGAATTAGGATGAAGTTTCTTCAGTCCATACCGCGCTGCCACCCATCGGAAAGCACCCGCTTTGAGCAATGCAGGACCTGGTTCAAAGAGGTAATTATCCATTTGGGTAGCATAGCTTACCTCAGCACACCGCTCTTCGGAAAGACGAAAGCTGAGCGATATACCATTTTCACTCACATATATGAGGGGATCTCGACCATCATCTTTAGCTTTTTGGCTCAATACGAGGAGAAGATCCTTACACTCGCCCCCCGTGGCAAACACGCAAACTTGCTCCACACAACCGAGCGAGCGCACACTCTCGGCAATATCAAGCATTGGCGAGAGTTTCACCACCACATAGTGAGCCTTCTCAAGTAGCAACGAACATAGCACACAAACATCAGGCCGACAATCTTCGATGAACACCGTTTTCTTCCCCGCGCCATCGCGACGGGCTGGATCGAGAAAGATAAGATCCACTCGCCGATCCATTTGTCGCAGATAATCTTCACCATCGCCACAAATCACATGAGCATGCTGCAGCTTTAAAAGTGGAAAGTTATGACGTGCCAATCGGCAGAGTTCTTCCTGTTGTTCCACATAAGTAGCCCACTTAAAGTTTCGAGCCATGAACGAGAAATCTACACCGAGCCCTCCGGTGAGGTCTACCATTTCGTTTCCTCCATCGGGAAACAACTGTTTCACCACCTGCAACTTATATTTCGCTGCCGCCTCACCCGAGCACTGTTCAAGAGCCAGACGAGGAGGATATTGCAAGCCTTCTATGGCCGCCCACGAGGGCACTTTCATGCGCAACCGCTGCCACCCCTCCACTTGCTGTAAAATGTAAGCTGCCTGTGGATGATGTTGTGAAGACAGTTGCAACGCTAGGCTCTCAAGAGGTTGAGCACCATATTGCTTAATAATGTCAGATGTTTGCATTTTATTGGGAAAGAATTTATATACCAAGGAGTGCAGACAAGCAACGCCAAACAACGAGGCATTATGACTTGCTTAATTCGCCCTCGCGAAAGTTTTTTGAGGATTCAATGACTAAACGCGAACCGCATCGTCCACACATGAGTAGCAAAGAAATTTGGACAAACAACTTGCACTATTCGCGAAATCCGCTTGCAAAGTTAAGATACAATCTCTCTTTCTGCAAAAAGAGTGTACAATTTGTCCACTTTTTCTGCTTCCACGCCCTTTTACCTCTCTTTGGGCATCGCCTGCTTAATCTCCTCACCCAAGCCCCTACCCCATTTCCTGCTATTCCTTTCCATGCACACGCATTAGAGCCGTTTTCGTTCTTCCTTACATAGTTCTCACAATTTTCCAAAAGCATTATGAATACTAGCATTGTAAGTTTCGCTAAAAAGTGGCAGAAGTAAGCATTTTCGCATGTTCATAAAACGGAACGCGCACGCACGTACGCGCACACGAACACAAGAGCATATAAAGGTAGCATTTGGAGTACTACTATTCTTTTCGTCATCCATCTCGCAGACTTATTCCCTATTCTCCTTCTTCCTAATTGCCTTACGCCTCTGTAAACGAAATTTTTCTTTTTCGTAAGGATATTCACCTCATTGAAGCCTTATTTTATACATTATGATGTATATTTTAGAAAATATATTGCATATTGTTTGCTTATTAAAATATAATCCATACATTTGCAAGCGTAACCTAAAACTAACCTATCAAGTGGTTACATTCCAACTTTTTTTCTACCTTTCTATACCTACTGTGAACACACATTTGTCTGATTGAATTTTCTTTCTAGAGACTGGCCCACGAGGACAGTCTCTTTTTTTATGTCTAACCGATAGAATTGTATAATAAAAGGAAGAAGAAGAGCAAAACCATAAAGGAAAATTAAACAAGGAAAGTTTGCCCGTTCCAAAATAAAGGACTACATTTGCACACGAAATAGTTATTAAGGTGAAGTTGAAAGGATTCCAACGCACAAATTCGTGTGGGAGTTCTTTCGGTTTTTTTTTGCTCCTTCATGACTACTCCGAACATAGCAATCAAAAATAAATTATAATACCAATAACAGATTATGGCTTATATGACACAAGAGGGCTACGACAAGATGGTAGCCCAACTCCGTCACATGGAATCAATTGAACGCCCCGCTGCTTCAGCCGCCATCGCCGAAGCTGCCGATAAGGGCGACCTATCAGAAAACAGTGAATACGATGCTGCAAAGGAAAACCAAGCTAAGTTAGAAGGCCGTATCAGCGCTATGAAAAAGGCCATTGCCGAAGCTAAGATTATCGATAAATCGAAGATTCGCAACGACATTGTGCAGATACTCACCACCGTGGAGATGAAGAACGTAAAAAATGGTATGGTGATGAAATATACGATTGTAAGCGAAAGCGAAGCTAACCTGCGCGAGGGAAAGATCTCAAGCACTACACCCATCGCACAAGGTTTGCTCGGCAAGAAAGTGGGCGACATCGTAGAGGTGAAGATTCCTCAAGGAACTGTTCACCTTGAGATTCTGAGCATTAGCATTTAAGGAGTTCGGAGTTTTAAGGTTATGAGGTTATAAAGTTACTTTTGCTATTGGATATACATCTGCAACATCCTTTCCCCACAACCCTAAAACTCCAACCACACTTTATAATAACCTTAAAACTCAGAAAGCAGCAATGACGATATTTTCAAAGATTATTGCGGGTGAAATTCCCTCATACAAATGTGCCGAGAATGATAAGTTTTATGCCTTTCTCGACATCAATCCAGTGGCTCAAGGACACACTCTTGTAGTGCCCAAGCACGAAGTGGATTATATCTTCGACCTTAGTGATGAAGAGTTGGCCGAAATGACCATCTTTGCCAAACATGTAGCGCTCGCCATCCAGCGTGCTTTTCCTTGCCGAAAGGTAGGCATGGCAGTACTCGGTCTCGAAGTAAATCATGCTCATATCCACCTCATTCCATTACAAACAGAGGGCGACATGGACTTCCGCAAGCCCAAGCTTGAACTCTCTGCCGAGATAATGAAAATGACAGCCGACAAAATTTTAGCCGAGTATAGCAAATAAAAGGCTTATCATCATTTCTGTGACGTGATGCCTCTTGAACATATTCATCAAGACCAATCATTGCATTGACCTCTACAATAAAGGCAATACCGATACAGGACACGTCGACCACAGAGACTTTTGAACAAACTATACAGAAATGCGGGGATGCAACACCAACAACGTATTGCATCCCCGCATTATTTTGTAGAATCAGAGCGATTCTTACTTATTTCAGAACACCGAGTTCCTTGCCCACCTTGATGAAGGCAGCAATACACTTGTCAAGGTGTTCACGATCGTGGCCAGCAGAAATCTGCACACGAATACGAGCCTGATCCTTGGGCACTACGGGATAGTAGAAGCCTGTCACATAGATACCTTCTTCCTGCATTTTCTGAGCATATACTTGCGAGAGCTTAGCATCATAGAGCATCACAGCGCAGATGGCACTCTGAGTGGGCTTGATATCGAAGCCAGCAGCAATCATCTTGTCGCGGAAGTAGTTGACATTCTCAACAAGCTTATCGTGGATTTCGTTGCTCTCATCGAGGATCTTGAAGGTTTCAAGAGCAGCACCTACGATGGCAGGGGCTACAGAGTTAGAGAAGAGGTAGGGACGTGAACGCTGGCGCAACATGTCGATAATTTCCTTACGTCCCGTGGTGAAGCCACCCATAGCACCACCGAAAGCTTTGCCCAGTGTACCAGTGTAGATGTCAACACGACCATAAGTATTGAAGAACTCGCTCACGCCGCGACCCGTCTTACCCACAACGCCAGCAGAGTGACTCTCATCTACCATGACAAGGGCATCGTACTTCTCGGCCAAGTCGCAAATCTTATCAATAGGAGCCACATTGCCGTCCATAGAGAACACACCATCGGTCACGATGATGCGGAAGCGCTGCTCCTGAGCTGCTTGAAGCTGACGTTCGAGATCTTCCATATCGGCATTGGCATAGCGATAGCGCTTAGCCTTGCAGAGGCGCACACCATCAATAATAGAAGCATGATTCAAAGCATCGGAAATGATGGCATCATCGGCCGTGAGCAAAGGTTCAAACACACCACCGTTGGCATCGAAACAAGCTGCGTAGAGAATGGTATCCTCGGTCTTAAAGAACTTAGAGATGGTAGCCTCAAGTTCCTTATGTACATCCTGCGTACCGCAGATAAAGCGCACGCTCGACATACCATAACCGCGACGATCCATCATATCCTTAGCAGCTTGAATGAGGCGCGGATTGTTGGAAAGACCCAAGTAGTTGTTAGCACAGAAGTTGAGTACTTCCTTGCCCTGCACCTGAATAGCGGCCTGCTGAGGACCTTCAATAAGGCGTTCTTCTTTATAAAGACCGGCTTCTTTAATTTCCTTCAGTTCGTTCTGAAGGTGTTGTTGGAGTTTACCGTACATTTGGATATATGATTTATAAAAGGTTTGTCTGCCACAAAAAGCCGAAACGGAGCATCTCTCAAGGAGAGAATATCCCCTACCGACATAGCAACCGCAAAGTAACGGATTTTTTTTGAAAAATAACGTTCTGCGTACTATAAATATCAAAAAAAGATTGCACCTTTGCACAAGTGATTACATTCTAATAACATACCTCTACGAATGAAAAATATTTTAGTAATTGGTGCGACAGGCCAAATTGGTTCTGAACTCACAATGAAGTTGCGTGGCATTTACGGCAACGACCATGTAGTGTGCGGTTACATCCCCAGCGCAGCCCCTAAAGGCGAACTCGCCGAAAGCGGCCCTGCTGAAATCTGCGATGTAACAAATGGAGAGATGATTGCAGACGTGGTGAAGAAGCACAACATCGATGCTATCTACAACCTCGCTGCGCTATTGAGCGTAGTAGCTGAAGGTAAGCCCCAACTGGCATGGAAGATTGGTATCGATGGCCTGTGGAACGTGCTTGAGGTAGCTCGTCAGCACCACTGCTCTGTGTTCACCCCCAGCTCCATCGGCTCATTCGGCCCCGAAACTCCTGCCGACCACGTACCACAAGACACGATACAGCGTCCGCGCACCATCTATGGTGTGTCAAAAGTCACCACAGAGTTACTCTCTGACTATTATTTCCGTAAATATGGCGTCGACACTCGTGCCGTACGCTTCCCCGGCTTGATTTCATACGTGACATTGCCTGGAGGCGGCACTACGGACTATGCTTGCGATATCTACTACTCCGCTGTACGCGGCGAGAAGTTCATTTGTCCTATCGCCAAGGGCACCTACATGGACATGATGTACATGCCCGACGCCTTGCGTGCTGCCGTAGAGCTAATGGAAGCCGACCCTGCACGCCTTGTCCACCGCAACGCATTCAACATCGCGGCCATGAGTTTCGATCCCGAAGGCGTACTCGCTGCCATCCGCAAATATAAGCCCGAATTTGAAATGGAATATCAAGTGGATCCTCTAAAGCAAGCCAACGCGGATTCATGGCCCAATAGCCTCGACGACATTTGCGCTCGCCAAGAATGGGATTGGAAGCCCGAGTATGACCTCGATGCAATGACCATAGACATGCTCAAAAAGCTCGAAGAAAAGATAAAGTAAAGTTCTGCACTTTTCTTCCTAACGAAAAGGATGGTACGAATAGGCGAAAGACCTATCGTACCATCCTTATTCTTTATCAGAAACTACGTCAACATCAAAGTACACACATAGATACTCTCAACACTGACAAGTTATTCCACAAGCTTCATACTGACCACAAAGCGATCATTAGCCACGCCTTGTTCGTCAAAGACTGCCACAACCTTAAATACAGCTATCGGCTCTATTTCGTCACCTACGATGATAATGTCATCGTTCTGAATATTGTCCACTACGTGATAAGGCACTGAGGCTTTATACACGGAGCGAACCGTCTGATACGTAGCCTTCGCATAATTATAGCCGTTGGCACGTACGAAGTAGCGCTTTGTATTCGTATTCCATCGTCGGAGCAACACCTCGCTATCATCTGATGAATCATAAGCCACAAACACATCAATGTCGGCAGAATCAGACAACGAAGTGCGTATAGGCAGGCCTCGCTGAAACGAAAATCCATTGGGGCGATTCTCGCCCTCTACGGAATAGAGTGTTATGCCCGATTGCTCCTTAAGATAACGATCTGCACTGATTATACGCACAGAAGTACTCGCCTGTTGATAATGACCACCATCGTCAGCTACTTCTGCCGTGATGCGCAATGCAAGAGAATCGGTACTCACATAAGGCATCCGATAAGCCACTTTGCAATCCATCTTTCCCGTTGGAACAGACAGCGTAGAATCGAGAATAGATACATTGCCGCGTTCACTATCAAAACTATTCAGCCTAAGGGTTGTACATTTATTACCCGAAAGGCTATTGGCTTTCACTGACAGTTCTGCTACGCTTCCCGCATTATAATCTGTCTTCTCTGTAGAAACACTCACATGCAAAGGGGCAGGATTGTCTACATTCAAATCACTACACGAAATGCTTATTAGCGCAACCACCACACACGCAAGGGGCTCATAAAATCTCCGAAATCTCATAAAAGCTATCTACGTAAGAACAGGCGCTAACTATCAATAGCCCTAAAGCTATCTGAGTTAGCGCCCGACTTTGTTCAAATCATCATTATTTTGATTTATAAGCTCTAACCGTAAGCTTCAACTTACTAATTGAGCCTAAGAAAAGGCGATCTGTTACACGCTCTTCTCGTACTACACGGAAATAAGTAGCACCAGGATTTTCATCAAGTACTTTACCCAACACCTTGTGATAAAGCGGACGACGCGCTCCACGCAAACCTTTCAATACAGCATGGCGCTTATTCGTACGATCGTATGCCACACCATTCACTTTGTCAATGGTACGGATAAAGTAAAGATATGTGCGATAATCCACCTCAACGGTAGTTTCGCCCACCTGCTGCATGTGGTCTAGCTTCTTAAGCTGAGACTCACTCGGATTGTACGTCTTGTCAAGCTGATAAGTGCCGCAAGCTTGCAGCGCCCCAACCATCACGACGAACATTAAATATTTAAGATACCTCATGATAGGTCAGTAATTATTATTTAAAGAAATAAGTAAGCGTCACACGGAACTGATTGCCAATCTGACCCTTACGAGCCTTCAGACCATCGAAACGTCCTACCTGATTACCCATATTTTTCAACGCGTCATAGTCGGGTACTTGATACTCGGTATCGCCTTCCTTCACCTTGTACTTGCAACCCAAGTCAGCCATAGAAGAAATACCATATTCCACGCCAAGAGCTAAAGGCAGGTCGCCGATATAAGCTTGCAAACCGATGAAGGCTCCCAAACCAATATTGAAGGCACCTTTCTTCTTGTAGCTATCATTGTCGTCATAGGAGCCATCATACAAAACATCACGGCTCCAACCAAAAGGAAGTTCTGCACCAGCATAAACATCGAGGATATTAGAACGGCTAAAGTGGTAAGCTATACCAGGTTGGAAGAGATTCGTAGACTTCACATACTTATTAGAATAGTCTACTGTTTTATTACGCTCAATGTCGGTATACACATCACCGCTCAACTTCTCTCGAGTTTTAGAGAACTGCAATCCCAAACGTGCTTCTACACGATCGGTCACCATGTACTTTAAGTTGACCAAGGGAAGCGGATTATCAAACTTCACGTCCTTGTCGAACATATCCTTGAACATGTTCGAACTTACACCCATGTAAATACCGAAATCGCCCTTCTTAACGCGATTACCCGTACGGATTGTCTTGGCTGTAGGAACGCCCTCCGTAATCTGAGCCATCGACGGCAAGCAAAGTCCCATTGCCATCAACGCACATACAATAATTCTTTTCATTTTAACGTTAGATTAGATGTTGAAATGTTAATGTTGATTTAGTAAAACAAGCCCTTAATTTCTTAAAGCCGCAAGTGGCGAAAATTCGCTCTCGCACGAATCAAACACCACTCTGAGCACGGCTTGTTTCGCAAAAGTAGCTCTACAAAGAAACATTTACCAACATTTATTAGACACTATTGGTTTATATATCAACCAATCTGCAACAATTATATAAACCAACATGTACACTATGCCTCTAGCTCCTTACTATAGATTGCAAAAAAATCATATTCGAGAGCTTTTGAAATAAGCATCAAGGTAACCGTATCTATATAAGGTCGTTGAAGAATCTTATATACGTTTGTCCTACTACAGGACAGTTCTCGAGCCAACCAACTGACTGTACGTTGCTTTTCTTTCATTTTCTTCTGTATTTCCAATCCTATATGTATCATAAGTTCTTAACTAAATATCATTATTGATTAACATGTGCAAATGTACCTATTTCTATTTTTACCCCCCCGATTAAATATGTTTTAACACAATAATGTTAATAACGCACACTTACAGCAAACGTACAGCTTAACCTTGTTGATCAAAAAGAGTAAGCGAAGATAGTCTTAAAGTGTACTTTACTGGAAGAGGGATGGGAAGCTTTAGTGGCCATAGCCCATTATGTATTGGGAAATACTATGTTTCATCACTATAATAGGATTTTCTGCAAGAAAACTTCATATGCGCACCATCACCTCCTCATCGGTGAGTCTGGGTAAAATCCTTGCCTGTTTGTCGGCTTTACGGAGTGTGACATTGCCCATTCCCCTTCTGAGCAACATCTTAAAATTTCGTCCTTGTCGTCCTCAGATGTACATCTTCCCGTTTCTAGATGCACGTCTTGCCGTCCTTAGATGTACATCTTGCCATCGTTCAACGCCCAGTGAACGATCGTTCAACGCCCAGTGACTGAGCGTTCACCGCCCAGTGACTGATCGTTCAACGCCCAGTGTACAACGGGAAGATCTTCAAAAAGGAACGGAATTGTCTAAGTTATAGCTTGATAATGACGAAGTTCGGGACACTGCGTTCGCTGTTTACGCATACCACCATTCACAAAGGATTTTTTTATCTATGCAGAGAGTATAAATTTGCATGCTTCAAAGAAGACAAATTCTTCGCACCATAAAGGCTAAATAAAGATACTTTCTCATCTGGTATCAGAAAGGGAGGACTCACGAATCTTCATCATCAAATACAGACGAAGTTCCAATTGAAAAGTATTGCTCACAGCTAAAACTCCACAACCTTCGTCAAAGCCCTTAAACTTTATGACGAACATTGGAGCGCGTCATTAGAATGAGTAGACGTACACTGACAAAAATCATTATTTCTAATGAAAGGATTAGGCTTTACAATGACTATATTTGCAAATTGTTTAACATTTAAAACTTGTCGTTATGAAAACACTCTTCAAACAAGCTTTGCTACTTCTATCACTCGTCGCTGTTCCCGCTTTCACTCAAGTAAACGACCGCGCTACCCTATTCCATCTAAAAGGAAAAGTGAAAAGCATAAGACTCTACTGCGGAACAGCACTCTGGGCGTCATGTACATTCAATGCTAAAGGCGAATGGACGTACATCGATGCTTGTCTCAATGATACCTACTCTATCATTCCCGGACACGACAATTACTGTGAGAACGAACGCGATGAACAGGGACGACTCACTATGCTCTTCTACGATGATGTGAGAGTCTGGCATCGTTACCACTTCTCATACGAGGGAACCACGCTAATCGTTACAAGCGATGCACAAGATAACTTTACCCAAACCAACGAAAAGTATACTTATAGTCATAACGCTACTGGCGACCCCACGAAGCGTACTTATCACACTGAAGAAACTACTTGCGACCTCACCGCGCGAGGCACCGAGACCTACACCATTCTTGCTCGAGACAGCCAAGGCAACTGGACCAGGCGTAAATGCACACGCAGCGATGGCTCACCCACTATCATACAAACCCGACGCATCACTTACTTCACCTCCACGCCCTCTTACAGAAAGAGATAATACATTATAAATAAATTACATCACTATGAATAAGATTCTCTCACTCCTCATTTTCTTTTGCATCTCACTCAGTATAAGTGCCCAACACACCGATCGTTTCAGCATCTACGGTCTGAAAGGGAAAGTAAAGGCATGCGAATTTTACGACGAAGAAGGGAACCCCAACAATGACGACTTAGCGTTCGACCGAGCAGGTAGGCTCATCAACGTGCGCAATCATCCTCTCGATTGGAACTACGGCCACCATAAGCGCGACGCACAAGGACGCATCACAAGCCTTGGCGACAAGGATAATGGCATTTACAAATACACCTATAATGCGACCAATCAATTGACACGGATCACCACTTATTATTCGGGCATAACGACCAAAGCAGATGTCGTTGAGCAGTATTCCTACGATTCGGAAGGGCGCATTATCTCTATCGTTTCCACTTACAGCGATGGCACAAAAAGTAGCATTATGTATTCTGACTTTACGAAGACAGACTCTCATGGCAACTGGATTCGTGCCAAAGTAGTAGAAATTAATCAACAAGGTGAGCGCGAAGAATATACCCAATTGCGCCGCCTCACGTATTTCCAATAAAAGATTCCTTACATAGCACAATCTCCGCATATCGCACCCATACCCTTTGAGACATGGATGCGATATGCGGAGATTGTTAGTTAGTAGGGATGTATCCTCCCTAGCTGCTATTTTTACATCAGAGATGTTTTAACTCATAGTAAGGGAAATAGTGATATTACACCCACAATCCAAGGCCTACGACCATTACGATGCCAATGACAACTTGCAATGGAAGACCCACCTTTATATAATCAATAGGTTTGTAGCCTCCCGCGGACATTACGAGGGCATTTGGCGGAGTGGAAAACGGTGAAGCGAAACACATACTCGCTGCCACCGTGACAGCTAACAATACAGGCACCGCGTTCAATTCCTCGGCTTGCGCAGCCTGCAAAGCAATAGGAGCCATAAGCACAGCGGTCACTGTATTGGAGATAAAGAAGGTCATGAGCGAAGTGGCCACATAGACACATGCGATAAGAAGCATTCCTCCATGACCGCCGACAACGTCGACTAAAGATTGAGATATCAGTTGCGACAAGCCCGTTTTCTCTAGTGCTGTCGACATAGGGAGCATCGCCCCAAAGAGTATAATGCTTTCCCAATTGATGGTTTTGAGCGCAGCCTCTACACTGCGCAAGCAACCAGTGAAAATCATGGCTACAGCAGCTATCATCACAGCCGTGACGGGAGCAATAGGAATAAAGTCGAAGGCCATAAGCGCCACCATAAGCACCATGATAAGAGCGGCTAGTGGAGCTTTGTAGTCGAGCGTCACTTTCGCAGCTTGCTCAAGTGGTTGTCCAAGGATTACCCATTCTTGCCCGTCCCTTCCATTCAGTTTGGTGATATTGCTCCAACGTCCCTGCACTAAGACAATATCTGAAGCATGTATACGCTGATCTTTAAGGTCATCGAGTAAATAAGTGGTGTGCCTACGAATGCCGAGCACATTCAGTCCATAAGTAGAGCGAAAGCCCGTCTGCTCCACCGTCTGCCCTACAAGCGTCGATGCAGGAAGCACCAATATTTCTGCCATGCCCACATCGTAGAAATTAAGAGTTCCACCTCCTTCGTTGCGAGAGGTTTCCACCTCGCTAAGTTGGAGCTCTGATGCGAAATGGTCGATCTGTTCTACTGTACCCGTTGCGTAAAGTACATCCCCTACAATGAGGCGTTCATTCCCCATGGCAAACTGCTCAAGTTTACGAAGAGCTCTCCCTTGAAGTGAAGAGCGGCGCACTTCAAGGATGGTTATACCATAGTGACGACGCACGTCGAGTTCCTTGAGTGTATGGCCTACCATCGAAGAGTTTTCGCTGATTTGTAAGCAATGAAGATCTTGCGCAAGTTTGTATTCTTCGGTTAATTGCTGGAGAGATTTTCCGCTACGTGTGGAAGCGGAAGCAATGCGTCCTTTAAGAAAACGGCGTGAGAGGGGAAGAAGCAATACTGTGCCTACTACGATGCAGACGATGCCTATTGGAGTGAACGAAAAAAAGCCTAGCGGCGCATAACCAGCGCCGACTAGAGCATCACGAACAATAAGGTTGGGTGGAGTTCCAATAAGGGTGAGCATGCCGCCCATACTGCCTGCAAAGGCCAACGGCATGAGGAATCGTGAGGGAGAGAGTCCTGCCCCGCGTGCCATACTCACAACGATGGGGAGCATCAATGCCACAGTGCCCGTGTTACTCACGAATGCACCCACCACGGCCGTTGTGAGCATAAGCAGGATGAATAGGCGCGTTTCGCTCGTTCCAGCCAGTCCTAGGATGCCTGTTCCTATGCGCTTGGCAAGTCCGGTGCTGAAGATTCCGCCTCCCACAACGAAAAGCCCTGTCATCATGATTACGATGGGGCTAGAAAATCCTGCGAGAGCTTCTTCGGGAGTAAGCACACCAGTGAGCACAAGTGCCAAAGCCGAGCATACGGCCACAAGGTCGGAGCGCATTTTGCCACTTACAAACAGTATGGCAGAGAGCGCTAGAATGATAAGTGTCGCTGTCATATTGAAGAGTTTTAAACTTTTTAGATGGAAGGTTTCCGTCTGAGGTGAGAAAGCTTTCCTTTAAGAAAAAGAGCTATTATTATTCTGTGGGCGACACAGCTCGTGTCGGACAAAGAAGAAATGAATAAGGCAATAAAGTGTTCACTTCTCTTATACCGACGCGGGACGCGTCGCCCACGGAACGAATATGTTGCATTGTAGTATTACTCCGATTTTTCTTCTGGCTTCCAATCTTTATAGGGATAAGTGCGAAGCGATGAATTATAGTATTTTCTGTCGCCAGTCACCTCAACACCTAGAAAAGGAGCATGCTCGAAATGTTCGTCCTCACTGCGAAGTTCAACCTCGGCCACTACGAGACCTGCATTGTCGCCAAAGAATTCATCGACCTCATAGGTATGATTTCCTTGCGGCACGAGCCAACGTATTTTATCAATAATCCCTGGTTCACATAGGCGCATGAGCGAAAGAGCCTCATCACGTGTGATTTCTTTTTCAAACTCATAGCGCGAGAGGCCGCCGTTGAGCGAAGGCCCTTTGATGGTGAGATAGCCTTTATCATCGCGAAGGCGCACTCTCACGGTACGTCCACGTCCGCTGCAAATATAGCCTTGCATGATGCGGCTATGCGAGGTAGCGAGCTTTTTGTAGTCGCCCACAACCATGAATTTTCTTTCTATTTCGAGAGGCATTGCTTTATACTATTGTGATGGTGTTAGGTCAAGACCCAATAGGCTATGGTAGCCAATGCGCCGAGCAGGAGCAGAGCTATGATAATGCCTCTCACTACGTTACGCGCTTGCTTTTCTTCCATGGCCTCACGGGCCTTTTTCTTGAGTAATCGTTTTGTTTTCATGGACAATATGGATTTTAAGTTTGATGATATAAGGTTTTTAGAGTTAGGAGAGCAGAGATGATAAGGTGACTAAACATGTTGTGTGACGCTAGAATATAGTCATGAAGCCATACCCCCAATCTTTGCAACATCTCATATTGCCATGCTTACTCCTCATTTCCTTTCTCTGAGAACTCCATGAGATATGCTTTGATGAAACCATCGATTTTTCCGTCCATCACCCCGTTGACATCGCTTGTCTGATAGCCCGTGCGGTGATCCTTCACGCGGCGATCATCAAACACGTAGCTACGAATCTGACTACCCCACTCAATCTTCTTCTTTCCTGCTTCAATCTTGGCTTGTTCAGCCTTGCGTTTCTGAAGGGCACGATCATAGAGTTGCGAGCGGAGGAGGCGCATGGCATTCTCGCGGTTTTCGAGCTGCTTACGACTTTCCGTATTTTCGATAAGGATTTCTTCCGTTTCGCCCGTATCGGGATCGGTATACTGATAGCGGAGGCGCACACCCGTCTCCACCTTGTTGACGTTCTGACCACCTGCGCCGCCCGAACGGAAAAGATCCCAAGATATTTTCGATGGATCTACATATACTTCGATGGTATCGTCGACCAAAGGAGTGACAAACACAGAGGCGAAGGAGGTCATACGCTTACCTTGAGCATTGTAAGGCGATACACGCACAAGACGATGTACCCCATTTTCACTTTTGAGATAACCATAGGCTGAATCACCCTCAATCTCCATCGTCACTGTCTTTATGCCCGCTTCATCACCATCTTGCAGGTGGGAGATAGTGCATTTGTAGCCTTGAGCCTCAGCATAACGCATATACATACGCATGAGCATAGAAGCCCAGTCTTGACTTTCTGTGCCACCTGCACCCGAATTGATTTTGAGCACACACGACATTTGATCCTCTTCTTGACGAAGCATATTGCGAAGTTCGAGGTCTTCTATTGCGGTCAGACATTTGCGGTAGTCCTCGTCTACTTCTTCTTCTGTAACCATTTCTTCTTTATAGAAGTCGAAGGCCAAGGCGAGTTCATCTACAAGAGTTTTTACCTCTTTGTATCCGTTTATCCACTTTTCAATGCCCTTTACCTTTTTCATCTGCTCCTCGGCGCGCTTCGCATCGTCCCAGAATCCGGGGTCTTGGGTGCGAAGCTGCTCTTCTTCGAGTTGCATCTTCTTGGCGTCAATATCGAGATAACGATGGAGTGCTGCCACACGGTCTTGGGCATCTTTCAGTTGGTCGGAAGTAATCATCAGTCTTTAGTTTCTATAAAAATGTAGGGATTAGTCCTGCTTCTCTGCCTGTCGAACTTGTTGTTGAGCTTCGGCTTCGGCATAGATTTGTTCTATTTGCTCGGCATAATGTTCGTACACCACACGACGACGCACCTTGAGCGTATTGGTGAGTTCGCCATTATCCATTGTGAAAGGATGGGGCAGCAGGATGAAACGCTTAATCTGTTCATAATGCGCAAGATCTTGCTGTAACGTGTTGATACGTTCGGTATAGAACTTTAGGATGGTGGGATTCTTGCAAAGTTCTTCACGCGAGGTGCTTCGGATGCCCATCTCCTGAGCATAGGCCTCCAGAAGCTTATAACTTGGCACAATAAGAGCACTCACAAACTTGCGCTTATCGGCCACAATCACGGCTTGGTCGAAGTAGCGGTCGAGCACAAGCTTTGATTCTATCATCTGCGGAGCGATATATTTACCATTCGAAGTCTTAAACAAATCCTTGATGCGTTCGCGCAGGAAAAGCTCGCCATTCTTCATATATCCAGCATCGCCCGTATGGAACCATCCATCTTCATCAATGGCTTCCTTCGTGAGCGATTCCTTTTTGTAGTAGCCGGGCGTGATTGTCTTACCTCGAAGGAGAATCTCATCATTCTCGCCAAACTTAATTTCGATCTTATCAATGAGTCGACCTACGGAGCCTAACGTAACAGGTCGGCCAGGAATATCACACGATACAGTGGCTAGACTTTCGGTCAGTCCGTAGCCCACCACCATGTTGATACCGGCAGCGTGAGCAAACTTTTCTACCTCGGGCGATACCGCAGCACCGGCTGTCGGGAAGAAATTGGCACGTTCAAGTCCTAGTGTCTTGCGTAGAAGTTTAATAACGGTCTTATCGTAGAGCTTATACTGAAGGGTCAATCCCATCGGGGCGCGTTTTCCCTTCGACTTATAGTTCACCCAATAACGAGTGCCCACTTCAAGGGCTTCACGGATGAGTTTGCGCTCCATAAAGGAGCCATTCTCCATTTTTTCGAGCACTGCTTGATACACCTTTTCCCAAAATCGAGGCACGGAACTCATACACGTGGGGTGGACCTCCTGCATGGACCTCTGCACGTCGGCTGGACGCAGATTCACGCATTGAAGTGCGCCCTCAGAAAGCCCGAGATAACACCAAGCTCGTTCAAAGATGTGAGTATAGGGAAGAAAGTTGAGAAAAACATCATCCTCAGAAAGCGGAAGCACAGCATCATTCACGCGGAAGCCTTCTCTGTACTGTCCGTAGGTGAGCATCACGCCCTTGCTCTGCCCCGTGGTGCCACTAGTGTAGAGTATATTGCAGAGGTCGTCATAGTTAGCCTCAGCCTGACGTTTACGATATTCTTCCACAAGGACTGAATCTTTCGATGCTTTCACACCCATGGTAAGGAATTCATCGAAGTAGAGCGATAGATGATCGGTAGTTGCTTTTTTTACGCTTCGATCGAAGATGATAATGCGTTCGAGCGAGCGAGCCACAGAAATCACGCTAAAAGCCACGTCGTACTGCTCTTGCTCTCCCACGAAAAGGAAGCGAACTTGTGCATCATTGAGCATATAGCTCACTTGCGCCGCGCTACTAGTAGCATAAAAGGGAATAGCCACCGCACGAATGCCGTAGGCACCGAAGTCGGCAAAATGTGTCTCGGGCTTATTCTGCGAGAACACGGCTATATTTTCCTGAACTTTTACTCCGAGTTGCAGAAAAGCATAGGACACTTTCTTAACATTTTGGGCAAATTGTCGCCACGAGATGGGCAGCCATTTATTCTGCTCATAGTCGCGATAGCTCAGTGCGGCACGATCGCCATACTTTTTAGCTTGCTCAAGAATCAGTTTTGACAGGTGGCAGTTGTTTTGCATATCATGCAGGTTTTTACCCATCCGATGGCGATGTGCAGAGACGTCTGGTTGTCGAGCCGAGTTCTGCCGCCATTTCGAAGTGGGGCGGTTAGAAAAGGCAATGTGCCTTTCCTGCGAATATATGCAAAGTTATTGTTTTTTATGGAAATGCACAAAATACAGAGGAGAAAAGTTTCTGAGGCGACAAATGCAGACTGGCAGACCCACAAGGCCTGCCAGTCACTCATTTTTATTATTATCAAGGCATTGCTTCGCTTTGCCTTCTATTTTTCAGCGAGGGAGTTACTCTTCGGTATCCCAATTATCGCTACTCCATTCTTTTGATCCAGAGTAAGATCCTGCCGCATCCAATTCGGTATCTTGATTTACACCTATTTTGACAGAACCAGCCAATATGCTTTGAGTTTCAAGCACTATGCGCTGTGCTTGAGGAGCCATATATATCTTTTTCATTATCGTTACTTCTTATAAATATAGTAATGTGGTTAAACGCTGTTGGTATTTACTCTGCGATAAACTTCTTGCCGCCCTGAATATAGAGACTTCCCTTAACAGTCTTTGCTACGCGGCGACCAGTAAGATCGTACACGGGAAGAGCCTTTACATTGTCGGTAGTAGTGGCTTGATTAATGGCCGTTACGTTTTGACCAAAGTTGAGAGCAATAGCACTGCCTGCGCTAGTAATCAAGTAAGCCTTATTCATTTTGAGTGTAGTGTTGGCCTTTGCCTTGTAGAAAGCCACCACATTGGCTGATGACGACAAGATACAAACGCCTTCACCAGCAGCAATCGTTTTATCTTCGCCTGCGGTATTACCAAGTCGGTTGCCACTCACGGTAGCCACCTCTTCGGTTGCTACGGGAACCATCGTTACGCTTTGGTCGCTTTCAGAAGTAAGAATCACACCCTCGCCAGCGGGGATATTGCCTGTAACTTCTTCGAGTGTCGCATTCGTACCATCATTGGTCTTCACGATGTATGCCTTCACACCATCGGGCTTAACGGTTGCGAAATTAGCACTGAAAGTGGCGATATAGTTTACATCATCAATACCATTGGCTGCATTGAAGCTGACAGTGTTGGGATAGGTAGTCTCTTCGATGAGGAAGGCTGATGAGTAGGCATCTTTATAAAGAGGAGTGCTATTTGCATTATATGTACTGCAATCGCTATTTATCAGATAGTACACATCATTGCCTGTATTATCCGTATTAGCTCGCAATCCCTTTATCGACATATACGCATCCTCAATGCCTATAACATTATTACCATCATTCGTAATCTTTGCAAGGGTGAGATACTGAGGATAGAGTGAAACCTCTTTCTTTGTCGAAGTATTCGTATACTTCACAGGGGCATAGCTCTCCACATAGCCTTTATTGCCATTAATCGCATTATTCTGAAGTCCCTTATAAACAAGGTACTTACCCTCATTGTTCACAAATACGTATTTACCATCGCTCATCTTATGACAAACGAACTTTGCCGTCATGGGATAATTGGTATTATTAGCCTCAGAAGTCTTTACCATAGAGTAGCCCGATGCTGCATAATTCATATAGGCTTTCTCGCCTGCCTTTGTTACCAAGGTCAGCGTATAAGCCTTTCCATCCTCGGGCATGCGCACGTTGTCGCTAGAGAGTTTGAAGGTCGAGATAGCTTGCTGCAACTCAGAGTAAGCACTGGAAGTGGGACTTGATGAAAGGGCCTCTGCCTTTGTAATGGCCATCCTAAAGGTGGCGTAAGCTGTAGAACCCTCTTTAGGATAGCCAATGCGCTTAGAAGCGAGCACGGCTTTTGCCTCATTAATGAGAGCTTTGTAACCCTCAACATTCACCGTATATGCCACATTGATAGTCTTTGCAGTGGCATCTACCGTAATGGCGGCATCACAACCTTTCACACTTGACGCAGTAAAGTCTGTCTTATCGATAGCATCTGAACTAAAGAAGAATCCACCATTGTAAGCAGACTCTGTGGTGGAAGTGCGAGTTACGTATGCGCCCTCTGCACCAGTCACAACAACTTTATAAGCCTCTTTGCCCTCAGGAGCATAAGCTGTAAAGTTCCAAAATACAGTCTTACTATTTAGCCCTTGTGTGCCTACATAATAAGCGATAGCAAAGTTGTCACCATAAATGTGATTGGGATCAGAATTACCTGGTGCGTGCAGAGCTTCAGTGAAATATACGCTCGTAGGATAAGTGCTATGAGAGTCGTCAAGTGTAAGTTCTGAGTGAGAATTATATGTTTTACTACTAGCACCATCTTCAGCCTTCACAGGCGTGCCTTGACCGTTTAAGATCGTGATTTTGCCATTACCTGTGTTGGTAATATGCCAAATGTAATTGTTGGTCTCACCGTCTGTAGCCGAGAGCAACGTACGCTGCTGTGTGTTAGTTGAGTTGAACTCATCGTTGAGCACATAGACGCGATTGCGATCGGTGGATGTGCTCTTCATCTTGTAATAGCCCGTAGGCAGACCTGTGCCTGTACTCTGAGCTTGCACTGATGTAGCACCACTCATGGCCAAGAGAGCCACTGCGAATGTAGAGATTTTCTTCATTGTAATGCTTGATTTATTGATAAATAATGAATGATTAAGTACATACTCACCATGCCACCTACCGTCTACAATAAAGAGACCGTAAGTGGCACAAGACCCGTTCACAGTTGCGCACAATGTGGGCTATCTGTGACTTAAAATATAAAAATGGGGGGGGGTAAAATTGTAGCTTTCATCACGCACACTACGAGATGCTTCACCACTTGGGGAAACATTACATTATCCGACAATATGTGCACGTTACGTTGCAAAAGCATAAAATAATAAGTTCTTTAACGACTGTATCCAAACGTCTTGACTACAACTCCGCATCTATACTTTCAACTCTTTTTCAAAAAGACATGGACACCAATTCTTCGGTGACAAAATTACACGTTTTTCAGAAGATAGCAAACGTTAGAGAATATTTTTTTTCTTTATTTTACAACATGTGCAAACAACAAATGAGAAGAAAGACACTTCTTCTGTCATTTACACAGTCTCCTTAGGACACATTTTTTTCATTCCCCAATAATACGCACCTACTACCATGCAGCCTGTAATTACCCATGAGAGAGGATACACCTGAAGCAACCGAGCAAACCCATGATAATGAGGCACTATGAGAAATACCCATACCACACGAAGCACACACGTGCCAAATACCGTCATCAGCGTGGGAAGCATTGACTCCCCCATGCCACGCAATGCGGAAGCCGACACCTCATAACTGCAAGCTATAAACTGACATATTAACACGTGTTCCATTCGAATGCAACCATAGTGTATCACCTCCGGATCGGTGCTAAACAAACTTAAGAAAAAACGATCTTGCCACACCAACAGCCCATTGGCCATCATACATCCACAGACGGCTAAAGTCATACAAATACGATATATACGGCGCACACGATCATACTTTCGAGCACCATAATTTTGCCCTATAAAACTAATAGCTGCACCATTGAAAGCTACTACGATAAAGTAGCAATAAAACTCAAAATTGAGCGCCGCTGCCGAGCCTGCAATAGCCGAAGCTCCATAACCATTAATAGCACTCTGTACCACCACATTAGAGAAAGAGAACACCATACCTTGTAAACCTGCGGGCACACCTATCTGAAGCATTCGACGTAGTTCCTTACTATGCAATTTCAGATGCTTTAGATTGAGTTGGAGAGCTCCTGGTTCGCGGCGCAAAAGCCGAATAATAAGGAAAGCACTTATCGCATTAGCTATGGCTGTAGCAATAGCTACGCCTTCCACGCTCATACCCAATCCGATCACAAAAATAAGATTGAGAATCGTGTTGATTACGCCCGCCACCACTAATATGTAAAGTGGCCGACGAGTATCACCCACACTACGCAGAATGGCCGAACCAAAATTGAATATCAAGAAGAATGGTATACCGATAAAATAGATGCGTAGATAAAGCACCGCGAGGTCGAGCACATCGGCAGGAGTATCAATAAGTTCCAAAATAGGCCGCGACACTGCCACACCAATCACCATCAATAGCAACCCACAAATAATGGAAAGCAAAGCAACAGTGCTTACTGAGCGGCGCACGCCCTCATCATCCTTTTGTCCTAAGTGGTTAGAAATCACCACATTGGCACCCATCGAAATGCCCATAAAAAGATTGATAAGCAAACTTATCACGGGGGCATTGCTTCCCACGGCTGCCAGTGCTTTGCTACTAGCAAAGCGCCCCACCACTGCCACATCAACAGAGTTGAACAACTGCTGCAACATGCTACTAGCAGCAAGCGGCACTGCAAACACAATTATCTTCATCAGCAGTGGCCCATTGAGCATATCCACTTTCTTTCCACTTTCCTTCATCGTCATAATTCTTTTCTGACTGCAAAATTACTTCTTTCGCATGGAAATTACCACAAACATGTGAAGGAAATTGCCCATACGAAACTGCTTACTCAGCCAAACTGAGGAATCAGCCAGACCAAAGAATAAGAGTGGTAAAGCTTCACGGCTCTTTCATTTAAGTTCAGAGTAAAGACCATAGTATCCCCTACCCATTTCGTGATGAAATGGGTAAATCTACAATAATTGTGTTTCAAGTTTTATGATATTGTCCTCATCATTTGATTATTTGCATTTTTGAAGCGAATAAGTGCAGGAATTCGGTAAAGCTTAAGGGCACAGGCCTTATCAGTTCGGCCACACCCTTTTTGAGATTGGGGTTCTATCCATTCACAAACGGGGGCTTACTCTCTTTATACTGCTCATATAGTCTGTGTCCTTCGGTCGAGGGACATGCGTCCTTCGGTCGGGGGACGTGCGTCCTTCGGTCGAAGGACGATAACATAAACGCT
>ERZ1034984.944-NODE-944-length-30285-cov-25.413927_pt1 | contig 30285 bp, 24 predicted proteins | sample MGYA00520589_ERZ1034984 | MGnify/ENA primary metagenome ERZ1034984 (study PRJEB33766, sample SAMN09781790) | gut metagenome | biome: gut microbiome | host: Homo sapiens | place: Madagascar | study: EMG produced TPA metagenomics assembly of the PRJNA485056 data... | reverse complement strand
TCGGAGGACAAGTCGGGCTTGTCATCCATAGCGCTTGCGCGGCGGATGATACTTTTCGGGGGCCCCGGTGGGGCACTGGCAACCCTGCGGGTTCCCACCCCGCTCTCCGGCATTCCGTGCGGCTTCGCCGTACTCATGCCCTGCGAGTGAGGACTGTTTCATTCTGCTTGAAAAGTTGCCTCCCTTCCTCCTTCGCCGAGGCTTCGGAGGACAAGTCGGGCTTGTCATCCATAGCGCTTGCGCGGCGGATGATACTTTCCGGGAGGCCGTTCGCCCAAACTCCCGGAAACTCGCTAATGCCAGATGGAGAGGTCGACGGTGTCGTATACCTCTTTTACCTGTTTCGCGTGGAGGTCAAACGCATCCGCAGGCCCCCAGAATTCGACGAGATAAAGCTCGTTATCAGTGAGGAAGCCCTTGCCGAAATGGAAAAACAGCAACTGGTAACGGAAACTGCTGCGGCCGATGTTACGGTCGGCGGTGAACAGTTCACCCCGGATACCCTCGTGATTGATGAAGGTTTCCCGGCCGGTGATCGTATAGTTGTTGAGTTCCGACAAAGAACGCTTGATCAGCTCTCCCCAGAAGGCCGGAGAACCGCCTTTCAGGTCGTCGCGGCGGGTCAGGCGCAGCACGCAGTCGTCGGCGGAAACCGCGTTGAACTCCACTCCGTCGCTGCTGACCGCGACGAAATCCGGCGGCAATTCCATCTCGAAAGGCTGCCGGTCGCACCCGTTGGCGGTCGGAACCGCCTTGCCCGCCGAACTTCCAAGCCGGGCAATCCACGGAACCGGGAAGCTGATACGGGGGGCCGGCTGCGGATCGCTTGCATTGAAGCTGACGGTCATATCCACGTAGGCGACGCGGTTGTTCGCGTTCTTGAGCTGCGCCTGCAGACGCTCCAGATCGGTGGTGACCCGGTTCAGCTCCTGCTCGATTTTCAGCGTGTCTTCGACTTTTTTCGACTCCGCGAGCAGCGCGGTCAGGCGGGCGCGGAGAGTCTCCATGTTTTTGAGGCGGACATCAAGGTCGACCAGTTGATCGGTCAGGTCCTCGCCGGAAATCCGGCGGGAGGTGACGGTGCCGAGTTTTTCGATCTTTTCCAGCACCTCTTCTGCCTTGCCCAGCGGCACTTTGAGCGTCGTCTGGAAATTATCAACTTCCTGTGTGTATCCTCCCGCGCGGGAGTTGATCTCCTGCGCCATTTTCAACGCGGCTTCCGCATCGTCGACACTCATCTGCAAGGCAGCGGTGAACGCCATGCGCCGATTCGGCTGACCTGCGAATCTGACGAGAGTGTCAGAAGTAATTGCCGAACTTCGGCCGGCAACCGGATCTGCCGCTACCCAGCCGTCGGCATCTGCTCCTGCATCCCCGTTTTCCGATACAACAGCCGCAGGAACCGGGAGACCTTTCGCTGCATATTCCGGCATGGGGACCGTGGTACAGCCTGCGAGCAATAAAAATGGAATCCACAAGGTATTTTGACATTTCATTTCCACTCCATTCCTTTCTTTGAAAGTTCACCATTCCGAAATCAGGGGGCGCGCCTGATACCACCACGTTTCGTGGTCGGTGACATAGCGGCTCAACACGGCGGAATGGTCCTGCGGCGGCTGATAGCGGGTGCGCGTTTTGAACAACCGGCAGAACTCCTCTTTGCTCTCGTCGTCCATACGTTCGAGCAGAAGCTCGCCCTGCGTAACCAGCGGCTCCATATCCGGCAACCGCTTCAGGGTGGCGACGAGGCTTTTGTGGCAGGGGAACAGGGTTTCATGTTCCTGCAGCAGCATCCGGTAGGCGAAAAACACCAGATCGGCCGCCGCCCGGCAGCGCAGGTAGCGGTCGGAACCGGACATGCGCCAGAAATAACCGCTGTTCAGCATGTAGCCGGCGTAAAATGAGAGCAGTTTTTCCGATTGCTCGTGCTTCTGGAATACCGGAATCCGGGCGACCAGCTCCGGTATTTCCGGATCGCGGGTGTACAGGCAGCGCGCCATCAGGAAGGCATTCCGGGCCGGTTCGCTGCCCCTTTGTGCCGCAGCTTCCAGAAATTCCCGGTCGCAGTATTTGATGTCGAAATATCCCTCCGGGTAGGTGCAGTATCCGAAGATGCACTCGGTCCGGCGTCCTTCGGCCTGCAGCTGCTGCAGCTTTTCCGGCGTGACCACGATGATGGCGTCGATATCCGAATCGGACCGTTCCAATCCCTTGGCGACGGAGCCGCCGAGGATAATTGCCGTCACGTCGGGATCGGGCCGGAAATATTCCAGCAGTTTTTCAACCGATTCCTGATGGTGCAAATACATATTACTTCACCAGTTCTCCGACGAGGAAGAGTTTGCCGGCATAGTAATAATACGGAGCATACTTTCCCGGATTCTTGTCGAAATCGCCGCGGTTGCGCTCGAAAAGCACTTCGCGTTTGTCGAACTTTTCCGGCAGCACCGTGATCTTTACGGTATGCACTTCATCGGGCAGGTTGTCGGCCAGCGGGCAGAGTGCGAGGCGGCGGTAGGTGCAGTAGCCGTCCATCCGGCGCAACCGGCGGGATTTGCCGTCGACGGTGACTTCGATCATCGCGCTGTCGGGGCCGTAGAGGTCGTAAAGCATCGCCTTGGTTCCCTTGAATTTGAATTCGATCGAAGCGCCCAGCTCGAAGCGCCAGAGCGCGGGGAGGCGGTTGGCGAACTGTCTGGCGGCCGGATCGGTCGCGGGCAGTTCAGTATAAGGGCCGTTGAGGGTGATGCCGGAAGCGTTCAGGGGCACGGCGGAGGTGTTGTCCCAGCAGTCCGCCCGCAGCGGAGCCGGGAGCGGATGGGGGCCTGGAGTTCCGGCTTTGCCGATCACGGGCAGCGCGCGCATCAGCGACTGGGTGTAGATCACATGGCCGGTATTGGTGTAGGGGTGGACGCCGTCGCCGGCGAACGGAATCTTGCCGTCCTCTCCGGTCGGAATCTTCGACTCCACGTTCAGCTCATCGCCGGAAACGCGGGTCATCACCTGTCTGGCGTCCTTCATCGTCAATTTGCCCTCCTTTTCCAGCCGGGCGACCTCATAACTCATGTTGACGGTCGGAATCGCGTAGTGGTCCGCGATCTCCTCCATTACCGAGGCGGAACGCGGCAGTTTGCCGTTTTTGAAATCGTTCACGCTGGCGGCGGTGACGGTGTAGACGAAGCAGATATCGGTTTCCGGAAAACGTTTCCGTATCTGGCGGACGATTCCCTCCATCGAGCGGCGGATGTTGAGCGGCCTGGCGCCCGCATCGTTGACCGCAAATTCCACGAACACCAGATCCGGTTTATGGACAAGCACATCCGCGTCAAGCCGGAATACGCCGAGGTCGGAGCCTGTTCCGCCGATCGCGGCGTTGATCTCACTGATTTTGGCATTTTGAAACAGTTTCCTGAAATAGTCCAGGCTCTGCACTCGCCAGCCGTTCTGGGCGGTGATGCTGCCGCCGAAATAGGCGATCCGCACGTCTTTGCCGTCGTGGAGCTTCCGGTAGAAGTTCGGCAGGCCGCCGCGGATTGCGTAAGGTTCCGAAGCCCGGGGTTCGAACCGGTTCGGGTCGTCGGCGGCTCCGGCGGTCAGCATGGCGACCGCCGCCAGCAGAAAGGCAAACAGTTTCATTCGAGGCTCCTTCAACATTTAAGGGTGCACAACTGCATCGTTATAGAGAATAATGCTCCGTTCCGTCCCTGTCAAGTGCAGGGCTTCAGAAATAACCGGATTTTTTGCGGCTCTTCTGTCGAATATTGCCGTACTTAAACCGTTTAAATTCCTTATTATGAAAAATGGTTTTTGATTTTTCATGTAGAAAAGGTTTCAAATTCATAAAAATTCGATTGACTTCACGAAATGCCGCTGTTATATTACCGAAGAGTCTCGGTGTCGAAACCATAATCAACCTTGAAAGGAAGCGGAAGAAAAAAATGCATTGGATCGATTGGTGTATCATGATCATTCCACTGATCATCATCCTGGGGGCGGCGATCTATTCAGGCAAATATGTCCGGGGCGTGGTTGACTTCCTCGCCGCGGGACGTGTGGCCGGGCGTTACGTGATCTCAGTTGGAGACCTGACTTCAGGACTCAGCGTCATCACTCTGGTGGCATTGGTGGAAGCCAAGTACCAGACCGGCTACGGAGTGGAGTTCTGGGGCAAGCTGACCGCGCCGCTGGGCGTGGTGTTCGCATTGACCGGCTATTGCGTGTACCGGTGGCGCGAAACTAAGGCGCTCTCTTTCGGCCAGTTCCTTGAAATGCGCTACAACCGGGCGTTCCGCATTTTCGCTTCGGCGCTGCGGACGATTTCGGAAATGATCACCAACGCGCTCGGACCGGCGATTGCGGTGAACTTCTTCATCTATTTCCTCGGCCTGCCGCATTCGGTTTCGATTTTCGGGCTTTCGATCCCGTGCTTCACGATTATTCTGATCTTGCTGATGGCAATGGCGATGGTCTGCATCTGGCCGGGCGGCCGGGTGTCGCTGATCATTACCGATACCTTTCAGGGGCTGCTCTGCTATCCGGTATTCGTGATTATCGTCGGCTATATCCTGTTGAACATCTCGTGGGACGGCGAAATCGCCCCGACCATGATGGACCGCGTCCCCGGCGAAAACTTCATCAATCCCTATGACGTCAGCAAACTGCGCGACTTCAACATCTTCTCGCTGGTCGTGACGTTGTTCGCGAATATTCTGAACCGGGCAAGCTGGTTCGGCAACGACTCCTCCAACTCCGCCCGGACGCCCCACGAACAGAAGATGGCGGGCATCCTCGGCGCTTGGCGCAGCGGATTTTCTTATGTGATGCTGATGGTGATCGCGGTGATGGTGATCACCATCATGAACCACCAGAACTTCTCCGATCGGGCCAAGAATATCCGCGACACCCTTGTGACCAAGGCTGCGGAGGAAACGATCGCCGATCCGGTTGAACGCGCCGCCGCAGTAGCGGCCGGAACGGCGATCCCGGAGAGGAAGCATCAGATCGGCGTCGATGCGCCGCTCTCGCGGACGAACAATCTCGAGACTCCGATCTTCGAGGCTGTCCATGACGTGGTCGGCAGGGACGGGGACGGCAACCTGACTTTCCAGCGCTTCCGCACTATCTATCAGCAGATGATGATGAGCATCACGCTGCGTCAGAGCTTCCCGGTCGGATTGCTCGGTCTTTTCGGTCTGCTGATGATCATGCTGGTGCTTTCGACCGATGACTCACGCATCTTCAACGCGTCCAGCACGATCCTGCAGGACGTGATCATGCCGTTCCGCAAGACGCCGCTGACGCCCAAACAGCATTTGCTGTGGCTGCGGCTGTGTTCGCTCGGCGTGGCGCTGTTTTTTGTGACGTTCAGCATGTTGTTCGTGCAGTTGGACTATATCAATATGTTCGTTACGATCATGTGTTCGATCTGGCTCGGCGGGGCCGGCCCGGTGATGATCGGCGGCCTGTACAGCCGGTTCGGCAATACGACCGGCGCATTCGCGGCGATCTTCGCCGGTTCCGGCATTTCGATCAGCGGCATCTTTCTGCAGAGCCACTGGGCGAAACATATTTACCCGTTTCTGGTCGAACAGGGATGGGATGCGCCGCTGGCGAGTTTCCTGTCGCTGTTGAGTTCGCCGTTCGAGCCTTTCATCGTCTGGGAGATGACGCCGGAAAAATTCCCGATCAACTCCTATGAAATCTACTTCATCGCGATGGTCAGCGGCATCGCCGCTTACATCATCGGCTCGCTGGTCACCTACAAAGGCCCCTACAACCTGGACCGGCTGCTGCACCGGGGCATTTACAGCATCGACGGCGAAAAACAGATCAAATCCGCCTGGACCTGGGGCAATGTCTGGAATAAGCTGATCGGCATCACGCCGGAGTACACCCGCGGCGACCGGATCATCGCATGGAGCGTATTTTTCTACTCCTTCGTCTACCAGCTGCTGATTTCGTTCGTTCTGGTGGTGATCTGGAACGTGATTTCACCGTGGCCGGTGATCTGGTGGAAGTATTACTTCTGGATCACCACGCTGGTGATTCCGTCGCTGGCCGGCATCGTGACCACGGTCTGGTTCTGCTGGGGCGGGCTCCGGGATGCGATCCGGCTCTTCCGCGACCTGGAAGCGCGGGTCGACAACCCGCTGGACGACGGCCGCGTCTCCGGTCAGGTCTCGGTGGCGGATCTGGCCGCGCTGGAAAAGGTGGAAGAAAAAGAGGAAAAGAAATAACGCGCTTTTCCGCCGAAGCGGACGCCTGTTCCGGGAATGTTTCCGGGACAGGCGTTTTTCGTGCTTGCAGAAAACGGTTCGCAGATGTATTTTACGGACGATCCCTTTTTTTTATCCGGTTGGAATCATGATGAACGACAAATTCAAAGGTTTTTTGCTCGGCGCGGTCGCGGCGGCCACCTACGGCATGAATCCGCTTTTCGCGCTGCCGCTGTACCAGGAGGGACTGGGGGCGGATTCGGTTCTGTTCTACCGGTATTCGATGGCGGTGGCGATGCTGGGAATGCTGATGAAATTTCAGCGTCAATCCTTCCGTTTGAAAAAGAACGAGGTGTTGCCGCTGATCGTCGGCGGCTTGCTCTTCGCGGGTTCCTCGCTCACTTTGTTTCTTGCCTACCGGTATATGGATGCCGGAATCGCTTCGACCATCCTGTTCGTCTATCCGGTGATGGTGGCGGTGATCATGGCGATGTTTTTCCGGGAGAAGCTCACTCCGGTGACGGTGGGCAGCATCGTTCTGGCGTTGACGGGCATCGGGCTGCTTTACAAAGGCGGCGACGGCGGGCCGCTGAGCATGACCGGGATCATTCTGATTATGCTGTCGGCGCTCTCCTACGCGATTTATATGGTTGGGGTGAAGCAGTCCGCATTGAAGAATCTGCCCGGAATGCGGCTGACCTTTTATATACTGCTTTTCGGATTGGCGGTCTATGTGATCCGGTTGAAGTTCGGGTTGGAGCTGCAGGTGATCCCATCGTGGAAAGGGTGGGGAAATGTGGTGGCGCTCGCTTTTTTGCCCACGGTGGTTTCTCTGCTGTGCACAACGCTGGCCATCCGTTATATCGGGGCGACGCCGGCCGCGATTCTGGGGGCGCTTGAACCGGTTACCGCGGTGTTTTTCGGCGTGATGGTCTTCGGGGAGCAGCTGACGTTCCGGCTGGCGATCGGAATCGTGATGATCATTATTTCGGTTTCGCTGATCATTGCCGGAAAAGCGGCGGCGGGACGGCTGAACGCGGCCTTTTTCCGGTTGGTCGAGAGGATTCGGCGAGCGCGCCGGCGGCGGAAAATAAAGGAGAATGGGAGATGAAAAATACTGTATTGCTGGTGGTCGATGTGCAGAATGCGCTGATTGCGAAACAGCCGTATCGCGGGCAGGAGCTGCTCGAAAACATCGGCGTCCTGACCGGCGCCTGCCGGGAGAGTGGCATCGAAGTTGTCTATGTCCGCCATGACGGCAGTGCGCGCGGCATGCTGGTTCCGGGGACGACGGAGTGGGAGATCGTTTCCGCAATCGCCCCGCTTCCCGGCGAGCGGATTTTCGACAAGCGTTTCTGCAGCTCCTTTCAGGAGACCGGACTGGAGAAATACCTGAAGGAAAAAGAGGCCCGGCAGTTGATTCTGACCGGCATGCAGACGGAGTACTGCATCGACGCCACCTGCAAGGCGGCGTTTGAACGCGGTTACCGGGTCGTGGTGCCGGAGGCGGCGACTTCGACCTTCGACAACCCGTTCCTGACCGGCAGGCAGTTGTGTGAATTTTACGAGAATCTGATCTGGCGTCCCTGTTTCGTCGGGGTGATGCCGGTTCCGGAACTGCTGAAGCGGATTCCGGCGGACAAGTGAGGGGGCGATGGAAGAACTCTGCCGGCTGTTGAATGCGGGCCGCTTTATTTCGCGCGGCAAGGGACGGCACGCGACGCGGGTGATCGACTCCTATGAGCTGATTCTGGTGATCGCCGGAACGTTGCGGATGTTCGAAGAGGAGAGCGAGTTCGCATTGCAGCCGGGCGACCGGCTGCTGCTGCGTCCCGGTCTGCGGCACGGCGGCACGGCGGCGTATGAACCGGGGCTTTCCTTTTACTGGTGCCATTACCGGCCGCGCGGCGAAGTTTCCCGGGTGCGGCTGGACGCGTTGGCGGGAATGGGGAAATCGGCCCGGCCGGAGCGGTTCAGCGATTGTTTCGGGATGCTGCTCGCGGAGCAGCGCGACCGGGAGTCCGGTTCTGCCGGTTCGCAGCGGCGGCTGGACCTGCTCGGCGAACTGTTGCTGTCGGAGGCGGCGGAAAGCTGTGCCGCGCGGCCGGGCAATGAACCTGATCCGCTGGCCGAACGGGCGCGCCGTTACATCAAGCTCCATTACGAGGAATCGATTTCGACGGCTTCCCTTGCCGGTGAACTGCGCTGCCACCCGGACTATCTGGGGCGGCTTTACCGGAAGAATTTCGGGATATCGGTGACCGATGAAATCAATCGCGTCCGGGTCGCCGCCGCCTGCCGGGCGTTGCGGGAGACCGGCAAGTCGGTGAAGGAAATTGCGTTTGAGGCCGGGTTCAACGACCTCGCTTATTTCCGGCGCCGTTTTTTCCGGGAATGCGGTCTCTCCCCGGCCCGTTATCGTGCCGAACGCGACGGCGAACATGTGAATACCGAATGAGAAAACCGCCGGAGCGCGGATAATGGCGGAAAAAAACAGCGCGGTCATTAGAAAAACGGCGCTTGCCGACTTATATTACTATTGGATGTATCTGGGTACGTATCTCCAAACTGTGAGGATTTTATGATAAAACGGGTGCGCAGGTTATATATCGCCGACTACCTGATTACGCCGGATCACCGGATCGAGAACGGTGCGGTGCTTTGCGAGGATGAACGGATTCTGGCCGTCGGCGGGCTTTCCGCATTCAGCCGCGATCCGGGGTTGGAGGTGCTGACCTTCAACAACGCCTATATGACGCCGGGCTTCATCGACACGCACATCCACGGGGCAGGCGGCTTCGACTGCTCGTCGGTGGATATCTCGCCGCGGCCGATCGACGCGATGAGCCGGATTCTGGGCGAACGGGGCGTGACCAGCTTTTTCCCGACCGTGGTGGCATCTCCGAAGCAGGAGATGCTGGACAATCTGGCGAAGCTGGCCAAAGAGATGCAGCGCGAGCTTCCCGGCGCGGTTGCCGCTGGAATCAATCTCGAAGGCCCGTTCATCAATCCTTTCAAGCGCGGCGCGCAGCAGGAGGAGTCGATCCTGCCGATCGACCTCGAATTCGCCCGCGACCTGATCGACGCGGGCGGCGGAATGGTCAAGGTGATGACCTTTGCGCCCGAACTGGAAAAGGCGGCACAACTGGTCGAGTTCCTGATCGGCTGCGGCGTGAAGCCGTCGATGGGGCACAGCATCGCGAATGAGGAGCAGACCATGCGGGCCATCGACGCCGGGGCGAGCTACTGCACGCACCTGTTCAACGGGATGCCGCCGCTGCACCAGCGCGAGATGGGGCTTTCGAGCATCGCATTGACCGACAACCGGGTCACGGTGGAGCTGATCATCGACGGGCGGCACATCCATCCGCGCATGGTCGATCTCGCCTGCCGCTGCAAGCAGGCGCACCAGCTGGTCGGCATCAGCGACTGCACGATGGCCGCGGGCATGCCGAACGGGGAGTACCGGATCGGCCCTTCGCCGATCAAAGTGAAGGACGGTTTTTCGCAGACCGAACAGAGCATTCTGGCCGGAACCACCACGATGCTGGATACCGGCTGGCACAGCCTGATGAGCTGCGGCCACCTGGCCGAAACCCAGGCGGCGATGGCGGTGACCTGCAATCCGGCGGCGGCGTTCGGCCTCGGCGACCGGGGCATCCTGCTGCCGAACCGCCGGGCGGACCTCGCCATTTTCGAACAGAAGACCAACCGGCCGCTGCTGACCGTCTGCAACGGCAAAATCGTTTACCGCGCGGAGAATCAATGAACTATCAGCTTTTGGACAGCGGGCATCTGCGGAAACTCGAACAGGTGGGGCCTTACCGCCTGATCCGTCCCGCTTTGAATGCATTCTGGGGACCATCGCTCCCGGCATCCGAATGGGAGGCGGCGGACGCGGTGTTCACGCGCGACAGCTCCGGCGGCGGCAAGTGGAGCTTCCGGAACCGCCTGCCGGAAGCGTGGTTCGCCGAATGGGGCGGTTTCGAGCTGAAGATGAAACCGACCGGTTTCGGCCATCTCGGTTTTTTCGCCGAACAGTACCGCAACTGGGATTTCTTCCGCTCGCCGGAATCCGGGCTGGGGGAGGGGACGAAGGCGCTGAATCTGTTCGCCTACTCCGGCGTCGGCTCGATGGCGATGGCGCAGGCGGGGGCTTCTGTCTGCCACCTCGACGCATCGCGCGGAATGATCGAGTGGGGACAGGAGAATATGGCCCGCAATCCGCAGGTGCCTGACGCGATCCGCTGGATCGCCGACGATGTGAATAAGTTCACGATGCGCGAGGTGCGGCGCGGCAACAAATACAACCTGATCGCACTCGATCCGCCGACATTCGGGCGCGGCTCCAACGGGCAGGTCTGGAAGATCGAGGACGACCTGCCGAAGCTGCTGGCGCGCTGCAATGAGCTGCGCGACCGTTCAAGGCCGTTCACGGTGGTGCTGAGCTGCCATTCGCCGGGCTTTTCGATTCTGGTGCTGGAGCGGCTGGCGGAAGCGGCGTTCGGCCGGGGAGGGGAGTTCGAGTCGTTTGAGATGACCGTCCCGGAAAGCACCGGCCGCGAGCTGCCCGCCGGGATTTCGGTGCGCTGCCGGGTGAAATAAGCGAAAAGGATTGAGATGGGAACGCCGAGCTTTATCTGGGAGTTATTTTCCCATTGAATCACAAAAGAGAAGGAGGGTTTTATGAAGATGCAAAGTGTTCTGACCGTGGCGGCGCTGGCTGCCGGAGCGATGCTGACGGCGGCCGATATTCAGTTGCCGAAGCCGCAGATTTCGGGGGGCGCGCCGCTGCTGACCACATTGGCCAGGCGGAGCACCAACCGCAATATGGACGGCAAGGCGCTTTCCAAGCAGCAGCTTTCCGACTTGCTGTGGGCGGCCAACGGCATCAACCGCCCCGACGGCAAGCGTACCGCCCCGACCGCGATGAACAAGCAGGAAATCTCCCTCTACGCGGTCTTGCCGGATGGTGCTTACCGTTATGAACCGGCTACGCACCGGCTGGTCGAAGTCGCGGCGGAAAAGTCCAGTCTCGATAACAACGCCTCCGTGGTGATCGTGCTGGTCGCCGACCGGGATAAACAACCCGGCGAAAAGTGGGCCGCCGTTGATTGCGGCTTCGTCGGCCAGAATATCTACCTCTACTGCGCGGCGAACAATCTGGCGACCGTGTTCAAGGGCAGCTTCAACGCCGACAACCTGAAAAAGCTGCTGAAACTCGAAAAGAACCAGGTGCCGATGTTCATCCAGCCGGTCGGCTTCCCGAAATAATTGCGGCGGGATCGCTCCGAGCGTGGCGTTTCTCTGCTGCTTTGCGGTCGAACAGTGAGGAGGTTGGGCGTGTTTCATGAAATCATCGTCCTTCTCTGGCTTGCGGTTCTTCCGGCGATCTTATGGGCGATCCCGAAAACCCGCCGGATGACCGGTTCGTGGATTACCGCGTTGAAAACCGTACCGCTGGGTTGCCTGACGATCTGGCTGCTGCCGACTGTTTTTTGCTGCATGATATACTGGCTGCACAGGCCTGCTTTACGTAATGCCTTGCTGGAGTTGGGATGTCTGGCAGTTGGCTTTGCCGTCGGGATTTTCCTGATCATGAAGCTGGCGCGGTGGAGCTGGCGGCGCTGGCATGCGGAGGGAAAACGCTCGATTCTTCCCTTCGATGTCATCTTTCTGTTTTTCGCTTTCAGTACCGTATCCATTTCGTGGGCAATACCGATTGTGCAATACTCGAGCAATATGGAGGAATTTCATGGTGAGTGGCAGTCTTTCAGATTGTCGGATGAAAACGGGGTGAAAATCACGTTCGAGCAACGCCCGATCCACCCGTTTCTGGCGGAGTATGATTACCGGCTCGCCTTCCGGCGGAATGGAACAACGGTGTTTCGCAACTTGCGGACCAATACCGGCGGACGCACCCATTTCAATCTCTACCGGTTGAAGGATGGGCGGCTGCTTTTCTCCGACAAGGACGGCGATTATATCGTCGACCCGAATCTGCCGGAGGTATGGTATCTGCATGAAACCGACGGCAGGAAGTATGCGGTTCCGTTTCCGCATGAAAGGTTGAGAAGCTGGAGCTGGGAGATGGAGGATGGCACGATGATGTTCCGATACAATCATGGCTGTGCGATACCGGCGGTCCCGCTGACGGATGAACTGGAAGGGAAGGTGTACTACGGCTGCATCACAAATGATTTCTATTTGGAAGCCGGGAAACAGGCGCCGTCGCTTGAGAAAAGGAGATTCAATTGATGATTGCGGTCGATGCCGAAAAGTGTGTGCGGTGCGGCGCCTGTGTGCGGGACTGCATTGTCGAAGTGTTGAAGCCCGGCGCGGACGGCGTGCCGTGTGTCGCTTCCGGCGAGGAACGGTTCTGCCTGAACTGCCAGCACTGTCTGGCGGTGTGTCCGCAGGGGGCGGTCGTCTGCAACGGCGTGACGCCGGAGGAGTGCGCCGGAATCGGACCGCTGCCCGGCGCGGCGGAGCTGTTCAACCTGCTCCGCCAGCGGCGCAGCATCCGGCAGTACCGGCCGGAAAACCTTGAGCCGGAGATCATCGACCGGCTGGTGGAGTCGCTGGCGTGGATTCCGACCGGCTGCAACGACCACCGGCTGTTTTTCACGGTGATCCGGGAACAGCGGGAGATGGCCTTTTTCCGCGCCGAAATGAGCCGGCAGCTGAATCTGTTGATCCGTACCGGCATCATGCGGCTGGTCTATCCCGGTTACAAGCGGTATCTGGAGGAGATCGCCGGCGGGAAGGATGTGGTGTTTCGCAATGCCCCGCATATGATCGTCGCGGCGACGCCGCGCAGCGCGCCGTGCAAAGAAGCCGATCCGTGGATCGCGCTGAGTTACTTCGACCTGTTTGCGCAGACGCTCGGCGTCGGCACTTGCTGGTGCGGCTTCGCGGTTCACGCGTTCCGCTGGAACCGGCGGCTGCGCAAGCGCCTGAATCTGCCGCCCGGTTATCGAATCGGAGCGGTGCTGCTCTTCGGCGCCCCGGATGTCCGGTACGCGCGGGCCACGCGCCCGGAACAATTCGGCGTTTCTTCATGACGTGAAAGTTTTTCGGAAAAATGGTTAGTCTGTGCTAATAATCGGTTTGACTTCGGCTCTCTTGCTGGTATATTAGAAGAAATCGAAAGGGAGCTTTCTTGTTATGAGCAAAAACGATATTTCCAGCAGTCTGGAAGATTATCTCGAGGCAATCGCCGAGATCATCGAGCGCAACGGGCATGCGCATACCAAAGATATCGCCGACCGGCTCGGCGTGAAAATGCCGTCGGTCACCAATGCGCTGCAGGCGCTTTCGGCGCGCGGGCTGATCCATTACCAGTCGCACAGCCCGGTGGAGTTGACGACCGAAGGGGCGCAGACCGCCGCGGTGATCCGTCACCGGCATACGGCCCTCAAAAAGTTTTTCTCCGAGATTCTGAAGTTGGAAAACAAAGAGGCCGACACAACCGCGTGCAAGATCGAACATGTGATCGGTGAAACGGTTCTTTCGCGCTTTGTGGCGCTGATCGACGCGATTTCCGACCGGGAGGATTGCGCGCCGCTGCGGGAATACCTCGCCAGCACCATGCCGAAAATCTGCCCGGATGAAACCGAGGAGCTGATTTCGCTGGACCAGCTTCCGAAAGACAAATCCGCCGTGGTGGTCAAAGTGGCCGAAGGGCTGCGGGGCCTGAAGAAGTTCGCGGATCTCGGGCTGGTGCCGGGAACGTTGCTCCAGTTTGAAGGCCGTGCTCCGTTCGGGGATCTGTTGCGGATCAAGGTGATGGGCAGCAGCCTGTCGCTTCGGGCCGGAGACGCCCAGTATATCTGGGTCAAGCTCGCCGACTGACGGCGGCTTTTTTTGAATATGAATTTAGCAGCACCTAAGCGAATTTAGCAGCATCTAACAAAATCAGGATTGCTTTTTATCATGGATAAGCATATTTACCGGATCGCGCTCGCGGGTAACCCGAACTGCGGAAAAACCACGATTTTCAACCAGCTGACCGGCACCCGGCAGCATGTCGGCAACTACCCCGGCGTGACGGTCGAACGCAAGAGCGGCATGTGCCGGATCAACGATTTCCAGATCGAGATCATCGACCTGCCGGGCATTTACAGTCTGTCGAACTCCTCGCCGGAGGAGAAGGTCGCGTTTCAGGAGCTTCTGAACGGCGGGATCGACCTGATCCTGAACGTCGTCGACTCCGGCAACGCCCAGCGCAACCTTTACCTGACCACGCAGCTGGCCGAACTTGACCTGCCGATGCTGCTGGTGTTCAATATGATCGACGATGCGAAGCAGCGCGGGCTGCACTTCGATTTTGAAAAGTTGAGCGGTTTCTTCGGCGCTCCGATCGTAAAGACGGTCGGTTCGACCGGTTTCGGCATGAAGGAGTTGCGCGACGAGGTCTACCGCATTGCGCATGAGGCGACGCCGCAGCGGCCGGTCAAGCCGAAGTACGGCCCCAAGACCGATCAGGCGATCCGGGCATTGACCGACGAGGTCGCCAAAGTGCAGCGGCCGGAAACCCGGCTGGTTCCGGCCCGCTATTTCGCGATCAAGCTGCTGGAAAACGATCCGGAAATCTGTGCGCGGCCGGAATTCGCGTCGCTGCTGGCGTCGGCCGAGGAGTGGCGCGAGGCGATTACCACCCGGAACGGGATCAACAGCCGCACGCTGATGGCGGACTTCCGCTACGGCGTGATCGCCGGAGCCTGCCGGGAGGCGATTTCGATCAGCAACGAACGCCGCCGCCAGCTCTCCGACACCATCGACAAATATGTGACGAACCGGTTTCTCGGCGTGCCGATTTTCCTGGTGATGATGTATCTGGTCTTCATGTTCACCTTTACGGTAGGCCAGTATCCGATGGACTGGCTGGAAATGCTGTTCGGCGCGCTCGGCAACGGGATCAATTCGATCTGGCCGGCGGGACAAGCGGAGTTTCTGCGGGCGCTGCTGGTGGACGGCATCATCGGCGGCGTCGGCGGCGTGCTGGTGTTTCTGCCGAACATCCTGCTGCTCTTCATCGCAATCGCGTTTCTGGAGGGGACCGGTTATATGGCGCGGGCGGCTTTCGTGATGGACGGCTTCATGCACATGTTCGGGCTGCACGGCAAAAGCTTTATTCCGATGCTGCTCGGTTTCGGCTGCTCGGTCCCGGCGGTGATGGCGACCCGCACCATCGAATCCGAACGCGACCGGCTGACCACGATTATGGTGATCCCCTTCATGAGCTGCGGGGCGCGGCTCCCGATCTACGCTTTGATCATCCCTGCCTTTTTCGCGCTGAAATACCAGGCGCTGGTGATGTGGCTGATGTACGTGATCGGCGTGGTGGTGGCGCTCGGCGGCGCGCTGCTGCTGAAATCCACGATTTTCAAAGGGGAAGGGGAGGTGTTCGTAATGGAGCTGCCGCCCTACCGGATGCCGACGCTGCGCAGCATCCTGATCCAGATGTGGGAGCGGGCGGTGCTCTATCTGCAGAAAGCGGCGACGATCATCCTGCTTGCGTCGATCGTGATGTTCGTGATCACCACTTTCCCGGAAAAGAAGGAGTTCTCCACCGATTTCGAAGCGAAGATCGCGCAGGTCGAGGAGTCGAAAAAACTGACGCAGGAGGAAAAAACGGAACAGGTTTCCGCATTGAGCGGAGAAATGCAGTCCGAGAAGCTGCAGTATTCGATCGCGGGCCGGATCGGCAAGGGGCTGGCCGTGGTGCTCAAACCGCTCGGCTTCGACTGGCGGGTCAGCTCCGCGCTGATCGGCGCATTCGCGGCCAAGGAGATCTTCGTCGCCCAGCTCGGCGTGCTTTTCTCAATCGAGGGTGCCGATGAGACCTCCGAAACGCTGCAAAGCCAGCTGCGCAAGGCGTATACGCCGCTGCAGGCTTTCTGCATCATGCTTTTCTGTTTGCTGACCGTCCCCTGCATGGCGACGGTCGCGGTGGTCAAGCGGGAGACCAACTCGTGGAAGCTGACTTTCCTGCAGATCGCCGGTTTTACCGCGGTTGCCTATGTGCTGACCCTGATCGTCTATCAGGGCGGCACGCTGCTGCAGCTCGGCACGAAGCTGTTGCTGTGATGATGACGGCGATGGAATTTGACGAGGCGTTCCGGCGGCTGGCCGGAACGGTGAGGAAGAAGCTCGAACGGGCCAGCGGCTGCCATGATTTCGATCACACCCTCCGGGTGTTGCGCAATGCGGAGCTGCTGGCGGAGGAGCTTCCCGCCGCCGATTTGCGGATTGTGCGGCTGGCGGCGCTGCTGCACGACTTCGCCCGTCCCGAGGAGATGGCCGCGAAGGGAAAGCTCTGCCACGCGGTACTGGGAGCGGAGCTGGTCCGGCCATTGCTGGCCGAAGCCGGGTTTGAACCGGAAACAGTCGACCGGGTGTCGCAGGCGGTGTTGACCCACCGCTACCGGGCGAACCGGATCCCGGCGACGCTTGAGGCGCAGATTGTCTATGATGCGGACAAGCTCGACTCGCTTGGAGCGGTCGGGATCGGCCGCGCTTTCCTGTTTGCCGGACGTGAGCACGCGCGGCTCCATAACACCCGCGAGGAGGCGCTCGGTTCTGCGGAGTACAGCCGCGAGGATACCGCCTACCGGGAATATCTGGTGAAACTGAGCAAGCTGCCCGGCTGCATGCTGACGGCCCCGGGCCGTCGCATCGCCGGGGAACGGGCCGGATTCATGCATGAGTTCTTTGACCGGCTCAACTCCGAAACCGGCCTGTAATACCGGTTCCTTCTGACACATTATCCCGCATTCCCGGCGGGATTTTTTTTGTTCACTTGTTGAACATTAAAGTTCATCAGATAAAATATTGTTCAAAATTTTTGGTTTTGCTATTGACATTTACCGCATTGTTTGGTATAATTAATCATAGTTGAACGATGAACTTTCAATGAACGGAATAAACTCATGGCGGAATATTCGATACGGGACATCGCGCGGATGGCAGGTGTTTCGGTGGGAACCGTGAGCCGGATCCTGAACAACGCCGACAACGTCAGCGACGAAATTCGCAGGCGGACGCTGGATGTGATCCGGCAGGTGAATTATCAGGCGGGCAGGCGCGGACGCCGCCCGGTGCACACATTCGAACGGGTTCCGGAGAGGAACGGCCGAAAAATCCGGACGATCGCGATGCTTTCGCCGGGCATGTCATCGGCGTGGAAAGGCAATGAATTGTGGACCACTTTCCTCTCCGGCATCGAACGCGCCTGCGGCGAACGCGGCGCGCGGCTGGCGATCTATATGGCCGACATGAATCCCGACGAGATCGTCCGGGAGATTTCGCAGAGCGCCGACGGCGTGCTGATCAAAACCAATCAGGTGATGCCGGATTATACGGAAGAATTGATTTCACGGCTTCCCTGCGTCGGTTTCGGCGCGCTTCCGACGCCCGGGGCATACCCGCAGGTGGTGCTGGACAATCACGCGGGCGGTGCGATTGCGGTGCGCGAACTCCTGCAGATGGGGCATCGCCGGATCGCGTTTTTGAATCATGAAGCGCAGAACGGCATTTTCATCGCCCGTTCCAACGGTTATATCGAAGTGATGAAAAGCGCGGGATTGTTCCGTAACGAATATCTGCTGGAGCTGCAGCTCGCCGAATATCACAGCATCACCGCGCCGGAAACGGTTCCGCCGGACCTCTCCGGCGCGCTCAGCCGCCTGATGGCGCTGCCTGAACCGCCGACGGCGGTGGTGGTCGGGAATGACTGGGGTGCATTCGGCCTGCTGCGCGCCTGCCGGACGTGCGGGATGCGCGTTCCCGAGGATTTGAGCATAATCGGCATGGATGATTCGGGAAATCTGCCGACACTGGTGACGCCGACACTGGCTTCGGTGGCGATGCCGTTCGATCAGGTTGCATATTTCGCCTCCTGCACGCTCTGCGACCTGATGGAGGGAGTAGGAACCCACCAGCGCAATGTATCCTCGATCGTGCAGATTGCCGGTGAACTGAAAAAACGCGATTCGATCAGGCCGGAAAGCGTATAGTCCCATAATAGCAAGTATGTTAAGCGTGCGGCAAGGTGCCGCTGCCGGGTGCGTGCTCTACGCCCTTCGAGGTCGCGCGGCGGCCGGCACATGCAAGGCGAAGGTTGGTTTCCACCCCACTTCGCGGCGCACAACAAGCGCGGTCAGCGCCGCGAACGGCGGCAAGGTGCCGCTGCCGGGTACGCGCTCTACGCCCTTCGGGGTCGCGCGGCGGCTGATACAGACAGGCATTGGTTGGTTTGCAAAGCCGTTTACGCGGCGTACAATAAGCGCGGCAAGCGCCGCGAACGAATGTGAGGGAATTACTTGCCTTTGGCAAGTAACGAGGAACATCGTGACGAAGCCGAACGTAGAGAGCGAAGCCCCTCCGGCGTAGTGAGCGCAGCGAACGTTGAGGAGTTGACGGGCGCAGCCCGGCAAGTAAGGGGCGCTAGCCCCGCCGCGAATGGAAGTGCTTCGCAAGTCAACGTGAGTTCCGACACGAGCGGGGAGGTCCGGACGGGCGATCGTGCACGCCGCAGGCGGGCAGGCTTTGAAAAAGCCCCTCCGGAGCCATCCGCATAAGACATAACAACCAGTTTGTGACTGGCAACGATACGGAAAGGCGAATTAAACTTAAGTATAATTACATGATCACGTGCGACTGAAAAGCGGAGCCAGAAGGATGCTTCGCGTCGGAGAAAAATCAGGAGTAAACAGATGATTATAAAGCGGTAAACACCACAATTATATTAACATACTTGCTATTATAAGACGGAGGAAAAAATGAAAAAACAAACTTTTACCTTAATTGAGCTGCTCGTGGTGATAGCCATTATCGCGATTCTGGCGGCGATGCTGCTGCCGGCGCTGAACCGGGCCCGGGATGCGGCGCGACAGACATCCTGCCTGAACAATATGAAACAGATGGGAACGTTCATCGGTCTGTACGGCGCGGATAACGAAGATTTGCCGCCAACCTCGCGGCGCGGCGATTACGGCGTCGGAAAAGTATTGTATGATGCCGGATATATCAACACTTCCGGACTGAAGTTCCTGCGCTGCCCGGGAACGCAAGGCAACCGCATCCGTTCCAACGACGGCGGGGTGGATATCAATGGGACGAAAACCTATTTCGGCATCACGCTTCAGCCGAATCTGTTCTTTATGCCGATGGAAGATAAAAGCATGGTGGGATCGACTCAGTTGAATCTGTATGACGGGCCTTATTACAAAAAGATTTCCTCTTTCCGCAATCCGAGTACGACTATGGCGATGGGGGAATATTTCAGTACCGGTTGGGATGCCGATCCGACGGTGGTTGCCTGGGTTAAGTACGTAGAAATGCACGAACCCTCCGGTTTGCTGCTGATCAATGCCAAGACTGCCGCCACCCATGACGGTACTGCTAAAAATATGTTATATATCGGCGGTAACGCCGGTAAATTCCGGCTGAGTCCGAACCGCAGCGCAATCGCGACCAAGGAACTCTGGGGCACTAAGACCAATATCTGACAACTGAAAGAAAAGATTGATTCAATATGAAAAAACAATATGTTTGGTTAGCCGGCATGGCGTTTGCTTTGGGAACTGCCGGCTTGGGGGCAGCGCAGATCTTTCAGGAAAAGGATTTGCAGTTCAAACCGTCGGATAACGGTTCTGATACCGGCGCTTTCCAATCGAAGGTGAACGACGGTGTGATTGAAATCGACTTCACCGACCGGACCAACCAGGATAATTATCTGCATATCGACCTTGGGAAATTCGATCTCGCCGAATATCTCCCCGGCGGTTATCTGGAAATTGATGCGGAGGTGGACAAGCCGATCCTGCGGATCGCCGCTTCTCTTTCCGAACCGGCCCGGTTCTGGCCGACCCGGCTGTTTGTGGAGCAGGAGGCGACGATGAAACCGGGACGGCGGGCCTACCGTTTCTATTTCGACACCCTGCCGGCGAAGCGGCTGAAGGCGAACCGCGACCATCTGTATATTTTCCTGCATGATATCGGCGGCGAATCCAAAGGAAAAGCCAAGGTCCGCATCCACGGCACCAGACTGGTGAAGAGCGCCTCCGATTACACGCAGCAGAAGAATGCGTGCTACCGTGAACAGTACAACTGGCGCAATTACCCGGAACTGGGCAAGTTCTACCGGGGCAAATACGACCGGCTGGTTCCGGCTGAGGCGCTGGACGCCAATCCGTTCGTCTCCTCCGTGAGCTTGAACGGCGAGTTTCAGAAGAGCTTTATCGGCGACATCACCTGGAAGTACGACCAGCTCACCGACACCTCGTTCGCCCGTCCCGGCGAACCGTTGAAAGCGGCGAAACGCGTGACCGTGCCGGAGGCGCCGGTGGCGGATCAGCCCGGCGGCTACTATCTGTACAAGAAGAATTTCAATTTCACTCCGAAGGCGGGCGAAAAAGTCTACCTGCGCATCGGCGACCTGGCCGACAGCGCCGAGATCTACTTGAACGGCGAACGGATCGGCACCCAGTCCGGTGCGCGCAAGCGGCATGAGTGGGTGTTGGAAAACGGTTCGCGCCAGACCAACACCTGGGGCAAGCCGGTCAAGGAGGTGGTGAAATTCCAGCACTTCGAGCGCATGGGGATCAAGTGCCCGTTCAATCCGGCCGACCTGCCGGATGCCGAAGTGATGATGCTGCCGATCTACACCGGCGAATATCCGTGGAACTATGCGTTCGACATCACCGATGCGCTGAAAGCAGGTGAAAACACGCTGGCGATCCGGCTCTACGGCAATCCGGTCAAAGGGTGGTGGATTTACCGGCACACCGAGGATCGCTCCTATAAGAATATCTTCGGCTTGCTGGGCGATGTCGAACTTCTGGTGGAGGCGCGCCCGGCCTTTGTTCGGGCGGAAAGCGCCAACGCCGGACAGGTCGCCGCCGACGGCACCGTGGAACGGGTGTTCAGCGGCAAGACGGTTCCCGGCGTGAAACGCGTGACGGTGACCGGCCACGACCGCCGCCTTGAACTTCCGGTCGACGGGCAGGGCAATTTCCGCGGCTCGCTGCGGCTTCCCGCCGGTTTCGACCGTTGGAATTTCACCTTGACCGCATTCGACGGGGAGGGGCGCGGCGTGGGCAGCCGGGATATCGCCTTCAACGGTTCGGTGATCGAACTGCGCGACGGGCGGCTCTATGTGAACGGCGACCGTTTCGTGATCCGCGGCATCAACGGCGAGGTCGGGATCGAGTGGGACAACGACCGCCGCCAGACCCGCCGCCGCTGGCTCAAGATGCTGGGCACCTACAAGCAGCTCGGCTTCAACGCGCTCCGGATCGAGGGCGCGACGCCGCAGCAGTTGCAGGATGCGCAGGATTACGGCCTGATGGTGATGCCGGTGTACGCCTCCGGCTCCTGCAACACGACCGAAGTCGCGCTGGGCAACCTCGAAGCGCCGGACCATGAGTTCAACACCGATGCGCACAAGGAGATGGCGCTGACGCTGTCGCAATACCCGAACATCCTTTTCTGGAACTCCGGCAACGAGAACCACCATACCGCCGGCTACAACGACAAGGTGCTGATGGACCGGTATCTGGAAACGGCCGAACGGTATCTGCACAAGTTCGACCCGGACCGTCGCCCGGTCACCTACGCCAATCTGGATACGTTCGGCACCGACTGGTTCTTCACCGCGGGGCAGGGGGTGCTGGGCTACAACAGCTACCGTTTCCCGGGCGACTTCACGCAGATGATGAAGGAAATCTATCAGGAAACCGGAATGCCGGTCGTCTTTTGCGAGTGGGGATTGACCGAAAATGAAACCAAAGGCACCGCGCTGCGGAAAAAGGATATTGCCCAGTGGGAAAAGGATATGGAAGCCAAGCTCGCTTCGATGCGCAACACCGAAGGGTGCGTCGGCGGTTTCCTGTACGCCCACCACGGCGAACTGCTCGACGTGCGGGGCCGGGAGTTCCTGCAGAAGGTGATGGCGCCTTTCCGGCTGACGCGGGAAGGCAATACGATCAAGTTTGAAAATCAGGATGTCGCGACACTGCGCAAGGTCAGCATCCAGCTGGTTTCGCCGGACAATGTGGTGGAGTCGGAGTGGCTCGACGAATTGAAGCCGGGCCGTTCGCTGCGGATCGCCTGCCCCGCCGAACTTCGCAACGACGCTTCGCTGCGCCTTGAAATCCGCTTTGAAACCCACCGCGGATTGAAGCACGCTTATACGAGAATGGTCAACCGGATCACCGAGGCCAAATAGGAGGAAAACGAAAAATGAAGAATCTGTACATGACATTGGCGATGTGCGCCGCCGCCGGAGCGATGGCCGGAGAGTTCTACCGGCTCGACCTGAACAACATGGAGCCGGGGACGGTGCTGGTGAAAACCGATTCGTCCGGTAAGATGAGTTCTCTGCGCCCGACGTGGGGCATGTGGCCGCGCACGCCGGATTCGGTCGGCGCGAAAGTCGTCGAGCGGGACGGCAGGAAAGTCCTTGAAATCGAAAAGGGGTTTCAGGTCAACGCCGCGGAGTGGAGCGCCAAAGAGAATGACGCCCAGCAGAGCGTGGTCTATTGCCGCGCCTCTTTCCTGATCCCGGAACTTGCGGGCAAGGGGATCGTCGGCTCGCTGCGGCTGCAGCAGGTCAACAACCGCACCGCCGCCTTTATCGGTTTCGAGCCGAAAGGGGACCGGTTCGATGTGCTGGTCAGCAACGGCGACGGCAACGGCAAGGTGGAGTGGCAGAAGGTCGGCCGGGTGGAGCCGGGCAAATGGTTCACCGTCGATATCAGGCTGGATTTCAACAGCAAAACCTGCGATGTGGCGCTCAATGGCGGCGGCTGGCAGACCGGCAAGAGGTTCCGCCATGCGTCGAGCTGGGTCGGCACGATGTGGGCGCAGGATCTGGGCAGCCGGGATTACCGTTATGACATCGAGGCCGGCGGCGTGACGCTGCTGGTACGCGATATTGTGTTCAGTTCTGATCCGATTGGAGAATAAGTTATGACAACGCCGCGCGGTTCGCTCCGGAATTTTCTGGAGGAAAGTCCTTTCCATGAGTTTCTGGAAAGCTGCTGGAATGGAAGTTACTATCTGAATTTTCCGGTTTCCTCCGGCAATCCGGCCTATGATCCGGGCGGCGTCTGCGCTCATGCGCTCTACTATCTGGTCTATGCGGAGAAACTCGGCCTGAAACAGGTTCGTCCGGGCCGGGCGGCGCAACTGGCCGCCTGGCTCGCCACGCAGGTGCGCGAGGACGGCTACTGCCTGACCGACAACGGTTTCACCGACCACCCCGCCTACGCCTCCACGCTGGGCGACGCATTGGGAACCAGCCTTTGCTACGCCTCCGAAATCGGTTTGCCGGAAGAGGAGCGAAAGCAGGTGCTTGCGGCGCTGACCCGGCTGGCGGAGCGGCATCCGCGCATCCGTTTCCCGGAAGGGGCGCAGGGCAAGACCCAGCAGCTCCGCTTCGAACTGCGCATCTATTACTGGATGGCGCTGCTTTCCGGCGATCCGGTCTGGAAAGAGCGGTTCAAGCTGGCGCTGGACCGCGGCATTTACCGCTATACCCATGCCGCCGCGGTGGACGGCCCGCTGCTTCAGCCGAGCCTGAACCCGGACTGGACCTGGAACTACGTCTGCGGCGGCGGCCTGACCGACCGGCACGCGACCAACACCCACACGCCAGCCTACTATTGCACGGAGCCGAACGGATTCATGTTCGTCTATCTGCACGCCTTGAAGCACGGCGTATTCGAGCGCCGCGACGATTTCGACTGGCTGTGCCGGAACTATATCGCCGGACTGCCGCGCAACCTGAGCCGGGCCGGGAACCTTTCTAGCGACCTCGACGGCTACGGCATTCACCGCGCCTGGTACGGCCCGGTGCTGGTGGAGGGGATTCCGCTCGAAGCCGCCGCGCTGGCCGAAGTGCTGGGATTGCCCGAACTGGCGGGGTACTGCCGCTGGTATGTCGACCGTTACATGGAGTTCGTGAAGCGCCGCCCGACCTATGCCGGAAGCGGCCTGCCGGAGGCGCAGCCCTACGGCCACAAGATCAATATCGAAGCGCAGTTTTCGCAGCTGGCGAGCGCGCGTTTCTACGGCTCGATCGCGCGGGCGCTGGCCGAGTTCGGCGAGGTTGACGCGATTGCTCCGGTTGAGCCGCCGGCCTATGGTTCGTTCGCGTGGGAAGCGGGCTGGCTGCGGATCAGCACTCCCGAATACGAGACCTCTTTCGCCGGGCACACCTGTCTGCGGAATATTCCGGTGGTCCCCTGTTACGGCGACCCGAACCTCGGCACGCTGATCGGCGGCGCTCCGCTGGCGACGCTTTTCTCGAAAAACGAACTTTTGTACGCCGCGAGTTTCCCGGCGGCTTCGCTGTGGCATATCGAATTGGACGATCACAACGGCCGCCGCTTCCTGAGCTGCTCGACTTCGCCGGAGGACGATACCTCCGTGACGGTCCGGCGCTCACCGGATGGAGCGATGCTCGATTCGACCGCGTTCGATCCCTATGACGCCCCCTGCAATCTCTTCCTGAAAGACGGGGAGTTTCTCGAACTGAACTGGCAACGGCGGGATCGGGCGAACCGGTTCGATTTCTACGTGCACAACCGCTATCACGCGGACCGGATCGAACTGGATTTCGGCCTGAAGGGGATGGCGGGGCATTACTGCGACCGGGTCACATTCGTGCTGCCGATCCCGGATGAAACGGCGGAGTTCCAAGATGCTTCCGGCGAATTTCACCCGCTGGCGGAACTTTCCGGCCTGCCGGAGGCGATCCGCTGGCGGCGCGGGAACCGTACCTGCCTGATCGACGCGCTGGAGCTGACCGGAGCATCGGGCGGCGCCAGACTGGCGGTGGCGGTGCGGAAACTCCCGGCTGATCCGGGAATGCCCGGCGGCGTGAACAGCTTTTCGCCGTATTCGACCAGTCAGGTCCGTTTTGAAGTCACTCCGGCGACCGACTCGCGCATCTGGCGGCTGCGTTGCCGCTTGAACTTTCAATAAAATAAACGGAGGCGGAAATGGTTGTAAATAAACGTTTTACCTTGATTGAGCTGCTCGTTGTAATAGCGATCATCGCGATTCTCGCGGCAATGCTGATGCCCGCTTTGAACAAGGCTCGCGCGGCGGCGCAGAAGACGACCTGCCTCTCCAACGTGGGGCAGGTGATGAAAGCGCAGATACTTTATGCAGAAGACAGTAACGGGTATATGGTCACGGTTGCTAAATATGAGGAGAAAAACTATGAGCCTTGGACGGCATTATTAACTCGTGAGAATACTCGGACTACAACACTTCAGAAAGGCAATGGTTATATTTCTCTGAAAACTCTCCGTTGTCCCGGCAAACCTGAAAACCAGAAGGCGAGTTCCGATAATTTGTTATGGGGAGTGTATGGTTTTGTCAAAGGTCGCAACGATACTCAATATCATGACTCCAATATGAAAAAACGCAATCGCCTCGGTTCTTATTTTCATACGATAGATAGTAATGACAATATGTTTTTTGCTCTGCATCGAATGAAACGGCCAAGCGGTACTTTTCTGGCCGGAGACACCGCCGCTTCCACCGGAAATGAAAAAGGGCAGTCCTGCTGGTCCTTTTCTCCTTCCAATCCGCTGGACAGCCAGGTGGTCGGACTCCATCTGGCACATGATGAGCGGGCCACTGTCGGCGCGGCGGACGGCCATGCCGAATCGATGAACCGGCAGGAGCTGAATCAGTGCCCGTTCAATTTCCGTTATATGCTTTCACAGGCGCTTGTGCCCGTCACCATCAGTCAGGATGTCGACTGATTCATCCAACCACAGGGAGAAGAGAAGATGAAAAAAACGTGGAGTTGTCTGGCGGCTGCGGCCGCGGGGCTGTCGCTGTCCGCCGCTCCGGCGGTGATTCAGGACCCGTATGGAGTCTGTGCGCATGTGAGCCGCGGCGAGTGGCAGTTCGCGCCGCAGACTTTTCAGAAAATGCACGAGGCGGGCATCAACTGGGTCCGCACCGATTTCGACTGGAAATATTCGGAGCCGAAGCAGGGCAGCTGGAATTACAGCCACCTCGACCGGGTGATTGAGCTGGCGAAAAAAGAGAAGATCAACGTGCTGCCGATCCTCGACTATGACGTGCCGTGGGCGACTCCGGCGTGGAAACACCTCGATCTGTGGAGCGGTTATGTGCGCAATCTTGTGAACCGCTACCCGCTGCTGCGTTACTGGGAGGTCTGGAACGAACAGAATTCCCCCTCCTTCTGGCATGACGCTTCCAGTGGCGAAAACTATGCCAAACTTCTGGAGCGCACCTATCGGGAGATCAAGGCGATCAACCCGGAAATCACCGTGCTGTACGGCGGCACGGCGGGAGTGCCGCTGCCGTTCATCGAAGCCTCGCTGAAGGCGGGGGCCGGAAACTGTTTCGATGTGATGAACATCCATCCGTACCACTGGCGGGGAGTGCCGGAGATGATGTTCTCCGACCTTTCCAGCCTGCGCGCGCTGATGCGGAAGTACGGCGTCGGCGAAAAGCCGGTCTGGATTACCGAGGTGGGCTGGGCCACCGCGCAGCCGCCGCGTTTCTATCTGGATGTGCTGCCGTCGGTTCTGGCAGAAGCCGGGGTGAACCCGGCCGACAGCATGGTTGCGATTGTGAACGATCCCGAACTGGGCTTCTTTGAGGCTCCGAATTTCAACGCCGATTTCAATCTCGGCATGTTCCGCAAGGTGGACCGCATCCGTCTGGCCGACCTGAAGTCGCTGGATGTGAAGAAGTATCCGGTGCTGGTGCCCTCCACCTCCGAGGAGTTCCCGATGGCTTATCTGCCGGACGTGGTCGCTTACGTGAAGCGCGGCGGGACGCTGGTGCTTCCCTCCGGGCTGCCGTTCTACCACGATTTCCAGATGGACGGCAAGGGGGGCGGCAAATTGGTTCAGGTCAATGACAAATACCTGAAAGACCTGCATATCGGCTGGGAAACGTGGTGGGTCAACAAGGCGGTTCCGTCACAGGAAAAGTGGCAGAAGGCCGCTCCCCGCTTCGCCGGGAAGTTCAAGGTCGACTTCAAGCCGACCGGTCGCTTTCTGACCGCCGCCAACCTGAAAAAAGGAGACGAGTTCATCCCGGTGATCGAAGCCGGAACCGATGATTACAAGGGAACGGTATGCGGCCTTTACAAATTCAACAGCGATCTCACGGGCAACATCATCGTCTACTCCGGGCTGGGCGTGATCGACTCCACCACCGAAAAGCGTCAGGCGGAGATGCTGCCGCGCACCTATTTGGTTGCGCTGGCGAACGGCGTGCAGCGGGTCTTCTGGTACAACTTCCGGGCCGGAGAGTGGAAACCGGACGAGCGCGAACACCATTTCGGCATCGTCCACGCCGATTTTTCTCCGAAACCCGCGTTCCTGGCTTACAAAACGCTGACTTCGATGTGTCCTTCCGGTTCGACCGTCCCGGTGATTTCGACGCACGGCAAGGTCTATCTGGCGGGGTGGACCCGGCCGGACAAGGTGAAGGTATGGGCGGTGTGGACTGCGGAATCCGTGCAGAAAATATCACTGCGGATCACCGGCAAAGCGCAGGCGCTGAACCATCTCAGTGAAGCGAAAAGCGTTCCCGCCGGAGAGTACGCCGCGTCCCCCGAACTGCTCTATCTGGTCGGGCCGGAACAGGTCGAAGTGCATCAATAAAACGGCATCGTCCACCGGGGACCCCCGGTTTTATCCGGGCCCCGGTGGATTTTATTCTGATGCGATTGGGGGGCAGTTCGATGAAAACAGCATTGACCGCATTGGCCGCCGGAATGGCATTCGCTTTGGCGGCGCAGGACTACCGGGCGGAGTTCGGCAAGCTGGCGGCGAAAGGGGCCGAACAGAGCAGGGCGTACTGGCAGGGGGACCATTTCGGCGACCTTCCCTGGACCGACGCCGACAAGGTGCTCAAGGGGCGCAGCAGCCACGATTTCGCGATGATCTACTGGAACTTCATGGACGCCCGGCTCAACGGCAACCAAGAGAGCCTCGAACGGGCGTTGAAGGAGTACGAAACCATGACCCGGCGCTTCTGGCGCGAGGACAAACGGCTCTATCATACCGATTACGACTTTCTGATGAACACCTCGATCGCGCTGGCCCTGGCGCTTTCTCTGCGGGATGCCGGCGCGGTGATTCCGCCGGAGGTACGTGAGGATTTTCACAAAAAACTGGCCGGAATCGCCGCGTATTTGCCGACCTACACCACCGCGCTGGTCAACGACGACGACCTGCGGGCGAACAATCAGGATGCGTTTGCCGCTTTTACGCTGGCCCTGATTTCGGAGGAGCTGAAGGCGCCGGAAATTCGTCAGGAGGCGCTGAAGAAGTTCCGGCAGGTGCTGGCCAAGGTGCAGCAGAGCTTCTGGATCGAGGGCGGCGTGGATGTCGGCTACCAGTCGGTCGGCGAACCCGCTTTCGCCGGGGCTGCCGATATCCTGTGGGACGATCTTTCCCGCGATGAGAAGAAACAGTTGGCCGAGCTGGCGATGAACAATCCGGTCGGCAACGGTTTCGGAATCGAAAACGCCCGTTCCACCAGCTGGATCAAGCCGGAGGGAACCACTTTTTCCTCCGGCCTGCTGAACCGGGTTCCGAACGGCCTGGTTGCGGCGGAGGCGGCCGGACAGCTTACCCGGGTGGCGGAGAAGGGGCTGCCGACCCGCTGGTGGCTGCATGATCCGGCGTCGCTCTCCTTTTTCAGCGGTGTCTATAAGAATGCGGATGCGCTGGCCGCGATTCCGCCGCGCCCGGAACACTTTTCGGTCGGCAGCCTTGCCTGTCAGATCATGCGGCGCGATGAAAACCGCGACTGGCATACCGGAATGGAGAAGGGTTACCTGACCGGATACGGCAACGGCGCGACCGCGATTTTCGGCGACTACAGCCGCCTGAACCCGGTTCAGGTCAAAAGCAAGTTCGGCGCGGAGCATCTGCCGTTCACTCCGAATCCGGGCGGACTGCGCTATCTCGGCTATCGGAGTCACCTCTATCTGATTCCGGACGGGCAGCTCGGCGCGCCCCGGCTGAACAGCGCCGATTCCAGCCGTTACCCGCAACTTGTCCACCGGACGCTGTACTCCGGCGCTGCGGCGAGCGAATACCAGTTAACGCAGGTGATGCCGGGGAAAGACCGGACCGCGCCGGTTACCGTGAAGCAGACCTTTGCGACAGTCGGCAGCGTGCTGGTGGCCGCATTTCAATCGCCGGATTCCCTGCGGGGGCTTTCGTATGATTTCACCTTGCCGCTCAAGCGGATGGAAAGTGGCAAGGGGAGTATTACCGTGATTCAGCCGCCGCTGGCCGGAGGCCCGGAGCGTAAACTGGCCATTGCCGGGAGCGGAGTTGCATTTTCACTGGACAAGGAGCGTTGGGAGCCTTTTTTCAAGGCGGAACTCACAGTCGGCAGCGCCAAAGTGAAGCTGCCGCTCCTGCGCCGGATTCAGGCGGAATTCACCGCCTCGCAGCTGGCGGCGCTGGTGTTTGCCCCGGAAGGCGAGGCTTCCGATGTGAAGTTCGCCGAAGAAAACGGCGTGATGCAGATTTCCTGGAAAAACAAGGGCCGGAGTGTAACCGTCGGTTATGCTCCGGCTGCCGTTGACCGCATGGTTCTTTCCGCAGGGAGCACGGAATGCGTGGTTCAGGCTCCCGAACCCGGTTTCTTTCAGGTGGTGGAAACGGATTCCCGGAAACAGCTGATCGGCTTCACCGTGTACGGCCGTGAATTTTCCTGCGGCGGCAAACCGGTATTCACCGCCGCAGGCGGCGAAGCTGCATTGGTTTCGGCGCTGCGGCAGGAAAAGACGGTTATCGCGGATATCGCTGAACCGGCGGACTTCACGGATTTCTTCGGCGGAAACGCCCGGAGCTGGGTGGACGGCAGGACGCTTCCGCTTCCCGGCCGATTGGAAAAGGACCGGGTTGTGTTATACTGAACACCTGCAAGATAGGATTATTCAATAACGCCATGTGCAAGTTTCCGAACGGGGATTTCGCCTTTGGCGAGCAGGGCGCTTCGCCCCTGCACCCCGACCGGCAAGGTGCCGGCGCCGAAT
>ERZ1034984.943-NODE-943-length-30325-cov-13.379749_pt1 | contig 30325 bp, 23 predicted proteins | sample MGYA00520589_ERZ1034984 | MGnify/ENA primary metagenome ERZ1034984 (study PRJEB33766, sample SAMN09781790) | gut metagenome | biome: gut microbiome | host: Homo sapiens | place: Madagascar | study: EMG produced TPA metagenomics assembly of the PRJNA485056 data... | reverse complement strand
AGGCTCAATGCCTCGACTGGGGTCCGATTGAGGAGCTGGCCGCGAAGGTCAACTCACCCAAGCAGATGATCGTCGCCATCAACGAGGCGTAGATCATAAAAAGGCTTCGCCTGCGCGAAGAAGGCGGCATTCACGACTTTCGAAAGCTCGAGCAGGCGAAACACTACCGGGGGAAGGAGGAGGACATGACTCAGCAATTTGCCGACGATTTCGGGGGACAGTGCGCAACGCATGTCATGAACGTGGACGTGCGCGCTCCGCGCGAGTTCTCTCATGAAGTCACCGAGTATCAGCGCGAGCAGGGCCGCATCGACTGGCGAGTCCGCTGCAGCGCCAACATGAAGAAGATGGCGAAGCACGAGATCAACCAGATCTACCAGTAATCGCGATGCGATCTCCATCGAGGGAAGCGGGCGATGCACAATGCGTCCGCTTCCCCACCCCACTTCATTAATTTGACGATCCGCCGCCCAGGTGGTTACCCCATCTTCATCCCCAGGGCTTCCCTCGCCACCTGGGCGGATCTCCCCATACCAGTCAGTGGGTGCCAGCAAGGCAGACAAGGAGGGTTAAGCGTAGCTCGGCTCCCGTTCGCTTATACCAACTCACAACCATAGGAGGAAAATATGGCTGAAACCCGCGTCATCGACGACAATATGCACTTCCTGCCGACGAACCTGTTCTCCAGCGAAGAGGTTCTCCACGGATTTTTGTATTCCGCACCGATCACCTTCGGCATGAAGGCCTACCTCGGCAAGACGCCTGACGGCACGAAGGACCAGGTCATCCTCGAATACCCCGAGGGAAAGCAGATCCTGAACTACGTCGACGGCGACTACACGCTCGAGACCAAGATCAAGGCAATGGACGAAGCCGGCGTCGACATCGCGATGCTGCGCATGCCGGTTTGGCAGGAGTGGCTGCCGCTCGACATGTGCAAGATCGTGAACGAGCAGGCTGCCGAGATGTGCAAGCGCTCCGAGGGCCGTCTTGTCGCCAACGCCGTTCTTCCGCCGTTCGGCCGCAAGGAAGACGTCGACGAGCTCAAGCACTGCATCGAGGATCTGGGCATGGTCGGCGTCCAGTTTGCCTGCTGCTATGGCGACCGCTTCCTCGACGACGAGCTCTTCAAGCCCTATATGAAGGTCCTGAACGACATGAAGATCCCTGCCGTCGTGCACCACACGCCCGGCCAGAACGCGTTCGGCAACTTCGACGACTACACGGTTCTTCGCCGCGAGCTTGGTCGTATCCATGCTCAGGCAGCAGCTGTCGGCCGTGAGATTTACTCCGGCATGTTCGACGAGTTCCCGAACCTCAAGTTCGTCCACACCATGTTCGGTGGCAACTGGTTCGGCCTGCAGGAGATCCTTGCGCCGCACAAGTCGACCAAGAAGAAGGAGGCCATGAACCGCCTGGCCACCAACGTCGACCACGAGGCCTACACCCGCTACCTCGAGAACAACATCTTCTTCGACATGACCCACCCGATGTCCTGGGGTAAAGACCAGCTCGAGTGCGCAGTGAAGGTTTGCGGCGCAGACCACCTGCTCATGGGCTCCTCCTTCCCCGTGTTCTACGAGTGGATGGCCCGCTCCGTCGAGTCCATCGACGCACTCGACGTCACCGACGAGGAGAAGGCCCTCATGAAGGGCGGCAACGCTGCTCGTATCTTCAATCTGTAAGCAAATCCCAGTTCAGTAGGGGAATCGGGTTCTGGGCGTGACCTCCCTCCACTCGCCTAGGACCCGACCGTTTGGCACACGAAGCTAGTCGCGTGCCTGAAAGAGGGGAAAAATGAGTAATCCCAATGCCGCAGCAGGTGCACAGGAGAAAACTCCGAGCTATGCGTGGGTCGCGCTCGTCGTTTCACTGCTTGCTGCAATCTCTATCGTGTACGCATGGATGTGGCTGCCCGCTATCACCTTCCCGGTGTTCAAGGGCTGGCTCGGGGCTAATTGCGCTTCCGTGCAGGCCGATCCTTCGCAGTTCGGCCTTCTGTCCAACGTCATGGGCCTTGTGCCTATCGCGGCGCTCATCATGGCGTTCCCGGCATCATTCGTGGTTCGCAAGTTTGACCCGAAAGTCGGTACGCTCGTCGGCCTCGGCCTGGCGGTAATCGGCTCCGCAATCTGCGCCATCACGATCACCTCGAGCTTCACGGCGTTCCTCGCAGGCCGATTCATCTTGGGCCTCGGCCTTGCTCAGACGATCGTCGCCGGTCCTACGTGCGTGTCCATCTGGTTCCCCAACACCACCCGCGGACGCGCCATGGCCATCTGGTCTATCTGGGCTCCGGTCGGCATCTTCACGGTGAATGTTTTCGGCGATAGCATCTATCACGCAGTCGGCCAGAACCTCGTTACCCTTTTGTGGGTGTGGACCATCGTCATCGTGGTCATCGGCGTCCTCTTTGCCATCGTGTTCCGCAAGCCCCGTGCCGACGAGGCCTCTGAAGTTTCCGCTGAGACGAAATCGTTCCGCGAGGTGCTTCCGTTCTTCAAGAAGCGTCAGCTGTGGTGCCTCATCTTCATGTTCGCGATCTTCAACTACATGAACTACGCCTTCAGCCAGTACCTGAAGACCTGGCTGCAGCTCGATCCCACAGCGGGTGGCCTTGGCTGGGATCCTGCGATGGCGGGCCTTATCGGCGGCGCTCTTACCGCATGCGGTATCCTCGCTCCCATCGGTGGCTTTATTCTGGATAAGCTGCCGCGCAACCTGAAGTATGTCGCCGTCGTTTCCGGCATCACCGGACTGACCGTGTGCTCTGCGCTCGCGTTCCAGAACAACATGGTTGTGTTCGTCTTCTACGCGATCTTCTTCTGCATCGGCAACATGTTCCTGAATGGCTGCTGCCGACCGATGATCCCGACCTACGTGTTCAAGGGTGGCGCCACCGCAGTCGCTTTGGGACTTTCGTTCCTCACGTTCGGTCAATATCTTGGCCAGACGATCACTTCTTATGCACTCGAGCCGTTTAATGCTTCTATGTCGGCCGGTGCGTGCGACCCGATGCTCGCTTTCTGGGCATTGGTCCCGATCGGTGTCGTGGGCATCATCGCCTCGTTGCTTATGAAGCCCTCCAAGAACGACATGGCGGGCGGCAAGCCGCAGGGCAAGCCGGCTGAAGGCGCGCCGCAGGCGAAATAAGCTTTCAGCCAGCTCGTTTTCCGCATCACTCGGCACCCGTGCCGCCGCTATGGCGCGCGGGTGCCTTTCGTTACACGGGAACTCATCATGAATGACAGCATTGTTACGCTCACCTACGGCAAGATCGCCCACCTCGATGCCACTACCGGTCCGACGGACTGGGCAGGCCGATCGATTGAGCTCGAGAGGAGAATGGGAATGGAAGGCTATGCCCCCACGCCACCAAGCGAGTCGAGAAGGCCAGGCCAGATAGAGGCGATGGGAGCACTCGACGCCACGACCGGCGCGACCGTGGACGCGACGACGAGCGCAACCACGAACCCCGCCGCAGACGCGCGCGCCGAGGCCGCCGCAGACACCACGACCGGCGCGACTGTGGACGCGACGACGGGTGCGTCCATTGATGCGACGACTTCTGCAACCTTCGCAGCCGAAAAGGCCAGCGCAGAGGAGGGTTTCCAGAAAACCGACGAGCAGGCTTTCGAGCGTTGCGGCGTCTCGGAGGACTCCCCTGACGCGACGACGGGTGCAACCCCGGGGGTTTCTGCCGCCTGTAAAGAACTCGGAATGGCGAGCCTGTCCGATGTGATCGCTGACATGGGAATCAAGCCGCCTGGGCAGGTCTAGATTCGGACACTTCATCGACGCTTTGTGCGAAAAAAGCCACCGCGGTGCGAAGCTCGAGCACGCAGCTGAAGGGGAAAGCTTTATACTGGACGTTAGGGATTTTGGGGCGCACGCGCGACATGCGGCTTTGCGTCGTGGTCAGTTTCTCTTGCGTGTCGGTATCTTATTCAAGGGGGGAAAGATGGCGAAAGAGAAGCAGCGCAGTGGCGCTGACGGCGCAATGGAATTATTGGGGATGGGCGGTTTCGCCCTCTTTTTCGGCTGGATGCTCATCACGTTTTATTGGCTCTTCGCGATTTTCCTGCAGGGTCTCCCCACCGGCGAACGCGATATGATCCAGCTTTTCATTTTCGCCGGCATCGCACTGGGATATGTGATTTGCCATCTTCTTGGCAAGCGAGCGTCATTCACGCCCTTCAGCGTGCCCGTGATTGCAATCGAGACCATATTCGCCGCAATCGCGCCCCTGACAAGCTTCGGCTTGCTCGCGGGTGTCCCAATTATGACCCCTCTGCTCTGCGCCGCAAACCTCCTCGCGGGTATCGCCGGCGGCTTTATCACCGTGAGCTGGCTTGACGTCTGCGGCCGCTGCAAGTCGCGCGCTTATGCCCGATTCTGCTCGGAGGCCCTTTTGGGCGGCGGCGCCCTTTTCGCCCTCGCCGCGCTTACGCCAACGGAGTTCCAGCCCGTTTTCTGCCTTGTCTATCTTGCCCTGTCGGTAGGCCTGCTGAAATACACGAGCGAGAACGCGGACAACTCGCAAGCGGCTCCTATCGGCGCTGTCGACGGAAAGCCTTGGCAGTTTGCAAGGGAAGTCGAGCCGTCCTTCATCGCCTTCGGCATCGTTTTCGGCTTGACCTTCGTCTTCTTGTTCAACTATGGCGCCGATTATGTCTTCATCGGCCTTCTCGCGACCATCCCCGGCGCCTTGATCTTGGTTGTGCTTTCCCGTAAGATTATTTTCTTGAACATCACCGTATTGCAGCGAATCCTTCTGTTCGTGACGGTGCTCGCCTGCATCTGCATTCCCTTCGCAACTGGATATGTCCAGCTCGTCTGCGCATTTCTTGTCGTCGCGTCGTGGGCGCTGTTCCTTCCGACAACCTACGCGCACCTCGTCCGCAAGAGCGTTGAGATAGGAGGGGTGTCCGTGTTCCGCCAGGTTCCGCAACGCCTTCTCGCGAGCGCTCTTGGATTCTTCATCGGCTGGGCTGTCGCAAGTGCCACGACTGTCACGTTCGGAGCTCACTCCGACGCCTTCACGGTCGTTCGCCTGTGCACCGCCTGCCTTGTCGTGCTCGCTGTTACCGTGTTCTTCCCGCAATCGGAACACCATGACGAAAACGCCGACCGCATGTCAGCTCCTAAAGATCCCGCAACCGCCCCCGCGTCGCCTGCGCCCGCGGGCATAAGCGAAAGCGAGCTCTTCGAAGCGCGCTGCAACGCCGTTGCCGAAATGTATCAGCTCTCCCCTCGCGAGACCGACGTCTTGCGCTACCTCGCCAAGGGACGCAATGCCGCCTATATCCAAAACAAGCTCACCATCTCGCCCCACACGGTCAAAAGCCATATCTACAGCATTTATCGCAAGACGGATATCCACTCCCAACAGTCGCTTATGGACTTCGTCGAGGACTACCCGGTATCCGTTTCACCGAAGGTTCAGGAGAAATAGCAGCCTCCCCGCTTGCTGATTCTGCGAAAGCCCAGCTCGGCAGCTCATACCAGCATACTGAATTGCAATACTTCATCCCCATCACGCGATAGCGTCAACATAAGGCCATGGTCAACTCTCATCAACGTCGAGGGGGATGCCGGGGGTTCCTATTGTTGCAAACATCGGCATCAGGCGACGCGTATTGATATTGTCTGAAAGGAGAGGTCAGCATGACGGTACGAAGCGTGAAAGATGTGAAGCTGGTAGTAAAGCCCGTTTTCTTCGCAATGGAGCATCGATACTATTACGAGGGTCCTTGCCGCATGGCGTCAGGCGATGCGCTCAAGCCCGGCTTTGACGCGATTATCAATGGCAAGATTTTCGAGGGAATGCAAAAGGCGCTCGATTTCAATCTGCGAAACGATGAGCGTTTCGAGGTATTGGACCCGGCGATTATCCGAACCACCGATGATTGGGACATCAAAGAGGAATGGTTCGAATCGGCGCTCGCGGACGACCATCGCGTTGATTTCTATCTCATCAACACCGCATTCGGGGCCAACACCGTTATCGAAGAGTTTGCGCTCAGGACCAAAAAACCCATGGGCCCCAACCCCTTCAAGATGTATGGCCAAGTGGCTTTCGCGTCCAGCGTGCGACGCGGCGCCGACGTCATCTTCTCGCTCAACTGGCGCGAGCTGAAAGACAAGCTGCTTTGCCTGCGCGCCGAGAAGGCAATGAGGAACGCAAACGTCCTGCTCGCCCCGCGCTTCGGCGGCGATAAGGCGATGGCGGGCGGCACGGATACCTTCGATAGCCTCTGTTTGGCGCGCGATAAGTTCGGGACGAACTTCCGCTACGTCAACGTGCACGAGCTTATGGATTACCTGTCCCCCCTGCCCGAAAACGGCAATCACACTACGCCTGGGCGCAAGACCATGAACATCACGCCTGGGGAAGTCGCGTGGTGCGAGGAGCTTGCCGATACCCTCATAGCCGATGCATCCGAGTGTCAGCTCGCAAAGGAATACCTGGTCAACAGCTTAAAAACCTACAAGGTCGTCGATAAGCTCATGGATGCCTACGATTGCTCCGGCTTCGCGGCACCTTGCCCCGACGCCTGCTCGACCCGTCGTTTGAACGAGCTGCAGTTCACCTTCTGCTTGACGCACAGCCTCAACCTCGAGCGTGGCATAGGCTCCGCCTGCGAATACGACGTCACCTCGGTTTTGTGTATGATTCTCGAAATGGCGCTCACGGGGAAGGCGGCCTACATGGGCAATACCCTTCCCGCGCCGCTCGGCCCCGATGGCGAGGTCAACTTCTCCGATCCGAAATATTCGGCTCCTATCGAAGGCGACAAGGACAACCTGTACCTGGTTAGCCATTCGACGCCCTGCCGCTGCCTCCATGGCTTTGATACGCTCGATGACTTCGCGCTGCGCCACTTTGCTCTAGATGCAGGGTTCGGGGCAATTCAGCGCCACGATTTCGATGCCGACAAGGGCCAGGTCATCACAATGATTCGCATCTCTTCCGACTGCAAGGAGATGTTCATCGGCCGCGGAGAGATCGTCGCGGGGTTCGGATACGATTCCGACAACTGCAACGGTGGATTCGTCTTCCGCGTTGCCGACGAGCACGATTTCTTCGAAAAGCATGTCACTTTCGGCCTGCATCTTCCGCTTGTCTACGGCGATTACGTCGATCAGTTCGTGTTCATCGCGAAACGCCTCGGCCTCACTCCGGTTGTGGCCTAAGGAGAACGTGCGATGCCCGATAAGGCCGTCATGGAAAGGCTCCTCGCTGCAAAGCGGGGGGCCGCCCTTGTTTGCGAAGCGTTCGAAAGCGACCGGGCCCAAGGCGCACTTGACGAGGAGCGCGTCGAAGACCTGGTCAGGCGTTTTATCCTGGCGAAGTTCCGCTTAAGCGAGCAGGAAGCTGCGCCTGCGGGCACAAGCTTGGAAAAGCTCGCGCAGGCAAGTCTTGCGAAGATGCTGAGAATCGCGCCCGACCTCGTTAAAACCGAGGACAGGGCAGCCAACTGCGACGGTGCCGACAGCGCGACGGTCAAGCAGGCTCTTGTGATCATGGCGCTGCAAAAGGAGTTTAAGGTGCAGCTCGATTGTTTCGCAGCTGGCCTTTGTCAGAGTGTCGAAGAGCTCTCGGCACTCGTCTGGGCTGCCATTCGAAGCTCGAACTAGGATAGGAGCCTGTCTTTAGTGGCGGGCGAGATAGGAATGAACGGGGGAGCACCGATGAACGAACGACACGAAGGGGGCATGGGCGTCCCCTCGATTCAAGCGCGCGAAGACGAGTTCTTGCAAAACCTGGAGCTACTCGATGACGACCTGCTGCAATTCGAGTACATCCTCGGTTTCATCGACGATTTGAACGGCATTCCCGAAGGGCAGCGAACCGATGATTGCAAGGTGGAAGGCTGTGTGAGCAACGCCTGGCTGATCATCGAGGATCACGACGGGCTCTTAAGCCTTCGCCTCGACGCCGATTCGCTTCTCATCGAGGGCTTGCTGGGGGTCCTCACTTGGATGCTCGACCTGCAGCCTCTACCCGATGTTGCCGCTTGGCAGCCGCGTCTGCTCGAGCACCCTCGGATGAAACCGCTTCTCACGATCGATCGCCGTCAGGGCATCTCGTCGGTCGTGAAAGCGATCCGGGCATTCTGCATGGCGAACACAGCGCAATAGGGATGTTTTCGGCACACCCCCTTAGGGCAGCTTGCATCGTCTGCCGCTCGAACCAAACTCAGTAGCGAGCAGGTGTCGCTGCTCGCCGAATCGGGGGAATCATGAAAGTTAAGCATCTCGGGTTCATGCAGCTCGCAATCGTCGTGGGATTCTGCCTGTACTACGGCTACTATCTGATTGCCTTTTTCGGAGCCTTCGCCGAGCTGCCGTCCAACCTGAATTTCACCGACGCCCACTTGGGGCAATTCGTTTTCTTCATCGGGAGCATCGTCGGCACGGAAGGCTTGCTTCTGTGGTTTCGACGCCGTGACAGCGTGGCGCTCGGCCATACCAGGTTCTTCTTCCTCGCAAGCCTCGTGCCTGGATCGCTCTCTCCCCTGCTCATGGTGCTCGATGGCTTGGGGGCGGCTGCGCCGCTCCCCCTTATGTATGCGGGCCTTTTGTTTGCAGGCGTATCTATCGCTATGGGATTCATGCTTTGGGACGACTTCATGGTTCACGGTGGGCTTTGCCACAACCAATTCGCTCACGCGGTGGTGTTCTGCATCGGCGGGCTGCTCTTTCTGCTATGCACCGCGCTGCTTCCCAAGCTCGCTCTCGGCGTCGTCTGCTGGCTCATGCTGCTCGCAAGTATGCTGCTCGTCATGTTCATAAACCCCCGCCGCCGCCCCCAACCCGACAGGTTCGTCAAGCCCGTGGCGACATTCTTTAAGGGAACCCGCCATCTCGACATCGTGAGCGCCGTGCTCAACGTAGCGTTCGGATACGCCTTCATCTTGCTTTTCCGCACCGGAACCGCAAACGTGCTCATCGCGGGCGCGGCAGCGATCCTCGTAGATGCCATCATCTCCTCGGCGATGGGAAACCGTCGCTCGATGCTCTACTCGGGCGCGCTTCGTCTCTTCTCTGCCATCGTCGCGTGCGCGCTGCTTCTCTATCTTGCGCCAGGAGACGCGCTTGCCATCATGGCCCTCGGTGTGATGGTGGTATGCTGGTTTCTCTTCCGCACCGTGCACTGCGGCTGCCTGGCGGTACTCGCTGCAGCGAAAGAATTCCCCGTCCTCTACACCTCCACCCGGGGAAAGCTTGCCGCCAACTGCGGATTCGCTGCAGGCCTTCTCATCGGCACGCTCACCGTAGCAAGCGAGGCGCAAGACGCGAGCCTTCTCATTACCTTGGCCATCGTCGCATCCTTCATCTTGGCATCCCTGTTCTTTTTGCCCTTCGACGAAGAGTCGGGCACCCCTGGCTATCGTACCGTCGTGCTCGTCGACATGCCGACAACAGCCGCACAGGACAGCTCGCTTGAAAAGCGCTGCGCCCGCCTGGTAAAGCGCTGTAAGCTATCCCCGCGCGAAGCGGAAGTGCTCACGTGGGCCGCGCAAGGGCGCAATGCGAAGGCCATCGCTGAGAAGCTCTTCATTTCCGAGAGCACCACCAAGACTCATATGTCGAACATCTACCGCAAGGCGGGCGTCCACTCGCAACAGGAACTTATCACGCTCCTGGACCAAGAGCGATAACGGTGTCGGTCCAAACAAGCACACCCTCTGGACCTCAATTTCAAAGAAAACGAATTTCTCCAGCTCAATACCTCATACGCAGCGTACCGCCTCTCATCAAGCGAGTTCCAATCTCACTTTTGGAACTCCTGCGGTCAAGCCATCCTCGCTTTTGCGCCCTAACGTGTGAGCCACCGAAAAGGTAGAAGCGGAGGGCGCTAAGGAAGGAGGCCTTACCACTCTCGACTTCTATCGCGGCGAGTGAGCCATTAGTGGAAAGCTCTAGGAGAGGGAGAGTGACTCAAATGACAATGAGAATCGACATTCCCCACGACAGCGACGAGTCGAAGGGGATGCGCCCCACGTTCTTCAACGAACCGCCTGTCATGTACACCGGCGGAGATGTGCCTTGGCAGTGGGAAGAGGACGGCATGATCTGCACCAGGTCGGCTGCCTGGTCTGCACCGGGCTGCCATGACGGCTGCGGCGTCATCGTCTACACCGACAAGGAGACCGGCAAGTTCATCAAGGTCGAAGGCGACGAGGAGAACCCGTACTACCAGGGGCGCCTCTGCATGCGCTGCCTCGACGTGGCCGAGGCGATCTACCATCCCGACCGACTGCTCCACCCGATGAAGCGCGACCCGAAGTTCCGCGGCAAGGCGGACAAGTGGGAGCGGATCACGTGGGAAGAAGCCTACGACATGATCGACGAGAAGTTCACCAAGATTCGCGACGAGTACGGCGGAAAGGCGATCATCTTCGCGTCTGGCACCGGCCGCGTCACGCCTCCGATTAACGCACGCTTGGGCTATGCGCTCGGCTCGATCCAGTATTCGTACTTCCATTCCGGCAACGCGTGCTACGTTCCCCGCGTTGCAGCTGCGAACACCATCCAGGGCTGCTACACCTGCCCTGACTTCTCGATGCAGTTCCCCGACCGCTACGACAATCCCGAATGGGTCGCCCCGAAGAATATCTTCGTCTGGGGCAACAACCCGCTGATCGCCAATGCTGACGGCAACCTCGGCCATTGGGTCGTCGACTGCATGAAGCGCGGCTCGAAACTCATCGTCGTCGACCCGCGGTTGACCTGGCTCGCCGCGAAGGCAGACCTCTGGCTGCAGATCCGCCCCGGCACCGACTCCATGCTCGCCCTGTCCATGGGCAAATACATCATGGAAAACGACCTCTACGACCACGAGTTCGTCGAGAAATGGTGCTACGGCTTCGAAGAGTATGAGAAGGCTTGCGAGCCCTACGACCTCGACTGGGCCTCGGAGGTCACCTGGCTTGACAAGGAAGACATCATCGCCGCTGCGAAGTACATGTCTGAGAAGCCGACGGCCGTGCAGTGGGGCTTGGCCATCGATATGAACCTGCAGTGCGTCACCGCTTCCCAGGCGCTGTGCAACCTGTGGTGCATCACCGGCCAGATCGACATCCCCGGTGGCATGATCACCGTGCACGACCCGTACAACACCGAGGTTTGGCTGCCGCCCGATCCCCGCGAGGTCTTCACTCCCGAGCAGGAGAAAGAGCGCATCGGCTCCAACTACGAGATGATCACCAACTCCGGCATGGTCCAGTGCCAGGCGGACTCCATGATCGACCAGCTGGTCACTGGCCGCCCGTTCAAGATCCGCGCGGCATGGATCCAGTCGACCAACCCGCTCGCCTGCTGCGCCCAAGATCCCGAGCCCCGCGTCGAGAAGGGTCTTAGAAACTGCGAGTTCGTCGTGGGCGTCGACTGCTTCATGACGCCGACACTCATGGCAAACTGCGATGTCGTGCTGCCGCTGTGCTTCTACCCGGAGCGCGAGGGCCTGCGCTCGGTGTGGTACTACATCCAAAACACCAACAAGGCCTGCGAGCCGATGGGCGAGTCGAAAGACGACTTCCAGATCAACTGGGAGCTCGGCCGCCGCTGGAACAAGGACCTCTGGCCAGGTGAGACGCTTGAGGAATACTTCTCCTACCTTATCAAAGAGGCCGGCATCACCTACGACAAGTCCCGCAAGCTCAACTGGATCTACCCCGAGTTCCACTACCGCAAGTTCGAGAAGGGCGAGCAGCGCCCCGACGGCAAGGTGGGATTCAACACGCCGACCGGCCGAATCGAGCTGTGGTCGACACTGCTGGCATCCTGGGGGCAGAAGCCGCTGCCCTACTTCGAGGAGCCGCCGATGAGCCCCTATAGCCAGCCGGAGCTCTACAAGGAGTACCCGTTGGTGCTCACTACTGGCGCGCGCCACTACGAGTCCTTCCACTCCGAGCATAGGCAGATGAGCCGTCTGCGCTCGAGACTCCCCCAGCCCCTGTTCGAGATCCATCCCGACAAAGCAGCGGAGCTCGGCATCGAAGACGGCGACTGGTGCTGGATCGAAAGCCCCATCGGCCGCTGCCGCGAGGTAGCGAAGGTGACCCCGATCGTCGACCCGCGCGTGGTGCAAGCCGACCACGGCTGGTGGTTCCCTGAAGCCGACCCGGAGGACCAGGGCGAAGGCTGCTTTGCAACCTATGCCCGCAACATCAACGTGTGCCTGCCGTCGGAATGCGGCGACACCGGGTTCGGCAACCAGAGCAAGTGCTACCTGTGCAAGGTCTACAAGTGCACGCCGGAGGAAATCCCCCTGCCTGAACCGGCACAGCCCAAGGACCGCTTCGCCGAGGGCAGTTTCCGCAACTCCACCCTCGAAGCAGAAATGGAGGACTAGCCATGGCTGAGAAGGCATACGGACTGCTCATCAACTACGAGTTCTGCACCGGCTGCGGCACCTGCGAGATGGCCTGTTCCGTCGAGCACGACATCCCCATCGGGCGTTACGGCATCCAGATGGCCACCATCGGCCCCTGGCAGATCGACAAGAAGAACTGGCAGCTCGACACAGTGCCCATTCCCACCGACGAGTGCGACCTGTGCGCCAAGCGCGTTGAGAAGGGCAAGAAGCCGACGTGCGTGAAACACTGCCAGTCGCTGTGCATGGAATACGGGCCCGTCGACGAGCTGGCGGCGAAGCTGGCTGGCGCCACGACGAAGCACGTGCTCTTCGTACCCAAGACGGGCACGGCAGCAAAGCAGTAAGCGTTTAACCCTGGCGCTGAGCAGATTTCACTGAAATATTCCGCGAAAACAACTGCTCAGCGCCAGGTCAAAGTGCGAAGAGGAAAGGGGTGAGGGCCTGTGTGCGGTGGGTACACGCGCGTATGCGTACGTTGCGGTCTATGCGGCAAGGTCGACCCTCGCCCGCTCAACACTGCAGGCACCTGTCCGATGTGCGGGCAGGTCGCCGAGCCGGGAGCGCAGCATTGCAGCGTCTGCGGCGCCAGAATCCCCCGGGCGCCCGGCGAGGAAGCACACCCGAGCAATGCCCTTCCCGACATTACGGGAATCACCGGGAAACAGGCCGAAGAGGCCGGAAGGGAGAAACGATGATCGCGATGGAAGACGTCAAGCCTGTTGAAGTGGAAGCATCGATCCCAGCCGAGCAGGCGGCCGCCCCAAACAACTCCCTCAAACGCAAGAGACCGGAAGGCGAAGGCGCGGTCGAAATCTACTGCACCAAGTGCGGCGAGTCGGCGACCGACGGGCGCTTCAGCCCCTATGGCCCGAGCATGGAGTGGTGGTACACCATCACCGGAACCCTCGACGAGATCCAGTGGGTCTATCAGACGGACAAGAACTACTGGGCGAAGGTGGTCGAGCCGACCGTTCGATGCGGATGCGGCAGCGGGCGCGAGTGCAACCCCATGCTGTGGTCCGTGCGGCAGATTCCCGCAAGCTAGGCGCAGGGCGCTCGGTTGCCAGCGGCTGTGCCTGCACCCCCGCTGGCAACCGAGCGCCTTCGGCCTGCAAACCATCCCGTCCTTTGCGAGGACGGTGCTCCTCTGCACGCTGTATCTGGATTCGAATCTAGAGAAGGTGAGAACAATGGAGAAAGACAGCGCTGCTCTCAAGCAGCCAAGACCGTACGCTGAATCGGATATCAACCGCTATGAGGAAAAGACCCCGCGCTATGCCTGGGTCATCTGGATCGTCACCTTCCTCGTGAGCTTCGCGGCCCCATTGGGCCAGTTCAAGCTGGTGAACATCCCCCTGTACTTCATCTATGTCCCCAACGTCAGCCCCGCTGGCGGCTTCATGCTCGACGGAGCGGGATTCGGCATGCTCATGACCTGCGTCTCGCTCATCGGCATCGTCCTCGCGTTCCCCGCCGCCTTCATCTGCCGCAAGCTCGGCCTAAGATGGACCATCACCATCGCCACGCTCGGCGTCATCGTGGGCGGCCTTATCCCCGCCTTGGCGGGCACCAACATCACGGCGCTCTACATCGGGCGCTTCATCGAGGGCCTGGGGATCGGGCTTGTAGGCGTGTCCGCACCGACGCTCATCACGCTGTGGTTTCCCGACAAGACCCGCGGCGTTATGCTCGGCCTGTGGTGTTGCTGGGTTCCCCTCTCCATCACCCTCGACGCGCTCGTTACGCCCAGCATCGCCGCGGCAAGCGGCTGGCAGGGCGTTTTCTGGTTCGTCATCATATTCGCCACGGTGGCGCTCGTCCTGTTCAACATCTTCTACAAGGTGCCAGGAGGCGAAGGGGCAAGCTACAACGTCGAGAGCAACTTCAAGGAGTGCGTCGTGCTCCTGAAGAACAAGGACATCTGGCTGCTCTTCATCGTCTTCGCAGTGTTCATCGCGGGACAGACCGGCATCGTCAACACCTACCTGCCGACGTTTCTGCAAACGTCGGTCGAGACGGGCGGATGGGGCTTCACCGAGCAAGCTGCGGCAATGGGGCTTTCCGTCGTCACCACGATCGGTTTGGTCGCGAACCCCGCAGGCGGTGCCATCACCAACAGGCTGCCGTTAAAGCTCAAGAGAATCATGCCCGTGCTCGTTGCGGTGATCTACCTCTTCTGCTTCTACATGATGTTCCAAACCGAGAATATCACGCTCGTGTGGGTCGGCATCGTGCTGATGGGCCTGTGCGCCGGCATCGGAGGCGGCGGCTTGCGCCCGCTCGCTCCGACGATCATGAACAAGTCGGCCATGGCGGCGACGATGGGCATGGCCGTCCTGCAGTTCGCTCAGTGCATCGGCAACTGCTTCAGCCCCGTCTACGGCGGCATGATCGACGCGGGCTACACGTATTGGGACGCCTGCCTGTTCACCATCATCCCGCTTTCCGTCGTGATGCTCATCGCAGCAATGTTCATCAGTCCGAAGCCGAAGGGCAAGCCTTTAAGCGAGGAGCCCGAGAACCACAGGTAACTTAGGTCCTCTCATCGCCCAGATGATGACTCATTTGCGAAATTCCAGGTAAACGTCTCATACCAACGTACTGATTTCGCAATACTGCATACCTTTCACGCGATAGTGTCAGCATCGATTCATGGTCAACTCTCAGTACCCGTTAGGGGGCGGGATTCTCGGGGCGGACACCCGTTTTCATGTCCCGCCGGGCCGACGCAGGGAAGACACCTGCACTCTTTTAGGCCCTACGAGAGGAGGATCGATGGCTGACACTATCGAGAAAGTCGAGACCAATATCGAGGGGCGCGACCGCGACGATATTGGCAACTCCAAAGAGGAGAATCAGTTCAACTTCGGTGCCGGCGTGCACCAGGAAGTTGACCCTCGCTGGAAGCATCCCGGCGAGTGGCAGTACGAGGAAGACGGCATGATCGTCACCCGTACGTCTGTCTGGTCGGCACCTGGCTGCCACGAGGGCTGCGGCGTGCTCGTGTACTCCGACAAGGAGACCGGCCGCTTCATCAAGTGCGAAGGCGACCCGGACGATCCGTACAACCGCGGCGCCCTCTGCCCGCGCTGCCTCGCTTTCAAGCAGGTCGAGTTCCACCCCGACCGCATTCTCTACCCGATGAAGCGCGCTGGCGAGCGTGGCGAGAACAAGTGGGAGCGCATCTCGTGGGACGAAGCGCTTGAAACCTGCTACAAGGAATTCCGCCGCATCTCGATGACCTACGGCGGCGACTCCATCCACTGCCTGCGCGGCACCGCTCGCGACAACCAGTGGCAGGTCGGCCGTATGGCGAACACGTTCGGCAGCCCGAACGAGTACGGCTTCCTCTCCGGCACCGCGTGCTACCTCCCCCGCCTGTCACTCATGATCATGACCTACGGCGGCATGCTCATCGCCGACTTCTCGCAGTTCTCCGCGCTGCGCTACGACGATCCCGAGTGGACGTGCCCTGAGTGCACCATCGTCTGGGGTTGCAACCCCACCATCTCCAACCCCGACTTCTTCATGGGCCATTGGGTCACCGACGCCATGAAGCTCGGCTGCAAGCTCATCTCCGTCGAGCCGCGCGTCACCTGGCTTGCCGCGCACGCCGACATCCACCTGCAGCTGCGCCCCGGCACCGACACCGCTCTCGCCCTCGCGATGATCAAGGTCATCGTCGACGAGGACCTCTACGACCATGACTTCGTCGAGCGCTGGACCTACGGCTTCGACGAGCTGGCCGAGCGCGCCCGCGAGCTCTCCCTCGACGAGGTTGAGAAGATGACCTGGGTTCCCAAGGAGAAGATCATCGCTGCTGCTCGCATGTTCGCGAACGCTCATCCGGCAAACGTCGTCTGGGGCCTCGCCGTCGACATGCAGTCCCAGGGCACCCCGTGCGCTGCCGCCATCGCCGCTCTGTGGACGATCACGGGCAACCTCGATGTCCCCGGCGGCATGTGCTACACCGCCTCCCCGATGGGCGTCGACCAGCCTTCCGCAGGCGCTTGGGGCATCTACGACCTCATCAACGAGGAGATGCAGAAAAAGCGCGTCGGCTGGAAAGAGTTCCCGATGTACCGCTACGGCCTTACCCAGGCAATGCCCGACATGTGCCTTGAGTACTGCGAAGCCGGCAAGGTGAAGGGCATCTGGATTCAGACGTCCAACGGCATCGCCTGCATGAGCTGCGAGACCGAGCGCTGGTATGAGGCCATGAAGAAGGTCGAGTTCGTCGCTGCGTGCGATATCTTCATGACGCCGACGATTCAGGCGTACGCCGATATTGTCCTCCCTGTTCAGACGTGGGCTGAGAAGCACTCCGTGCGCGCTCACTACTACTTCCTCTCCGCCATCACGGGCGGCTGCGCCACCGAGGGCGAGGCGAAATCCGACTGCGAGATCAACCGCGAGCTCGCCCAGTACTTCGACAACGATGACGAGTTCAACCGCGTGATCGAGCGCCCCGAGGGCAAGCAGCACACGTGGCCGTGGAAGACCGAGGACGAGGTCTACGACGAAATTGTGAAGCCTTCCGGATTCACCTTCCGCGAGCTCATGGAGCATGGCCCGGCTTACCAGAAGTACGTCTACAAGAAGTACGAGAAGGGCCTCATGCGCCCCGATGGCCAGCCCGGCTTCAACACGCCGACCGGCCGCATCGAGTTCTGGTCGACACTGTTCCAGAAGTTCGGCTACGATCCGCTGCCCTACATCGAGGAGCCGGGCATCGGCCCTGTGACCACGCCCGACCTCTACGAGGAGTACCCGATGATCATGATCACGGGCGCCCGCACCACCTCGTTCTTCCATTCCGAGCATCGCCAGATTCCTTATCTGCGCCAGCTCACGCCTGATCCGTGGGTCCAGATTCACCCGCGCGACGCCGAGCGCCTGCACATCTGCGAGGGCGATTGGGTGTGGCTTGAGAACCATCGCGGCCGCGCACGCCAGCGCGCACGCGTCACCTACGAGGTGCACGAGGGCACCATCGCCGCACAGCACGGCTGGTGGTTCCCCGAGCAGGACGGCGCCGAGCCGAACCTGTACGGCTTCCGCCAGTCCAACATCAACCAGCTGCTTGCCAACAAACCTGGTACGACCGGCTTCGGCGCTGACCTCAAGTGCACGCTTGCCAAGGTGTATCGCTGCAAAGAGGAGGAACTGTAATGGCTAAGAACGGAATTCTTGTCGACTACCAGTACTGCACCGGCTGCTATTCGTGCGAAGTGGCCTGCCAATCCGAGCTCGACCTGCCGCTTGGCCAGTGGGGCGTGAAGGTCATGCAGAACGGCCCGTGGCCCATCAAGGACAAGGAAGGCAACGAGACCGACCAGTACGTATATGACTTCATCCCGGCATTCACGAAGCTCTGCGATCTGTGTGCCGAGCGCCAAGAGAAGGGCAAGCTTCCTTCCTGCGTCTTCCACTGCCAGGCGAAATGCATGGAGTACGGCCCTGTCGACGAGCTTGTGAAGAAGCTCGACGAGAAGCCCCAGCAGTACCTCTGGGTGCCGCCTTGCGCATAGGGCGCTAACAAGCTGAAGCAGTAACAACAAGTGGGGCTGCCTGCGCCGACATTGCTGCGGGCAGCCCCCTGCAACATCGAAACGCTTTTCGAGGAGAGACGCGGCATTGAGGTTTACAAGGGGATAAGATTATGACCGATTTCACTGCGAGCGACATCGCCAAGCAATCCAAAGTGAGCGGCAAGGCATGGGGCATGCTCGCCGTCACGTATTTCGCAAGCATCTGCGCACCGCTTTGCCAGTTCAAGATTCCGCCTTTGGCGTCATGGCTCTTCCCCGCATTCCATGGAACATTGGATTCCGTGACGTTCGGTACGCTCATGAGCGCAATCGCCCTGATCGGCGTCGTGCTCGCCTTCCCGGCCGCCTTCATCGCCCGGCGCGTGGGGCTGAAAAACGTCATCTTGCTCTCGGTAGCCTGCCTTGGTGTGGGAAGTGCGCTCGGCAGCGTGGAGGCGAACCTCACGCTGCTTCTCGTGAGCCGCCTTCTCGAAGGCGTCGGCATCGGGCTTATCGGTGTCGCGGCACCGTCGTGCGTGACAATCTGGTTCCCAGAGCGAAAGCGCGGGCTCGCGCTCGGACTTTGGGCGACATGGGTCCCCGTCGGATCGGTTATCGCATTCAACATCGTCCCGATGATTGCGGGAGCATTTGGGTATCAAGCAGTCTTCTTCTCGCTTGCGGGCGCCTGCCTTGTGGCGTTTGCGCTGTTTTGCATCGTGTACCGAATGCCGGAGGGTGCGACAGGCGATATGGGCATCGAGGGCACGTTCTCCGAATCGCTCAAGTACTGCAAGAATCGCCGCATTTGGATTCTCGGCGCCGTGTTCTTCCTGTTCTCGATGACGACAATCGGCATCATAAACACGTACTACAACACATTCCTTGAAACGCAGCTCGGCTTCGATGCGCAGACGGCCTCGTCGCTGTCCTCGATCATCATGCTCATCTCGCTGTTCGTTGCTCCCTTGACCGGCTTCGTGTCCGACAAGTTGCCGCTTGGACGCAAGTACCTCGTCGGCATCGTGATGATGGTTCTCCTCATCCCCACCGGTTTCTTCATGTTCTACGCCGGAGACGGTGCGGCGGCGGTGATGTGGGCAACCATCATCCTGCAAGGCATCGGCGGCGGTATGTGCGGCGGGTCGCTTCGCCCAATGGCCCCCATGCTCATGCGCAACACGGCGATGGGCGCCACCATGGCGATGGCAATCATGCAGTTCTGCCAAAACCTCGGGTCAGCGATCGGCTCTCCCCTGTTCGGAGCCGTGATGAGTACGCAAGGCTGGGAGACTGCGAGCTTCTTGCTGCAGCTTCCGGCATACATCCTCGCGCTCGTGCTGTGCTTTTTCATCCTGCCGAGGGGGAAACACGTCACCTCCCTTGATGATGTCCCAGCCGACAAGGCATGGCCTAAAGGCTTCTAACCGCAAATCTCATCTCGAATTTCAGAAAGGGACCTCATGAAAGCACAGGACATGATCGCGCAGATTAAGAAAGCGCCCCTGACCTCGGCGCTCGAGCTTGATAGATTGCGCCTGGCAACGACCATCGGCGATGCCGTTTTACCCGAGTTCGAGCAATACCTCAACCAAGCTGAAAGCTACCGGGAGTTCTTCGACGCCATTTACGCAGATGACAGCAAGAAGAACACGAGCGTTTGGGCCGCCTGGGCCAAACAGTCGAGAAAACCCTGGATCGAGCGTTTTGATGCGAAGCTCGCGCTCACCGGCCTTCGCATCAAAAGCGACGGCCTACCCCTGGAGTTCGGAACGGGCATCGTGCTCGCTCCAACGGGAAGCCGCGACCGTGTCTGCAACCTGTACGTGTTCCCGTCGAACGGGTTCAACACCGAGGCAGCCGATTTCTTGACCTCTGTGGGAGGATCGTTCACGGTGGCGGGATACGACTTCAAGGGCGTCTACGGCGTCTACCGCTACCACGGCAGCGTCATCTTCGAGGAGTGGGAAGTCGAGGGCGACCCCGTTCCCCATAAAGATTAGCACCCTTTTGCTTCCTTCTATCTACAGCTTACTGCTTTCAGGCAATTCTCCCCGTTTCATACGCGTGACAACCTGTATCCACATGCACTTCGCATAAGAGAAAGGTACGACGATGGATGAGAAAGATAGGTCCGTCGAGGGCAACCGAGGGCCACGACCCCTCGCTGAATCGGAAATCACGATCAAGGAAGAGAAAACGCCCCGCTACGCGTGGGTGATCTGGATCATCACGTTCCTGATAAGCTTTGCTGCGCCCATGGCGCAATTCAAGATCGTCTCGATCCCGCTCTATTTCATCTATGTGCCGGGGGTCAGTCCCGACGGCTGTTTCGGCCTCGATGCAAGCGGCTTCGGCATGCTGATGACGATGGTATCGCTTATCGGCATCGTGCTTGCCTTCCCCGCCGCCTTCATCTGCCGCAAGCTGGGGCTGAAGCAAACGATCGCGCTTTCGGCCATCGGCGTGATCGTCGGAGGGCTCGTCGAGATTCTCGGCGGCGATAATATCGCGACCATGATGGTCGGGCGTTTCCTCGAAGGCACCGGCATCGGGCTTGCGGGAGTGTCGGCTCCGACGCTTATCACGCTGTGGTTTCCTGACAAGACGCGCGGAGTCGCATTGGGCTTGTGGTGTTGCTGGGTCCCCCTCTCGATCACCCTCGACTCGATCATCTGCCCGATGATCGCGAGCTCGATGGGTTGGCAAGGCGTCTTCGGCGTCGTCGTCGCTTTTGCAGCAGTTGCGCTCATTCTGTTCTTGGTGTTCTACCGCGTTCCCGAGGGCAGCGTGGCCGGGTACAACGCCGAGGGCAGCTTCATCGAGTGCGTGAAACTGCTGAACAACCCTCAGATTTGGCTTCTCGGCCTCGTGTTCTTCATCTTCATCATCGGGCAGACCGGCATCGTGAACACGTACCTGTCCACGTTCCTCCAAGGCGCTCCCCCGGTCGGCTGGGGCTGGAGCGAGGCAGCAGCGGGCATGGGCCTTGCCGTCGTCACGGGCATCAGCATTATCGCCAATCCGCTCGGTGGCTCGGTGACCGCGAAGCTGCCCCATCGCCTAAAGCGCATCGTGCCTGTTGGCGTGGCCGTTTCCTACCTCATTTGCTTCTATCTGCTGTTCCAGAACTCAAATGAATCGCTTATCTGGATCGGTATCGTCTTGATGGGCATCTGCGGCGGATTCGGCGGAGGTGGCCTTCGCCCGTTCGCCCCGACGATCATGAACCAGTCTGCCATGGCGGCGACGATGGGCATGGCCGTCATGCAGTTCGCCCAATGCCTCGGCAACTGCTTTAGCCCGGTGTACGGGGCGATTATCGATGGCGGTGCCACGTATTGGGAGGCATGCATGACCACGATCATCCCGCTCAGCGTGGTGATGCTCATCGCGGCCTTCTTCATTCGCCCTGGAAAGGATTCACCCGTCCGCCGCAAGTAACGGGGAACGACTCCCTAGCCGACGCTGCCGCACTCCCAGCGCCGCTCCAACTACTTTCTCCGGACAATGAAGCACTTATGGATGCGCGGATTGCGCTCGAAATCGTGTGGGATGGTTTGCGCCGTGATGTCCTCGATTTCCACGCCGTATTTCTCAAGCGATTCGAAGTCGGGCTTGAAGGTGCGCAAATTGCACGAGAAGACGGCCCGCCCGCCCTCGCGGAGAAGGCGGCTCACGCCGATGAGAAGCTCCACGTGATCGCGCTGCACATCCCACGTGCGCCGTCCCATCGACTTAGAGTTCGAGAACGTCGGCGGGTCGACGAACACCAGGTCGAACAGGCGACGATCGCGCCGCGCCTCGGTGATCCACTGCATCACGTCAGCGCGCTCGAAGCGGTGGGCCCGCCCCGAGAAGCCGTTGTTCGCCATGTTGCGGCGCGCCCAATCAAGATACGTCGCCGACATGTCCACCGTGCACGTCGTGCGCGCACCGCACGCGGCGGCATGCACCGTCGCCGTGCCCGTATACGCGAACAGGTTCAGGAAATCCCCGCCGGCCGCCATCTCGCCGACCATGTGGCGCGTATCGCGATGGTCGAGGAAGATGCCGGTATCGACGTACCCGGCAAGGTCGACCTCAAACAGCGAGCCGTCCTCCTCAACGGTCGCCACAAACGAGCGTTCACCGGCATCGCGGTACTGGCTTCCCCCGCGGTCACGACGGCGCGTCTTGGAAAACACGCGCTCGGGAGGCACACCGAGCACAACAGGGGTAATCGCCAGGATATCGCTCATGCGATGGCGGGCCTTCAGCTCGTCGATCGACGAGGGGGCTGCGTATTCGGCAACATGAACGAAGGTTTTTCCCTCGTCCTCGCCCGCGCCTGCGTACAGATCGATCGCGGCCGCGTAGCCGGGCAAGTCAGCATCGTAGACGCGGTAGCAGCTAACCCCTTCGCGGCGCGCCCACTTGCGGCGCTCCTTGTACACCTTGCGCAAACGGGAAGCGAACTGGGAAGATGCCTCGTCGTGCACGTCAACGACATGCTCGGACCCGCCGAACATGTCAGGAACGACGATCGCCACAGGCGCAGCAGGGGGCGTATCGAAGAGGCGGACCTTGATGCTCACGCGCCCCCGCCCAAGCTCCTCGCAAAGCGAAGGTTCGGCACCGAAGCGCTCTGCCGCGCCCTCGCCGCCGATGCAGGCGAAAACGGAGCGCGCGGGGGCGTCGGCGGCTGCGCGCACAAAGGCTGCGTCCCCCGCCGCGGAGACCGCGTTGTCGTTCGCCGGGTCGATCAGCACCGCGGCAACGAGCTGCGGCGCGGAAGCGTCGAGGGGACGCAGCGACTCCTGGGCGCGCTCGGCACGCTCGTCGGCTTCATCGAGAAGCGCGTTCCACGTCTCCTCGTCGAAGCGTCCCCACGAAGAGAAACCCCATCGGGAACGAGCCGCGCCGGGCGCCTCATCGAGAACGATTGCCCTCGCCTCGCGCTCGAGAACGCTCAAGCCCCGCGACTTCTCGTCTTCGCCGCGAGACTCCGCAAGCGCGTCGACGAAACGGTAGCCCTCCCCCGCCCGCTCGCCCCATTTCGCATACGCGAGAAGCGCCGCCGCATACGAGCACAGAAGCGGCATCGTGTCCGGCGCGTTGCGACCGAAGTAGGCGCGGTCGTTCAAGGGCGTGCCGGAAAGATCGGCCGACACCGTCGCCTTCCCCTCGTGGATACGCACGTCGATGGCGATATCGGGGTGCGCGACGTTCACGTCGGGTCGCTCGCCGCGAACCTCGCGCAAACGATCGCAGATCGCGTCCTTCACGCGCATGCCCGTGAACTTCGTGTTGCGAAGCCCCTCGTTCGTCCCGCGGGCGCGCACGGCGATGCTCTTGCCGGAAAGCAGGATATCCTCCCAAGATAGCGCATAAACCCCCTGGTAGAGCGCATCCGAGTCCGCTGCACCAACGCGCCCCTCAACGCAGAGCACGCGCGACGCCAGCCGCGACCAAAGACATGCGCGCAAGGCGGCCTTCGGAGCGCCGAAAAACGCCACGCCGCCGCCAAGAGGGCGCGTGCGGCGGACTCCGAGCGTATGCAGCTCATCGGCGAGCAAGCCTTCCAACCCGGGAAGGCAGCTTGCGAAGAACTCGAGTTCTTCGGAGGTATGGTCGGGCATATGGATTCCTTTCCCGTGGGCTGGGTAAGTGATTCGACAAGAAAGCCCCTCGTCGCGCCGGCGTCGCACAAGGCGCCCGAAGCGCTCAGTGCGCAAGGGACAGCCTCAAAGCGATCGGGTCGGTGACGAGGGGCTCTCGCAGCATCGCATCAATCGACGTTTGCCTAAGCGGCAAGGATTAATCTTCCAAGTAATCCTTCAACTTGCTCGAGCGGCTCGGGTGGCGCAGCTTCGCGAGCGTCTTGCTCTCGATCTGGCGGATGCGCTCGCGCGTGACGCCGAACTCGCGTCCGACCTCCTCAAGCGTGCGCGGATGGCCGTCTTCCAAACCGAAGCGCAGGCTGATGACCTTGCGCTCGCGCTCCGCGAGGCCATCGAGCACCTTGCCGAGCTGCTCTTGGAGCATGCTGAAGCTCGCGGCGTCGGGAGGCACCACGGCGGCGTCGTCCTCGATGAAATCGCCGAGCTGGGAATCCTCTTCCTCGCCGATCGGCGTCTCAAGGCTCACCGGCTCCTGCGAGATCTTCTGGATCTCGCGGACGCGCTCCTCAGGCAACCCCATCACATCGCCGATTTCCTTCGGGGTAGGTTCGCGACCGAGCTCCTGGAGAAGCTGACGCTGGATGCGCACAAGCTTGTTGATCGTCTCGACCATGTGAACGGGAATGCGGATGGTGCGCGCCTGGTCGGCGATGGCGCGCGTAATTGCCTGGCGAATCCACCAGGTGGCGTACGTGGAGAACTTGAATCCCTTGCGGTAGTCGAACTTCTCGACAGCGCGGATGAGGCCCAGGTTGCCCTCCTGGATAAGGTCGAGGAAGAGCATGCCGCGGCCCACGTAGCGTTTCGCGATGGACACGACGAGGCGCAGGTTTGCCTCAATGAGCTGCTGCTTCGCGTCGAAACCGACTTCCTCGATGCGAGTCAGGCGGCGAAGGTCGCGCCTCTCGAGCTCGATTTCGCCGGCGTCGGCCTTCTCGAGCTGCTCGCCCGCAGCGACGCCCGCCTCTATCTTCATGGCGAGGTCGATTTCCTCGGCAGCGGTGAGCAACGGCACCTTGCCGATTTCCTTCAGGTACATGCGAACTGGGTCGCCCGTGAGCATGGTCACGCCGCCGTCGTTTGCGCGCTTGCGGGTCGCACGGCGCTTGCTGCGGGCCGTCGTCACCTTCGGCAGCTGCACATCGGTGGTTGCTTTAAGTTCTTCTTCGGGAATGCCCTCGAGCAGGTCTTCTTCCTCGTCGATGCCAGCCTCGATCTTGTCCTCGTCGAGCGTGGTATCGGAGGCTTCGGAAACCTCGCTTACAGGAGGCTCTCCTTCTTCGGGATCCTCATCGAGCTCATCCTCCTCGAGAATCTCATCGGGATTGGAAAGGTCTTTCGGTTCTTCGGCAGTCTTCTTCGATAATTTCTGGGAATCCTTTGCCACGTGATAGTCCTTTCTGGATAAGAACGCCCGGGGCTAAACCGCAACCGGGCGCAAATACACAGCGATAAAATATACCATAAATCGAGCCGAATGTGTCCGAATGTCACAATAAATCGTTCGGGTCGACGTCAACGGCAACGTTCACGTCCGCCTCGGGCACACGGGCGCGGAACAGCGGGGCTATCACGCACGAAAGATCATCCTCGGGCGGACACTTGACGACGACATGCCAGCGATAGACGCCGCGCAGCTTCGCGAGAACGCACGGGCTTGCGGGAAGGACGGACCACCCGTCACCGCCGAAGTCGCGGATATGCGCCTCAAGCTCGGTGAACAGCCTTTCGGCGGTCGTGCGCACAGAGGGCTCGTCCCTTCCCCAGACAAGAACGTTGGCCATTCGGACGAACGGCGGGTAGAGAAGGATGCGCCGCTTCGGGAGCTCCGCGCGAAGGAACCGCTCGCGGTCGTAGGTGGCGGCGGCGCGGATGGCGACGTTGTCGGCCTCGTAGGTCTGAACGAGCACGCGCCCCGGCAAGTCGGCACGCCCGGCGCGACCCGCCACCTGCTCGATCAGGGAAAACGTGCGCTCAGCAGCTCGATAATCGGGAAGGTGGAGCTGGGTGTCGGCGTTGATCACGCCCACAAGCGTCACGTCCTCGAAGTCGAGCCCTTTCGCGATCATCTGCGTTCCCAAAAGCACGGCAGCGTCCGATCCGGCAAACTGCTCGAGGAGGCGTTCGTGGGCCCCTTTGCCGCTCGTGGTGTCGGCGTCCATGCGGATGATGGGCACGTCAGGGCCGACGCCCGGCATCCCGTCGAGCAGTGCGCGCAGCTCGGCCTCGACGCGCTGGGTTCCCGCGCCGAACTTCTTCAGGTACGGGCTTCCACACTCGGGGCAAACGACAGGCGCAATCTCGGTGTGCCCGCAATGGTGGCACACGAGCATGCGACCGCGCTCGTGATAGGTGAGCGAGGTGTCGCACGAGGGGCAGGTGGGCACGAACCCGCAGTCACGGCACAAAAGGAACTTCGCGAAGCCGCGTTGGTTCAAGAGCAGCACCGCCTTGCGCCCGAGGGAAAGCTCGCTGCGAAGCCCCTCGACGAGCTTGCGCGAGAACATCGCCCGCGAGCCACCGCGAAACTCCGCCGCCATGTCCACGACCTCGACCGCCGGCAGGGGCTTGCCGTTCGCGCGATCGGGCAGATCGACCTTCGTCCAGCTCCCGCCCTGCTCACAGGCATAGAGCGCCTCAATGGAAGGCGTGGCCGAGCCCATGACGAGCACGCCGCCCGAGCGCTCCACCATCCAGCGCGCCACCTCGCGCGCATCGTAGCGCGGGGCAGAATCCTGCTTGTAGGAGCCTTCGTGCTCCTCGTCGATCACGATGAGTCCGATGTTCGAAAGCGGCGTGAACAGGGCGCTTCTCGCCCCCACCACGACGCGCGCCGCGCCACTGCGAATGAAGTCCCACTGGTCGTAGCGCTCCCCCTGGCTCATGCGCGAGTGCATGACCGCGACCAGATCGCCGAAGCGGCCGCGGAAGCGACCCACCGTCTGCGGCGTGAGCGAGATCTCGGGCACGAGCACGCAGGCCGTGCGTCCCTCGGCGAGCGTCTTCTCGATGGCACGCAGGTAGAGCTCCGTCTTGCCCGAACCGGTGACGCCGTCGACGACAACCACCTCGCCGCAGGCATGCTCGCGCGCACGATCGATGGCCGCAAGGGCACTTTCCTGCCCCGGCGTGAGCGCAGGCTTCGGCGAGGGGGTGAAGCCATCGAACGCGATGGTGGATGCGATAGAGGCTGAAGCAGAAGGCGCGCCGTCGAAGGTTTCAGCGAACGTGCCGCTCACCGCAGCACTCGCCAACCCGCTGCGCGCACCGTCAGCCCCCCGCATGCGGCGGCGGCGAACGATGCGCACGACGCCTTTCGACTCGAGGGCGCGCAGGGTGGACGAGATTGCCCCCATCTGGGCCGATAGCTCGGACACGCGCAGCTCGCCCGTCCGCACGGCCGCCACGATCGCCTCCTGGCGAACGGCGTTCTTGCGCGGCTCGAACGCGGAAAGCTCAGGACCGGCGACAACCCATCGGTCGTCTACTTCCCCAACCTTTTGTTCCTCCAAGCGCCATCGGCCATCGCGACCATGCACCATCCGCGGGATGCCCCCCGGAGGCGTGAACAGGCGAACGCAAGAGGAAAGCGGCGCGATGTAGCGATTCGCGAGCCATTGGGCGCATGCCGCTCCCTCCTCGTCGAAGTAAGGCTTCGATAGGCCTCGAACGATTGATTTCAGCTTGCGCGCATCGAGGCTGGAAGGCCACGTTTCGTCTCCTGGGAGCCCCGTCTCGAAAACATCGATGACGAAACCCACCGCCTGGCGCCTACCGAAGGGCACAAGCACCGCACACCCCACTTCAACGGGGTAGTCGCGAGAGCGGGGAGAAGCATCATCGACGCCTGCGCCCAACCCACAGGTGCCCTCCGCCCCACCACTCGCTAAACCGGAGCGCTCGGCCGCATGGAAATCGACCTCAGAAGCGGCATCAACCGCGCCCGCGTCCACAGCACTACCCGCAAGGGTATCATCTCCAAACAAGCTCTCCATCTGGGCAGATGCAGAAGAATAAGCGCATACCGAATCCTCCCCGTCCGTGGCGGGCAGAGCATAGGTATAAGGCGCGTCAAGCGCTTGCGTTGGGATATCGAGAATAACGGAGGCAAGTTTCATGCCGTCAAGTATAGCGAAAGCACCGCGGGCGCACGACCCGAATCGCCGCCTTCAGCAAAACGCCGCCTTCCCGATCCTGCGAAGGCGGGAAGGCGGCGCGAGGAATTGAAAGGCTGTCGCGGAAAAGCGCAGCTAGGCGAGGCCGCACGCGGCGCGAAGCGCATCCGCGCGATCGGTCTTCTCCCAGGTGAACTCGGGAAGCTCGCGGCCGAAATGACCATAGGCGGCTGTCTTGCGGTAGATGGGGCGACGCAGGTCGAGGTCGTCGATGATGGCGCCCGGACGCAGGTCGAAGACCTCGTTCACCGCACGCTCAATGTCGGCCTCGGGAACGTGCGCCGTGCCGAACGTCTCGACCATGATAGAGACCGGCTTCGCGACGCCGATAGCGTAAGCGACCTGAATCTCGCAACGGTCGGCCAGGTCAGCAGCCACCACGTTCTTCGCAACCCAACGAGCGGCGTAAGCAGCGGAGCGGTCAACCTTCGTGCAGTCCTTGCCGGAGAACGCGCCGCCGCCGTGACGGCCCATGCCGCCGTAGGTGTCGACGATGATCTTGCGGCCGGTGAGGCCGCAGTCGCCCATAGGTCCGCCGATGACGAAGCGACCGGTCGGGTTGATGTGGATCTCGGCGCCCTCGGCGAGCTCGACCCCCTCGTCAGCGAGCACGGGCTTGATGACTTGCTCGGTCACGTCGCGGCGCAGCGTGGCGTTGTCGATGTCCTCGGCATGCTGCGTGGACACAACGACCTTCTCCACATTCACGGGTGCGCCGTCGACGTAGCGCACCGAAACCTGCGTCTTGCCATCGGGACGCAAGTAGGGCAGCGTGCCGTCCTTGCGCACCTTCGCCAGACGCTCGCTCATGCGCTGCGCCAGATAAATCGGCATCGGCATGAGGGTCTTCGTCTCCTTGCAGGCATAGCCGAACATCATGCCCTGGTCACCTGCGCCCACCGTCTCGTAGACGTCTTCCGCCTCGCCGTGCTGCGCCTCGAACGACTCGTCGACACCCTGCGCGATGTCGGGCGACTGCTCGTGGATGGCGTTCAGAACGCCGCAGGTCGTGCCATCGAAGCCGTACTTCGCGCGATCGTAGCCGATCTCGCAGATGACGTTGCGCACGATGGTCGGCACGTCGACGTAGGCCTGCGTGCGGATCTCGCCCGCGACGACGACCATGCCCGTCGTGGTCATGGTCTCGCAGGCGCAGCGCACCTTCGACACATCGGCGGGCTGGCCCGACGGCGAGATGTAGCCTTGCTTTTGAAGCTCGGTTTCCTTCTCGAGGATCGCGTCGAGAATCGCGTCGGAAATCTGATCGCAGATCTTGTCCGGGTGACCCTCGGTCACCGATTCGGACGTGAATAGATACGTAGAATGCTGTTCTTCGGCCATGAAGCTCCTCCTTCATCGTTGTCGGCCGGACCACCTTGGCGCAATGCCAGGTTGGTGTCGGGATCGCAGAGCCAACTCTCTCCCCCGACTCTTGATAAACGGATGTTCGCGGACGCAATTCGTGCGCCCTCGTTTATGCACGCGGTACTTTACCACATCGTTGTCTATTCTAATTGAGAACAAAAAAGAAACAATTCCCAACCACAGCCGTTTCGCGGAGCTTCTCCCCGCCACCCTTCCCAATGCGTCGGGCTCATGACGGCCGCAGCCCCATCAGCATTCCATCGGCATCCCGCCGCCTCGGCGGGGCCTTGCAATGCTACACTCATCACGACAGACCGACACCCCCTCGGAAGGAGCGGGCATGCTGAGCAACAACGCCTATACGCAAGAGTATTTCGACATCATGGAGAGCTTGGGCGGCGACATTGAGAGCCGCCGCGCCGCCTACGATTACATGAAGAATTCCACCGCTATCGTGCACCATCAGGTGATTTCCACCTCCTTCGTACCGCGCCTCTACGATCGACGCACGCGCGAGATCATGCGCACCACAGTCGAGACGACGCACCGCATTCTTTGCAAGGTGATCGAGCACTACCTCGAAGACCCCGACTACCGCACCATCTTCGACTACGATCCGCGCTTAGCCGAGCTCATCTTGGTGCCGCGCGGCTATGACGCCGTGCTCCCCTTCGCACGCTTCGACATCTTCCTGAACGAGGAGACCGGGGAAGTCGCCTTCTGCGAGTTCAACGGCGACGGATCCTCGGGCATGAACGAGAACCGCGAGATCACCAACTCGCTCGCGAACGCGAAGACCTTCCAGGAGTTTGCGCGCCGCCACAAAATCGAGCCTTGCGAGCTCTTCGATGCCTGGGTGGAGGACTTCATCAGCATCTACCATACCTACAAGGGACGCGTCGAGCATCCCCGCTTCGCCATCTGCGACTACCTGCAAAATGGCGTCGTAGACGAGTTCCACCTGTTCGCAAAGAAGTTCGAGGAACACGGCTACCCGTGCTGCGTATGTGACGTGCGCGACCTCACCTTCGACGGCGAGGTGCTCCACGACGCGCAGGGCCAACCCGTGCACGCCATCTGGCGCCGCTGCGTCACCAACGACGTGCTCGAGTTCTGGGACGACTCGCAGGCGCTCATCAAGGCCGTGCGCGCGCAGAAAGTGGCGCTCATCGGCAGCTTCGCCGGGCACATCGTGCACGACAA
>ERZ1034984.938-NODE-938-length-30478-cov-17.530783_pt1 | contig 30478 bp, 26 predicted proteins | sample MGYA00520589_ERZ1034984 | MGnify/ENA primary metagenome ERZ1034984 (study PRJEB33766, sample SAMN09781790) | gut metagenome | biome: gut microbiome | host: Homo sapiens | place: Madagascar | study: EMG produced TPA metagenomics assembly of the PRJNA485056 data... | reverse complement strand
GCGAGCGGCCGCGGAGGCCGGCAGGGCCCGCGGGGGGATCGTCTCCCCCGCGGGCTCTTCTTGCGTTTATGGGGGATGTCCGGTCGCGAGTCTCGCTGTGCCTGGTGCATGCGCGTAGCTGGGCCGGTTCTCTATGCGCTTTGGCTAGCAATGGTTTGAAAAAGCCGAAGGCGCGGTGGTTTTGCTCGGTCGCTGCAGCAAGACTTTGCAAATCCATCGCGCCTTATGGGCTTGTCGAAGTCTCTTTTGATAAACATCTAGGCCGTGTGCTTAACCAAAGTGGATATTACTTCCTTCGACGTGAACTACTGTAACACGATATGCTTCAAAGCTATTTCAACGTTTCGTTGAAATTCTTGTCCAGCTTCAACGTTTTGTTTCGACTTTGACCTTCTTATCAATCCTGCACACTTCTCTCTGATAAAATAATTGGCTCATTTTTCTATTTGCTAATTCGTGAGCGTTTCTGTTTGACTGGCTGGTGTAGAGGATGCTGTATCGCTTAAAATAGGGATATTTGTCTACTTGAGTCTCTAATTAGTTTTGAGGGAGGAAACGTTGTCCGATTCGCGGCAATTGCGTAAAACGTTTCGACGTACGCTTGTTGTGCTGCTTATCGCTGTGCTTGCTGCTGGGGCGGTCACGTATGCGTGGTATATCTACAACACCTCGCGTCATGTCACCGACGTCAAAATGGCTGCTGGCACGGGCGTGACGTTCCTGATTTCGAACTCTTATGATGGCGATTACAAAACATCTGCTGGATTGGCGTTTCAGGGTTTTCTTGATCCTGTTTCCACTGACAATATGGAAAATGGATTCTAAAAGGTAACTGGTTTTACGGGCGGTACTTCGCAATCCTCTTTGCTTGCGAATATATTTGCTGCTGCTCAGCGTTCGGACTATTACGAGACTTCGCTGTTTCTAACCACTAGTTCTGTAGCTACTGATGTGTATCTTGCTAACATTAACTATGATGATTTGGATGTGGAAAACCCTATATCGCCGGCGCTTCGTGTGGGCTTTGCCGTGCATGCCCCCGGGCAAGGGCAGCCTGTTGTGTCGCAATATATTTTTGAGTTGACGCAGGCGCATAATCCGCAAGGGGGATATAACACGTTTAACGGATCGGCGGGCGATGTGCTTGATAGCTCGCGTTCGGACAGCTCTACGGTTACGTTTACGCCGCTGAATTCGTCGAACTACTGCCAATGCAACGATGATACGGGTGAGTTGACGCTGCTTCCCTCATCGACCATGCTGCGCTCTTTGCCTGCTGCCTCGGCGAATGCCGACCATGGCGCGCCGGTGCAGGTTGACGTATATGTGTGGCTTGAAGGGTGCGACGAGGACTGCACGAATAACTTGGCGAATACGAATCTGGAGTCGCTTGCGCTCCACTTTGCTGGCAAGCAGGGTTAGGGGCTTCAATATGGGTAAACAATTGCACGAATCGGTGACCATCGCTAGTTCTGACGCACGTACTGCGCGTAAATCGTCTTCGGTTTTGCGAGACGTGTTCTCGTCGCGCCGGCGTATGCTCATTGCTGCGGCGTGGCTGCTGTTGCTGCTTGCGGCGTTTTCTGCCGCCACATTCGCGTGGTTTAGCAACTCTCGCTATACCAATGTTACGCCCGTGGCTCACACGGTCAGCGATAGCGGGTATGACCTGCTTATCGGCGCCAGCCAGGGCGGGCCGTTCGACACGGAATGTGCGCTTTCGCAGACCGATAAAACGCTTTATCCCATTTCGACGGCGGATTTGACCTCGTTTTGGCGTGGAACGTTTCAGAATGCGAATGGCATTACCACGGAGTATGCGAACTGCACTGCAAATGTTGATGACTATGTGTTGACGGGTACGTTTTACCTGAAGGGCAGCTCCGCTCCTCTTGCCGTGTATCTGTATCGAAGCCAGATGAACGTTACCAGCGATCCTCGACTGTTGGCGGCGTTGCGCGTGGGTTTCATTATCGAAGGCAGTTCCGGTTCACAGACGTATATCTTCTCGTGCGATGACTTGGGCAGCACTGCGGGCGCTACGTCGCGTCGCACCACGGCGCAGGATGGCGTGGTGGTTAGCGGTGCCGGATCGTGGAACTATGTCGCCAATTCTTCGCTGTCCATTGGCGGGTACACCATGGACGGTACGGGCGATGCTCCGGCCGCGCGCGCCGGCGCGCAGCCGTTGTGCACGCTTGCGGCCGATGAAGTGGCTCGCGTGACGTATTTCGTGTACATGGAAGGTTGCGACGACAATTGCAGCAACGAGGCCCAGTCGCGCGATATTTCGCTGCAGTTCGCTTTTGCGGCAACGCGGGCGTAAGGGGGCTGACGCTATGAAGGATACACAACAGGGAAGCGCATTGAGGCTTCGCTTCGTGCAGGTGGGCATCGTGGTTGCGCTGTTCGTGCTGCTTGCTGCTTTGGGTGTTGCTACGTATGCGTGGTTCACGAATAACGCGGCCGTCAACACGAATTCCGTTTCCGTGCATAGCGATGACAGCAGCTTGGTCGTTGATCTGGGCGATACGGCGTCGGGTAGTTGATTGTCGTCGGGGGATGTTGCGCTGTCGTCTAATAGCCCCGACCCGCTTACGCTCTATCCGGTTTCCACGTTCGATCTGAACGGCTTTGCGGAATGTACGCACAACAACGATGCGGGTGAAGCCGTGCATTTCGAGTAAGCGGCCGACGGCGAGCATTTTTACCATGGGTGGATTGACCTGCGTGCTCGCGTAATCGGTTCCGGCGCGGGAAATGCTACGGGTGCCGTGAATTTGTACTTGGGCGATTCGCCGGTTCCCTCCGATGCCGACCCTGAGCTTTTGCGTGCGGCGCGCGTGGGGCTGAAGTTCTCGCGTGCGGGCCAGGTGGTGAAGACGTGCTATTTCGCGCTTGACGGCTCTGATGGCGGGCATCGCGGCGAGCACCCGGCCACGCGCCCGGGGCTTGACGGGTATGCCGATGGCATGCTTTTGGGATGGCAAAACGGCTCGCTGGCCTGAGCAAATGATGGTTCTGAAGATTTCAACGCATATCTGATGGGCTCGGGCGATTCGTCTACGCGTCCGCAGAATGCGCTGCTGACTATGGACCAAGGAACCGAATATCGCTTGGATGTGTATTACTACATTGAGGGGCCGACCCGGACAGCGCCGACTACCTGTACGGCGATGTTGGCGTGGTGCATTTGAACCTGTTCGCGGCGCTTGATGGGCAGGGGACGTAAATGGGCATGCTGAACGGCGCGTCGCCTTCGGGTCCGGCGCGCGGCAAGAGTGACGCAGCGGGTGTGCAGGCTGATCAGGACTTGAAGCATCGCCTGGCCACTACGGCGGTGCTGCTCGCCTTCGCGGTGGTGGCCATTGCCATGGCAACGTTCGCCTGGTTTTCCATTGCCGATAGCGCGAAGACGCGCATGCTGGCCATGGATGCCACGGCGGACGGCTCGCTGCGCTTCGACTTGGACGCGCACGATGATTTCGAAAGCTATGTGCATACGCTGGGGTTCGATGCCATCTCGTCTCGCATATCGTCTGACCTGGGCGTTGACATTGACGCGTCGAAGTTGGAGCCGGTGACCACGTCGGATTACGAGACGTTCACGCTTGAGGATGGCTCGGTTGCCCAGGCGTCAAGCGGCTCGTACTTGGAGTTCACGCTGCATTTCATCAGCCAGAAGGAGGTGGTGGTGCGGCTGACGGAGCAAGATGGGTCGGATGACGCCGCGGGCACGGCGTTCTCCTCGGCGGTGGACGGGTTGCCGCTGGCCATGCGCATGAGCTTTACTGCTGACGGTCAAACCTGGGTGTACGACTCGAATGTTGCAACAAACGCAACCTCCGCGGGCGCGGCGACGGTGTTCGGCCTTGATAAGGGCGAGGCAACCGAGGCGTCAAGCATGTTTGACCTGGTAGCGAACACGGACAAATCCGTAATTGTTTGCATTTGGTTGGAGGGGACCGATGCAAATTGCACTAATATGATGAAGGGTGCGGATTATTCCGTCTCGATGCGCTTTGTGGGCGTCGAGACGGAATAACGATTAGTTGAATCGCGCGAAAGGGCGCGAAATGCAAACCGTGAAAAAAGTCGGGTCGATCGTCATCAGCGTGGTGATGTGAATCATAATTCTGGTTGCCGCGTTGTATGCGTTCACCACGCTTGCCACGAAAGACGACGGCAGCGTTTCGAACTTGGGCGGGTTTACGCCGATGACCGTGCAGTCCGATTCCATGTCTCCAACGTTCGATCAGGGCGACTTGATTGTCATCAAGACGTGCGACACGTCGAAGTTGCAGGTGGGCGACATTGTGACGTTCCATACCATCATCGAGAACCAGTATACGCTGAACACGCACCGCATCGAATCGATCGATGAGCTGAACGGCATGCGCAGCTTCACTACGAAGGGCGACAACAACGATGTAGCCGATACGCACATCATCTCGGATGGCGACATTGTTGGCCAGTACGTGTTCAAGATTCCCGGCATGGGCAAGGTGATGGACTTCCTGTCTTCCACGTGGGGCTTCTTGATCGTCATCGTGCTGCCCATGCTGCTGTTCTTCATCTATCAGGTGTATCACCTGGTGATTGTGGGCATGAACCTGAAGCGCGCCATGGCCGAGGAAGATCGCATGGCCCGTGCGGCGGCTATTGTCGATGGCGAAGGATCAGATGCCGAAGCGGGGTCTGACGTTGAGCGTGCGGAGGCTGCGCGCGCTGACGCGGAGGCGAAGCTTGCCGAAGCTCGTCGTTTGAAGCCGGAAGCCGAGGCGGCCTTGGCGGCAAGCGGCAAGGCTGGCGATGCTGTCGGCGAACGCGATGGCCAGGACGACAAGTAGCCTGACGCATGGACGCTGGCTGCGGTCGGCAAGGGCGCTGTGCCTGGCGGGCGCCGGAACGACGAACGTATAACCGTGCCGTGCGGGTTGACGAGCGGCACGTGGGGTAGAGAGGACCGGAATCAGTGAGCGAGTTTCTGGGGTTTGCCTGAGAGCTGTTGGCGAAGGTTGTGTACAACATCGTCGCCGTTTTCAGCTCTATTTTGAACCTGCTGGTATTCGGCTGGCTGGACTATTTCAGCATATTCAAGACGTACTTCGATACGTTCGACATTGTGGGCAAAATCGGTGCCGTTATCTTGTTTGCCCTGCTTATTGCGGTGCCCGTGCTGATTGTGCTCATTTGTGTGCACCGGTGGCGCGTCAACCACCAGCTGAAGCACGACGACACCAGCAACAAGGCGCTGTATCGCGAAATCGGGCGCCTGAACAAGCAGGTGCTTGACCTGGTGCCCACCGCTTGGGCGGGCGACCCGAAGGAGCTGCACGACGGCAAGATCACCGTGCCCGACAGCCTGTGGTTCGTGGGCACGGTGAACAACGACGACTCCACGTTCACCATCACGGACAAGGTGTACGATCGCGCCATCCCCATCGAGCTGAATGAGCGCGCCGACGCGTTCGAGTGCCCGGCGCATGCGCGCGTGCGCGTGACGGCCGAGCATCTGCAGTACCTGTTCCAGAAGGCGAAGGCTGTTGCGGAAGCGGCCGATGCGCGTGTTGAGGAGGCGCAGCGGGAGGCCGCGTCGCGGGTGGATGCGGCGCGTTCGGCCTGCGAGGCGGAGGTTGCCGACGTGCGCAGCGATGCAGCTGCGGCTGCGTGGGAGCTCGAAGGCGTTCGCCAGCAGGCTGCCGATGATAAGCAGGCGGCGCTTGATGCGGCGGCGGTGAAGCACGCGGCCGAGCTTGAGCGCGCGAATGCCGAGGCCCAGCGCAAGATCGCCGAGCTGACTGCCACGTTGCAGCAGGTGAAGCGCTCGCTTGAGCGTGCCGAGAAGCGCGCCGAGGGCAACAGCCTTTCGCGGTATCTGCTGGCGCGCCTGCGCGGCGAAGAGGTGCCCGACAGCGCGGACGACGGCGATTCCAAGGGCGGAAAGCGCTGATGAAACACGTGCTGCGCGTGGTGAACGCGCTTGCCGCCGTAGTGATCGTGGTGCCGCTTGCGGTGCTGCTGCGCGCCACGTTCACGCCGGCAGGGGAGGTGCCCACCATTGGCGGGTACGGCATCCTGCGCACGCTTACCGGCAGTATGGAGCCGGCCATCCCCGTGCATTCGCTGGTGGTGGTGCAGCAGGCGGACCCGGCTGAGCTGCAGGTGGGCGATATCATCACGTTCGAAGCTACCGAGGGTACGCTTGACGGCGCGTTGAACACGCACCGCATCGTGCAGATAGACGAGGGGTCGGCGGGCCCGGTGTTCCACACGAAGGGCGACGCGAACGCTGTGGAGGACGCGCAGACGGTGTCGGCCGCGTGGTGTTCGTGTCGGCCGGCCTTGGCGTGATCGTGTCGCTGCTGACGAATCCGCTGCTGTTCTTCCCGTTGATCGTGGTGCCGCTTGCGGTGTTGCTGGTGCTGGAGATTCGCAAGATGGTGAAAAGCGCCCGCGAGGTAGCGCAGGCCGAAGAGCAGGCCGCACTGGCGCAAGCGGTGGAGATTATCAAGCGCCAACGCGAAAAGCAAGCGGAGCAAGAGACCGGAGAGCAGCCGGCGGATGCGGCCGGCGGGGGTGGCGACGGGTTGTCTGCAAGTGAGCGCGGCGAAGCTGACGAAGCGTCCGAAAGCGATTCTCTCGAGAAGCAGTAGCGGTTGGCTCTTGCTGCTCGCTGGGTGAACGGCGCTTGGCGCTGGGTGCGCTCTCCTGTTAGGCTGCTTATGAAAGGGCGTGCTTGCGAGCGGTGTCGCACTGGATGGCTATCGCGTGAACGCGGTTTTGTTGTCGGGGACGCGAGCCGAAACGCTGGCTACTTTACTAGGTTCTCTTTGCTCGCTAACAAAAAGCGGGGACGGCATTGTTGCCGTCCCCGCTTTCGTATGCGCTGCTGTTTGCGTTCGCGCTTAGGCCATGAGCTTCTTGATGCGGTTCATGGCTTCTACCGTGGCGTCGGCGTCGCCGAAGGCGGTCAGGCGGACGTAGCCTTCGCCGGAGGGGCCGAAGCCTGCGCCTGGCGTGGTGATGATGTTCGCTTCGGTCAGCAGCTTGTCGAAGAACTCCCAGCTGCCCACGCCCTCGGGGGTCTTGCACCACACGTACGGGCTGTTCATGGCGCCGTACACGGTGAAGCCGGCAGCCTCGAGGCCTTCCTTGATGACGCGGGCGTTGTTGCGGTAGTACGCCAGCGTTTCCTCGATCTGGCGTTCGCCTTCCTCGGTGTAGATGGCCGCCGCGCCGCGCTGGATGATGTAGCTGGCGCCGTTGAACTTCGTGCACTGGCGGCGGTTCCACATGGCGTTGAGGCTTTGGCCGTCGCGCACGAGCTCCTTCGGTACCACGGTGTAGCCGCAGCGTGCGCCCGTGAAGCCGGCGGTCTTCGAGAACGAGCGGAACTCGATGGCGCAGGTTTTGGCGCCTTCGACCTCGTAGATGGAGTGCGGCACGCCCTCTTCGACGATGAAGCGCTCGTAGGCGGCGTCGAACATGATGATGGAGCCGTTGGCGTTGGCGTAGTCGACCCACACCTTCAGCTGGTCGGCGGTGAGCACCGTGCCGGTGGGGTTGTTCGGGCTGCACAGGTAGATGACGTCGACCCTGCCTTCGGGCAGCGCCGGGCAGAAGCCGTTTTCGGCGGTGGTGGGCATGTAAGTGATGTTCGTCCAGCGCTCGGCGGCCTCGTCGTAGTCGCCCGCGCGGCCGGCCATGGCGTTGGAGTCCACGTACACCGGGTACACCGGGTCGCACACGGCCACCACGTTGTCGACGTCGAGGATGTCGCCGATGTTGCCGCAGTCGGACTTGGCGCCGTCGGAGATGAAGATCTCGTCGTCGGCGATGTCGACGCCGCGGGCATGGAAGTCGCGCTTGGCGATGGCGGAGCGCAGGAAGTCGTAGCCCTGCTCGGGGCCGTAGCCGTGGAACGTCTCGGCCTTCGCCATGTCCTCGACGGCGGCGTGCATGGCCTCGATGACGGCCGGCGCAAGCGGGCGCGTCACGTCGCCGATGCCCATCTTGATGAGCTTGGCCTCGGGATGCGCCTCGGAGTACGCGGCCGTGCGGCGCGCGATTTCGGAGAACAGGTAGCTGCCGGGGAGTTTCTGGTAATTCGGGTTGACCTTAGCCACGAAGGGCCTCCTTGCATTTCACGGGTTCCAGCAACGGGGCCGCAGCGCGCGGCGCCCGCGTTTTCAGTCGGCGTCTATTGTGCCGCAACGGCGCCCCGCGCGCAGCAGATTTAACGGGGAAAGCCGCTATTTAACATGGAAGAGGGTATCGACGCAATCCTTTGAAATTCAGCTTCTCGCCTATATGGCCACTGTTGGGCAATATTTCGAGAAGTTGAAGGGTTTTCGCTCACATCTAGGCGTGACAAACTGTCTTTGCAAATGTTGATGTAATCAATGCATCAATTTCGGTAGCAAGCGAAATGATTTTCTTATGCGAAAGCCTTGTCGGCGTGAAAAAGCTTCAGGTTCTCAAGAAATTGACCAACAGTGGACGTTTTTTCGAGAACCTGAAGCAATCTGTGCGACCCGATAAGCAAAAGCGCTCTTGATGGATGTCAGGCGTGTTAGATGCGCTCATCCGCTCGCAGGGTGTTTCGGACTGGTATTGAGCGAGCTCTAGCGGATGTAGTTCGTTTGGGCACCGCGTTCGGCTTTGGGGGCTTCGATGCCTGCGGCGCGTCCGGCTTCGATGCATTGCAGCAGCCATGCCATGTTGTGCGCGATGTTGCGCATGGTCTGCATGCCTTCGGCGTCCTGCGCCGCCTCGCCCGGCGTGCGGCCGTGGGCGTTGTTCCAGTACGTCGACGACACGATGGGCATCTGGTTGATGGTGAAGTACTTGTTCAGCACGTCGAACGACGCCGTGGTGCCGCCGCGGCGCGCAACGGCAACCGCCGCGCCGGGCTTGTGCGCGAATGTCTTGCCGCCGGCGTAGAACGCGCGGTCGAGCGCGCACATGATGCGGCCGGTGGGATGCGCGTAGTACACGGGCGTGCCGAACACGAAGCCGTCGGCGCCGGCGGCCTTCTCGATCAGCTCGTTGACCACGTCGTTGGTGATGGCGCACTTGCCGCCCAGCTCAGCGCACTTGCCGCACGCGATACAGTCGTTGACGGGCTTGTTGCCCAGCCACAGCGTTTCGCACTCGATGCCGTGGCCCTCAAGGGCGCCGGCAACCTCGGCAAGCGCGAGGGCGGTGTTGCCCTCCTGGCGCGAGCTGCCGTTGATAAGCAGAACTTTGCTCATGATGAATCCTCTCGTCTTTGATGCCTGCTTATTGTATAGGCTTGCGGGACGTGGGGTGAATTTCGCACCGAAATCGCAGGTGTGCTGCCGCTCCTCTTCCATGCGTTAAGGGCGCTTGGTTGCAGGGGGCGAAGTTCTGCTTGCCTCGAAGAAAGGGCGCCGGTAGCGTGAAGCGCACGATGAGTAAGCGGCTCGGGGAATTATACCCCGTTGACGGCTGCCATCGTTTTCTTGTTCATGCCTTCGTTTTCCGTGTCCGAACCGCCTTGGCATGAAGTTGGCTTCAACGCCTATAATCTTGGGCGAATGATACGTTCTTTCGAAAGGTTTCATTATGGCATCTCGCCTTCAGGGTCCGTCCACTGTGCATGCTTCTTCTGCCGAGTTCGCCGCCGCGCAGGGCTCTTCCGCGGCTAGCGGAGTCGGTGGCGCGCCCGACCACATCGAGGTGCGCGGGGCGCGCGTGCACAACTTGCGCGGCGTTGACGTGGACATTCCGCTTGGCAAGCTGGTGGGAATCGCCGGTGTGTCGGGTAGCGGGAAAAGCTCGCTGGCTCTTGGCGTGCTGTATGCGGAAGGCTCGCGGCGCTATCTTGAGGCGCTGTCGACGTACACGCGCCGCCGCATGGGGCAGGCCGCGCACGCCGACGTGGACGACGTGCGCTACGTGCCCGCCGCGCTTGCGTTGCACCAGCGCCCGAGCGTGCCGGGAGTGCGCAGCACGTTCGGCACCATGACCGAGCTGCTGAACAGCCTGCGCCTGCTGTTCTCGCGCGTGGGCAGCCACGCGTGCCCGCATTGCGGAACGTACGTGCCGCCTTCCATGGCCGTTGCCGCCGAGCAATCCATCGTGTGCACCTCGTGCGGCCAGCGGTTTTGGGGCCCGGGCGCCGAGGACCTGGCGTTCAACAGCGGCGGCGCGTGCCCGACGTGCAGCGGCACCGGCATTGTGCGCACGGTCAACGAGGCCGCGCTGGTGCCCGACGAGAGCAAGACCATCAACGAGGGCGCGGTGCTTCCGTGGGGCAGCCTGATGTGGGACCTCATGAAGCAGGTGTGCGGCGAAATGGGCGTGCGCCTTGACGTGCCGTTTCGCGACCTGACGCCCGCCGAGCGTGACATCGTGTTCCACGGGCCGGCCGAGAAGAAGCACATCCTGTACCAGGCGAAAAAGGGCGACAACTTCGCTGAACTGGACTTCACGTACTATAACGCGGTCTACACCGTGGAGAACGCGTTGTCGAAGGCCAAGGACGAGAAGGGCCTGGCGCGCGTGGCAAAGTTTCTGACTGAAGGGCCGTGCCCCGATTGCGGCGGGACACGCCTGTCGGCGGCGGCGCGCGGACCGCGCGTGCGCGGCATCAATTTGGCGCAAGCGGCTGAGATGACGCTTGACGAGGCGGTGAGCTGGGTGGATGGCGTGCCGGCATCGCTTCCGGCCGAGTTGCGCCCCATGGCGGTTTCCATTTGCGAGTCGTTTCTGCATACGGCGCGGCGTCTGCTTGAGCTGGGGCTGGGGTACTTGTCGCTTGATCGCGCGGGAGCCACGCTGTCCACCGGCGAGCGGCAGCGCGTACAGCTTGCGCGCGCGGTGCGCAACCGCACCACCGGCGTCATGTACGTGCTCGATGAGCCTTCGATCGGTCTGCATCCGGCCAATATCGACGGGCTGCTTGGCGTTATGCGCGACCTCATTGCCGACGGCAACTCGGTGGTGATGGTGGATCACGACACGCGCATTCTGTCGCAGGACGATTGGCTGGTGGAGATGGGGCCCGAGGCAGGCGCCGGCGGCGGGCACGTGGTGGCGCAGGGAGCGCCGGCGGACTTGCGCGCAAACCCCGCGTCGATCATCGGGCCGTATTTGGAGAGCGAAGACGACGGCTCGGGAAACGCATTTGACGCACGGGCGGCGGACCTGCATGGTAAGAGTGAGGGCGGACGGAATGAACCGCTTAAGGCGAATGCGGCTGTTGAACGTGCGGAACATAGCGACCATGCTTGGTCGGATTTAGCCACAGACTGCGACGATTTTTGCGAGGCAGGGAGCGTGGTTTTGGGTGAATTCGGTGAGTGGCGCACTCGTTGCAGCATCGACGACCTGTTTGCGGCTGGGGCCATCCATATGGAAACGAACGCGTTGCACACAGTGCATCCGCTGGTGGTCGACCTGCCGGTGAACCGGTTGATAACGGTTACCGGTATGTCTGGAAGCGGCAAGACCACCATGGTGCTTGAGGAGCTGATTCCTGCGCTGACCTCGGCGATTGCAGATGAGGCGCTTCCCTGCGCCGTGCGCAGCATCACGGCTGACGGCATTTCGCGCGTGCAGCTGGTGGACGCTACGCCTATCGGGGCGAACGTGCGCTCGACGGTGGCGACGTACTCCGGCGTGCTTGACGACCTGCGCCGCGCGTTTGCGCGCACCGAGGCGGCGAAGGCGGCGGGCTTGAAGGCCGGCGCGTTCTCCTACAACACCGGCAAGCTGCGTTGTCCCACGTGCGATGGCACGGGTCAGGTGTCGCTTGACGTGCAGTTTCTTCCGGATGTGGACGTACCGTGCCCCGATTGCCGCGGAAGCCGCTACAGCGCGCAGGCCGATGCGATTCGCTGGGCGGGCAAAGCGAAGGAGGCGTCGACCAACAAAGGTGGAGCGTCGAGGCCGGACGGCGCGCATGCTGCTGGCGTCCTAGTTGGCGGCGCGGGCCGCGTTACGCTTGCGGGAGCCGATGAGCCCCTCGATTTCGCTGCGCCAGGTGGTGAATCCGGTCACACGCTTCCGGAGCTTATGGCCATGAGCGTTGACGAGGCATTGGTTGCGTGCGCAAGCCTGAAGAAGGCGCGCGAGCGGTTGAAAACGCTGCATGACCTGGGGCTTGGTTACTTGACGCTTGGCGAGGCGACACCGGCGCTTTCCGGCGGCGAGGCGCAGCGGCTGAAACTGGCAAGCGAGATGGGGCGCGCGCAGAACGGGTCGCTGTTCGTGTTCGACGAGCCCACCATCGGCCTGCATCCGCGCGACGTGCGCACGTTGCTGGGCGTGTTTCAGCACCTGGTCGAGCAAGGGGCAACCGTGGTGGTCATCGAACACGACCTTGATTTCATTCGCAATGCCGATTACGTGGTTGACCTGGGGCCGGGCGGCGGTCAGGCCGGCGGGCGCATCGTGGCAACCGGCACCCCCGAGCAGATTGCCGCGAACCCTGACAGCATGACCGGCCGGTATTTGTAGCAGTGTGGACAAAAAGCTTTCGGTCGGTAGGACCGCCCGAAAGCGTGACGAGCGGATGTCTGTAGCGGAGTAGGCGCCTTATTCGCGTGTTGACATTGCGAGTGTATTCAACTTCTCGAAAAAATGGCCACTTTTGGTCAACTTTTTGAGAAGTTGAATACGCATGTTGCCGCCCTACCCTCATTTGGCGTCTCGTGTTAATTCTTGTCTTTGTTATTAAGCGTTTGAACTGGGGATATGCTAACTCAAACTACAAGGCTTGCACTTCGCTGTTGCGGCTTGCGGGATGGCGGTTCAGCTTCTTGGATTATTGTCCTGAATATGTTCAGGAACTCGATTTTTTGCCCAACAGTGGCCATATTTTCGAGAAGATGAACCCAGGGCTGCGGGTGCTGAACTATTTGCGCTCGTTTGTGCAGACATCCTGGCTAGCCTTGAGCGTTTGACTCTCCGTGCCCATTGTTGCCGGTTTTTTCGCGCTGTGCGCGGGTGCGGCGGCGGGCTGCCTGCTCTGCTTCGATTTGGCGGGCGAATTCGTCCATTTTTCGCTCGCCTTCGCTTTTGATGCCGAACAGCGTGCGGCCGCTTGAGACGCGCGGTTGCGCGCTGCCGCTCATCTGCACCTGCAGCTGCTGTTGAATGCGCTCCCATCTGCGCTCGAAATCGCTGGTCATTGGCGTGCTCCTATTGTTGCTTGTGCTTCGTTTGCTCAACCGTGTTTGCTTTGCGAAGGCGGAAACGGCGTGCGGGCAATGGGGCTTTGGGCGGCGGTCGATAGGCTCTCTTCCCGCTTTGCTGAAAGCGCCTTTTTGCACGCGCATCGTTTGGCCAACAAGGTCGTTTTTCGCTTCGCTATGATAGCGCGGTTGGGTTTCGCGCGAAGGTGCGTTTCTTGGAGTCGTTGGTGTTTATGGTTTGGCGGCAATTGCGCCGCCTGCCGTTTTGCTATACTAGCGGCCGTCAATCGAATAGTTTTCCCTGCCGCCGGGTAGGGAACCGAGCACTCGGATGAATCGCGTCGTTAGGCCTTTGAAGACGCGGTTCGCCGGGTGCTTTTGTTTTCCCTGGCAAGAGTTTGCGCCTCTCATCTATCGTGTTCGCCAAAACGTGCAAGAAAATGCGAATTTTGGGGCAAGCGCGAAAGGTTAAGATGCTGGACTGTTTCACGCAGGGTCGTTCGTAACGAATATGCTAGCGATAATTACTTTCCGTTGTGGCAGCGCGCATGAAAACGGCGTAAGGATTGATGTCGATGGGCCGGAAATGCCCCGAAATTCGCGAAAAGTTGCAAAAACGCCCGCGCGGTGCTGCGCGGGCGTTTTCTGTTGATAGGTTATTGCCTCAAGAACGGTGCGGATGCGGCCGATTTCCTTAGCAGCCTTCGCCGGCTGTTTGGGGGCCTTCGGTTTGCGGGGCGCCTGCGGGCATGTCGTCCTCGGCGGCTTCGCTACGCTTCTTCAGCAGCATGGACATTGCCAGCGCGGCCACGGCCAGCACCAACGTGAACATGAAGCCCCAGTGCACGCCGTTCGTGAACGCGATGGCGCCGCCCTCGGCGCTTGCGGCCTGGCCCATGCCAAGCAAGCTGGTGGCCACGGCCGTGGCAACGGCGCCGAGCACCTGCTGCAGCGTGTTCATCATGGTGGAGCCGTCGGCGTTCATACGGTGCGGCAGCGAGTTCAGGGCGCTCGTTTGGCTGGGCGACATGGCCAGCGGCACGCCGATCATCATGATGACGTGCGCGCAGATGACGTACGCCACGGGTGACTCGGGCGTGGCCAGCAGGAACATGACGGCGCCCACGATGGACAGCGCGAAGCCCGCGCGCGCCGGGATGCGCGCGCCGATGCGGTCGTACAGCCCGCCAGCGATCACCGACACGATGCAGTTCACGATGCCGCCGGGCAGCATGAGCATGCCGGCCATGGCCACGGGCAGCATCATGCCGTTTTGGATGTACTGCGGCAGCAGGTACATGGCCGAAAGCGTGATGCCGAAGTTCAGCATGACCAGCGTCACGCCCACGCGGTAGCCCTGCTGGGCGAACACGCGCATATCAAGCACGGGCGTGTCCATGTGCAGCTGGCGCCACACGTACGCGGCTATGCAAACCACGCCGATGACCAGGGCGGACAGCACCTCGACGCTGGTCCAGCCGTACAGGCTGGCAAGACCGGCGCCCAGCACGATGCCGCCGAAGCCCAGGCACGACAGCACGCACGACAGCACATCGACGGTCGGGCGCGTCAACTCGTAGGGGTTCACCAGGAACTTCGCCGCGAACACCATGGCCACGGCCAGCACCACGGCGAAGGCGAAGAAGATGGCGCGCCAGCTGAAGGCGCCCAACAGGATGCCCGACAGCGTGGGGCCGATGGCCGGCGCGAACATGATGATGAGCGCCGTCAGACCCATGGCCGCGCCGATTTTCACCGGCGGGAACACCTCGAGCACCACTGCGAACATCATGGGCAGGATAAGGCCCGTGCCGATGCCCTGCACCAGGCGGCCGGCCAGCATGATCTCGAAGCTCGGCGCAGCGCCGCCGATCACCGAGCCGACGAAGAACGCGCCAAGCGCGAACAGCGTAAGCTTGCGCACGCTGAACCATTTCATAAGCAGGCTGGCGAACGGTAGAACAATGCCGATGACCAGCATATATCCAACAACCATCCACTGCATGACGGCCGTCTCCGCGCCGAAGGCGGCGGAAAGCTGCGGCAGGGCGATGTTCAGGGATGTTTCACTGAACATGCCCGTGAAGCCGCCCAGGTACAGGCCCATCATGGTGAGGTAGGGGTTCGGCGTCTTGATGCGCGCCTCGTGGGGATTAAAACCTTGCATATTGTGTTCCGTGCATTCCTTTCCGATTCCGGCAGCAGCGCCTTGCCTGTTCGTGGGCTCGCCTTCGCTCGGAGCTTCGCCTTGCCCTGTGCCCGGGATAGCGAAGGACATGGCGGAGGCCGTTTGGGCGAACGCGATTCCGGGCAAGCAAAAAGCGGGCCTGCAAAGGAAGCTTTCATCCTTTGCAGGCCCGCTGTGTCCACGGCGCTACTGACTACCACTAATTGTCTTTACCTTAGCAGAAGCAAGGCCCGTTTCGTAAGCGTTGAAATTGTGGAGAATGGGGCGGGGCGTGCTACTCGCTGTCTGCGCTGGCTTGCAAACTGTGGAAACAGCATGGCGGTGATCTCGCGGTTTGCGTGTTCGGTGTTCCCTTCATGCAAGTTCTTTGTCAGCCCCCGAAACCGGCCGCGCATTCTTTATAGGCAGAACCCGGCTCGGCAAACGCCGCGCCTTGGGAGCCGCAACGCTTTTGTCACGCTTGGTTCGGTACCGTTTCCTTATCGGTTGTTCAAACCAGCAAACGGAAAGGGACGGAAATGGAAAAAGCGGCGCCTTATCGCAAGGTCCTGAGGGTCATGTGCGTCTTCTCCATCGTGTACGACCTGTTGATGATTGCGCTGTTCTCGATTGTGGCGGCGGGCCTGTTCGATTATGACACGGCTGCCTTGCTTCTGGGCCTGTCCCAGGACATGCTGGGCGGCGTGAGCTTGGCCTCGGTCATGCAGACGCTGGGCGTGATGATGATTGCTTCCCAGGTCATTCGCCTGATCGGCATGCTGTTCGTGCTTCACGGCGTGAAGAACCCTGCGAAAATGAAGCCTGGCATGATCATTTTCGGCATCTTCTTCGTGTGTGCCGTGTTTGGCCTGATTGGCGACATTGCGAACGGATCGTTTAGCTGGACGGCTTGAACGCAGTACTTTGTCACGTGGTTCATGTTCTACTGCACTTTGAGGGTCAACAAGATGGCGAAGTAGCTGCTTGTAGACTTTGACCGAATTGCACGTTGAAAAGGCGCTTCGGGCCACAGGGTTTGGGGTGTCTTTTCGTTTTGAGCCATGTGGCTCAACTTTGCTGAAATGGGCCTGAAAACTGCCCGCGCGGCGGCACGTGGGGGCAGTGTTTGATAAGCTGTCACCAGGAAGCAACGCGCGCTTCCGCATCCCAATCGAAGGAGTCGCCATGGCTCAGGAATCTGTGAACTATCAATGCCCGAACTGCATGGGCCCGCTGCATTACGTGGGCGAAAGCGGCAAGCTCGAGTGCGATTTTTGCGGGTCGTCGTTCACGCCTGCCGAGGTGGAGGCGGCGTATGCGGCCAAGCAACAGTCGGCCGACGAGGCGGCGCAAGAAGCGGCCGCGCGCGCTGAGGCGGGCGAGCAGTCGGCATTTGACCGCATGGCCGATGAGGCCGCTGGCGCGTCGTCGGTGGTCACCGACGAGGTCATCGACGCCGCCGTTGCCGTGGGCGCGCAGGCCGATGACCCCATCGCGTCGTTTCTTTCGCGCGCAAGCTGGAACGACGAGGAGCGCGAGGGCATGCGGTCGTACGTGTGCTCGTCGTGCGGCGCGCAGCTGACCGCCGACGCCACCACCGCCATCAAGGAGTGCCCGTATTGCGGCAACCAGGCCATGGCGCCCGGCATGTTCGTCGATGGCGCGAAGCCCGATGTGGTCATCCCGTTCAAGCTGGACAAAACGGCCGCTGAACAGGCGCTTACCAACTACTACAAAGGCAAGAAGTTCCTCCCGAAGGAATTCGCCGCCGCCAATCGTATCGCGCATGTGCAGGGCGTGTACGTGCCGTTTTGGCTGTACAACGGCACGGCATCGGGCCAGGGCACGTTCGAGGCGCGCAACATCCGCACGTGGCGCGAGGGCAAGTACGAGGTGACGGAAACCGACGTGTTCCGCGCTTGGCGCGAGGGTTCGTCGGCGTTTTCGCGCATCCCGGCCGACGGGTCGGCGAAGATGCCCGATGGGCATATGGATGCCATCGAGCCGTTCGACTACAACGAGCTGGTGCCGTTTTCCGTGGCATACCTGCCGGGGTATTCGGCCGAGCGTTACGACCAGGATGCCGACGAGTGCCGCCACCGCGCCGAGCATCGCATGGAGAACACGCTGACCGAACAGCTGCGCGGCACGGTTACGGGCTACGACCAGGTGGATCCGGGCCATGTTGACGCCAACGTGGAATTCGGCGAGCTGCAGCAGGCGCTGCTGCCGGTGTGGATGCTGCACACGCGTTGGAACGACGAGGATTACCTGTTCGCCATGAACGGCCAGACGGGCCGGCTGGTGGGCGATCTGCCGGTGTCGCCGCTGAAGGTGGTGCTGTGGTTCGTGGGGCTGTTCGCGGTGTTCGCGGCCATTATGATGGGCATTGACGTGGGCTTTTTGGAGCTTGAGGACACCATGAGCCGCGTGCTGGTGGACGCGGGCGTGCCGCTGGCCATTGCGGGTGGCACGTGCTTCTTCTTCTACTCGGAGATGAAGACGGCCAAAGAGCAGGATTCGGCGCATGGCTACGTTGCCGACGGCGGGTTGAACCTGACGGGAAGCCACGACCAGTTCGTCAACTCGTTCCGCACGCGCACGCTGGTAGATACGGGGGACGACGACCGGTAACCGATCGCAACCGGTAATCGGTCGCGGAGCGTGGGCGGTATCGCGGGGTGGCATGCCGCAAACGAAACGGTTTCGTCACGGAATTGTCCCATCGCCGTGAACTTCGGTATAAGTATGTTCTGCATCGGACGGGCCGGCTGCAATTTGGGGCGACTTGCGCGGCCACTCGTTGGCATGGCGTGGCAGCGGTTTACCCGCGGCGGCTGGCCGATATTCGATAACGGTTTCAAGGCGCGAAGGTGCCCGAAGGAATAGGAGAGAACCATGGGTCTTTTGAAAGCAGGCGCGGGCGCGCTCGGCGGTGTTCTGGCGGACAGCTGGCGCGACTACTTCTATTGCGATGCGCTTGAGGCGGACGTGCTGGTGGCGAAGGGCCAGAAGCGCACGTCGAGCAAAGGCCGCAGCTCGAACACGAAGGGCGAGGACAACATCATCTCCGATGGCTCAATCATCGCAGTGAACGAGGGCCAGTACATGATCATCGTGCAGCAGGGCGCCATCGTGGACGCGGTGGGCGAAGCCGGCGAATACGTGTTCGACAAGTCCACCGAGCCCAGCCTGTTCTTCGGCGACGCCACGCTGAAAGACCGCGTGCTGCAGTCGTTCGAGCGCGTGGGCGCGCGCTTCGCATTCGGTGGCGATGCGGCCAACGACCAGCGCGTGTACTTCTTCAACGCGAAGGAAATCATGGACAACAAGTTCGGCACGGCCACGCCGGTGCCGTTCCGCGTGGTTGACGCGAACATCGGGCTGGACACCGATTTGTCCGTGCGCTGCAACGGCCAGTATTCGTACCGCATCGTCGACCCGCTGATGTTCTACAAGAACGTGTGCGGCAACGTGGACGACGTGTACACGCGGGACAAGATTGACGCGCAGCTGAGGTCTGAGCTGCTCATGGCGCTGCAGCCTGCGTTCGCGAAGATCTCGGCCATGGGCGTGCGCTATTCGGCGGTGCCGGCGCACACGATGGAGCTGGTGGACGCGCTCAACGACGCGCTGGCGGACAAGTGGGCATCCACGCGCGGCATCCAGGTGGTCAGCTTCGCCGTGAACTCCATCAGCATCCCGCCCGAGGACGAGCAGATGATCAAGGATCTGCAGAAGGCCGCCGTTATGCGCGACCCGAATATGCGCGCGGCGAACCTGACGGCGGCGCAGGCCGATGCCATGCGCACGGCGGCGGGCAACACCGCCGGCGCTGCGGTGGGCTTCATGGGCATGGGCATGGCGGCCGGCGCGGGCGGCATGAACGCGCAGTCGATCTTCGGGCAGGCCGATGGCGGCGTGCCGCAGAGCCAGTATCCCATGGCCGCTGGCGGCGGCTTTGCCACGCCGGGTGCGCCGACGGGTGCGCCGGCCGGCGCGGATGCGGGTGAGTGGACGTGCTCGTGCGGCGCTACGTCTACGGGCAAGTTCTGCCCGAATTGCGGCAGCCCGAAGCCCGAGCCGGTGGCCGCTGGCGAGTGGACGTGCGCGTGCGGTGCGAAGAACACCGGCAAGTTCTGCGGCAACTGCGGACAGCCCAAGCCCGCCGCTGATGGCTGGGATTGCAGCTGCGGCGCGCACAACACCGGCGCCTTCTGCAGCAACTGCGGCACGAAGCGCCCGTAGGGCGAACGAAGTGCCTGTCGCGTGCGGCGGCAGCCTGTTCGCTAACGGTATGCGCGCTGCGTAGGTTTGCGCTGCGTGGTGAAATTTGGAGGGGCGGTTGCCGCAGATGGTAGCCGCCCCTTTTAACTGTTGGGATTGGCATTGGCCGCCCATTTTGCATTGGATTGGCGAAAAATGTCGAAAATTCGAAGTAGAGGGGCAGAATCTCGCCGTTGACGCTTGCGTTGGTGAGGTTTTGCGGGGTTGAACTTGTGTCGTCAGTAACGAACGATGCAATAATTGTAACTACCGTTGATGGTGACATATCTATTGGGTCTGCTATAGCGCAACATTGCCCCTCTACTTCGAAAAAGTTGCATAAAATGCTCGTGAAGGCCAAAATGTTCTAGAACCGACATTTTTGGATGGAGCTTGTCATGCCTGCACGTTTATCAGATGCGCCCCTGTTCAGGAGCATTCCCGCGGAAGAGGTCGACGCCATGCTGCCGTGCCTTGGTGCGTCGCAGCGCGCGTATCGCCGTGGCGAGCGCGTTATGCGGGCGGGCCAGGTGGCAACGCGCGTTGGCGTGCTACTTGAAGGGCGGCTTCATGTTGAGATGCCCGATGCGTGGGGCAACGTGAGCGTGCTTGAGTCCGTTGGCCCTGGTGAGCCGTTCGCTGTTGCGTATGCGTGCGGCAAGGAAGGCGTGCTGGATGTAGATGTGGTGGCCGACGCCGACAGCACTGTGGCAACGCTTGAAGCCGCTCGCGTGCTGCATCCATGCGAGCGGCAGTGCGCGTGCCACGGCGCGCTGGTGCGCAACTTGCTGGTTTCCATGGCGAACAAGAGCATCGCCATGAACCGTCGCGCCATGGCCATGGCGCCGAAAACCGTGCGCGGCAAGATTCTCGCGTACCTTTCCGTCCAGCAAACCGTTGCGGGCACGCTCGAGTTCGCCATTCCGTTCACGCAGGAGAAATTGGCCAGTTACCTGGGCGTTGATCGCAGCACGTTGTCGGCTGAGCTGTCGGCGCTGCGAAAAGAGGGCGTGATCGACTATAAAGGGCGCACGTTCCGGCTGATGGGCAGCGGATTGTAGGAGTGGCGCAAGTAGTGCGCGCCTGCTTGTTGCGGTGTGCCCGATGCGCCAGGAACCTGCAATCTGGAAGCGCTTGCTGTTGCGACGCGAATGGCGGATATTCTTTGGATGAGAACGCTTCGACTTTTTGATTGTCGCAGCTCGTGGGGCGTGGTATTGCGAGATGCGATGACTGGGTGAGACGAAAGGACTTGCATGTCTGAACTGGTTGAAATTCGCGGCGGGCGCGTTGCGGCGGCTATCGATCCGCTGGGCGCGCAGCTTTCGAGCCTGCAGCTTGAGGGGCGCGAATACTTGTGGCAAGGCGACCCGCGGTTTTGGGCGCGCCGAGCGCCGGTACTGTTCCCGATTGTGGGGTCGCTGCGCGGCGGGTGCGCGCAGTCGGCGGCGGGCCCGTGCAAGATGGGACGCCACGGCATCGCGCGCAACTTCGAGCATGCGGTGGTGGAGCGGGCAGCCGATGGAAGTGCGGCGACGTTCGAGTTGCGCGACTCGGCGGAGACGCGCGCGGCGTACCCGTACCGTTTCGCGCTGAACATGACGTACGCCGTTGCGGGAGACGCCTCGCTTTCGCAGACGTTTCGCGTTACGAACACCGGCGACGTCACGCTGCCGTTTTGCGTGGGCGGGCATCCGGCGTTCAACGTGCCGCTGTCCGGTGCACAGGGCGAATCGTTCGAGGATTACGAGCTACGTTTCGCCGAACCTTGGACGTGCTCGGTGCCGGTGATTGGACCTGATGGCCTTATGAGCTGGGAGGACGCCTTCGAGTGCCCGCTCGGCGCGAACGCGCTGCCGCTGACGCACGCCACGTTCGACCATGACGCGCTTATGTTCTCGCACGTCCCGGGAAGCACGCTGACGCTTGCGGGCACGAAAAGCGACCACGGTGTGCGCATGGATTTTCCGGGTTTCGACTATATCGGCGTGTGGTCGGCCGCCGGCGACGCGCCGTTCGTGGCGCTTGAACCTTGGACCGGTCACACCACCGCGGATAACGAGGACGACGCGTTCGAGCACAAGGCCGGCATGACGCTGCTTGAGCCTGGCCAAACCTTCGAGCGCACATTTACCATCACGCTGTTTTAACGCAGCTCGCTAAAGATCGACTGCCTAAGGATTGGGAAGCGCGGGCAAAAGAGCTGGTGAAGGGGCGAATCGAAGCAAATGCCAGTTCTTGTTTGCGGCGGTGGAGCTTTCTCGCTATTAGTTTGCCCTGTTGTTTAGCGCTGCCCGAAATGATTCTGCCAATTTTGGCGCTTCTGCGTTGCGCGTACGATGCGCGTCTACATATAAGCCCGGCACCTTTCGAAAGCCGAAACGCATCTTACCTGGAAACTTTCGACAGCCGATACGCACTTTGCCCGGCAACCCTCAGAACTCGACAAGCGCCTTGCGTAACAACTCTCGACAGATGAAATACTTTCTGCGCCCCCGCCTGGAGCTGCCATGCGAAGTCATCGAAGGGCGCGCCGTGCTCCCGCTGTATTCCATAGTTTTTAGCTATGGAAGACTCAACAAGATTGCTATTTCACAAGAATGGAAAGGTGAGTCATACTGCTTGCTCGTGAAATCGATTCCATATCGCTTGTGCTCGAGCAGTGCGGCGCGGGTGCAAAAGCCACCGCCGTGTCCACGACGCAAGCAGCCCACAAGCCAAAGGCTCTGGGCAAGGCAAACCCGCATACGGGGAAATCAGAGCGGATTCCGACCTTCTGTCCCAATCCCGCCGTAGGCCAGCCTTGGTTTCGCAGAGCCAATGAAACACCAGATGAAAGGCACCCTCATGACGAATTGCGGACCGAATAAGTACGACGTTGTCGGCAGCTTCCTGCGCCCCGCCAAGCTCAAGGAGGCGCGCGAGGCCTTCGCCGCCGGCACGCTCGACGCCACAGCGCTCAAAGCGGTCGAGGACGAATGCATCACCGACCTGATTGCAAAAGAGAAGACCGCCGGCCTGCGCTTCATCACCGACGGCGAGTTCCGCCGCGCCACGTGGCACCTCGACTTCATGTGGGCGTTCGATGGCATCGGCCATGCCGCCACGAAAGACGGCCTACCCTTCCACGACGAGGCTGCCAAAATCGACGACACGTTCCTGACCGGCAAGGTTGTGCTCACCACCGAGCACCCGTTCGTCGAACACTACCGCTTCGTGGCGCAATTCGAGGACGAGCAGACCACGGCGAAGCTGACTATCCCGGCGCCCGCCCAGTTCATCGAGCAGTTCATCATGCCCATGAATCGCGAAGCAACCGAGGCGCACTACGCTGACGATGTCGCGCTTGAAGACGATATCGTTGCTGCATATGGCCAGTTCATCAGCCAGCTTTACGCAGCCGGCTGCCGGAATCTGCAGTTCGATGACTGCTCGTGGGGCTGCCTGGTAGACCCGAAGGCCGAGATGTTCTTCGGCACGGATCAGGCGGGGCTTGCGCGCATCAAGGAGCAGCTGCTGCGCATCAACAACCGCGTGCTCGACGCAGCGCCGGCCGACCTGCGCATCAACACGCACGTGTGCCGCGGCAACTTCCACAGCACGTGGGCCTGCGAGGGCGGCTACGACGGCGTGGCCGATGCACTGCTGGCAAACGAGCACGTCAACGCCTTCTTCCTGGAATTCGACGACGAGCGCTCCGGCAGCTTCGCGCCGCTGACCAGCGTACCGGCCGGCAAGCAGGTGGTGCTGGGCCTCATCACCACGAAACGCGCCGAGCTTGAGAACAAGCAAGCCGTCATCGACCGCATCCATGAAGCGGCGAAGTACGTACCGCTTGAGAACCTGTGCCTGTCGCCCCAGTGCGGCTTCGCCAGCTGCGAAATCGGCAACAAGCTCACCGAAGAGCAACAGTGGGCGAAAGTGGCTCTGGTGCGCGAAATCGCCGAAGAAGTGTGGGGCTAACGGAAGCCGAGCATTCCCTCTCCCGTCAACCGAATCGACGTAGCGAAACAAAACTGTCAACTGTTTCGACTTTGCGTTCAAGCGACCAACCGACTCGGACGCAAGCAGAAAACGCGGGGTTGAGCATTCGGCTCAACCCCGCGTTCGTTACATGCATTTATGCTTAGTGCCTCTCGGTTGACGATGGTTTCCGGTCAAGTTGCATTTCGGTTGCAAAAGATTCTTGCACGATTTGCTGGAGTGGTTCGGCAGTTCAGGAACTCGTAAAAATGGCCATTGTTGGGCAATATTTTGAGATTCTGAATGGCTGATTTCTACTCACCTGTTTGATCGCCCTGATTTCTTATCGCCTATTCCAAGAATCCCTTCGTTGATTACATATTTTGATGCTCAGTTTCGCCCTGGCGGTGACTGGCGAAAACACTCATTCAGCTTTTTCGCTGTTTGTCCCAAATTCCTTCAGCTTCTCGGGATATTGCCCAACAGTGGCCACTTTTTCGAAAAGCTGAACATTATTTGCTGTGCCTTCCTCCTTGGTGCCCGGCTGGACCGTATTCGCAGATTTTGCACGCCCTATAGCGAAAGGGCCCTTGGGTCGATATCGCTAGGAAAGGACTGCATATGCGAACACCTAACGCATCGCTGCCTAAAGCGCGGGAAATCAAACCGGAGAAAACCCTCGCGAGTTCATCGCCGAATCTTGCTTGCTGTTCAAGCGTTGAACAGATTTGCTGGAATTCGGGAGGACGGCAGATGAACAACGCACACGGGCACGGTGGCTGGACGATTTCGGAGGTTGAACACCTGACAGGCTTGCCGCGGCGCGACATCCAGCGCTGCTGCTACAGCGGGAAAGGAGGGCTTGGCATTATAAAACCCCAGGACAGCACGTGGGGAAGAAGGACCTATAGTGTCGATGAGATTGCGCTTTTGTACGTTGTGCAACTTGAACGGCTGGAAGGTGCAAGTCTTCCGGAAATCAGCAATCGGTTGCACGGGGCTGCGCAGAATGCGCCGGTCGACCCTGCGGAAGCGCTGTTGTCGCACATCGCGCGGCTAGAAGAGCGCCGCGAGGCCGTTGTCGGCCAGCTTGTGTCTGCACAGGCGTTGCGCGTTGCGCTGCACGAACGCCAAACGGCGCAAGCTTTGGGAGCGTTTGTCGAACGCTGCGTAGGCGATCAGCTATATGTGGCGCTTTGCGCGCTGACCAGTGACAATTGCGGTGAGCGTGATGTAAAACTGGAAGCCGACTCGTCGCCTTTTTGCTGTGAGCGCGATGTCCGCGCGTGTCTTGATTCTGGCTGGCTATCGCGTGAGCTTTCGCCGCTGGCGCCGCTGCACGCGCATGGCAGCGAACAAGTGCGCACGCTGCTGACCTCGATATTCGCAGGCGCAATCGACACCATAAATACGCGTGCGAACGTATCCCATGCTCTTGCGAGGGAGGCTTTGACCTGGGCGTTTGATGCGCCAGGTATCGCGCTTGCTATTGATCTCTGGCTTGGCGCGGGAGCGTTCGACGCCTTCGTCGAAGCGCTTCGCTGACATCTCCGCAACGCAAGATGAACACACGAACGAAAGGAATCATCATGAGAAAGCAAGCCTTTATTCCCGCAACGGTAGTTGCCGTTATGCTGGCTGCATCCTTATCGGGATGCGCGGCGCCTGCGCCTCAACAGGAGTCGGGTGCTGCTAGCCCGGCCGCGCAGGAGTCGGCAACGGCGCCGGCGCCTGTGGTTAGCGACAACGCATCACCTGAGGAAATCCTCAATGCCATTTCGGCAGACTTCGAGGCAACGGAGAAATCGATTGCCGATAATCTCGCGTCGACGAAGACCGCTGCGGGGGACTCGTACGACACATATGTGGCGAACAAGGGTGCGATTACCGACTGGATCGACAGCACGCAAACGGCCACCGACGAGCTGTTTGCCCGAACGGATGATAATTCGAAGCGCTACTTCCGCGCTCTTGCGAAGCAGGCGCAAAGCGACGAAAAGGCTGACCTGGACAAACAGATGAAAGCCTGGTATCGATCGGTGTACGAGGATGCGTTTCGCGACTTCTACGAAGCCGTGCATGAAGATGCCTACAGCGACCTGTTCGACACCTATTACGATGGTGTGTTGGCAGATGCGTTCGATAGCGTCAGCTATAGCGAGGCCTCTGCAGAGCACAGCGCGTTTTACCGTGCATATTCGGACGGCACCAGGGATTTGTACCGCAGCTACTCCGATGCCATGTCCGACGAGTACCGCATGTACTCCGACGTGTCGAGCGCGTTCTATAAGAAGAATTACGACCTAAACGACATCTTAGGCGAATAGCAAAGAAGAAGCGTATTTGAATAGTGGGCCGATGCAGCAGTCATCGGCCCATTTCATTCCAGGGCCAGCTAGAAGTCGATTAGGTCGCGCACGTTCACTTCAAGGGCATCGGCCAGGCGGCACAGGATGTCGAGGCCCGCGTTCACGGTGCCGTTTTCGATTTGCCAAATGTGCGTTTGATTCGAGCCGATCATCAGAGCAAGCTTGCGCTGGGACAGTCCTTGCTGTTCCCGTAGCGCCTTTATGCGCTCGCCCAACCGTTTTCTGCGCTCGTCTGTATTCATAAGCGCATCGTAAAAGCTACAATGTTTAGGGTGACTTGCTATAGCAAGTCAGCAATTAAACGCCCAAACGAACCGCACGGGAAGCGGCATCGAGGGAACGGGAAGCAGCGCGCATCTGTTTGCGTGTAGGGAAGAAGGCGAAATGCATCATTTATCTGGGAGCGCCAAACCGGAAGCAAGCGCACGATTTTACGCGCAATACGCACTTGGCGCGTTGGCCCTGATTACGGTTCTGTTCTGTTTCGCGAAGTTTGCGAATAATCTATCGATGCTTGCGTTCTCGCTTGTGCTGGCCTTGTTGACAGCAATTGCAACCCCAACGTTTGCGTATGTGCTCTTCGCTACCAAGCTGCACAATCGCAGCCTGCTGAGTGAAACGGGCTTTTTCGCGAAAGCTACGCGCGGCAAGGCCGTTCGCATTCTTGTATCGTTCGTCTTGTCCCTTGTGGCAATGGTCGGGCTACTGTTCTCTGCTGTTCGTTGGGGGCAGGCCGAATGGGCAATTGCACTTGTCGGCGCCGCATCGTGCCCGTTCGTTTTTATGCTGGCGAACAAGATTTCGGCGCATGAGTTCAAGCTGGCTTTCGAGAAAACCGGCACGCTCGTGCTTGGCGGGGTGCTTTTGACGCTGTCGATCGGCGTTGCATCTGCCATCGTCTTCGCAAATACGCCCGCGCCCCAGTTCAATAGCGTGCTCGAATCCTTTTTGGCTAACGAGAACCCCTTCGGTGAATCCCCTTCGGTGCTGTTGGCCGATGTGGGGCTGCTGACCACCTATACCGATACCGTGTTGACCTGCTTGCTTTCGCATGTTGCCGATGCGTCGTGGAGTGGATATGTCGGCGCGCAGGTTTTGCTCACGGTGTTTTCGATTGCCGGTTTCGTCAATCTGCTTTGCGCGTGCATGATGTCCGATTGCGTTTGCGAGCTATTCCTTCCGCTTGCCGATGTTGACGAGCCGGAAGAACGCCTCCAGCAGCGCAAGCCGCAAGCTGGGCTGATTGTGCTGACAATTGTTCTTGCGGTTGTTCCTTTGGCGGCAGGTTTGGGGGCCGAGGCGAAAGCTGCTGAAATCGAGTCGATCGAGGGCGTTTCGCAAGGAAAGCAATTCGTGCAGGATCAAATCGGCGTAGCGGTGTACATGATCGATGGCAAGACGTACGATCAAGAAGTTGTCGAGATGGTGTTGACCGATATGGCTGGTGAATCGTCCGAACTGACCAATCGCGTGCAAAACACGCTTGTTCCCCTGATCAACGCGTCGTTTGACAAGCGCATTGAGAACATCGACAACTACCTTGATTGGTATTACTCGCTTTCGGCGGATTATGAGCGCGTCATCCGCACCTTTACCGGCAGTCTTGAAGAAGGGCTGAAAGACCAGCTGGCCGCGTCACTTGCCGAGGGCATCGACGATTCCGAGCTTAACGACGAGATGCAAACATGTACTGAGCTGGCCGCCAAGTTGCAGGAAGAGCTCGAGACGCGGCTTGCGGCTTGCGAGGTGACCACTGTTCCCGATTGGCTTCAGAAGCCGGCCGAGTTCGACCCGAAACGGCTTACGGAAATAAAGCAGCCGTCGGAAAAGCTCATGGAAGATAACCAGCGCATCATTGCCAGTGTCGGGGGCGGTGCGGTTGGTGGCTACATCACGAAGAAGGTTTTCGATCGCGTCGTCGGGCAAGAAGCGAAAGAAGCGATTGCGAAAATGGTGACGACGCTGGCGAGGTCCCTGGGGTTGAAAACGGCATCGTCGGCAATCGGCGGCGCTGTCGGAAGCTTTGCGCCCGTTGTTGGCAACGCTGCGGGCGTCGTGGCCGGTGCAGCAATCGGGACCGGCATTGACTACGCGCTGCTCAAAGCCGACGAAACGCAAAACCGACAAGCCTATCACGACGAAATAGCAGAAAGCATCGAACAGCAAAGAGCAGAAACCCTCGCCGCGCTCCCGCAGGCGCCGCAGGGGGAGTAAAGGGAAACGCAATCAATTATCGGAAAGGAAACAACATGGTAAGTCAAGATGCTGTGCAGCAGACATTTAATTCGTTGAAGGGGCAGGCTGCGGATATCATAGGAAACGTTGGCCGGCTTACTGATCTCGTTGGGCAATTGCAGCACGTTTTACATCATGCCACTAAAGCCCTTGGCGCTTGCGCAAGCGATCTTCAAACCATGGGTAGTATGGTTTCTGATTACGCAAATGGAAGCTACAAGGAAATCCCCATGGAGACAATTACGGCAATCGTGGTTGCAATACTGTACGTTGTGTCTCCAATTGACTTGATTCCCGATATGGTTCCCGTGGTTGGATATGTTGATGACGTTGCAGTCGTTACTTTTGTCTTGTCGCAAGCGCACAAAGATGTCGACCGCTACCGCGAATGGAAGCAGCAACAATAATTACTAGGTGTTTCTTGCAAAGGAGCAAACGATGGATTACGAGACAAACAGAAAAGAGCTTGCGCATCGGCTTGTGGAAATCGAATTCGTTCCTGTTAACCGTGAGATTTCGTTGCAAGACGAGACTAAAACTGTCTCTTTCCCGATAGGGGACATCGCCGAGTATGGAGGAGCGGCCGCCTCCATTATGCAGGCTCTTCAAGGAGTAGCGGAGGCTTCAAAAACCACGGGGCAACTGTATCAATGCGTGTTCCCGAATGGTGCAGCTGGTGGCGTCCTGGCTAAGGCGAACGATTTCGGAAATCTCGGCGCAATTATGAACGCCAACGCCATCGTTGGCCAAGCTCGGTGGATACCGGTTGGCGGTGTTGCAGCAAGCGCCGGTGTTGCAACGATTGCTCCTGCGATGATTTTTGTTGCAGCGATGACAATCCAAATCAACAAGAAGCTTGATCATCTGCAGAAGACCGCCGATGAGATACTGGGTTTTCTCGAGCTTGACAAGCAGGCTCATATGAAAGCGGATTTATCTACTTTGTCGGACATCACAAACGCCTACAAGCTGAACTTCGATAATGAATCATTCATTCACGCAAAGCTTGTTCAGGTGGGAGATATAAAACGAGAGGCGTTGGCTAATATCGACTTCTATAAGGCGCTTTCTCGAAAAAAGGCTGAAGAGCGCGAATTCATTCACTTCAATTTTGCGCCAAACAAGTTCGATAAGGTTCAGAAGTTTTTTGGTAGTTACAGATCGGCGGTTTATCTTTACTCCTACGCATCTTTCTTGGAGATGATGCTTATGGGGGATTATCGGGAAGAGACGATTGGCAAGTTGCTCGATGACCTGCACGAATGCGACAGTCGTTATCGGGGATTCTTCGATTCTTGCCTTCACCAAATGCAGGAAAGTGCGTATACCGCAATCGACAACCAAGCGGTTCGCGGCGTTGCTAATGCTGCAGGCTTTCTGGGAGGCGTCATCGGGAGCATTCCCATAATTCGCCAAGGGCCAGTAGACGAGGCTCTCGATGGTGCGAGCAAATTTTTGAAAAACGTTACGAAAGACTCTGTTGAGAAGATGCTGGATGAATTCCGCAAGAACGAGTGCACGGATTCAACGCTTTTTGCAGATGAGGCTCGTATGATCGATGGGTATTTCAACAAGCCTGTAGCTCTCATTACCGATGGGGAGCAAATCATAATCCAAAACCTCGATAAAGAGGAGTAACGAGATCTTGTTGTCGAATGAGGATGGTTGTGGAATCGGGGGGCTGATGCGAACGTGATTGGTGTTAAAGGCAATCAGAATGAAGCCGAGCAATCCTCCGGCTTCTTTGGTCGCGATGAATCGGCAATGCCGACGAAGAACGAGGATGCGCGAGAGCGTCTCAGGGAGCTGAGACGTGAGAACTCGAAATATCGCGCACTGGTGAATGCTAGCCTTGAAGACATCGAGGAAGCGGCGCACGACCGGTAAAACAATTCGATTATCTTCTACTGACGCTCCTATATGGAGCGTCAGTTTTTTTGGGGCGACATTTTGTGCTGGTTGCTGCTTTCGTTTTGCATATTCGGCGTTGCTTTCTGCAACCTGTAACTGATTTTTACAGTTTCAGGCCAAAACTGTAAAAATCTGTTACAGGTTGGGCAGGCTGTCGAGATGAGCGTCTTTGGTCGGTCGCACCTTGCTTGGCCTCTGAATGCGCGAAACCCGCAGGTGGGAATTCCTGACCTGCGGGTTTCGCGTTTGTGCGCCTGTGTCGAACGCTGTTGTTGCTACATTACTCGAAGCGGCTCGCTTGCGGTCGCTTTCGCCAGCAACCTACTGCTCGTCGGTTATACCGGCGGCTTCCTCGAGCAGCTTGCTGTCGGTGTAGCTCAGCCAGCCGTCGGGCACCACGG
>ERZ1034984.931-NODE-931-length-30602-cov-20.538056_pt1 | contig 30602 bp, 26 predicted proteins | sample MGYA00520589_ERZ1034984 | MGnify/ENA primary metagenome ERZ1034984 (study PRJEB33766, sample SAMN09781790) | gut metagenome | biome: gut microbiome | host: Homo sapiens | place: Madagascar | study: EMG produced TPA metagenomics assembly of the PRJNA485056 data... | reverse complement strand
GGGAATTGCATGCGGCAGGGGCTCTCAATGTTTTTATGTCCTGCTCATATCGTCTGTTGTCTGACAAGCGCAACTCCACTTGAATACTTCTTAAAAGTGCAGAAATTTCCGCTAATTCATCTCAATAGAAAATAACATTTACCTGCGTAAACATGTGCTCTAATCACTTTTGTGTGACTCACCCCTTCACAATTCATCCAAGTTTTCGTCCTTTTTCGGTCAGGCGCTCACCCCGGCGGGCGCGTAGAGTTCGCAGCGTCAACGGGGCGCAGGGCCAAACGGTCGCAGCGCTTGCACTGAAGCGCAAACGCCCTTCGACAAGACGAGAGAAGGGATCAATCATGGCAATCGATTTGGTGGAGCACAATCCGATGCTCAAAAAGCCCGTCGCCTGCGTGCTGGCGCTGTTCGCTGAAACCGAGACGCTTGACCGCGCTACGGTGGAGTCCCAGGCGGGCGAGGCGTGGAGCGAATCCTATTCCCAGGCTCCCGCAACCGTTATCGAAATCCTGGTGCGCAACGGCGCGCTTGTGGAGCAGCTGACCGTTGACGGCCAGCCCTACGACGGCACGCTTGAGGACATCCAGCGCGACGAATCCATTCCGCTTGAGGCCGATGTGGCCGACAGCATTTCCCTGACCGAGGCAGGTCGCGACCTGGCCGCCTCCATCGATCCCGATTTCACCATGCGCCAGCTGCTGGCAGCCCGCCCTCATTACCGCGAGGTGTTCGCCCGCGTGTTGAACGTGTGCGCAGCCGACGCCGGTGCAACCCGTCAGGCGGTCGAAGAGGCCGTGGAGGCGCAGGGCAACGTCATGTCGCCGGAAGGCAAGCGCGTGTACCCGCAGTTTTTCATGGACGCGCTTGAAACGGCCGGCGGCATCGAATGGGACGGCGCTTGGCGCGCCACCGACGCAGGCCGCCGCGCCATCGCGTAGGTCAATTCACTTGCGGCTGCCAATCTCCAGTCAGCCGCACACCTTATCCGGAAGCCGTCGCACGGCGCGCAGCGCGAAAGCGGCGACCCCTTCCTCTTGCTAAGTGCTCGGTGCATCCCTCCTCCTCTGGCACCGAGCTTGCCGAAGCGTGCACACCCCCCGCTCATAAGGCACGCGCGCGGCGCTCCGTGCAACGGCTTCCGGATTCATTCACCGCGCAGCAAGCGCAAGGGCAAAAGAGCCCAGCACAACCCCTATCAGGGCTTTCCGCGGCAAATGGGCCGCTTAAAGCAAGGACGAGTAAGCGAGTAAACGAAGAAAGGATGGGAGCGTTTTGGCACAGACGAACATCAGCCGCCGCAGCTTTGTGAAGCTGTCCGCGTTCGCGGGCGCTGCCGCCGCCATGGCAGGCGCTACGGCGAACAACCTCATGCAGGTTGAGCCGGCAGCCGCCGCTACCACAGGCCAGGAGCAGAAGATCCGCACGATCTGCCGCGCCTGCCTGAACAACTGCGGCGTCGTTGCGCACGTGCGCGACGGCAAGGTCGTGAAGCTGGAAGGCGACCCGCAAGACCCCATGAACAAAGGCGCCGCGTGTGCGAAGGGCCTTGCCGGCATCCAGGCGCTGTACAACCCCAACCGCATCAAGTACCCCATGAAGCGCAAGGGCGAGCGCGGCTCCAACGAATGGGAGCGCATCTCCTGGGGCCAGGCCATGGACGAGATTTCGGCCGTTATGTGGGAGTGGTACCAGAAGGAAGGCCCGAAGTGCCTGGTCACGTCCACGGGCGGCGGCGGAAACCCGCAGTTCTTCAGCCCGGCGCGTTTCCTGTCCGTGTGGGGCGGCGGCAACTTCTTCGAGCCCGGCTGCGCGCAGTGCTACCTGCCGCGCAACCACATGGAGTTCTGCCTGAACGGCACGGCCGACACCAGTTTGGCCGACGGCCCGGTCACCGAGGTGTACCTGCCCGGTTACCTGCCCGACGACAAGTGCACGCCTACGAAGACGTACGTCATGTGGGGCGTCGGCCCTTCGTATCACGGCATCGGTTCAACGGGCCGCGTTGTCACCGAGCTGCGCAACAACGGCATGAAGACCGTCGTCATCGACCCGCGCCTGACGCCTGACGCCTCGCGCGCCGATGTGTGGCTGCCCATCCGCCCCGGCACCGACGTGGCGCTTATGCTGTGCTGGATCAACTACATCATCGAGCACGACCTGTGGGCGAAGGATTTCTGCCGCGAGTGGACGAACCTGCCCTTCCTGGTGCACGAGGACACGCGCTTGACTTATCGCGCAAGCGAGCTGGGCCTTGGCGCCGACGACGAGTACGTCGTGTGGGACAAGAAGACGAACGCGGCCGTGGCCATGCCGTACCCGTTCCCCGCAGACGGCTCCATCGACCCCGAGATGTTCGGCACCTACACGCTGCCCAACGGCGAGCAGGCTCGCACGGCATTCCAGATCATGAAGGAGCACGTGGCCGAGTGGACGCTCGAGAAGGCCGCCGAGGTGTGCTGGCTTGACGCCGACAAGATCGAAGAAGCCATCAAGCTGTACGTGCAGGGCTGCCCGAATGCCGGCATTTCCCTAGGCGTGGCAACCGACCAGGCCATCAACTCCGCACAGGCTGCGCAGGGCGACGCCATCATGGACATCCTCATGGGCTGCATCCGTCAGCCCGGCTCCATCGTGCAGGACCGCCCGTGCTACGTCGAGCCGTGCAACTACGTCGTGCAGCCGTTCGGCCTGCATCATCCCGACCACCCGCTGCGCATGCCCGAGTCCGAGGCCAACGCGCGTCTGGGCTACACCGAGCACAAGGGCCTGGGCCACTGGCTGGCAAGCCACATCCCCACGGTGCTCAAGGCCATCGAGACGGGCGAGCCGTATCGTCCGCGCATCTGGATTGAGCGTTCGGGCAACAAGCTGGTCATGATCGGCAACGCCAAGCGCCTCTACGACGCCATGATGACCACCGAGCTGAACGTCCACATGTACATGCATTGGACCACCACCAGCGTGTGCTTGGCCGACTACGTGCTGCCCACGGCCGAGTGGCTTGAGACGGCCTACGCTCAGGACCGTCTGAACACGTACGCCATTCGCCGTCCTTGCACGCAGCTCTACGAAGCCGTCGACGAGTGCATGCACTGGTCATGGCTGGCCGCAGCGCTTGCCAAGCGCGGCCATCAGCGCTGCATCGACTCGTTTAACCCCGACATCGCGGGCAAGTTCTACGGCACGTACTGGAAGACCTACGACGAGTACAAAGACTACGTCGGCTACTTCGTGGGCAGCTTCTACTACAACCGCGAGGACTGGAACTGGGAGAAGTTCGACGCGCAGGCGCCGTCCGAGTACCAGACCATCGAAGAATACGCGGCGAAGTCCTACAACTCGCATCTGTTCCCCAGCGACGACGATCCCAGCAAGCCCGCTGGCTTCCACACCACGTCGAAGCGCTGCGAGCCGTACTTCGACGGCAACATCCTGCTGGGCAACACCGGCGCCATCGACGGTACCGGCACCATGGAGCCCGCCACCGACGTGTTCCCGAAGTCGAACAACTACAACCCGCTGCCGTACTACCTGGAGCCCTACGAGAGCCCCGTGGAAGGCGACCCGGGCTACGACCCGAAGTACCCCTACACGCTGACGCAAGGACGTCTGCCGGTGTTCCATCACGGCACGCTGCGCAACACGCCCTACACCCGCGAGATGTATCCGTACCCCGAGACGTGGATCAACCCCGTCACGGCCAAGGAGATCGGCGTGGAAGACGGCGACTGGCTGTGGCTGGAGTCCAAGCGCGGCCGCACCCAGGGCAAGGCGCGCATCACGAAGTCCGTGGCGCCGAAGGTCATCTACCAGGAGCGCTTCTGGTTCCCCGAGCTGCTTGATTCGGACGATCCGAACCGCGCATGGCAGGCCATGAACATCAACCTGCTGACGCAGAACAGCGACGACTGCCCGTTCAACGACGTGTACGGCACGTACGTGCTGCGCGGCGTGCAGATCAACATCACGAAGGCCGACGGCGCGCCGGAGGGCATCTGGACCGAGCCCGAGCAGTTCAACGCGTGGCTGCCGCAGGAATCCGAGAACACTGGAGGGGGTAATGCCGTCTATGGCGCGTAATTGCTTGGTAGTGAACCTTGACCGCTGCATCGGCTGCTACAGCTGCGAGGTGGCGTGCAAGATGGAAAACGACGTGGCGATGGGCGAGCGCTGGAACAAGGTGCTGCAGATCGAGCCCGCGGGCACGTTCCCCGATGTGCACACGTACTGGCTGCCGGTGCATTGCCAGCAGTGCGAGAACGCCCCGTGCGTGCACGTGTGCCCCACCGGCGCCAGCTATCGCGACGAGGAGACGGGCAAGGTGCTCGTCGACAAGTCGAAGTGCATCGGCTGCCGTTACTGCATGATGGCCTGCCCCTACGGCGTGCGTTCGTGGAACAAGGAGCAGGAAGTCGTGGAGAAGTGCACCATGTGCAGCCACCTGACCAGCGCCGGCGAGAAGCCTGCGTGCGTGAAGAACTGCTGCGGCACGGCGCGTTTCTACGGCGATTTGGACGACCCGGATTCCGATGTGTCCCGCGAGCTGGCGAAATACCCGGCTGAGTCCATCCACCACCTGCCCGATGTGGGCAACGCCCCGCTTTCGGCGTACATCCTCTCGCCGAAGTTCGGCAAGTGGGCGGGCGAAGACGTGCACCAGACCACGTCGAAGTACATGACGACGGAAGGGAGCGTCGACTAATGGAAGCTCAATGGTCCCTGGTTCTGTTCACCGTGATCAGCGGTGCGGGCGCCTGGCTGTTCGCCACGTCCATGGCCGGCGCGCTGGCCAAGAAAAGCGCGCTTCCCACGAAGGTCGAGACGATCGTGGCCATCGTGCTTCTGGCCGTCGGCGGCATCGCGTCGGTGACGCACCTCAAGCACGTCGACCGCATCTTCGAGGCGCTTAACCATCCCACGTCCGGCATCTTCGTGGAGGCCGCCCTCATCGGCGTGCTGGTGGTGCTGGCCGCCATCTACCTGATCATGCTCGTGCGCAAGTCGGGCGAGTCGGGCACGAAGATCGTGGGCGTCGTCACCATGGTCATTGCCGTCATCTTCCCGTTCATGTGCGGTTACTCCTACATGATGGAGGCCCGTCAGGCGTGGATGACCATCGCGCTGCCGCTGTCGTACTGGGCAACGGCCGCTGCGGCAGGTGCAGGGTTGAACCTGTTGCTGAAGGGCATGGCGAAAGACGAGGCCGCGTCCGTGAGCTTCGCCGGTGTGCTTGCTGCCGCTTGCTCGGTGGTTGCCATCGTGTGCTGCGCCGCGTTCTTCATCTACGCCAGCGCGTGGCTGGGCGGCGCGCAGCCGGGTGCTGTGGCTTGGATCGCCGTCACGTTCGTGTGCGTCGCGGTGGCCCTGGTGGCCGGCGTGGTAGCCGTGAAGAAGGCCGAGTCGGCAACCGCGCTGGGTGCCGTGGCCTGCATCGCGGGCGTTATCTGCGCCATCGCCATGCGCGTGGCCATGTGGCTCGTGGGTACGCCTGTGCTGAACTTCTTCCTGCAACCTCTGGACTAGGTTAGTGGGACAAAGGGATAGTCCCTTTGTCCCAAACCTGCGAGGTGGGTTGCGCAAGCTGAGCGGGGCAGGGCGCAGACCCTGTTCCGCTTGGGCGGGGCGCTACGTGCAGACGCGATGCGCGCAGCGCCCCGCCCAAGCGGACGAGACGCTATAGAGATACGAAAAGGGGGAAATCCGATGTCCGAGAAAGACGACCGTACCACCACCGAGGAAATGCTTGAGTTTCTTGACGCGAACACCGAGACGTTCACGTTTTTGTCTCAGGTGTTCTTTAAAGAGCTGACCGAAGAGGCCATCGAGACGTTGGCGGCCGAAGCTTGGCCGGAGCACACGGGCAATGCGGCGCTTGACCGCGGCTACAACCTGCTGCGCCGCTACTTCAAGTTCAGCGCCGGCGACCGTCGCAGCCAGCTTGCGGTGGAGTACGCGCGCATCTTCTTGGCTGCGGGCGTCTACACGCAGGAAAAGCGCTCCGCCGTGCCCTACGAGTCGGTGTTCACGTCGATCGAGCACGTGGTCATGGGCGATTCGCGTGACGATGTGATCAACTGGTTCATCCAGGATGGCTTCAAGGTCAACCCCGACCTGCACGAGCCGGAAGACCACATCTCCTTCGAGCTTGAATACCTGGCGCACATGAACGCCAAGGCCGCCGCGCTCGTGCGCGCCGGCAACAACATGGACGCCATCAAAAATGTGAAACGTCAGCGCAAGTTCATCGAGAAGCACTTGCTCAACTGGGTGGGCCAGCTGCACGATGTGGCGCAAGATTACGCGAAGACCACGTTCTACACCGGCATGTTGCTCGTGTGCCAAGGCGCGCTTGAGCAGGCAAGCGAGGCGCTTACCACCGTGTCCGAAGAGCTCCCGCTTTTGGCGGCATAAGGTGTTGCCATGGAAAAGATCAACCCAAGCCGCCGAACGTTCGTGTTCGGCGCGGCGGCGCTTGCCGTGGGCGTTGCGGCAGGCGCCGGTGCGCGGCCCTTCTGCGCTTCGTGCGACACGCTGCGTCCGCCGGGCTCGCTTTCCGAGGGCGAATTCGAAGCGCGCTGCATCCGCTGCGATCGCTGCATCAGCGTTTGCCCGACCGATGTGCTCTATCCGCTTGGCATAGAGTCTGGCCTGGCCGTGCGCACGCCGGCGCTAGATTTCCGCGCGGGCAGCTGCACGTTTTGCGACCTGTGCCGCCAGGTGTGCCCCACCGAGGCCATCGGGCACGTGGACCCGTATGCGCCTGCTGCGGGCCGCATCGGCGGTGCGCAGGTGCTGCCCGATCGCTGCCTGGCGTATATCACGCCCGGCTCGTGCGGCATCTGCGTGGAGGCGTGCCCCTATGGTGCGCTGACGTTCGACGAAGACCGTCGGCCGCAGGTGGACGATGCGAAATGCAACGGCTGCGGCGAGTGCGTGCGCATCTGCCCGGCCAACGTCAACACGTCGTTTACCGGCGGGGACGAGCGCGGCATTCGCGTGGCAACGGAAAAGCAGCTGGCAGGCGGGGGTGTGGCGTAAATGGGTAGCGAATCGAATCGCGGCGCGCAAGGGCGCGGCCGCGTCCAGGGCAAGCGCATGGTGTTCGCGCGCCGTTTCACGCTGGCGGCCGTGCTCGTGGCCGTGCTGGCTTCGCTGGCTTTCGACTGCGGCATCGGCACGCCGTCGTCGTTCGGCATCGGGCAGTTCAACCTGCTGTGCCCGCTCGGCGGCCTTGAGGCCATGTTGGCGTCGAAGGCGTTCATCCCGGTGGCGGCCATCTCGGCCGGCGTGTTGCTGCTGTTCGCGCTCGTGTTCGGGCGCGCGTGGTGCGCGTGGGGCTGTCCGGCTCCGGTCATCAGGCGCTTCTTCAAGCGTGACCCTAAGCCGGCGAAGCCGGGCGCGTGCGCGTCAAGCTGCGCTGCCTGCTCTGGCGCGAAAGCGGCGCTTGACGTGAAGGCCAGTCTGGCGTTTCTTGCGCGCGACAAGCGCACGTGGACGCTTGCGGCCGTGCTCGTGTGCGCCATCGTGGCCGGCCTGCCGCTGTTCTGCCTTGTATGCCCCATCGGGCTTACGTTCGGCACGGTGGGGTCTCTGTGGCATCTGATCGTGGACAAGCAGATGACCGCCTCGGTGCTCGTGTTTCCCGCGGCGCTTGCGGTGGAACTGGTGCTGTACCGCAAATGGTGCATGAACCTGTGTCCCGTTGCCGGTCTGCTGGGCATCTTCGGCCAGTTCGCGGCGAAGTTCCGCCCGCGCATCAACGCCGACACGTGCCTGCGCACCTCGAAGGGCTCGGCATGCGACGTGTGCGCCGTGGCGTGCGCCGAGCACATCGACCTGCACGCCGCTGATGTGCAGCAGCAGCTGGGCATGTGCACGCGCTGCGGCGAGTGCGCCAAGCGCTGTCCCACGGCGTCCATCACATTCGAATAACCAGGGGAATCGAAGGCGTCCAAGGGCATGCGGCCCAGGCGCCTTCGCCTGCTTTTATACGATGCGTGTGGTAGTATTTACCGTGCGCATAAAGAATATTTGCTTTGGAAACAAGGCCTTCATCAGGGGAAATACAGGGGGACGTTGTAAATGGGGCAACGTGATGCCAAACGTGCGGCCGCCGCGGGCGAGCGCACGCCAACGCCTATTGCCGAGCAGTGGGCGTATCTGCGGTTCTTGGGCTTCGGCGCGTGGTGGGCTTGGATCTGGCTGTGCTACAACTCCACCGAGATCATGCGCATGTTTCCTGCGGGCGTGCAAACCTCTTCGGTGCTGCAGATGTACCTGTTCTCCACGGCGGGCATCGCGGGCAGCATGTTCGTTGCCGCGTGTGCGTGGAAGACGTTGACGCGGCTTATCGACCGCCGCGCGTTCGTCGTGGGGGTGTCCGCGCTTGCGTCGCTGTTCACGTTGCTGCTCGGCTTTTCCGTGATCATGGGCGCAGGTCCGTTCTTCATCAGCGCCGCGCTGCTCACGGGCGTGGGCACGTCGGTGCTGTGCCTGAAGGCGGGCCGCATCTACGGCTCCATTTCGCTGGGCGACTCGCTTACCGCCGGCGGTATCTCGCTTCTGTTCGCGGCGTTTCTGTACTTCGTGGGCGTGGGCATCCCGCCCGAGCTGCGCCTGTTCTTCATTGCCGCGCTGCCGCTGATATCGGCGTTGCTGCTGACCATGGGAAACCCCGATCCGTTCCAGGCGGCCGACGATAATGCGGGCGAAAGCGTTGCGCGCGGCTCGTTCGAGTGGCGCGCGTACCGCAAGCTCGTGGCGGCCGCGGCCATCGTAGCGTTCACGGCGGGCGTGGGCAAGGGCATCGCGTCCATGATCGGCAACGTGGACCTGTTCGCGCGCAGCGGCACCATCACCGTGTTCTGCGTCGGGCTTATTGCCGTGGCCATCGTGGCGGTGGTCAACCGCGGCGACGCGGTGCGCGGGGCCCGCAGCGTGTATTCGGGGCTTATCGTGCTCGGCATCGCCATGATGCTGGCCACGTGCTTCGGCTTCGACATCTCGTTTTTGTCCATCGGCAAGGAATGCCTGTGGATGGTGTTCTCGTGCTTCATGGCCTACCTGGCGTTTCGCTACGATTTCTCGGCCGTGCGCGTGTTCGGCATCGGGCAGGGCGCGTATTTCACGGCGTCGTTGGTCGGCTGGGCCACGGGCGCCGCGCTGCAGCCGTATTACCAGGACGGCGTCGTGCGCATGGGAGTGGGCATGGTGCTGGCGTTTCTGGTGGTGCTGGTGCTGGTGTACGTGTTCCCGGAAAACGACCTGAAGCGCATCATGGCGCGCTCGGTTGACAGCGAGGCCGAGGCTGCGCGCGTACGCCTTGCGGCTGCCGCGGCGCCGGCGTGTCCGGCGAGCGCCTGCGCAACGTGCCCGGCCAACGGCGTGCCTGCATCGTTTGGTGCGCCCGCGCCCGGTGAAGGCGCAGCTTTGGCGGGGCAGGCGGCAGATGGCGAAGGGGATGCCGGTGCCGCTGCTGCCCTGCAAGCGTCTGCTGCCCCGCAATCGCCGGCCGCCGCGCCTGCGGCGCAGCAGCCGCCATTCGCTCAGCCGGTCGCGAACATGTTCGGTGCGGCAGACGCTTTCGATCCCGCCGAGCCCGTGCCGGCCGCCGTGCCCGGCAACCCCGCCGACCCCGTCTACGGCCTGTCGGCGCGCGAGCTTGAGATTCTCGACCTGTTCGCGCAGGGCCGCAGCGCCAACTGGATCGCCGAGCACCTCACCATCTCGAAGAACACCGTGCGCACGCACCTGCGCGCCATCTACTCGAAGCTCGACGTCCATTCGCGCCAAGAGCTGCTCGACTTTTTGGCCGGCAAGCGCAGCGAAGGCGAATAACCCCAGCAGCTTTGCGGCGCAACCTTGCGGCATGTGCCCGCGCCGGCCTCGGTGGCGCCCGTTGCGAAGCATCTCGCTCATATATGTAAAGAAGGCGGAAGCCTTGGGCGCATGCCGCGCGCGCCCAAGGCTTTCCATATTATGTGTAACGTAACGGCAACGTGTTAGCAGTCGCTTGACGAGAGTGCTAACATAACCAACTGAGACTATAACATTTGCCGCGAGAATCGAGGCTTCATGTCATTTGAGAAGTTCACGGACAAGGCGCGAAAGGTACTCGTCTTAGCCCAAGACGAAGCTCGCGCCCTCCATCAGCCCTATGTGGGCACCGAGCATATCCTGCTCGGCCTTATCCAGGAAAAGGACGGCCTGGCCGCCCAGGCGCTTGAGCGCCTGAACGTCAGCTACGACGCTGTGGTGCAGGGCATCCGCCAGGTGGTGTCCATCGACGAGGACACCGACGTCACGGGCCACCTGTCGTTCACGCCCCGCGTGAAGCGCGTGCTGGAAAACAGCCTGCGCGAAGCCATGCAGATGGGCCAAAGCTACATCTCCACCGAGCATTTGCTGCTCGGCATCGTGCGCGAGGGCGAGGGCACGGCGCTTGACGTGCTGTCGCGCCTGGGCGTCAAGGGCGACAACATCCGCACTGCGCTCAACGACCTGGTGGGTCAAAGCCCGGTGTACGCGGGCCGCAACCCCTTCGAGGCTGCGGGCAACGTGCCCGACAGCGCGCTGAAGGAATTCGGCACCGATCTTACGCAGAAAGCGCGCGACGGCAAGCTCGACCCGGTCATCGGCCGCGCGGGCGAAATCGAGCGCGTCATGCAAATCCTCTCGCGCCGCCAGAAGAACAACCCGCTGCTCATCGGCGAGCCGGGCGTGGGCAAAACGGCCGTGGCCGAAGGCCTCGCACAGCTCATCGTGTCGAACCAGGTGCCCGACATCCTGCGCGGCAAGCGCCTGTTCACGCTTGACGTGTCGGCGCTGGTGGCCGGCAGCAAGTATCGCGGCGAGTTCGAGGATCGCCTGAAGAAGTGCATCAAAGAAGTGAAGGACGCCGGCGACATCATCCTGTTCATCGACGAGATGCACACGCTCATCGGCGCAGGTTCCGCCGAGGGCTCCATCGACGCCGCCGCCATCTTGAAGCCGCCGCTGTCGCGCGGGGAAATCCAGGTCATCGGCGCCACCACCATCGACGAATACCGCAAGCACCTGGAAAAGGACAGCGCCCTTGAGCGCCGTTTCCAGCCCGTCACGGTGGGCGAGCCCAACGAAGAGCAGGCCATGCGCATCATGGAAGGCCTGCGCGACCGCTATGAGGCGCATCACCAGGTGCACTTCACCGACGAGGCGCTGCAAGCGGCCGTCACGCTGTCCGACCGCTACATCCAGGACCGCTTCCTGCCCGACAAGGCCATCGACGTCATGGACGAGGCCGGCGCACGCATGCGCATCCGCAATATGACGCTGCCCAAGGAACTGTGCGAGATGGACGACAAGCTGCGTCAGCTGCGTGCAGACAAGGACAGCGCTATCGCCTCGCAGGATTTCGAACGCGCCGCAAAGCTGCGCGACGAGGAATCCGCCATGAAAGAGCAGCGCGAGCAGGCCGAGAAGAAATGGGAAGAGGACTCCCAGAAGTCGGTGCACCAGGTAACCGTGCAGGACATCGCCGACGTGGTGTCCATGACCACGGGCGTGCCGGTGTCCAACCTCACGGAAGCCGAAACGGACAAGCTTCTGCGCATGGAAGGCGTGCTGCACGAACGCGTCATCGGCCAGGAAGAGGCCGTCACCGCGCTGTCGAAAGCCATTCGCCGCAGCCGCGCCGGCCTGAAAGACCCGAAGCGCCCCGCCGGCAGCTTCATCTTCCTGGGCCCGTCGGGCGTGGGCAAAACCGAGCTGTCCAAGGCGCTTGCCGAATTCCTGTTCAGCAGCGAAGACGCGCTTATCAGCTTCGATATGTCCGAATACATGGAGAAGCACTCCGTCAGCCGTCTGGTGGGCTCGCCTCCGGGCTACGTGGGCTTCGACGAGGGCGGCCAGCTTACGAAAGCCGTGCGTCAGCGTCCGTACTCGGTGGTGCTGTTCGATGAAATCGAGAAGGCGCACCCCGATGTGTTCAACATCCTGCTGCAAATCCTCGAGGAAGGTCGCCTGACCGACTCGCAGGGCCGCACGGTCGACTTCCGCAACACCGTCATCATCATGACGTCGAATGTCGGCGCGCGCGAAATCGCTGCGCCCACCACGCTCGGCTTCAGCTCCGACGGCAAGGCCGGCCTTTCGGACAAGGAAATCAAGTCGCGCGTTATGGGCGAGGTAAAGAAGCTGTTCAGGCCTGAATTCCTCAATCGTATCGACGAGATCATCGTGTTCAAGTCCTTGACGCAGGATCAGATCGTCGAAATCGCGAAGCTTATGGTGGCCGACCTGCGCGAGCGTTTGATCGCCATGAACATGACCATCAACCTTACCGATGCCGCGTACAAGCTCATCGCCAAGGAAGGCACCGATGCCACGTACGGCGCCCGCCCGCTGCGCCGTGCTATCCAGCGCTTCCTGGAAGACCCGTTGTCCGAAGAGCTGCTTGAAGGCAAGTGGACGTCGGGCTCGGTCATCGAGGCCGACGTTGCTGATGACGGCGAGAACCTTGCGTTCACGGCCGGCACGGGGTCTATCCCCGCGCCGCGCAAACACGACACCATCGCGCGCGATGCCGAGCTTTTGCTCACGAATTTCGATCTGGGGCATGCCGGCGTTTCAACGGGCGGCGGTACCGCTTCGGGTGGCGCTGCAGACTAGCGGCCGCGCCGGCAAGCAGGTTGTGTCGGCTTCGCCCTGCCTGCGATTTGGCGGCGCTGCGCTGTCATAATGCTTTAGAATGAAAGGCGGTCCCTTCGCGGGGCCGCCTCGTTTGTTTTTCGACGGAAAGAGGGAAGCATGCCGAAGACCGTTGACCCGGTGTTCTCGTCGTCGGTACTTGCCGCGGCCGATTTGGCCACGGCGCTTGACATCGACGCGCTCACGCAATCCATGGCCGGCCTTGAGGGCAAGGTCGACAAGAACCCGAAAACCGCGGCTGTCATCTTGGCAGGCGGCACGGGCGAGCGCTTCGGCAAGGAGGGCGGCAAGCAGCTCGTGGAAATTGCGGGCAAGCCCATTCTCGCCTGGTCAGCCGAGGCGTTCGACGCGGTGGGCGACATCGGACTCATCGTTATCGTCTGCCCGGCCGATCGCAAAGACGAGTATCTCAAGAAGGCTATCGACCCCTTCCCGTTCGTCACGCCCGTGGTGGTGGCGCCCGCCGGCTCCACGCGCCAGGAATCGGCGTTTTCCGGGCTTGAGCTGGTGCCGGACGATTACGAGTACGTCGTCATGCACGATGGCGCCCGCCCGCTTATCTCGCCCGAGCTCATTGCGCACACCATCGCCACGCTGCAGGGCAACATCGATGCCGACGGCGCCGTGGTGGCGCATCCGGCCATCGACACGCTCAAGGTCGTGGAAAACGGCGTCATCGTCGGCACGCCTGACCGCAGCGTGTTCTGGAACGCGCAAACGCCGCAGGTGTTCCGCGCCGGCATCTACCGCCGCGCCCACGCCTCGGCGCTGTCCGACGGCTTCGTCGGCACCGATGACAGTTCGCTTATCGAGCGTCTTGGCGGCCGTGTGCTGGTGGTGGAAGGCAAACGCGACAACATCAAGCTTACCGTGCCGGAAGACTACCTCATGCTCGTTGCTGCCGTGCGCGAGCGCTACCTTAAGCAGAAAGGCGAGCAGGAATAATGGCGCCCGATTTCCGCGCCCTGCGCATCGGCCAGGGCTATGACGTGCACAAGCTGGTCGAAGGCCGCAAGCTCATCATCGGCGGCGTGGACATCCCGCATACGCTGGGCTTGCTTGGCCACTCCGATGCCGATGTGCTGGCCCACGCGGTTGCCGACGCCTTGCTCGGCGCCATCCGCGGCGGCGATATCGGTAAGCTGTTCCCCGACACCGATCCCGAATGGGAAGGCGCCGACTCCATGAAGCTTTTGGCCGCCGTTGCCGCGAAAGTGCGCAGCGAAGGCTTCGAGATCATCGACGTCGACAGCGTCATTGCAGCTCAGGCGCCCAAGATGGCGCCGCATCGCCAGCAGATGCGCGCGAACTTGGCGGCGGCCATGGGCATCGCGGTCGAAAACGTCGGCGTGAAGGCCACCACCACGGAGCGCTTGGGCTTCGAGGGCCGCGAAGAGGGTATCTCGGCCACGGCCGTTGCCCTGCTTGCGCGATGTAGCTAGCGCACGCGTCTGCCCGCGCGTCCAACCATAACGTCACGTACCCACCGCCATCAGGCGGTTTGCACTAGAACAGGAAACATCATGCTCAAGATCTACGACACCAAACTGCGCGAGAAGGTTCCCTTCGAAACACTCAAGCACGGCGAAATCAGCATGTACGTGTGCGGCCCCACCGTGTACAACTACATCCATATCGGCAACGCTCGCACGTTCGTCAGCTTCGACATCATCCGTCGCTACCTTTTGTGGCGCGGCTTCAAGGTGAAGTTCGTGTCGAACATCACCGACGTAGACGACAAAATCATCAAGAAAGCCAACGAGGAAGGCCGCACCGCCGCCGAGGTGGCTGTCGAGTACTCGCAGGCGTTCCTCGACGACATGTATGCACTCAACGTCGAAGACCCCGACGTGCGTCCGCGCGCCACCGAGGAAATCCCCGACATGATCCAGCTCATCCAAGAGCTCATCGACGGCGGGCACGCCTACGAGGTCGAAGGCGACGTGTACTTCAGCGTGCGCAGCTACCCCGACTACGGCGCGCTGTCCGGCCGCAACATCGACGAGATGGAAGGCGGCCATCGCGAGCTGCGCGCTGACGGCCAAGGCCTTGAGGACCGCAAGCGCGACCCGCTCGACTTCGCCTTGTGGAAGGCCGCCAAGCCGGGTGAGCCTTCGTGGGAAAGCCCGTGGGGCCAGGGCCGCCCGGGTTGGCACATCGAGTGCTCGGCCATGTCGCGCAAGTACCTGGGCCTGCCGTTCGACATTCACGGCGGTGGCGCCGACCTGGTGTTCCCGCATCACGAGAACGAGCGCGCGCAGTCCGAGGCCGCGTGCGGCTGCACGTTCGCCAACCACTGGATGCACGGCGGCATGCTGCAGATCAACCACGAGAAAATGAGCAAGTCGCTTGGCAACTTCCTGCTGCTGCGCGACATCCTGAAAACCACGTCGCCGAACGTGCTGCGCTTCCTTATGCTGCAAACGCACTACCGCAGCCCGCTTGACTTCTCGAAGGAGCGCCTCGACGAGGCCGAATCCGCGCTGTCGCGTATCGAGAATTGCGTGCGCAACATGGATTGGCAGATGCAAAACGCCCAGGACATCCCCAGTCCGCTTGATACCCAGGCCGTCATGAAGAACTCGAAGCGCGCTCGCGTGGATTTCGTGCTGGCAATGGACGACGACTTCAATGCCCCGCGTGCGCTTGGCGTTGTGTTCGACCTGGTCAGCTATGTGAATTCCGAAATCGCCGACAAAACGCTCAGCCTGTCTGACGTGCCGGCCGTGCGCGACATTCGCGAAACCATCACCACGCTTATGCGCGTGTTCGGCGTAGAGGTTGCCCCGCAGGATTACGAAGAGGCCGAAACGTACCCTGCTGAGGTTGTTGACCTGGCAAAACAGGTTGCCGGTTACGAAGGCGCCGATGCGCACGAGGCCGTTGACGCGCTGCTTGAGGCGCGCGCGACCGCCCGCAAGGAAAAGAACTGGGTCGTGGCCGACGCCGTGCGCGACGGTTTGACGGGCCTTGGCTTCACCATCGAGGACACGCCGCAGGGAGCGCGCGTCTCCTTCGAGGCGTAAAAGCCTGTTGCACCGAACTGCCCGATGAACGTGGAGCGTCGTTGCTCCTTGCGCTTGCGGAACATCGTGCGCGTGCCGCTTCGGCCCGCACGTCCATCCCGCTTGCCAAGGCGCGCGGCGCTTCGCGTTTGCCGTATCCATCGTTTCGTTTCGAAAGTTTTGCCATGACTGATTTCTCCGCAACCGAATTGCTTGCTCCGGCAGGTGGGCGCAGCCAGCTTGAGGCGGCGGTGCGTTTCGGCGCCGATGCGGTGTACCTTGCCGCCGACAAGTTCGGCATGCGCCAGCGCGCCGAGAACTTCACGCTCGACGACATCCCCAGCGCGGTGGCGTTCGCTCACGGCGCGGGTGCGAAGGTGTACGTCACCGTGAACACGCTCATGAGCCAAGCCGACATCGCAGCGCTGCCGCCGTATCTGGAAGCGCTTGACGCTTCGGGCGCCGATGCGCTCATCGTCAGCGACTTGGGGGCGTTTTCCCTGGCTCGCCGTTACGCGCCGCACCTGGAGCTGCACGTCAGCACGCAGGCGTCGGTCATGAACGCTGAAGCGGCCCGCACCTGGTACGACTTGGGCGCCTCGCGCGTGGTGGTTGCACGCGAAATGAGCGTGGAAGACATCGCCGAGCTGCGCGCTCAGGCTCCGCGTGAACTTGAGATCGAGGCGTTCGTGCACGGCGCCATGTGCATGGCCTATTCGGGCCGCTGCATGCTTTCGGCGGCCATGACGGGCCGCTCGGGCAACAAGGGTTTCTGCGCGCAGCCGTGTCGTTGGAGCTATGCGCTGGTGGAGGAAAAGCGCCCCGGCGCGTACTATCCCATCGAGGAGGACGTGCGCGGCACGTACGTCATGAACGCGCACGACCTGTGCATGATCGAGCACCTCGACGACCTGGCGCGCGCCGGCGTGAACTCGTTCAAGATCGAAGGCCGTAACAAGCGTGCGTTTTACGTTGCCACGGTGGTGCACGCCTATCGCGCCGTCATGGACGGCGCCGGCCCCGCGTCGGTCATGTCCGATTTGCATGCCATTTCGCACCGCCCGTATGGAACGGGCTTCTTCTACGGCCAGCCAAGCCAACGTCAGGAACGCGACGGCTACGACAAAGATTACCTGCATGCAGCCACGGTTACGGCGTGCCAGCAGGTGGGGGAGGGCGCCTGGCGCATTCAAACAACCTGCCACAACCGGTTCTGCGAAGGCGACGAGCTTGAGATTTTGACGCCGCGCAAGCCCATTGCGGCTGCGCGCGTGCAGGGGCTCACGTGGCTGGCAAAAAGCCAGGAAGGCTATGTGTACCCGCAGCCGGTGCCCGTGGCGAACCGCACTATGGAAACGTATGCGTTTGAAAGCCGCATTGCCATGCAGCCGGGCGATTTGCTGCGCATCCGTATTCAGCAGACGGCAGAGGAAGCGGTGCAGGCGTGAGCGCGGCCGCTACGGCGCCCGCGGGCGCGCAGCTGCCAAGCCGTGCCCGCGGCAACGCCATGATTTTGGTGCTCGCGCTCAGCTGCTTCGTGTTCGGCTGCGCCTACCAGTACATCCTCGGCGTTCCCGATCAGGTGGCTGAAATCGCCGGCATCGACTTGTCGCAGGTCAGCCTTATGATGGGCGTGTACGGCGTGTGCAATGCCATCGGCACGCCGCTGTTGGTGATGGCGCTCACGCCGCGCGGGCCGAAAACGCTGCTGCTTGTCAGTCTTGCGCTCATGGCGGCGGGCATGGCCGTGTGCGCCGCCACGCCCATCTATTCGATTATCCTTGCAGGTCGCGCCATCATGGGCGTGGGCAACGGATCGTTCGCGGCCACAGCCTATATCGCTGCCAGCCGCATCGCCGGCCCCGCGCGCAGCGCTTCAGCCATGTCGAACGTGGCGCTCGGGTTCAGCGCGTCGTTCGTGTTCGCGTTGCCGGCCGCACGCGTGCTGCGCGACGTCATCACGTGGCAGCAAGCGTATTGGGTGCTGGTAGCGGCGGCGGCCTTTGCGTTCATCGTTATCGCGCTGGCCGTGAAGATCCCCGATGTGCCCACGTCGTCGTCATCTTCGTCGCAGCGCGCAACCGATGTGCTGCGCGTGTTCAAGAACCCCTGCGTGGTGCTGCCGCTTGCCTGCACGGCGCTCATGTTCGTGGGCTACGCGTCCATGAACACCTACATCACGCCGTTCATGGAAGGCGTGCTGCCCGATCCCACGTGGGTAAGCGGCGCGCTGTTCGCATTCGGCCTTATGAGCATGGTGGGGTCGAAGGCCAGCGGGTGGGCGGCCGACCGCTTCGGCTCGGCGCCGGCCGTCATCGGCTGCGTTGCGCTGCAGGCCGCAACGCTGGTGGCGCTTGGCGTCTCCACAGGCTCTTGGGCGGCCGCGTTGGTGGCGGCGTGTCTGTGGACGGGCATCTCCTGGGGTTTTCTGCCGGCGCAAAACTCGTTCATCATGTTGAACGCCGGCGACGACGCGGCGTTCGCCGTCAGCCTGTCGAATTCGTCGCTGCAGTTAGGAAGCGCGCTCGGCGCGTTCGTGGCCGGCGGATTCATCGCGTGCCTGCCGCTTTCGGCTATGCCGTTTCTGTCTGCGGCGTTCACGCTTGTGGCCGTTGTTGCCGAGGTGGCCGCGCTGCGCCTGGCGCGCCGTCGTTAGCGCCTTCCTACGCCAGCTTCACGCCTTTGCGCGCGGCAACCTGCGCGTAGGCGCGCCTGCGCGCGAATACGTACAACCCCAGCATGGTCGCACCGGTAATTCCCCAGGTCACGGGGTAAATGTTCATAAGCGCATCAAAGGTGCCGAACATACCGAACAGCGCGAATACGTAGATGATGCGCAGCACGCACGAACCCACGACCACCACCACGGTTGGCAGCACGGACCAGCCCATGCCGCGCAGCGCGCCGGCCGTCACTTCGTAACTTGCGGGCATGCACTCAAGAAGCTCCACGTGCCATAGGCGCACGAACCCGAATGCCACGGCGGTCGCATCAGTGGTAAAGGCGCCCAGTGCCAGGTTTCCGGCGGCAACGAAAAGCACGCTCAGCACCACGGCGCACACCACGGCTGCGCCCATGGAGAAGCGGAACACCGTGTCGCAGCGCTTCAGCTTGCCGGCGGCGAAGTTCTGCCCGATAAACGTCACCGCGGCCTGCGAAAACGCGCTCACGAAGAAATAGGTGTAGTACTCGTAGTTCATCGCCGCCGCAGAACCTGCCGTAGCGGCCGTGCCGAATCCGTTGATGGCCAGCTGGATGGCAACGTTGGACAGCGAGAACACCACGCTTTGCAACCCGGACGGCACGCCGATGTACAGAATCGTCCGCAGCGTGTCGGCGTCTACGAACAGATGCTGCACGTCAAGCCGGAACGCCTCTTCCTCGTGCAACAGCATCCATACGATAATGCCAGCCGCAGCGGCGTTGGAAACGTCGGTTGCCACGGCAATGCCCACGACGCCACCGTCAAACACCGTCACGGCAACCACGTTCAGCACGATGTTGAGCGCTACGGCCACGGCAAGCGCGTACAGCGGGCGGCGCGTATCGCCTTTCGCGCGCAGCACGGCCGATCCGAAGTTGTACACCAAGAAGAATACGATGCCCGCAAAATACGCTTGCAGGTACCCGGTTGCCTCCACGCGCGCATCGGCGGGGATGTCGATGGCGTCAAGGATGGGCTCGGTCGCAAACACGCCCACCGCGGTCAGCGCCACCGAGCTGACCAGCGTCACGATGGCCGTCGTCTGCACCGCGCCGTGCACGCGGTCAAGCTCTTTGTGCCCGATGTGGATGGCAATGGCCACGTTCGCCCCGATGGAAAGCCCTACGAACAGGCCGATCAGCAGCGTGATGACCGGCGACACGCCGCCGATGGCGGCAAGCGCGGTCGAGCCGATAAGCCGACCGGCCACAATGGCATCGGCCGAATTGAAAAGCTGCTGCAAGATGCTGCTTAAGGCCAGCGGAATGGCGAACAGGATGATTTTGCCGGGCAAAGGCCCATGCAGCATGTCGATGCTGTTTTTCTTCGTGCTCATGAATAGGTTCTTTCGTCGATGCGTGCGGCGCAGGGGGGGGTTCTTTGGCTGCGCGCAAAATGATTGCTCAACGGGTATACAACTTGGAGCCGCTCCAGCGCAACCGCTTCGGGGCCTATCTGCACATGCATTCCGTTTCGCCCGTATGCCCGCAGCCCATTCGCTTCGCCATCTTTCCTGTCCTATATGACAAGGGGCCCAGGTCATTTGTCGGGTAGGCTTGCTCGCCATGGCCGTTATTCGGTAGGGCGCATCCTGCCGCTTTGCCTGCCTTCGCCTGGTCTCACGCTGCTCGTTTGCCCCGTCGATATTCCCATCCGGTCGAATTGCTGTCACCCGCATGACAAGGGGACAGGTCATTTGTCATGCGGCTTCTCTCACTTGCCAAGACCATTAACCGGCGTGAACTCCCCTCGCTTCGGCGGCTCCTGTCAGGCTCCCAAGCTGCTCGATTGTCCGTTCTTCCCGCCAATGCAAGCTCCTGCTGCGTTATACGGCGCTTTTGGATCGGTTGCAGCCGAAGGCATAGGCCGTTCGAGGAATTGTCTTCCCGCACAGCTCGGCCTTGGGTGTATCATGCCAACCAACAGATTCGATGCAGGGGTGCCCGGTGGCGTGTTCGCCGGCGCTGAGAGGGCTCACGCGCCTAACCCTTTGAACCTGTCCAGGTAACGCTGGCGTAGGGAGCATCTCTCGTGAGAAACGGGGGCGCTGCCGTACTGCGGCAGCGCCCCCGTTGTCGTTGCGAAGGAGAGCACATGATCGAGCAGTCTCAGCTCAAGGAAAACATCGTCCAAGCGGCGCAAAACGTCCGCGCGAACAACCCCATGGCCGGATCCATCACGAACACCGTCACCATCGATTTCGTGGCGAACGCCCAGCTTGCCGCAGGCGGCTCGGCGGCCATGGTCTATCTGCCCGACGAAGGAGAAACGCTTGTCGCCGCAGGTGGCGCCGTGTATCTGAACATGGGCACGCTGTTTCCCGTGTACGAGGAAACCATCCCGCGCACGGCCGCCGCGGCCCAAGCGGCAGGCAAGCCCTGGGTGCTCGATCCGGTTGGCATCGGCATCGGCAGCCTGCGCACGAAGCTGCTTAGCCAGCTGAAAGAGTACAAGCCGGCCATCGTGCGCGGCAACGCTTCCGAGATCATCGCGCTGGCGGGCCTGTGGGATCTTTCCGGCAGCGCCGAGGACCTTTCGCGCGCTCGCGGCGTCGACACCACCGACACGGTGGAAGCCGCGCGCGATGCCGCGGTGGCGCTTGCGCGCTTTACGGGCGGCGCCGTTGTTGTTTCGGGCAAGTCAGACCTGGTCACCGATGGAAAATCGGTGGTCATCAGTCACGGCGGCAGCTCGCTTATGGGCAAGGTGACGGGCTTTGGCTGCTCGCAGGGCGGCGTGCTGGCCGTGTACGCCACGCAAGCCGACCCGTTCACGGCTGCGGTCGCCGCGGTGAACCACTACAACTTCTCCGGCCGCGCGGCAGCAGCGAAGGCAGCGGCGCCGGCAAGCTTCAAAGTGGCGTTTCTCGACAGCCTCTACCTTGCCACGCCCGAGGACATCGCGAACAACTCCATGGAAATCCAGGAGGCGTAAAGCTCATGAACACGCTGGTAGCGGTGGCAATCGCCCCGTTCGGCGTCGGTGATGAGCTTGCGGACAACGTCGCCGAGGTGGTGCGCGTCATCCGCGAGTCGGGCCTGCCGAACAAAACATACTCCATGTTCACGGAAATCGAAGGCGAATGGGACGAGGTCATGCGCGTCGTGCGCGATGCCACGTTCGTCCTTGCGGAAAAGGGCATCCGAACGGAAGTCATCCTCAAGGCCGACATCCGCCCTGGCTTCAGCAACATGATGGAGAAAAAGGTTGAAAGCGTCGATGCGATTATCGGGAAACCGGCCGCCGCGCCCGCCCAACCCGTGCAAGCGCAAAACGACGCCCAGTGGAAGGAGCGCTCATGAGCGTGCGTGATGTTCTCGATATCTCGGCTTACCTGGTGCTTGGCCCTGAAAACACGCTTGGCAGGCCCGTTGCCGACATTGCCGGCCAGGCCATCAGCGCGGGGTTCACGTGCGTGCAGGTGCGCTCGAAAGAATGTTCGGCGCGTGAGCTTATTGCATGCACGGCGGCCGTTGCGGATGAGATCGCACGGCTGGGCGCCACCGATCGCGTGGCGCTTCTGGTGGACGACCGCCTCGACGTGGTGTACGCCGCTCGCCAGCAAGGCGTGAAGGTCGATGGCGTGCACGTTGGCCAAACCGACATTCCCGTGGAAGCGTGCCGCAGCCTGCTTGGTCCCGATGCCATCGTGGGCCTATCGGCTCGTGCAGACGAGATGCTCGAATACGTGAAAACGGCTGACATGTCGCTGGTAGATTACCTGGGCGTGGGCCCGCTGCACGAAACGTCCACGAAGCGCGATTGCGGCCTTGCTTCCGATGGTACCATCATTACGAAAAGCCTCGATGACCTGCGCGATCTGCACATTGCCAGCCCGGTTCCCATCGTGGTGGGCGGGGGAGTGAAGGTGGCGGACATCCCGCTGGTGGCGCAAACCGGCGTCGATGGTTTCTTCGTCGTTTCGGCAGTCTGCGGCGCAGAAAACCCCCACGCCGCCGCAGCCGAACTCGTAAAAGCCTGGCAATCCGCCAAGAACAACTAGCGAATCGCCTCAAGTTCGCAAGGACATTACCCTTGCAACCAAAACGTAACGTCGAGCGAAAACTCGACCCAAACAAAAAGCGCGAAGCGCGTCACTAACATAAAAGCGAGCCCACACCAAAGGTGCAGGCCCGCTTCGCATTCAGCTACCAAACGCCGCTAAAGCGCGTCCGCCGTTATTCCCTCAGCAGCTTCTCGGTATACGCAAGCTTCACGCAGCACGTGAACACATCAAGCGCCGCCTCAAGCTCTTCAACGGGCGGCAGGCTCGGCGCAATGCGAATGTTGCTGTCGGCGGGGTCGTTCTTGTACGGCCACGTGGCTCCGGCGCCTGTCATGGTAACGCCCGCGTCCTTCGCCAGCGCAACGATGCGCTTCGCGCAGCCTGCCGGAGCATCGAACGACACGAAATACCCGCCACGCGGCTTGCTCCACGAGCAACCGCCAACCTCGGCCAACGCCTCGGTTAGCTTCGCGTCCACCAGCTCGAACTTCGGGCGCAAAATGGCCGCATGCTTGCTCATGTGCGCGGCCAGTCCCTTCGCATCGCGCAAAAAGCGCACGTGGCGCAGTTGGTTGAGCTTGTCGTGGCCGATGACCTGCGGGTTCATACGCGCCTTCGCGTCTGCGATGTTCGCCGCGCTTGCCGCCATGGCCGAGATGCCCGCGCCCGGGAACGTCACCTTGCTCGTGGAGGCGAACTTGAAGCAGCGATCGGGGTTGCCAGCTTCATCGCACGCGGCGCGGATATCAAGCAGCTGGTCTTGCTGCTCGGGTGCATCGTAGAGATGATGAATGCCGTAGGCGTTATCCCAGAAAATGCGGAAATCCTCGGCCGCGCAAGGCATGGCCGCCAGGCGGCGCACCACCTCATCGGAATACGTCACGCCGCCGGGGTTGGAGTACTTCGGCACGCACCAGATGCCCTTCACCGACGCATCGTTGGCAACAAGGCGTTCCACCTCGTCCATGTCGGGCCCGTCAGCGGTCATGGTAACGGGGATCATCGTGATGCCGAACGCCTCGGTCACGCCGAAATGCCTATCGTAGCCGGGGCAGGGGCACAGCCACTTCACCTCATCAAGTTTGCTCCAAGGCGTGTGGCCCAGCGTGCCGAACGACCAGCAGCGCGCCATGGTGTCGTACATGATGTTCAAGCTTGAGCTGCCGAACACAATGACATGGTCGGCGTCGTCGTCAAGCATGCTCGCCATCAAACGCTTCGCCTCGGGAATACCGTCAAGCACGCCATAGTTGCGGCAATCGGTGCCGTCCTCGGCAAGGCAGTCCTCGTACGTGGTCACGCTTGCCAGCATCGGCATGCTCAGGTCAAGCTGCGCGCTTGAGGGCTTGCCGCGCGCCATATTCAACGCTAGCCCCTTCGCCTTGATGGCTTCGTATTCGCGCATAAGCTCGTCGCGTTTCGCCGCAAGTTCCTCTGTGGTCATATCCGCATATGCTGGCATTTGCATCCTTTCGCCGGTCGCAGTGCAAGAACAATCGAAATAGCCTATCTGATGAAAGCGAAGTCAAGTATAATCCCACAGTCAACGTAGAAATTTCGACCAGTTGCGAAATGCGTCCGTTTCCCGTATTTCGGCTGCGAAAGGCGGTTATTCGCCTTGCAACCGTTGAAGCGGCGAATCTCGCAGCTTGAGGGGTAGATGGGGAATTATGGGTTCGAACGATTTGATGGTCATTTTGGCAATGGTCATTTACTTCGTCGTCGTTTTGGCGGTGGGGTTCTCGTATGCGAAGCGCTCCAATTCGTCCACGGACGAATATTTCATCGGCGGCCGCAAGGTCGGCCCGTGGTTCACGGCGCTTTCGGCCGAGGCGTCGGACATGTCCGGCTACCTATTAATGGGCATTCCCGGCCTTGCCTATTTCTATGGCGCGTCCGAGGCCATGTGGACGTGCATCGGCCTGGCCATCGGCACGTATCTTAATTGGCTGTTCGTGGCAAAACGCCTTCGCCAGTATTCCGAGCGAGTGCACGCCATCACCATCCCGTCATTTTTCAGCAACCGCTTCCACGACAAGAAGAACATTCTGTCGACGGTTGCGGCGCTCATCATCCTGCTGTTCTTCTGCGTGTACACCGGCAGCTGCTTCGTAACGTGCGGCAAGCTGTTCCACACGCTGTTCGGCATCGATTACGCGGCCATGATGGTGTTCGGCGCCGTGGTGGTGTTTGCCTACACGCTGGTGGGCGGCTACCTGTCCGTTGTGGCAACTGACTTCATCCAAGGCTGCCTTATGTTCTTCGCGCTTGCCGTGGTGCTTATCGGCTCTATCACCTCAATCGGCGGCGTTGACGTCACCGTGGCGTTTTTGCAGAACATTCCCGGCTTCCTCAACGGCGGCCAGCTCACCACGCCCATCATGGATGCGGAAACCGGCCTGCAAATGATTCAAGGCGACGAGCCGCTGTTTGGTGAACCCACCGAGTACGGCGTGCTGGCTATCATCTCCACGCTTGCCTGGGGCCTTGGCTACTTCGGCATGCCGCAGGTGCTTGTGCGCTTCCTGGGCATCCGCTCGGCCGAAGAGGTACGCCAATCGCGCATTATCGCCGTGGTGTGGGTGGTCATCTCCATGGTCTGCGCGTTGTGCATCGGCTTCATCGGCCGCGCTATGCTGCCCACCTATTTCGGCACGAATGCCGCCGCCGAGAATATCTTCATCGTCATTGCGCAGATGATTTTGCCGGCGTTTATGTGCGGCGTGGTGGTGTCGGGCATTCTGGCGGCGTCCATGTCGTCGGCCTCGTCGTACCTGCTTATCACCGGTTCGTCAGTTGCCGAGAATATCTTCCGCGGCGTCATCAAACGCGATGCCACTGACCGCCAGGTCATGATTGTCTCGCGCATCACGCTTGCCGTCGTCATGATTATAGGCATCCTCATCGCCATCGACGAGAACTCCGTTATCTTCCGCGTCGTGTCGTACGCGTGGGCAGGCTTAGGCGCCTCGTTCGGCCCGCTAATGCTGTGCAGCCTCTATTGGCGCCGCACGAACAAGCAGGGCGCGCTTGCGGGCATGCTCGGCGGTGCAATCACCGTCGTGGTGTGGCACAACTTCATCAAACCGCTTGGCGGCGTATTCGGCATCTACGAGCTGCTGCCGGCGTTCATCGTGTCGCTGCTATGCATCTTCATCGTATCGAAGCTTACGGCAGAGCCTTCAGCCGAGATTTACGAAGAGTTCGACCATTACAAGGAAGCGCGTATGGACGAGGACGTGAACCCCACGTCTGCCGCGTAATGTAAGCTGGGAAACTAATAGCAGGCTCTAGAAACGGCCGGCATCTATAGGTGCCGGCCGTTTCTGCATGCACAAGGGGGGATCCAATCGTGAAGGAAAAGCACGTAAAGCGAATCAACGTTATGTGCGAATCTACACGATTAAAAAAAGTTCAAAAAGGGTGTTGCCAGACCGCCATTCATACCGTAATATACTACCTCGCTTGCGGAGCTCACGAAGCGAGCTCCTAAGTGGATCAGTTGCTAAGACCGCAGGTCAAAGCAATTCCGGGTAGCAAGATTCTCAAGTAATTGCGAAGGAATCGTGTGGATACACCCGGTAGCGTGTAAACGGTTGACACAGTCAAACGGATGACGTAAGATTCCACTGCTCGCGCGTTCGGGTTCTCACCGATCCGCAAGCAGGCAGCTTGATAAATGCACATGAATTAAGCAGCGAAACATGGGCGTGTGCCCGAGTGGTTAAAGGGGACGGGCTGTAAACCCGTTGACTCTGTCTACCTAGGTTCGAATCCTAGCGCGCCCACCATTTTTCGCCTGTGTAGCTCAGATGGTAGAGCACTTCCTTGGTAAGGAAGAGGTCGTCGGTTCAAGTCCGATCGCAGGCTCCAGCTTTTTGGCGGTGTAGCTCAGTTGGTTAGAGCACACGGTTCATACCCGTGGCGTCACTGGTTCGAATCCAGTCACCGCTACCAATTAAACTCACTGCGCCCGATTTATCGGGCGCTTTATTTTAGTATCGTTTCGCGAAAGCGATCCTTATAAGGAGGATGACACATGGCTAAGGAGAAGTTCGAGCGTACCAAGCCGCATGTTAACATCGGTACGATCGGCCACGTTGACCACGGCAAGACGACGCTGACCGCTGCCATCTCCAAGACGCTGTCCAGCAACGACGGCTCTCATGGCACCGCTCACGCCGACTTCACCGCCTTCGAGGACATCGACAAGGCTCCCGAGGAGCGCGAGCGCGGCATCACGATCTCCATTGCTCACATTGAGTACGAGACCGACACGCGTCACTACGCTCACGTTGACTGCCCCGGTCACGCTGACTACGTTAAGAACATGATTACCGGTGCTGCCCAGATGGACGGCGCTATCCTGGTTATCGCTGCTACCGACGGTCCTATGGCTCAGACCCGCGAGCACATCCTGCTCGCCCGTCAGGTCGGCGTTCCCTATATCGTTGTGTTCCTGAACAAGTGCGACATGGTCGACGACGAGGAGCTCATCGAGCTCGTCGAGATGGAAACCCGCGAGCTGCTCTCCGAGTACGAGTTCCCCGGAGACGACATTCCGGTTATCCGCGGTTCTGCTCTGAAGGCCCTCGAGGGCGAAAAGGAATGGCAGGACAAGATTTGGGAGCTCATGGATGCTGTTGACTCCTACATCCCCACGCCGGAGCGTGACGTCGACAAGCCGTTCCTGATGGCTGTTGAGGACACCATGACCATCACCGGCCGTGGCACCGTTGCTACCGGTCGTGTTGAGCGCGGCGTTCTGCATGTCAACGACCCGCTGGAGATCGTCGGTATCAAGGAGACCCAGAACACGGTCTGCACCGGCATCGAGATGTTCCGTAAGCTGCTCGATGAGGCTCAGGCTGGCGACAACATCGGCTGCCTCCTCCGTGGCATCAAGCGTGAGGACATCGAGCGTGGCCAGGTTCTCTGCAAGCCTGGTAGCGTGACCCCGCACCAGAAGTTCGAGGGCCAGGTCTACATCCTGACGAAGGAAGAAGGCGGCCGTCACACGCCGTTCTTCGATGGCTATCGTCCGCAGTTCTACTTCCGCACCACCGACATCACTGGTGTTGCTCACCTGCCCGAGGGCACCGAAATGGTTATGCCTGGCGACAACGTGACCATCACTGCTGAGCTGATTCACCCGGTGGCAATGGAGGAAGGCCTCCGCTTCGCTATCCGCGAGGGTGGCCGCACCGTTGGTTCTGGTCGCGTGACCAAGATCATTGCTTAATTAGCTTTTGCTGATTAACAGGAGCCCGCTTTCGGGCGGGCTCCTTATTTCGCTGTTCATGTGTATGTGTTCAAGCTTGTTTGAAGACGGCTTATAAGGAGAGTTCATGCGCACGATGGTTACCTTGGCGTGTACGGAGTGCAAGCGCCGTAACTACACGACCAAGAAGAACAAGCAGAACAACCCTGATCGTATCGAGTTGAAGAAGTACTGCAAGTGGTGCCAGAAGCACACGCTGCATAAGGAAACCCGATAGTTTTCAGAGGTTAGCACGGGCATAGGCCAGTAGCTCCAATTGGTAGAGCGGCGGTCTCCAAAACCGCATGTTGGGGGTTCGAGTCCCTCCTGGCCTGCCAGCTCGAATAGCGAGCAGCTTGTAGTCAGGTTGCTATTTATCAGCAGCTTGATGCCAGGCTGCTTGTTTGGCGTTTAGAGGAAAACGATCCCTGAAGGAATCAGATGGCTAAGAAATCAAAGACTCAGCGTGCGAAGGCTTCTGCTGCTCGTTCGGCACGTAAAGAAGCTAAGAAGGCCGAGGCCGCAGCTGCTGAATTGAAAGCAGCTCAGGGCGAGGTTGCTGAGGAAGAAGCTCCTAAGAAGAAGCTGTTTGGTAAAGCGTCCAAGCCTGAAGGGTCTGCTCAGAACAACAAGCAAGTGAAGGCCGCAGAAAAGAAGCCTGAAAAACCTAAGAAGAAGCGCTTCCAGTTCTTCAAGGATGTTAAGGCCGAGATGAAGCGTGTGACGTGGCCGACACGTCAGGATGTGCTTCGTTGGAGCGTTGTGGTTGTTGCAGCACTTTTGTTCTTTGGCGTATACGTTGCCGTTTTGGATAACGGTATCATCACGCCGATTCTCTTTTTGATTTCCGGATTGGGGGCTTAAGGCATGTCTAAGAAGTGGTACGTGCTTCACACCTATTCTGGATATGAAAACAAGGTGAAGACGAATCTTGAGACTCGAATTGAGACCATGGGTCTTGAGAACAATGTCTTCGCTATCGAGATTCCTACGGAAACCGTTACTGAGATCAAAGAAGGCGGACGCCGTAAGGAAAGCGAAAAGAAGGTATTCCCGGGTTACGTGCTTGTTCGCATGGAGCTTGATGATCGTAGCTGGGCTGCGGTCCGTAACACTCCCGGTGTGACTGGTTTTGTTGGTGCAGATAGCAAACCTGCTCCTCTTACTCGCGATGAGTACAACAAGATCATGAAGCGCACCAGCCACGAGGCTCCGAAGAAGACTTCTACGAATCTTGAGGCTGGTCAGTCTGTGAAGGTTGTTTCTGGTCCTCTTGCTGACTTTGACGGTGTGGTGTCGGAGGTTATGCCTGATGCCGGCAAGGTCAAGGTTATGGTTTCCATATTCGGTCGTGAAACCCCCGTGGAACTTTCCTTCGATCAGGTTTCCTGCATTTAGAATTGGTATCCGCAGCAATTGGGCGTGCCCGCGTGGACCGGGGCTTCTCATTCCTGTGTGCTGTGAATATATAATGTGTAAAGCATTTTGAAAGGTTTAAGAATGGCTGAGAAGAAAGTTACCGGCTTCGTTAAGCTGCAGATTCCTGCTGGCGCTGCGAACCCGGCCCCTCCCGTTGGCCCTGCCCTGGGTGCTCAGGGTGTTAACATCATGCAGTTCTGCCAGGCGTTTAACGCTCAGACGCAGGAGCAGAAGGGCACCATCATCCCTGTTGAGATTACCGTCTACGAAGACAAGTCCTTCACCTTCGTGTGCAAGACTCCGCCGGCGGCCGTGCTCATCAAGGAGAAGCTGGGTTTGAAGTCTGCTTCCGGCATCCCGCAGCTGAAGTTCGTGGGCACCCTATCCCAGGATCAGCTCCGCGAGATCGCTGAGATCAAGATGCCTGACCTGAACGCTAACGACATCGAGGCTGCTATGCGTATCGTTGCCGGTACTGCTCGTTCCATGGGCGTGCGCGTTGAGGGCGTTGAGATGAAGAAGACCTACGTGCCTTCTAAGAAGCTTGCCGCAATCCTCAAGGGTGAGGCCTAAGCTCTCTGCATTCTCTCGAATGCATTCTGTTTTGTTAAGTGGAAGGGCTGTGCGTTAGAAGCCGCACATGCTCGTTACGCACCACGAAAGGAATTTTTAACATGGCTAAGCATTCCAAGGCTTATCGCGCTGCCGTCGAGAAGATCGGTGACGCAACCTACGCTCCGCTTGAGGCTTTCAAGCTGATCAACGAGATTGCAACCACGAAGTTCGACCAGACTGTTGAGGCTCACTTCCGTCTGGGCATCGACACGCGTCAGGCTGATCAGCAGCTGCGTGGCACGGTTTCCCTGCCGAACGGCTCTGGTAAGACTGTCCGTGTTGCTGTGTTCGCTGAGGGCGCTGCTGCTGATGCTGCTCGCGAGGCTGGTGCTGACATCGTTGGCACTGAGGAGCTGACTGCTCAGATTCAGGCTGGCGAGTTCAACTTCGACGCTGCTGTTGCTACTCCGGACCAGATGGGCAAGGTTGGCCGTCTTGGTAAGATCCTCGGCCCCCGTGGCCTGATGCCGAACCCGAAGCTCGGTACGGTTACCCCGAACGTTGCTCAGGCTATCAAGGAGCTCAAGGGCGGCCGCGTTGAGTATCGTGCTGATCGTTACGGCATTGCTCATGTTGTTATCGGCAAGGCCAGCTTCACCGCTGATCAGCTTGCTGAGAACTACGGCACGGTGTACGACGAGATTCTGCGCATGAAGCCTGCTGCTGCTAAGGGCAAGTACGTCAAGTCCATTAGCGTTTCCGGCACCATGACGCCGGGTGTTTCCGTTGATTCTTCCGTCACGAAGAATTACACGGCTTCCGCTGAATAATCTCAGTCATTCAGGGTATAGAAGGGCGATCCTTAAGGGGTCGCCCTTTTTTGTTGGATTTAGGTGCGGGCGCGGTATCATGTGCTCGGTGCTCGGTGCTCGGTGCTCGGTGCTCGGTGCTCGGTGCTCGGTGCTC
>ERZ1034984.923-NODE-923-length-30737-cov-25.620299_pt1 | contig 30737 bp, 26 predicted proteins | sample MGYA00520589_ERZ1034984 | MGnify/ENA primary metagenome ERZ1034984 (study PRJEB33766, sample SAMN09781790) | gut metagenome | biome: gut microbiome | host: Homo sapiens | place: Madagascar | study: EMG produced TPA metagenomics assembly of the PRJNA485056 data... | reverse complement strand
CCTCGGCCATCTTCTTCATGCCCTTCAGGGCGTTGATCTGGCGGGCGATCTCCTCCCGCAGACGGATGACGTCATCGGTCATGGTGCCGTCGCCGCAGTTGGCGAAGTCCTCCTGCTTGAACTGGATCAGGGCATCAATGCCGTACAGGGCCACGCGGCGGTAGTCGCCGACGATGCGGCCGCGGCCGTAGGTGTCGGGCAGACCGGTGACGATGTGGGTGTGGCGGGCCTTCTTCATTTCCGGGGTGTAAGCGTCGAAGACCGCCTGATTGTGGGTACGGGTGTAGTCGGTGAAGATCTTGTGCAGCTCTTCGCTGGGCTGATAGCCGTAGGTGGTGCAGGCCTGTTCGGCCATCTTGATGCCGCCGTAGGGCATGAAGGCGCGCTTCAGGGGCTTGTCGGTCTGCAGACCGACCACCTGCTCCAGCTCCTTCAGCTCCTCGTCGATGTAGCCGGGGCCGTATGCGGTCAGGCTGCTGACCACTTCGGTCTCCATATCCAGCACGCCGCCCTTGGCGCGCTCTTCCTTCTGGAGCTTCTGCAAAGCTCCCCACAGCTTGTTGGTCGCCTCGGTGGGACCGGCCAAGAACGACTCGTCGCCGTCGTAGGGGGTGTAGTTCTTCTGGATGAAGTCGCGCACGTTGACTTCCTCTTTCCAGATACGGCCCTCAAAGCCTTCCCACTGTTCAAAATTGATCATTGGAACCTCCTTGCTCCTTGCCATTCCATTGGCAGTTAGCATTATCTAACTATTGAGCCTTTGAAAAACCGCATCCAATGCGGCTTTCTGGGGGCGGGCGAATGGGCGCCGAGGCGCGTGACGTTCCGCGCCCGGCAGCCTTAACACTATAATAGCAATGATCCCTCGAAAAAGCAAGAGGGAATGGATGGATTTTACACAAAAGCGGCAAAAGTTTCTTAGCACAAGTGCCCAATTTTCCGGGAAAAAACTTTTTCCGAAAAAAGTTCAAAAGGGGGCTTGACAGTCATGACAAACTATGGTATCCTGTTGTCACGGCAAGGTTAGTTAAATCTAACCAAAGCTGCGGGACCTTCTGCAAAGGGTTCCGATTCCTCCATTCCATACTCTCTTTTTCTTTTGGCAGGGCGCGGCATTCTGGTTTGCTCCGCTCCCTCCTGCGCGGTGAAGGCGGCTCTGGTACGGCAGCCTTCACGAAAACAGAAAACAAAAACGGGACATGTCGCTTGACCACCGACGTGCCCCGATTTTTGTTTTTGCCCTTACTGTAGAAAATCGAATGGCGAAGTTCGAAAATAATAATATAGCTATGTTCTATATTCGATGTCCGCCAAGTTGGCGGAGTTCGGATTGGTGGCGGAGTTCGAACTTCGCCAAGTCATTTCGAAGTTCGCCAAGCTGGCAAAGTTTGATTCTGAACGAAGCTGCGTTATAAAAACCGAACTCCGCCATCGGATCTGCTTGTCTAGGAGGCTGGCCGAGTTCGCGGGGAAGGGAACCGCGCCACTACGTCAGCGGGGCTGCTCCTCCAAATGCTTCTGGGCGAAGAGGGAGACAAGGGCACTGAAGCCGAAGACGAAGTAGTAGCTGGCGATGCGGAAGAGCATCAGGGTGCTCATGGCCTCGCCGTTGGACAGAAAGGAGCTGAAGACGAGGAGGAAGGCCGTTTCGATGGAACCCATGCCCGCCACGTTGGGCAGGGCGTTGGAGAGGAAGAGCATCAGGCTGGTGAGGAGCTGCACCTGCCAGAAGCTCAGGCCGCAGGGCAGCCCCATGAACCGGATGCAGAGGGAAGGCAGGGTGAACAGCAGGAACAGCTTGACCGTGTGCAGGGCGAAGATCCTGACGCAGCGGCCTTTGTCGGCCAGCAGGTGACGGCTCTCGGTGCCGAGGGTGTCCAGCTGCTCCAGCCACGTTTCCCGGCGGGTCTGCCATTGTTCGGTCTTGGGCAGACAGCCCAGCGCCCAGCGGGCCAGCCGCTGGATGAGGGGCGAAACACAGAGCAGCACCAGCCCCACGATGATCGCCGCCACCACGAAGTAGGCCATGGGCAGGTAGTTCATCACGCCGGAGGTGTTGGCCGCCAGCCACCGGCGCTGAAGCAGCAGCATCACCGTGGCGTAGAGCAGGACCGTGGTCTTGTGGAAAACGTATTGCAGGGTCATCAGGCCCACGCCGGGGCCCAGCGGCAGCCCGCTGCGGTAGAGGTAGTAGGACTGCATCGGCATGGCTCCGGCCCCAAGGCAGATGACGTTGCCGAAGCTGCCCATGAAGGCCGATTCCAGCGCCTGACGCAGGGTGAACCGGGGCAGTCGGCTCCGGACGATGACGTAGCTCACAAGACCCTCCAGCACCGGGTAGGTCAGGCCGACGGCCAGCACGACGGCCACCTGCCAGAACTTCAACTGCGCCAGCGCCGAGGAGATCTCGGCCCAGTGGCTCTTGAAGATCCAGAAGACGACGCCGGTCAGCACCACGAGGATGGTGATGGACAGGGCCGCTTTTTGGCGGGATGGCTGCTGGGGGGCAGGTCGATTCATGGGTGAGGAGCTCCTTTCATACTGTTGGTTGAAGTATACCACGCCAGCACCCCGGTTTTGTGAACTTGTATCAAATTTTTCTCAGCAAATGGTGGGAAATGATAAAAAATCCTCCGTACAACCTCTCAGTCTCGCTACCGCTCGACAGCTCCCCTAGTAGGGGAGCCTCTGGCGAAACCGGAAACTTTGCATGGACTGCCAAGGCCTCCCCTACAAGGGGAGGTGGCAATGCGAAGCATTGACGGAGAGGTTGTACGAAGGAAAACGTAGATCAGTGATTAGCAGTCAGTTCCTTCACCGCTGCGGTGAGGGTCTGTTCGAAGGACTGCTTGGAGTAATGGGTCTCGTAGAGCTTCCGGCAGGCGGCCTTCATGGCGGCCAGCTTTTCCGGGTGGAAGATGGCCCACTCCAGCAGCGCGGCCAGCTTCTGCGGGTCGTCGTCGGGGTAGGTGAAACCGTCCACCCCTTCGGTGATGACCCCGGCGGTGCCGGTGTGCTCCGACACGATGGAGGGCTTGCCGAAGATGAGGCCCTCGGTGACGAAGGTGGGCATGGGGTCGTCGCGGGAGGCGCAGACCAGACAGGTGCACTGCTCCATCAGGTTCTTGATCTCGTCCCGGCTGAGCCGCTTGCAGTAGAAGACATTCTCCGGGCAGTCGGTGGTCAGGGAGCGGACGGCGTCCATCATCTCCTTGTCCGCCGCCATGCCGACGAAGAGGAAGGTGGCCTTGTTCCGCACCTCCTCCGGCAGCAGCCGGATGGCGGCGCAGAAGATGTCGTGGCCCTTCCGGCGCTCAAAGGAGCCGACGGTGGCAAAGAGGGGCTTGTCGGCGGGGTAGCCAAGGTCGCAGCGGGGGAAATCCTCCGCCGCATAGTCGGGCAAGCCGTAGATGAGCTGGCCGATCTGGAAATCGGGACGGACGGCGTGCATGGCGTTGGCGGCGTGGTGGCCCACCGAGTACAGCCGGACATTCTCGGCCAGCTTCGTGGGGATCTGGTGGGCGATGTGGGGATAGCCCGCAAAGGCATCGTGGAGCCACCACAGCACCGGCACGGCGGTGCCGCTGAGGGCCCGCACCGTCCGGGCCATGACCACGGTGTTGACGAGGACGAGGTCGGCGCACAGGGCCAGCCCCCAGAGGTTCGGGGTGGCGCGGATGCCCGGCCGGGTGATGACGGCGGCCCCGGCGTCCACGAAGAGCTGCAGCGCCCCGCCGTCGCTGGGGCCCAGCACCACCACTTCGTAGCCCATGCTGCGCAGCACCGGCACGGCGCTGACCAGCACGATGGGAGCGCCGGTCATGTCGAGGACATGGCTCATGAGGAAGGCCCGCTTGCCCGTGGCCGAGAACGCATCCTCGGCGCAGATGTCCCGCTCGTAGTGGAGCAGAGCCTGTGGGATGCGGGCGGGGTGGGCGCAGAACTGCGCGGCCAGCGCCAGCAGCTCCGTGACGTTTTCGGGGTCCTTGGCGGCGGCGCGGCAGCGCTCCAGCAGGGGGCGGCTGACGAGGGCGCAGCGGTTCCGGGCCAGATGGGCCCGGCTCTGGTAGAGGGCCGTAGTTCCCCCGAACCCGAAGACGGCGTTGCAGACCGCGTAATCTGCGCCGTCCTGCAGGGCTTTTGCAAAGCACATCAGGGCGGTGGACATGCACTCCACGTCCTCGCTGACGAGGAGCACGCCGTCCACCCCCTCGGTCAGGGCGGAGCCAAGGGTATCCGCCAGCCGGAACTTGCGGTGGAGCTGGTCGGCAAGGGTGGCCCGCAGCGCGGTGTTCCGCCCCGGCGCGTAGACCAGCAGATAGGTACTCTGGGTATCGTAATAACCCTGCGCGGCCAGTTGGCTCTGCTGCAGGGGGCTGTAACTGCTGTACATGGCGTCCCTCCCGTTAATGGCTGCGGCGGAACAACCCCAGCAGACGGCGCAGCGGCAGGGTCAGCTTCCAACTGCTGCTGTTCAGCACGCCTTCCAAGGAAGTCTCGTAGGACTGGCAGCGGGCGGCGACCTCGGCGTTTTTCTGGTGCAGTTCGGCGATCTGCTGGTGCAGCAGGGCTACGGTCTGCTGTTGGGCGGCCACAGCCTGTTCCAGCTCGGCGATGTGCTGCTTTTCGCCGTCCTTATTCTTCTGCAGGAGCTGGACGCTTTCCAGCAGGGCGCAGAAGAGAGGCTCGTCCGCCAGCTTTTCCAGCGGGTAGTAGCAGTAGCTCACCACCAGCTTCATCCCGGCGGGGTACTGGCTCAGGCCCTCCAGCCGGTAGTTGGGGTCATCGCCGAGGAAGAGGGTGGTGTTCCCCTGCAGATTGGTGCCGTTGGCGGGCTCCCAGACGATGCGGTCGTCGGAGAACAGGAGCTGGGTCACGCAGCAGGGCAGCTCGCCCGGATCGAAGCGGAGCTTCTGGGCCGCCACCGGCAGCTCAAATGTAGCCGTCACGGCCCCGGTCAGCTCGTCGGTGGTGCAGTCGGGGGCGGTCAGCGTATCCTTTTCGGAAAAGCCGAAGCCTGTATCGTAATAGAGCAGCGGCTGCAGCAGGGTAGGCGAGTCGGTGCGCATCTCCCGCTGGGGGTGGGCGGCGGCACAGGCCTGTACCTCCTGTTCCAGCGCAAGGCACCGCTGGGCCAGCCGGGAAACGCCCTCGTCCGAGAGCTTGAGCTGCTGTTCGAGGTCCGCGATCCGGCCCTGCAGGGCCGCCGTGGTGGCAGGAGCTTCGTTGGTCATGACTGGATTCTCCTCATCATAATATATTTCACTTCAGCGGGAAAGACCCGCAAAAAATCAGTGTTTTGCCGCATACTGCCGGGGCTGTGCTTTCCGGCTCTTGGCTGCCACGGTGCGCCGGAATCGCCGATCCTTCCAGCGGAGCAGCAGCTCACAGAACAGCAGCACCGACCCCATGGAGATCGTGAACTGCAGGACCATGCCCAGCACCGGGTGGGCCGCAAACTTCTGGGGCATCAGATACCACGGGATCGCGGTCAGCTCAACGGTGTGGATGCAGAAGATATACAGAGACCGGCGGCCGATGGCTTGGATGCCGCGGGTCACGAAGTTGTCCACCCGGCGCTGGAACCAGAGGACCATGGACAGGATGCCAAGGCCGGCCCCGGCGTCCAGCAGGATGCTCACCGGGCCGAGGGTCCACTGGGCCATGGAGACGCAGTCGGTGCTCTGGGTGAGCAGCACAAGGACTGCCACGGCAACTGCGCAGCCCATCAGGGTGGTTTTCAACCTGCGGGACAGGGGCTTGTCGAAAATCTTATGCTTCTTGGCGAGGTAGCCCACGTAGAGCGCCGGAACGGTGACCATGCCCTGCCCGATGCAGAAGGGGGCCTCCCATGTGATGCAGATGCCCCAGCCCAGCAGCATGGTGCCCAGCACTGCCCAGTTTGTGTAAGCTTCGGGGAAGATATTCAGGATGAGATCCAGCAGGATCCACGCGATCATCAGGGAAAGTAAGTACCACATGGGCCCGCAGGAGAAGAAGGTCTGGCCGAAATACTCCGCCGTGTGGGGCAGCCCCAGCGCAAAGCCGCCCAGCACCTTGCCGGTCTCATAGGCGGCGTTGTGGAGGGAGCCGTAGCAGAGATAGTGGATGAGGAAGTGGAACACCGTGGTGGCGATGCCCGTATAAATGTAAGGCTTGAGCAGAGTCGTCACCTGCTGGTCGATGCACTTGCCGATGGAACGCTTGCGGAAGCCGTAGCCGCTGGCGATGTAGAACGCGGCCATCAGGGATTCGCGGTAGGCGAACATAAAAAAGGTCAGCAGGTTGATGCTGCCGGAACCCATGGGATACAGCTCACCGGTGTGCGCGAACACGATGGTCAGCATACCGATGCCCTTGAGCAGGTCGAACATGCCAAGCGAATTGGCCGTGCGGGGTTTGGTACCCTCCATGAAAAGCCCTCCTTTGCGCCAGATCACCTTGGGAGTGGCTGATTGCCGAAATTCGGGCGCAAGATGTTAAAAGTTACAAAATCGTTATAAATAAGTATAATGCTTTTTTGAGGTTCTGTCAATGAAAGCAGGCAGAACAAAATAAGCCCCCAAGGCTGTGCAAAGTGTACCACAGCCGCCGCCCCTTCGCAACGAATGGGAGCAAATCCCATCTCCATGCACAAGTTGAGCGCAAGTTTAAGTTGCATATTTGTGCAATTAAAACTTGCATTTAAACCCGCCGTGCTGTATACTGGGAGACGAAGGCCCCGTTGCCGCCCAAAACAGGGCGGCAGATGGGGACACCGAACGAATAAAATGAATGAGGAGTGTGCAAAAGATGACCAGAGAAGAGTGCTGTGCCGTGGTTTCGGAAAAGGAGATGCCGAGAACGGTTTATGATATGATCGCTGCCATGCAGGAGAAGTTTGCTTCCCGCCCGGCCTTCCGCTGGGTGGACGACGCCACCACCACCGTGAAGGAGAAGACCTACGGCGCGTTCGTGGCCGACATCCGGAAGATGACCGGCTATCTGCAGGCAAATGTTGCCGATCTCAAGGGCCAGCGGATCGTGATCCTGAGCCGCACCAATTATGAGTACGGCGTCGTGACCTTCGGCACCATGATGGCCGGGGCCGTCATCGTGACCCTGAACCAGAAGAAGACTTGGCCGGAGCTGGAGTATGAGCTGGGCCTCAGCGAGCCCGCCCTGATCTTCACCGACGGCATCGACTACGGCTATGCCGAGGAGCTGAAGGCCGCTTACGGCGACAAGCTCCGCCCCATGAACGCTTACGAGGGCAGCGCACCCGCCGCCTTTGAGAACCGCATCGACCCCGATGCGCTGCTGATGCTGATGTTCACCTCCGGCACCACCGGCCGCAGCAAGGGCGTCATGCTGAGCGAGAAGAACTACTTCACCGCCTTGAAGATGTACGTTGACGGCCAGAAGGTCATGCCCGAAGTGGCCAAGAAGCTGGCCCCGAAGGATATGGACCAGCCCTTCAGCCACTTCACGCTGGTGCCCATGTTCCACCTGTCCGGCTTCATCTGCTACTTCGCCTACGGCATTCAGGGCTGGACGCTGAACCTCTGCGCCGACCCCCGTGATCTGCGCCGCGACATGAGCATGATGCACAGCGACGCCATGTCCACCCCGCCGGTGCTGGTGGAGATGATCTACAATGAGGTCCGCCGCGGCAATCAGGATAAGCTGAACGGCCTGTGGAACCTGAGCTGCTCTTCCGCCATCCTCGACCCGGAGATCCTGCGCTACCTCGTGGAGCACGGCATCTACATCAACCAGTGCTACTCCATGACCGAGCTGGCCGGCTACGGTCTGCTGAACGTGGTGCAGGAGGGCGAACACCTCCGGGCACTGGGCAAGCCGGACGGCTTCTGCGAGGTCAAGCTGGACGAGACCGGCGAGATCTGCGTCCGGGGCGGCGCGGTCATGCTGGGCTACTATAAGGACCCGGAGGCCACCGCCGAGGCCATCGACAAGGACGGCTGGCTCCACAGCGGCGACCTTGCCCGCGTGGATGAGGACGGCTTCTATTACATCACCGGCCGCAAGAAGAACCTCATCATCCTCGACAGCGGCGAGAACGTCAGCCCCGAAGAGCTGGAAAAGCTGCTGGGCAAGTGCGCCGACATCAAGGAGTGCATCGTGAAGGAGATGGGCAAGAAGATCGGTGCCGTCCTCTGCTGCGAGCCGGAGAAGGAGCAGGCCGTCCGCGCCTTCGTCACCGAGCTGAACCGCACCCTGCCGCTGTACAAGCGGATCAGCGCTGTGGAGTGCACCGCAGAGCCGCTGCCCCGCAACGCGATGGGCAAGCTGCTGCGCAAGTAAGAAACGCTTTTGTAGAAAATCTGTAAACCTGACCGGCGAAATGTTGCAATTGCCCCGTAAAACGGGTATTATAAAGCTGTATGACGTCGGGTAAGGCCGGGACCAGAATGGGAGACCGGGCCGCAGGGGGCCGCGCCGGAGAAGCGCACCCTTGCAGCGACGCTGAAATCCATCATGGAAAGGAAGATTTTTTGATGCAAAGAGCAGAAATCGTGTCCCAGATCCTCGCGATCCTTGAGGACGTGGCAGAGATCAGCCCGGAGGACGTGAGCGAAGACAGCGTCCTGATGGACGACCTCGACCTGTCCTCCATGGAGATCCTGACCATTGTGGCGGATCTTGAGGAAATGTTTGGTCTGCGCATCCCCGAAAAGGAACTGCGCAATTTCGTGACCATCAGCGATGTGGCAGATTATCTGGCGGCGAACGCGGGGTGAACGGATCCCTCGCGGACGGGCGGGGCTTTTCCCCCCCTTCATGACGCTGGTGCGGATGCCGCACTGCAATCGAATTATAAAGAGAAAGGCCGGTTTCGCAAGCTGCGAAACCGGTCTTTTTGCGCTTTAGAAGGAGCCGCCCGACGAACCGCCGAAGCCGTCGCTGTCCACCGACGAGCCGCCGGAGGAAGAGCTTTCCTCGTGGGGCGGGTCGTAGACCTCCACGCGGTCGGTGTGGGTGTAGTGGTCGCGCTGGACCCGGAGCTTGAGCCCGGCCCCGATGTAGTCATCGGCTTCGGTCTTCCGCTTGGCCGTCTTCATCTGAGCATAGAGGATGCTGCACACGATGGCGGCGATGAGGGACGGGATGCCCACCACGATGAGGATGCCGAAGATGCCGAGGCCGCCGTCCGGGTCGTTGTCGTAATCCAGCGGCTCGCCGTTCTCGGCGTAGAAATCCAGCGTATCGGCGCACAGGTCGATGTAGGTCTGGGCTGCGTCGGCGTAGTCGCCCTCCGACAGCATGGGCACGACCTCATCTTCGATCTGCTCGATGCGGTAGTCGGTAAAGGCCGTCACGCCCCCGCCGTAGGTGATGGTGACGTACTTGCGGGAGCCGAGGGCGATCATGAACAGGATGCCGCTGCGGTCGCTGCCGGAGCCGAGATCGTTGTCGCGGTAGTAGTTCTTCGCGTAGGCACGCTGGTCTTCGTCGCCGATGCTGTCCACGGTGAGGAAATATACATCGCAGTCGTGGCCGTCGGCGGCCTCCTCGGCGCCAGCTTCCAGCTCGCTGAGGGTGTCGGCGTCGAACAGGCCGTAGTCATCCCGCACCAGCGGGGCCGAAGCCATGGCCGGGAGGCTGAGGCAGACCGCCAGCACAGCGGCGGCCAGCGCCGCACCGAGGCGGCGGAGAGAACAAGTCAGAGTTTTCATTCCGCGCACCTCCTTATAAGTACAGCAGCCAGATGAGGATGGCCATCAGCGGCAGGGCGATGCGGGCGAACCACACGGCCACCCGGCCCTTGTCCACGGGCAGGTCCCCGATGAGCCGCCCGGTCTGGCCGTTCATGGCGAAGAGGAAGTCCTGCTCCTTCCACCGGGTGTGGAGCATCCAGACCGGCAGCAGGGTGTAGTGAGCCTTTTTCATCCGGACGTTGATGTTCTCTTCCCGCGTGTCCACCACTGCGTACTGGGACAGGGTCTGGTGCAGGGCCTCGGCGGTGGAGTTCTCCATGCGGGTCTTGGCCCGGTCGGCGCAGGTCTTGGCGTCCTCGTCGTACCGGTCGGCCAGAAAGCCCGGCAGGTAGGCCGTGGAGAAGGGCTTCAGCTCGCTGTAGTCGAAGGGCTCGATGGAGTCCATGTGCTCGTCGGGCATCTTGCTGGAGCCGTCCACCGGCACGCGGGCAAAGGTGGCCGTGCCCTCGCGGCGGACGTCGTAATGCTGGGTGGTGGTGACGCGGTAGTCGCCCTCGCGGTGGCTCTCGCTCACTTGGCCGTCGTAGCTGCCGCGGGCGTCGGCCTCGGCGTCGAACAGCCAGAAGGGCACGTAGACGCCCTGAATCTCGGCGATGTGGTTCTGGCTCTTGAACGCCTTGGGCAGGAAGGCTTTGCCCTTATAATATTTGGTCAGTTGGGCGATGGCGGCGTTCTTGTCCATCTTGAAGGGCAGGATGTATTCGGGCTTCAGCTTGCCTGAAAGCTTGCCGCCCAGCACGGTGGGGTTGCCGCAGTAGGGGCAGGTGGTGGCCGCCGTGGTGGCGTCGCAGACCAGCTCCGCGCCGCAGGTGGTGCAGGAGTAGCTGGAAAGGCCGCTGGCCTCCGCTTCGCTCCAGACCGGGTCTTCGCCGGCCGCTTTTGCGCGGCGGGTCGCAGCCTTCTTCTCGTCGGAAGCGGCGGCCGCGTCGGCTTTCTGCTGTTTTTGGGCGTATTGGGCCTCGATGTCGGCGACCTCATAGGACGAGCCGCAGTAGTCGCACACCAGCTTGCCGGTGGTGCTGTCGAAGTGCAGCGGGCCGGTACAGGCCGGGCATTGGTAGTTCGTTACTTTATCAGCCATGGACAGTTGCCTCTCTTATGCGCCGAAGGGCTTGCCGCATTCGGGGCAGAACTTCGGCGGATTTGCGGGGTCGGCGGGCTCAAAACCGCAGTTTTGGCACTTGGCGGCGGGCTTCGGCTTGCCGCACTCGGAGCAGAATTTGCCGCTGTTCTTCGCGCCGCAGCTGCACACCCAGACCGTCGGGGCTTCGGGCTTCGGCTGGCCGCAGGAGGTGCAGAACCTGCCGGTGTTGCCGCTCTGGCCGCAGGAGCAGGTCCAGCCGTTGGCCGCCGGGGCAGCGGGCGGAGCGGGCTGCTGGGCGCCCATCTGGTACAGGGCCTGTGGGTTGACGCCGCCCGCAGCGGCAGCCTGATTCATCCCCATAAAGGCCATGGCGGGGCCGGCGGAGGTGTTGGCGGCAGCGGACTGCATGGCCGCTGCCTGTGCGCCCACGAGGTGGGCGGCCGCGCGGGTGGGGTCCATGAAGGCGGCACTGCGCTGTAAGTCCTTGATCATCTGCTCGTCTTCTTCGCTGGCTTTGACGCCGGACACGCCGAGGGAAACGATCTCGATGCCCCGCAGCTTGCTCCACTTGGCGCTCAGGGCCTGATTCAGCGCATCGGCCAGCTCGGTGGTGTGGGCGGGCAGGGAGGAGTAGCGGATGCCCTGCTCGCTGATGCGGGCGAAGGCGGGCTGCAGGGCGGTCATCAGCTCGGTCCGGAGCTGGCCGTCCAGTGCATCGCGGGTGTAGGCGTTTTCCACATTGCCGCAGACATTGGTGTAAAACAGGATGGGGTTGACGATGCGGTAGCTGTACTCGCCGAAGCACCGGATGGCGATGTCGATGTCGATGCCGGCCCGCTGGTCCACCACCCGGAAGGGCACGGGGTTGGGGGTGCCGTACTTGTTGCCCACCAGCTCCTTGGTGTTGATGTAGTACAGGCGCTGGTCGGTGGCAGCCTGACCGCCGAAGCCGATCCGCTTGCCCATCTCGGCAAAGGCGTCATCGATGTTCTTCAGCCCGCCGCTGAGCAGGGAGGGCTGGGTGCCGGTGCTGTAGGTGTACTCGCCCGGCTCGGCGCACAGCTCCACCACCTTGCCCTGCTCCACAATCAGGGCACACTGGCCGTCGGCCACGGCCACGATGGAGCCGTCGGAGATGATGTTCTCACTGCCGTGCTTGTTGGAGGAACGGCGGTCGGTGCGCTTCTGGCCTTTGACGGCCAGCACGTTTGCGGGGAGGGCGTCGCAGTAAAAATATTCCTTCCACTGGTCGGCCATCACGCCGGAGGCTGCGCTGATTGCTGCTTTTACAAGACCCATAAACCAAATCTCCTTTGTTGTGGTATCAACTCCCTCAGCCACGGCATCCGCCGTGCCAGCTCCCTCAAAGAGGAGGCTGACGCCGTCAGGCGGCTGGGGGAGGAATTCTACCACCCAGTATAGCACAGTTCCCCCCCGAATGGAAACTCCCTCTTGCAATTTCAGCCCGAATGGTGTAGAATACACCCGACAACAAAATACAGGGGAGCTCGTGACGCGGGCTGAGAGGAAGTACTCCAACTTCGACCCTTTTACCTGATGCGGATAATGCCGCCGTAGGAAGTCATAGGGTGTATGAGTTTTTACAGGAGTTTCCGCAGCGGGAACTCCTGTTTTTTGTTGCCGGAAAATCGAAAGGAGCGATCCCCATGAAAAATCTCTCGGTGAAAAAACTGGCTCTGGCCGGAATGCTGTGTGCGCTTGCTGTGGTGGGCAGCGTGTTCAGCTTCCCCATCTTCGGCAGCAAGTGCGCGCCGGTGCAGCACATGGTCAACATCCTGTGCGCGGTGCTGCTGGGGCCCTACTGGGGCCTCGGCGTGGCCTTTGTGGCCTCGCTGCTGCGCAACCTGCTGGGTCTGGGCAGCCTGATGGCCTTCCCCGGCAGCATGTTCGGCGCGCTGCTGTGCGGCGTCGTCTACCACAAGACCCAGAAGCTGCTGCCCACGCTGGCGGGTGAGGTGTTCGGCACCTCCATCCTCGGCGGCCTGTGCGCCTACCCCGTCGCCATCCTGCTGATGGGCAAGAGCGCGGGCGACATCGCGTTCTACGCCTACATCGTGCCCTTCCTCGTCTCCACGGCGGGCGGCGCGGTGATCGCGGGCGTGGTGCTGGCGGCGCTGCAGCGCTCCGGCGCTCTGCACTCGATGCAGACCAGCCTGAGCTGAGGAGGCCGGTGTGGAAACTGCGTTTGGAAAGCGGCTGGACCGAGTGCGGCAAGCCTCCCCTCTCGTCCACTGCATCTCGAACCTCGTCACGGCCAACGACTGTGCCAACATCGTGCTGGCGGCAGGGGCCTCGCCCATCATGGCGGATGCCCCGGAGGAGGTCCGGGAGATCACGGCCCTGAGCCGGGCGCTCTGCCTGAGCCTTGGCACCCCGAACCCCCGCAAGGCCGACGCCATGTTCTTGGCGGGGCGCAAGGCCGCTGAGCTGGGCCTGCCCGTGGTCTTTGACCCCGTGGGCGTGGGCGCGTCCGGGTACCGGCAGGAGATCGCCCAAAAGCTTTTGCGGGACATTCCCCTGACGGTGCTGCGCTGCAACGCTTCGGAATTGCAGACCCTGAGCGGCCAGAGCCTCGTCTCCCGCGGGGTGGATGCGGGCAAGGCCCCGGAGCTGAAAACGCTGCTGCCGCTGGCGGGGCGCTTCGCCGCCGCCCACCACTGCATCGTGGCGGTGACGGGGGCCGAGGACATCGTAACGGACGGCACCACGGCCTACGGCATCCGCAGCGGCACCCCGCTGCTGCGCCAAGTCACCGGCACCGGCTGTATGCTGTCGGTGCTGGCGGCAGCCTTCGTGGGGGCAAACCCCGAAGCGCCGCTGGAAGCCGCCGCTGCCGCCGTCTGCATGATGGGTCTGTGCGGGGAGCGGGCCGCCGCCTCCCTGACCGGGGGCGAGGGCACCGGCACGCTGCGCATCCGCCTGATGGACGCCGTTTCCAACATGACCGGCGAAGAGCTGGACCAAGGAGCAAACTATGAACTGTACTGCTGAGATGCTGCGGCTTTACGCCGTCACCGACCGCGCATGGGTGGGGAAACTCACCCTGCCCCAGCAGGTCGAAGCGGCCCTCAAGGGCGGCGCGACCTGTGTGCAGCTGCGGGAGAAAAACATCGCCGATTCGTCCATTCTGGCGGAGGCGCGGGAGATTTCCGCCCTGTGCAAACAGTACCGCGTGCCCTTTATCCTGAACGATAACGTGGCGCTGGCGGCCCAGTGCGGCGCGGACGGGGTGCATCTGGGGCAGGAGGATATGGACCCCGCAGAGGCGCGGCGCATCCTCGGCCCCGACGCCATCATCGGCGTGTCGGCCCATAACGTTGCCGAAGCCAAGGCAGCGGTGGCAGCCGGTGCGGATTACCTCGGCTGCGGCGCGATGTTCGCCACCACCACGAAAACGAACGTCACCGCCCTGCCCAAGGAGACGCTGCGGGCCATCTGCGCCGCCGTCCCCGTGCCGGTCGTGGCCATCGGCGGCATCAGCAAACAGAACCTGCTCTCCCTCGCCCACTGCGGCGAAGCGGGCGTTGCGTTGGTCAGCGCCATCTTCGCGGCGGAGGATATTGAAGAGGAGTGCAGGGAATTGAGGAAGCTGGCTGCGCAGCTCTGATCTGCCCCGCGGCCGACCGGGGGCACCACCTTCGGCCGCGTTAGAAAACTCATGCAAGGAGATTTTCATGAAGACCGCAATGTTGTTTTGCGGAGGCGCCGGAATCCAGTATCATCTGAAATATCCGGCCCCTCTGTATATAAATCGTAGAGAGTATTTTAGACCAAACTGGAGGAACTGACTATGCAAACCTATACCACCCAGATGGACGCCGCCCGCAAGGGCATCGTCACCAAGGAGATGGAGATCGTCGCCAAGAAGGAGTACCGCACCACCGAAGAGATCCGGCAGCTCGTCTCTGAGGGCAAGGTCGCCATCCCCGCCAACAAGCACCATACCTGCCTGAACCCGGAGGGCATCGGCAGCATGCTGCGCACCAAGATCAACGTCAACCTCGGCGTCTCCCGCGACTGCAAGGATTACAACATCGAGATGCAGAAGGTCATGAGCGCCGTGAACATGGGCGCTGAGGCCATTATGGACCTGTCCAGCCACGGCAACACCCAGCCCTTCCGCCAGAAGCTGACCCACGAGTGCCCGGTGATGATCGGCACCGTGCCGGTGTATGACTCGGTCATCCACTACCAGCGGGACCTCGCCACCCTGACCGCACAGGACTTCATCGATGTGGTCCGCCTCCATGCGGAGGACGGTGTGGATTTCGTCACCCTCCACTGCGGCATCACCCGCAAGACCATCGACCAGATCCGCAAGCACAAGCGGAAGATGAACATCGTCAGCCGCGGCGGCTCGCTGGTCTTCGCATGGATGTGCATGACCGGCAACGAGAACCCGTTCTATGAGCACTTCGATGAAATTCTGGACATCTGCGAAGAGCACGATGTGACCATCTCGCTGGGCGACGCCTGCCGCCCCGGCTGCTTGGCCGACGCCACCGATGTCTGCCAGATCGAGGAGCTGGTCCGTCTGGGCGAGCTGACCAAGCGGGCTTGGGCCCACAACGTGCAGGTCATGGTGGAAGGCCCCGGCCATGTGCCCCTGAATCAGGTCGCCGCCAACATGGAGGTGCAGAAGAGCATCTGCATGGGCGCCCCGTTCTACGTGCTGGGACCCCTCGTCACCGACATCGCCCCCGGCTATGACCACATCACCGCCGCCATCGGCGGTGCCGTGGCCGCCGCCAGCGGTGCCGCCTTCCTGTGCTATGTCACCCCGGCGGAGCATCTGGCTCTGCCCAATGTGGACGACGTGAAGCAGGGCATCGTGGCCTCGAAGATCGCGGCCCACGCCGCCGACATCGCCAAGGGCATCCCCCACGCCCGCGACATCGACGACAAGATGGGCGACGCCCGCCGCGTGCTGGACTGGGACGCACAGTTCGCCTGTGCCATCGACCCGGAGACCGCCAAGGCCATCCGCGACGCCCGTCTGCCCGAAGATGACCACAGCGACACCTGCTCCATGTGCGGCAAGTTCTGCGCCGTCCGCAGCATGAATAAAGCGCTGGCCGGCGAGTACATCGACATCCTGTAATTTCTTCCCCCGGAGAAAGTATAGCAAGAAAGCCCCCTGCACGCGGTATGTGCAGGGGGCTTTCGGCGTTTAGGGGGAAGAAATCTTATTTCACGATCTGCGGCACGGAAGAGGGCGTCTGCACCAGATTCGTCATGCTCTTGAGGCTGATGCCGAGGGTGGAGAGATTGTGCAGCATGGCCGAAGCGGCGGGCTGCAGGATGCCCAGCGCACCCAAAAGGATGAGGGTGGAGTTGAAGCTCAGCACGAAGCGGTAGTTTGCGCTGACCCGGTGCTGCAGGGCGTTGGCTACTGTCTTGAGGAAGATCAGTTCTTCAAGGCTGTCGGCCTTGATGGTCACATCCGCGATCTCGCGGGCGATGGCAGCACCGGAGTTGATGGCGATGCCGACGTCGGCGGCGGAGAGGGCGGGGGAGTCGTTGATGCCGTCGCCGATCATGACGACGGTGTGGCCCGCAGCCTTTTCCTTCTGGACGAAGTTGGCTTTGTCCTCCGGCAAGACCTCGGCGTAGAACTGGTCCACGCCCACCTGCTTGGCAATGGCCTCGGCGGTGCGGTAGCTGTCACCGGTCATCATCACGGTGTTCCGGATGCCCAGCTTGTGCAGCTGGTGCAGGACGGAAGCGGCTTCCGGGCGCAGGGGGTCGGCGATGCAGATGACGCCCACCAGCTGGCCGGAGACAGCCATGTACAGGTGGGAATACTCCGGGGCGAGGGAGTCGAACTTCTCCTGCTCGTCGGCGGGGATGATGCAGTGCTCGTCCTCAAAGACGAAGTGGTAGCTGCCGATGACCACCCGCTCGCCGCTGACCCGGCTGGCAATGCCGTGGGCCACGATGTACTCCACCTCGGAGTGCATCTCCTCGTGGGCGAGGTTCCGCTCCTTGGCGGCGCGGACGACGGCGTTGGCCATGGAGTGGGGGAAGTGCTCCTCAAGGCAGGCGGCAAGGCGCAGCACGTCGTCCTTCTCGCTCTGGCTGAAGGGGATGACGTCCACCACCTGCGGGGTGGCGCGGGTCAGGGTGCCGGTCTTGTCGAACACGATGGTGTCGGCTTTGGCCAGCGCTTCCAGATACTTGCCGCCCTTGACGGTGATGTGGGCCGTGCCGCACTCGCGCATGGCGGAGAGGACGGCCAGCGGCATCGAGAGCTTGAGCGCACAGGAGAAGTCCACCATCAGGATGGAGATGGCGCGGGTGACGTTCCGGGTCAGCGCGTAGGTGACCACGGTGCCCGCGAGACACCACGGCACCAGCTTGTCGGCCAGTTCCAGCGCACGGTTCTCGGTGCTGGACTTCAGCTTCTCGGATTCCTCGATCATAGCCACGATCTTGTCGTAGCGGTTGGAGCCGCCCGCAGCCTTGACCACGAAGACGCACTCGCCCTCCTCCACGACGGTGCCCGCGTAGACGGTGGCACCCTTGATCTTCCGCATCGGCATGGATTCGCCGGTCAGCGCGGCCTGATTGATCATGGCTTCGCCTTCGATCACGGTGCCGTCCAGCGGGACCATGTTGCCGGAGCGCACCACGATCTCGTCGCCGGGCCGGACCTTGGTCAGCGGCAGCAGCACTTCGGTGCCTTGGCTGCGCACCCATGCCTTGTCCACATTCAGCGCCATGCTGCGGGCCAGATCATCGAGGCTCTTCTTGCGGGTCCACTCTTCCAGCAGGGAGCCGAGGTTCAGCAGGAACATGACGGAGCCGGCGGTGTTGAAATCGCCCCGCAGCACCGAGACGCCGATGCTCAGCGCATCCAGCACCTCCACTTCCAGCTTGCGCTGGAACAGACATTTGACGCCCTTCCACACAAAGGCGATGGAGCGCCAGATGGTGTAGGCCGCGCGGATGGGGGCGGGCAGGAACAACTTGCGGAAGCAGTGGCCTGCCACAAGGCTGTACATCTTTTCCTGATATTCCTGATTGAGTTTCCGGCTGTCGGCGGAGGTCACAAGGGCGTCCAGCTCCGGCCGGTCGAACTTGTAGGTGCTCAGCGCCCGGACGGCGTCGGCACGCTTGCCATTATAATAAAGTACCACGTCGCCGGTCCGCTCGTAGACGGTGGCCTTTTCGATGGCGTCGTGGTGGTTGAGATAAGCTTCCAGCACATCGGCGCGGTGGAGCGTCATCCGCACGTTGCAGACATGGACGCGCATCCGGCCCCGGCCTTCATGCAAAATGGTGCATTTCATATTCGTTCCCTTTCTGACCATGAAAAAGAGCCGCCCGTAGGCGGCTCCCATAGGGCCTTGGATTATTCGGCAGCCTCGGTGGATGCAGTCTCCTCAGCAGCGTCCTCGATGACAGCGGCCTCAGCCTTGGCAGCGCGGGCCTCGTTGATAGCCTTTGCGTCTGCCAGAATGTCACCGGCCTGTTCCTGAACCTTGTTCACGGTCTCCATGGTGGAGTCCTTCATGCGCAGAACGGCAGCGGCGGTCTGGGTGTAGACCTTCTTGGCATCGCTGCTGGACAGAAGCTTGAAACCGGCAGAACCAAACAGAGTGCCAGCGGCGAACAGGGCGATCTTCTTCATGTTGAACATATGGATATACCTTCCTTTTTTCGTGTTGCTTGTATGGCCCAGAAGGGCCGGTTTGAGGGAGCGGGACGCTCCGTATTTCTGCCGCTATTGTAGCACGAAATTTGGAAAATGCAAGGGGTTTGCATAAAGTTAACACATGGAAACTTTTTTGTGGGAGTTTGTTATAATTGACTATCCCTACGTTGTTTTTTGAGACAAACGGGTGCTTACCCCCACACCAACCACAGGCAGCCGTAGCCTGTCAGCACGGCGGCCAGCGTGAAGGGGATGCCGATGCGCAGAAAGTCCTTGGTGCGGACGGTCTCGCCGTTTTTGCGCAGGATGCCGATGGCGGCGATGTTGGCCGAAGCGCCGATGGGGGTCAGGTTGCCGCCCAGCGTCGCGCCGGTGAGCAGTCCGAAGTAGAACAGCTCCGGCGGGAAGCCCGCGCCGCCGTTCATCATGGCGGCGATGCTCTGCACCACCGGCAGCATGGCCGCGACGTAGGGGATGTTATCGATGAAGGCCGACAGCGCCACCGACACGAAGACCAGCAGGGTGTACAGCCGGAAGGGGTCATCACCGGAAAGGCGGTAGAACAGCTGCGCCGCCGCGTCGATGACGCCCGCCCGGCTGATGCCCTCGATCAAGATGAACAGCCCGAACAATAAAAGCAGGGTGTCGCAGTCTAATTCCTTGGCTGTCTGCACCAACGGCTTTGCCGACTTGCTGCGCAGACAGGCCCGCCCGACCCCGAACAGGCACAAACTCAGGCAGACGATGCCGCTGCGCAGGTCGTACAGCGCCCGCAGGACCCCGCCCGCCGGGCAGGGCAGGAAGGAAGCCGCGATGAGCAGCCCCACCGTGAGCACCATCAGGGCGGCGGGAACGTCGTCCTCCACCTCGGTCTCTACCTTGGCGGCGATGGGCTGGGTCTGCTTGCGGAAGAGAAAGAGCAGCACCCCCAGAGAAGCCAGCGCCCCCAGCTCCACCCCAAAGAAAATGCCGGGACGGCCCTTCATCCAGAAAAAGTCGAAGAAGTTCATCCCGGCAAAGCCGCCCAGAAGAATGCTGGTGGTGTCGCCCACCAGCGTGGCGGCACCCTGCAGATTGGAGCTGACCGCGATGGAGATGAGGACCGGCACCGGCGAGATCTTCAGCTTCCGGGCAATGGCAAGGCCCACCGGGGCCACCATCAGCACCGTGGCCACATTGTCCACAAAGGCGCTGATGAACCCCGCAAAGAGGGCCAGCATACAGACGGCCCACTTCACGTTCGGCACCCGGAGGATGAGCTGCTCAGCCAGCCGGGCGGGCATTTTGCTGGCGATGAAGAGGGAAACGGTGCCCATGGTGCCCGCCATCATCAGCAGAACGTTGAGATCCACGGCCCGCGCGGCGTCGGTCAGCGTGAAGTCGCAGACGCCCAGCTGCCCCAGCAGCAGAAAGGCTGCCGCGCCGCCCAGCGCCACAAAGGGCCGCTGCTGGGGCAAAGCCAGCATCAGAATGTAACTCAGCGCAAATAAGATCAGCGCAAGGATCATGCGTCCTCCTCGGTGTGGGAGTCGCGGTCTTCGTCGATCATCCGGTAGCCCACGCCCAGCTCATTCAAGATGTAAGTGTTCTTTCCGGGGCGGCTGCCCAGCTTGCGGCGGATGTTGGCCATGTTGACTTGCAGCTTCTTGGTGCTGCCGCAGTCGGTGTCGCCCCAAATGGCCTTGACGATGGCGGGGTAGGTCATCACCCGGCCGGCGTGCTCGGACAAAAACGCGACGATGTTGTATTCGGTCTGGGTCAGCTTGATCTCTTCCTCCCCCACGAAGACCTTGCGGCGCTCGTAGTTGATGGTGAGGTCCTGCGCACGGAAGGTGCCCGTGGGGTTGGAGCTGTAGCGGTTGGTGCGCAGCGCCGCCCGCACCCGCGCCAGCAGCTCGCCGGTGCCGAAGGGCTTGGTGATGTAGTCGTTGGCACCGAGGTCCAGCGCCTCGATCTTGTCCGTTTCGGTGGTGCGGGCCGACAGCACGATGATGGGGGTCAGGTACTTCTGGCGCACATACCGGATCAGTTCCACGCCATCCCGGTCCGGCAGACCGAGGTCCAGGATGATCAGGTCCGGGTTGCAGGAACCGAACATCGACTGCCCCAGTTCGCAGGAGGGGGCCACAAACGTCTGGTAGCCGTTGGTCTCCAGCAGGGTATAGATGAAGCTGCAGATATTGGCCTCGTCTTCTACGACCAGCACTTTGAATTTGTTATTGCTCATCTTGATTTTCCTCCGTCTCAATGGATTCGGTTTCCAGCCAGAAGCGGATGGTCGTGCCCTCGCCTTGGCGGCTCTCGGCCTTGATCTCTCCGCCGTGGGCTTTTACGATGGCGGCACAGACCGAAAGCCCGATGCCCATGCTGTGCTTGCCGTGGTCGGCGGTGTCCTCGGCGGGCAGCATCCCGGAAAACAGCTTCTTCAGCCGCTCCTTGGGGATGCCGCAGCCGTTGTCCGTTACTTCGAACACAGCGTGGCTGCCCACCGTGAAGACTTTCAGCGTCAGCTGGGTCATCCCCTCGGCGTGGAGCACCGCGTTTTCCAACAGGTTCGTCAGCACCTGCGAGATCAGCATCGAGTCCATGGGGATGACGATGAAGCTGTCCGGCAGTTCGACCTTTACGTTCACGTCCGGGTAGCGCTTCTGGAACCGCACCAGCACCGTGTCGATCAGCTCTTCCAGCACGGTGGGGGTCTTCTGCACCGCCACCTTGTCGTTGTCGAACCGGGTGACCGAGAGCAGGTTCTCCACCATCCGATTCAGCCACTGGGCGTCCGAACAAGCCTCGCCAAGAAGTTTAACTTTTTGCTCTTTATCCAGAGAGTCATAATTTTCGATGACGGTCGAACAAGCCCCGTAGATGGAAGTCAGCGGGGTGCGCAGGTCGTGGGAGACGGCCCGCAGCAGGTTGGCCCGCATTTTTTCAGCCTCGCTCTCCATCCGGAGCTGCTCCTGCATCTTGATCCGGGTGGTCAGGGTGCTGGTCATGATGGAGACCACCAGCATCACCAGCCCGGAAAACAGGTTCTCCGGCAGGGTGAAGTTGAAGGCAAAGTAGGGCGAACGGAACGCAAAGTTGACCGCCAGCACGCTGAGCAGCGATGCCATGACGCCCCAGAAGTAACCGTCAGTATAGATCGATATCAAAAATACCGCCAGAACAAATACCATGGACGCCACGCCGTCGATGCGGCCGCTGATGCGCTGGATGCCGAACATCACGAGGAATGCCAGCGCAAATACGCCCAGCAGCACGAGGATGTCTGTTTTGCGGATGGTCTGCTTCATGGAATGTGATCCCTCCTGAACTGTATTCGATCCCACCCTAAAAGTATACCATATTTTTATTTAAGAAACAGCTAAGGAATCAAGATTCTTGACCGGAGGAAAAATGGATGCTTTGACGTATTCAAAAACTGTGTTGACAAATATTTATATGATAATTATAATATAAATATGGAAAGTGAGGCGTGTACGATGTTGGACGAGTATGATTTTTCGAAAGCTAGAAAGAACCCTTATGCAAAGGCGTTGAAAAAGCAGATCACGATCAATATTGACAGCAACACGATCGACTACTTCAAGGAGCAGTCGGAAGCGGTGGGAATTCCGTATCAGACGCTGATCAATCTATACCTGAAAGATTGCGTCGCGAATAAACGGCATCTGTCGATGTCTTGGCAGTGATACAAAACGGGCTGTTCGAAGGAACGGCCCGTTTTGCCGCAATTGACATTTTCCGCCCGAAAGCTCATAATGAAGATACCTTTAACAGAGAGGACGAGGGAAAATGCTTTATTTTGAGAACGATTACTGCGAAGGTGCCCATCCGGCCATTTTGCAGAAGCTGATGGAAACGAACTTCGAGAAGGTGCCCGGCTACGGCACCGACCCCTACTGCGCCAGCGCGAAGGAAAAGATCTGCGCGGCGTGCCGGTGCCCGGAAGCGGACGTGACCTTCATCTCCGGCGGTACCCAGACGAATGCCATCGTCATTGCGTCGATGCTGCACCGGTGGGAGGGCGTTGTGGCAGCAGCCACCGGCCATGTCAACGGCCACGAGGCCGGGGCCATCGAATTCACCGGCCACAAGGTGATGGGGCTGCCCCACAAAAACGGCAAGCTGGACGCCGCCACGGTCCGGGATTTCTGCGCCACCTTCTACGCCGACGGCAACCATGACCACATGGTCTTCCCCGGCATGGTGTATGTCTCCCACCCCACCGAGTACGGCACCCTCTACACCAAGGCCGAACTGGAAGCTCTCCACGGGGTCTGTCAGGAGTACAAGATGCCCCTCTTCGTGGATGGCGCACGGCTGGGCTACGGTCTGGCGGCGGATGGCACGGACGTCACCCTGCCGGACCTTGCAAAGTGGGCCGATGTGTTCTACATCGGCGGCACCAAGGTCGGTGCTCTCTGCGGCGAGGCCGTTGTCTTCCCCCACGGTGCGCCGGCCCACTTCATGACCATGGTCAAACAGCAGGGCGCGCTGCTGGCGAAAGGCCGCCTGCTGGGGCTGCAGTTCGACGTCCTGTTCACCGACGGCCTGTATGAGAAGATCAGCCGGAACGCCATCACCACCGCCAACGCCCTCAAGAAGGGCCTTGCGGCCAAGGGATACCAGTTCTTCATGGATTCCCCCACCAACCAGCTCTTCATCGTGTTCCCCAACGAGCAGCTGGCCGCGCTGGAGGGCAAGGCCAAGTTCGGCTTCTGGGAGAAGTACGACGACGCCCACACCGTCATGCGGATCGCGACCAGCTGGGCCACCAAGATGGAGGAGATCGAACAGCTGCTGGAGCTGCTGTGAGCGCCAAAGATCTCATAGGCTTTGTGCAAAAAATGGCTTGCTTTTTTTGGCGCGATATGATATCTTTATTTAGATGAAGATCGCGCTGGGATACGGCGCAGAAAGAGAAGGGGAAATGAACTATGGGCTTTTTCGATAAGTTGTTTGGCGGCAAGGCTGCCGAGACGAAATTCAAGGGCGAGAAAATGACCGTCATGATGCCGCTGGAAGGCAAGGTCATCCCGCTGGAAGAGCTGCCGGATGAGACCTTTGCTTCGGCGATCCTTGGCGGCGGCTGCGGTATCGAGCCCACCGGCGACACCGTGTATGCTCCGTTCGACGGCACTGTGACGCAGGTGCCGGAAAGCCTCCACGCCGTCGGCCTGATGAGCGACGACAACATCGAGCTTCTGATCCACGTTGGCATGGACACCGTGGAGATGAAGGGCAATGGCTTCACCTCTCTCGTCAAGGAGGGCACCAAGGTCAAGGCCGGCACCCCGCTGCTGAAGGTCGATCTGGACGCCATCCGTGCCGCTGGCCATCCCACCGCAACGGCCATCATCGTGACCAATGGCGATGATCTCCCTGAAATGAGTGTTGCTGCCGCCGGTGATACCGCCGTCGGCGTGCCGCTGTTGAAGTTCAAGGCATAAGTGTTTCCACCCGGAAGATCTTCTTCCGGGTGTTTTTTTGAGCAAACCTAGAAAAAGTGAGGAAGTATATCATGGAAACGAAAACCAAAAAACCGAAGTTATCTCTTGCCAAGCGGATGGCCATCTCGCTGGTGTGTGGTCTGGCAGCCGGCATCGCCTTCATGTTCCTGCGGGAGAGCCTGATCTCCGGCGGCCGCGCAGAGGTGTGGGCCACCATCAACAACCTCCTGTTCCAAGACATCACGGCGGAAGGGGCCGAGCGCGCCTTCGGCCTCTTCTACATCATCGGCCAGCTCTTCATCAAGGCGCTGCAGCTGGTCATCATCCCGATGGTCTTCACCTCCATTGCGCTGGCCATCGGCAGCATTGCGGACACCCGCACCATGGGCCGCATCTCGGCCAAGACCCTGTTCTGGTTCCTGCTGTGCTCTTTTCTGGCGCTGCTGCTGGCGGGCGTCGTGGGTTACACCACCTATTCCATGGGGCTGTTCAATACCCACATTGAGGGCCTGACCGAGGCCACCGGCTCCACCGGCTCGAACCCTCTGAATGTGGTGCTGAACATCATCCCCTCCAACATCATCACGGCCTTTGGCAGCAACGGCGCGGTGCTGAGCGCAGTTTTCCTTGCTGTGGCCACCGGGCTGAGCATGAATACCCTCGGTGAGAGCCGCACCGCCACCCTCCGCCGTCTGCTGGGCGAGGTCAACGATGTGGTGGTGGTCTTCCTGAACTTCATCGTCAGCAACTTCGCGCCCTTCGCCGTCTTCGTGCTGCTGACCCGCACCTTTGCCATCTACGGCATCGATTACCTCAAGCCCGCGCTGGTCTATGTGGTGGTCACGGTGATCCTGCTGCTGGTCTTCCTTGTGGTGGCCTATCCGCTGGTCGTGGCACTGGGTGCCAAGCTGAACCCCATCAAGTTCATCAAAAAGATCGCAAACGTGGCCGTTTTCGGCTTCTCCACCTCTTCCAGCGCTGCGACCCTGCCCCTGAACATCAAGGTCAGCGAGGAAGAATTCGGCGTGGATGAGAGCATTGCCTCCTTTGTTCTGCCGCTGGGCATGACCATCAACATGGACGGCACCGCCATCATGCAGGTCATCGCCACGGTGTTCATTGCGGGCTGCGCCGGTTATACCGTCACGCCCGGTCAACTGGTGGTGGTAGCGCTGCTGGCGCTGCTGGCTTCGGTGGGCACCCCGGCAGCTCCCGGTGCAGGGGCGGTCATCCTCTTCACCATCCTGTCCGGCATGGGCTTCGTCAATGACGGCGCGCTGCTGGCCTATTCCCTGATCCTTGCCATCAACCGCCCCATCGAGATGCTCGTCACCTCCCTGAATGTCGTCGGCGATGCCGTCGCCAGCATCTGCGTCGCCAAGAGCGAAGGGCTGCTGAAAGAGGACGTCTATAATAAGTAAGAGCGAGACAAAAGGAACTCCTTGACTTTTTGCCCACAGGTGCGTATAATAAAGGCACAAAGGTAAAAAGTCCATTGATCTCACAAAAGCAAAGCAAGAAGCCCCCCGGTATTGCGAGTACCGAGGGGCTTCCTGTTTGCTGGGGATCAGTGCTGCGGCGCCGAGAAGTTCCGCGGCGTGTTCGACAACACCGAGATCTATCATAAGCTCGCTGAGCTGACCGGCGTGCAGTAAGGCCGGAATACCCTGAAAATAAAAGACCCCGCCCCCTTTTCCCTTGCTGAGACGGCAGGGAGGAGGGGGCGGCACGGTCTGTGCATAGCCCAAAAAAGCGCCCGGCGGCTCAGATGGAGCTGCCGGGCGCTTTGCTTCGCGAAAACGTAAAGATCAATCGTTGATCTCCGGGAAACCTTCCAGCTTGGAGGTGCAGTGGGGGCAGCGGACGGCCTTGATGGAAATCTCGCTCTGGCAGTAGGGGCAGACCTTGGTGGTCGGCTCTGCGGGAGCTTCCTCTTCGGCCTTCTTCTTGTTGAAGAGGGCGTTGAATGCCTTCAGCACCATAAACAGCACGAACGCCACGATCAGGAAGTTGATGATGGCGTTGAGGAAGGAACCGATGCCGATGCCGACATCGCCGATCTGGATCACAACGTCCGAGAAGTCGGCGTTGAAGAACAGGCCGATGAGGGGAGAGATGATGTCGCCGACCAGCGAGTTCACGATGGCCGTGAACGCCGAGCCGACGACCACGCCGACGGCCATATCCAGCACGTTGCCGCGCATGGCGAACGCTTTGAACTCTTCAAAAAACTTTTGGATGCCCTTGATCTCTTTTTCTGCCATAGCAATACCGCTCCTTTTTTGCGTCCGCAGGGGGACGGATTCATCATCATTATAATAGCAAAAGAATGCAAAGAACTCAAGGAAAAGAACGCAAGCAGAAGGGTTTTTGTCAGCGTCCTTGCCCTCTCAGGCGCTTCGCGCCAGCTCCCCCCGGAGGTTTATGCTTGGTGCGCGGCGATCCAAGCTTCCATCTCTTCGGCGATGGCTTTGATGGAGCCGTCGGTGAAGGGAACGTTCAGGCCCGCCGTCTCGCACAGCTCGGAGTAGCTGGCTGTGCCCGCGCGGCGGACCAGCTTGAGGTAGCGCTGCCATGCGTCCTTGTGGTCCTTCAGGCTGAGCAGGAAGAACTGCAGCGCGGCCATGGTGGACAGGCAGTAGTCGATATAATAGAACGGGCACTCATAGATGTGGAGCTGACGCTGCCAGCCCGCGCCGCGGCCGTAGAAGGGCAGGTTGTCGAAGTCGATCCACGGGCGGTATTTGTGCTCCAGATCAAGCCAGACCTTGTTCCGCTCGTCGGGGGTGAGGTCGGGGTTCTGGTACATCAGGTGCTGGAACTCATCCACGGCGCAGCCGTAAGCGAGGAAGAGGAAGCTGTCCTCGGCGTGGACGAGGGCGTACTTCTCGGTGTCCTTGCCGAAGAGCAGGTGGTGCCACGGCGCGGTCAGAAACTCCATGGCCATGGAGTGAATCTCGGCGCTCTCCATGCCGGGGCATTCGAGGTCGGCGGGGACTTTCGGGTTCCGCTCGGCGACGTAGCCCTCGAAGGCGTGGCCGCACTCGTGGGTCAGCACGTCCACGTCGGCAGAGGTGTTGTTCCAGTTTGCGAAGATGAAAGGGGCCTTGTAGGCGGGCAGACTGGTCATATAGCCGCCGGACATCTTGCCGGGGCGGCTCTCCACGTCGAACAGCTCGTTGTCCTGCATGAAGTCGATGAACTCGGCGGTCTCCGGGCTCAGCTCATGGTACATGGTGCGGGCCGCAGCCATCCGGGCGTCGTAGCCCTTGATGGGGGAGGGGTTGCCGTCCTTGAAGGTGACGGGCAGATCGGCGAAGGTGGGGTGCTCGATGCCGGTGCGCTTGCGGCGCAGCTCAATGACCTTCTGCAGCTGGGGCACCACATCGTTGGCGACCTGATCCCGGAAGCGCTTGATCTCCTCCGGGCCGTAGCCGATGCGGTTCATCCGCACATAGGAAAGCTCGCTGTAGTCGTGGTAGCCGAGGATGTGGGCCTGTTCGTTCAGGTTCTTGACGATCTTGGTGTACAGCTCATCCAGCTCGGCGCGGTGGGCGTCGAAGTAACCGGCCTCGGCCTCGTAGGCGGCACGGCGGACGGCGGGGTCCAGATTTTCCTTGTAGGGGCCCAGCTGGGGGATGGTCAGCTGCTTGCCGTCCAGCTCCACCAGTGCGCCGCCGTACACCTGCTGATACTGGCTGACGAGGGCATTGTACTCCTTCTGCAGCTCCACGGTGCGGTCGTCCATGCCGAGGACGGCGTTCTTCATTCCGGCCACGCAGGTGGTGCCGAAGGCTTCGGTCAGCGCGTCCACATGGGGGTTGGCCAGAAACGCCCGGCTGATCTCGACGCTGGCGTTCTGCACGGCGGGGCCGTTGGCGTCGAAGAAGTCCTGCTCAGCCTTCCAATAGGCTTCGCGGGTGTCGCAGGTGTAGTGGATGCTTGCCAGATTGGCGGCGGTGTTGTAGTCGGCAAAGGCGCGGCTCTGCTCATAGTAGGCCTCCACCAGCTCTTCGCCGGAAGCGGCAGAGGCGGCCTTGGCGGCCAGCTCTTTGCAGCGGGCCAGCAGCGCATCAATGTCGGGGCGGGTGTAGTTCATCTCGCTGAATTTCATAAACGGATACGTCCTTTCTGAGTGATGTTTGTTCCATCTTATCACTTTTTATCGGTACAGTCAAAGGAAACCGAAAGCGACTTGACAATTTTCCGTAGACGTGTATAATAAAACCAGAGAAGTTGAAAATGTTCATTGGTCTCACAATCGAACAGCAAGAAGCCCCCCGGTACCGCTAATACCGAGGGGCTTCCTGTTTGCCTAGGGGTTAGTGCTTGCCGCTGCGGAACTGTTCGTCAAGCCACTTGCAGATGGCGTCAGCTGCGACACCTGCTGCGACGGACAGTAAGAAGTTGAAAATGGCGTTCACTGGCCTCACCTCCTTTCCATAGAAAATGGGCCGGAGTGGAGCGGCATTTACAGAATAACATAAAATTCGACGGAAAGCAACGCGCACAGGTTCGATAGTCATTGGATATATCTGCTAAAAATTTGTGAGATAAACTGGCAAATCTGTTGCAACGATGCCGTTGCACGGACTTGAAAAAAGGCATATAATAACACTATCAACAGAGTAAGGCCACGCGCGTTAAGTGCCGCATCAACGGGGAGTTGTGCTGCGGACGAAGGGAGACCCGCGGTGCGTGGTCTGCATCCCGCTGCTGCATGGACTTGGGTGCAGGCGAGGCCGTCTGCGCGGCTTCGTTTGGAAGTGAAATTTGTTGGATTCACGCCCTCCTTTGTGCGGTTCGTCACAGGGGAGGGCGTTTTTGCGTCCGCCTCTGCTTATCCTGAATGGAGGATGAACGATGAATCATTCCAAATTATCCGTCCGTACCCTGACGATGCTGGCCCTTCTGACGGCTATGAGCATCATCTTTGCCCGCGTGCTGACCGTTTCCACCGGCTTTCTGCGGTTCAATCTGGGCGCGCTGCCCACCCACTTGGCGGCGGTCTGGTTCGGCCCGGCGGGCGGCTTCGCCGTGGGAGCGGTGGCTGATCTGATCGGCGGCACCTTGTCCGGCTATTCCATCAACCCGCTCATCACGCTGGGAGCCGGTTCGGTGGGTCTGGTGTCCGGTCTGCTGTTCCAGAAGCTCAGCAGTCTGCGGCTGGGACTGCGGCTCCAGATCAGCATACTGGCCGGGCATCTGGTAGGCTCGGTGGTGATCAACTCGCTGGCGCTCCACATTTTTTATGGATACCAGTGGCCGGTGCTGGCGGCCCGCATCCCCAACGCCATCGTGCTGAGCGCGGTCAACACCGTGCTGGTCCGCATCCTGCTGGAGAATAAGGCACTGGCAGCGATGATCAAGGCAAAAACCTGAACACACAGAATCTTTTAGATAAGGTCGAGCGCTATGAACTACGAAGAAGCAATGCAATACATCCACGCGGTGCAGTGGGCGGGGCACAAGCCCGGCCTGAGCCGCACCCGCACCCTGCTGGCCGCGCTGGGCAGCCCCCACAAGCGGCTGAAGTTCGTCCATGTGGCGGGCACCAACGGCAAGGGCAGCACCGCGGCCATGCTGGCGTCCTGTCTGCGGGCGGCGGGCTATTGCGTGGGGCTGTACACCTCGCCTTTCATCAACCGGTTCAACGAGCGCATCCAAGTGGACGGCGAACAGATCGGCGACGAAGAGCTGGTGCGGCTGGTGGAGAAGATCCGGCCCGCCGCCGACGGGATGGCGGACGTCCCCACCGAGTTCGAGGTCATCACAGCGCTGGGAATGCTCTACTTTGCCGAAAAGCAGTGCGACATCGTGGTGCTGGAAGTGGGCCTCGGCGGCACGCTGGACTCCACCAATGTCATCGATCCGCCGGAGTGTGCGGTCATCACGGCGCTGGGAATGGATCATGTCAAGGAGCTGGGCCCCACCATCGCCGACATCGCCTCGGCCAAGGCGGGCATCATCAAGCCCGGCAGCCCGGTGGTGAGCTACGGCGGCGTGCCCGAAGCCGACGCCGTCATTGCCCGCGTGGCAGCGGAGCAGCACGCCCCGCTGCGGGTCGTGGACTTCTCCAAGCTGACCGTGGAGGGCGGCGGCCTCGACGAGGTGACCTTCGATTTTGACGGTCTCGATGGGGTGCGGCTGCCGCTCATCGGCAGCTACCAGCCCAAGAATGCCGCCGTCGCCATCACGGCGCTGCGGGTGCTGCGGGAGCGGGGGTGGAACATCCCGGAAGAAGCCATCCGCAAGGGGCTGGAGACGGTGAGCTGGCCGGGCCGGTTCGAGCTGCTGCGGCATTCGCCCGCCTTTTTGCTGGATGGCAGCCACAATGCCCACGGGATGCGGGCCACGGTGCAGAGCCTGAAGGACCGCTTCCCCGGCCAGAACTTCGTTTTCCTGCTCAGCATCATGGCGGACAAGGATGTGGACGAGATGCTGGCCCTGCTGCTGCCGCTGGCAAAGCAGTTCGTGACAGTGGCGGCCCACACCCCCCGCGCCATGCCCGCCGAGACGCTGGCGGAGCACATCCGTGTGCGCGGCGGCATCGCCGAACCGGCTCCGTCCATCGAAGCGGGTGTGGCCCGCGCTGTGGAGCTGGGCGGCAGCGGCCCCGTCTGTGCGCTGGGGACGCTGTATTTTTCGGGAGAGGTACGAAGGGCGTTTGAGCAGCTTCAGACGTGATCCTTCGTACAACCTCTCCGTCAATGCTTCGCATTGCCGGAGAGGTTGTATGGAGTAAGGTCTATCCTTGAATAAGAACCTCAAAACGGAAAAAAGCGCTTCCCCATGCAGGTTGG